>Ga0206962_1006_pt1 | contig 92741 bp, 85 predicted proteins | sample Alteio_BWOrgHeat_27_FD_153241 | JGI IMG/M metagenome (GOLD analysis project Ga0206962, IMG submission 153241) | Enriched cells from forest soil in Barre Woods Harvard Forest LTER site, Petersham, Massachusetts, United States -... | ecosystem: Environmental > Terrestrial > Soil > Temperate forest >...
AGCCGGGTACGGTTATTTCTGGGGGAAACGGGGATACGAATCCTGGTGAGGATTATGGGCCTGCTACTTGTTGCGTTGGCGATGCAGTTCTTCGTGAACGGGCTGACAGATCTGGGGCTGATCCAGCGGCAGGTTGGCGGGCAGTAGGAGAGTCGGCGTGACTTTGCTCTCAAAGCCGGATTCAACGCGTAATCGAGTACGAAAGACAGCAGTACGAATTTAGAGGAAGATATTGAAAAGCCGCGTCATGACTGGCGGAAACGTGATTCGGGTCCGCGCTTTCCACAGCGAATCTTGATTTTCAACACGAATAGCCTTGCATTCCCAGCGGTCTGTTGCTATTCTCAGAAAGTTGTCAACGGGAGCCAATCAGTACATAGGCTACGAGGGCAGGCAGACATAGGCTACGAGGGCAGGCAGTAGACAAGTTAGCGAGCAACGGTTCGCAAGCGGTTTTTGAAATGTCTGGCAAGAAAGAAACGGACAAAGCTTGCAAATAAGAGTGTGCAGTGATACTCTTAAAAAGTTGCTTAATGAGCAGTGGAGCTTCTCAGGCGGGCTTGAAAGTCGGCCGGTAAGTAATAAGATTGAGAAGCCAGTTCGTTGGGTGAGGTGAGGCAAGTGCCCCTCTCCCCTGTGGATCCAGTAGGGAATCCTCCAGAGAACACAAACCATTGCAAGACCCGAGGACCCGGGATGAGTTTTGGGCCTCGCGAGCCAAATTGGCTCGGGCAAATGCTGGTCGCTCTTTGAGATTTTGCGAGTTGGACTACGAAAGCAGAGAGTCCACCGCAGACAAGTTCGAGGACACTTGAAGTTTCGGCTTCAGGCCTCGATCCAAACGGCACCGCTTAGGCGGAGGGTCGTAAGGATCTTTGACAATAGGTTGAACGTGCCAGTCGTGATGAAGACAAGCAGCTTTGGCTTGAATCTTCTCACAACATAAGTCGCTGTGCATTTATGTACAGCGCTGCCAGTTCAGGTCGACCTCCGTCGCCTAGAACTGGTGAACAGTTTCAAACGAGAGTTTGATCCTGGCTCAGAATCAACGCTGGCGGCGTGCCTAACACATGCAAGTCGAACGAGAAAGGGGCTTCGGCCCTGAGTAAAGTGGCGCACGGGTGAGTAACACGTGACTAACCTACCCTGGAGTGGGGAATAACTGAGGGAAACCTTAGCTAATACCGCATAATACCTACGGGTCAAAGGAGCAATTCGCTTCAGGAGGGGGTCGCGGCCGATTAGCTAGTTGGCGGGGTAATGGCCCACCAAGGCAGTGATCGGTATCCGGCCTGAGAGGGCGCACGGACACACTGGAACTGAAACACGGTCCAGACTCCTACGGGAGGCAGCAGTGGGGAATTTTGCGCAATGGGGGAAACCCTGACGCAGCAACGCCGCGTGGAGGATGAAATCCCTTGGGATGTAAACTCCTTTCGATCGGGACGATTATGACGGTACCGGAAGAAGAAGCCCCGGCTAACTTCGTGCCAGCAGCCGCGGTAATACGAGGGGGGCAAGCGTTGTTCGGAATTATTGGGCGTAAAGGGTGTGTAGGTGGTTTGGTAAGTCGTGTGTGAAATCTTCGGGCTCAACCCGAAGTCTGCACACGAAACTGCCGGGCTTGAGTATGGGAGAGGTGAGTGGAATTCCTGGTGTAGCGGTGAAATGCGTAGATATCAGGAGGAACACCTGTGGCGAAAGCGGCTCACTGGACCATTACTGACACTGAAACACGAAAGCTAGGGGAGCAAACAGGATTAGATACCCTGGTAGTCCTAGCCCTAAACGATGACTGCTTGGTGTGGCGGGTACCCAATCCCGCCGTGCCGTAGCTAACGCGTTAAGCAGTCCGCCTGGGGAGTACGGTCGCAAGGCTGAAACTCAAAGGAATTGACGGGGGCCCGCACAAGCGGTGGAGCATGTGGTTTAATTCGACGCAACGCGAAGAACCTTACCTGGGCTCGAAATGTACAGGAATCCGGTGGAAACATCGGCGCCCAGCAATGGGCCTGTATATAGGTGCTGCATGGCTGTCGTCAGCTCGTGTCGTGAGATGTTGGGTTAAGTCCCGCAACGAGCGCAACCCTTACCTCCAGTTGCCATCATTTAGTTGGGCACTCTGGCGGAACCGCCTCGGATAACGGGGAGGAAGGTGGGGATGACGTCAAGTCCTCATGGCCTTTATGTCCAGGGCTACACACGTGCTACAATGGCCGGTACAAACCGTCGCAAACCCGCGAGGGGGAGCTAATCGGAAAAAGCCGGCCTCAGTTCGGATCGCAGTCTGCAACTCGACTGCGTGAAGCTGGAATCGCTAGTAATCGCGGATCAGAATGCCGCGGTGAATACGTTCCCGGGCCTTGTACACACCGCCCGTCACATCACGAAAGTGGGTTGCACTAGAAGCCGGTGGGCTAACTCGCAAGAGAGGCAGCCGTCCAAGGTGTAATTCATGATTGGGGTGAAGTCGTAACAAGGTAGCCGTAGGAGAACCTGCGGCTGGATCACCTCCTTTCTAAGAGAGAACGCTGTGGCGCCTGCATCCCTTCCGCGAATGCGGAACGTCGAGAGACGTAGGATGCGGTGGTCACACAACCTTCGAAGTCAGACGCGAGTCTTGCTTCGAGGAGTCCGGTTCAGGCCTTCTCTGACTGTTTTGTTTTCCACGATGGTCCTAAGCGGCGTAGCTGCTTTGCACGTTCAACCTTGTCCTCGAAACCTATTGAATGGATGAGGATGGATTGAGAGCAATCGGGTTTGTCTGTCAGTTTATGGCGGACAGATAGAGTCGCCCAGGAGTGCCAAGCCAAGCTTGGGCCTGTAGCTCAGTTGGTTAGAGCGCACCCCTGATAAGGGTGAGGTCGGTAGTTCGAATCTACCCAGGCCCACCATCTCAGCCGCAAGTTCCCAGCAGATGGGGCTGTAGCTCAGTTGGGAGAGCACCTGCTTTGCAAGCAGGGGGTCAACGGTTCGATCCCGTTCAGCTCCACCATCTATCATTCGCTGTTTCCGGTTGGGCGCCTTACACAGTAAGACGCCGACCCGGAAATAGATTGGCCGACTTAGTTTGACTAAGTCGGCCGGTTAGGTTCCAAGCCTCAGGGCTCAGGTGCTTCGACACAGAAGTGCCGTATGTTCTTTGACAACGAAATTGATTGGGTAATACAAGGCCGAGCACATTTTGGCCGTCTGTATATGTCGCAAGACAGAACGCAGCGGCTAGGAAAGTGTTCAAAATAAAGAAGAGTGTCTTTAAGGAGAATGGTCGTAGCGGCGTGAGCCGCAGACGATCGATCTCAAGGCGGATAATCAAGATTGACTTTGATCAGGACTGAAGCGATTCAGCTCCCTGCGCTGGAGTTAATTCTATGGTCAAGCTACTAAGGGCGCACGGTGGATGCCTTGGCAGAGACAGGCGATGAAGGACGTGGCAAGCTGCGATAAGCTTCGGTGAGCCGCACACAGGCGTTATAACCGGAGATCTCCGAATGGGGAAACCCTCCTGAGTAAACCTCAGGAACGGCCCGCTGAATACATAGGCGGGTACGAGCGAACCCAGGGAAGTGAACCATCTCAGTACCTGGAGGAAAAGAAAGAAACCTCGATTCCGAAAGTAGTGGCGAGCGAAATCGGAATAGCCCAAACCATAAGTATTTCGGTACTTGTGGGGTTGTAGGGTCTGCAACAGTAGAGTTACCAATCTGGTGGTTAGTCGAACCTTCTGGAAAGTAGGTCCATAGAGCGTGACAGGCGCGTAGACGAAAATCATCCAGACTCGAAGCAGATACCTGAGTAAGGCGGGGCACGTGAAACCCTGCTTGAATCCACGGGGACCATCCCGTAAGGCTAAATACTAGTCTCTGACCGATAGTGAACCAGTACCGTGAGGGAAAGGTGAAAAGCACCCCGTCGAGGGGAGTACAAAGTACCTGAAACCGTGTGCCTACAAGCAGTGGGAGGACTATGCCCGTAAGGGAATGTCTGACCGCGTGCCTATTGCATAATGAGCCGGCTAGTTATTCTTGTCAGCAAGGTTAAGCGTAAGCGAGCCGAAGCGAAAGCGAGTCTGAACAGGGCGTTCAGTTGGCAGGAATAGACGCGAAGCGGGATGATCTACCCATGGCCAGGTTGAAGGTGGGGTAACACCCACTGGAGGACCGAACCGGTGTTTGTTGAAAAAAGCTCGGATGAGCTGTGGGTAGGGGTGAAAGGCTAATCAAATTCCGTGATAGCTCGTTCTCTCCGAAATAGCTTTAGGGCTAGCCTCGGATGATTTGCGCTGGTGGTAGAGAGATGGATGGACTAGGGGGCTTTCCGGCTTACTGAATCCAACCAAACTACGAATGCCAGCGACAACCAGTCCGGGAGTCAGACAGTGGGGGCTAAGCTTCATTGTCGAGAGGGAAACAGCCCAGACCGCCTGCTAAGGTCCCCAAGTTACAGTTAAGTGGGAAAGGAAGTCGGAACGCTCAGACAGCCAGGAGGTTGGCTTAGAAGCAGCCATCCTTTAAAGAAAGCGTAATAGCTCACTGGTCAAGCGGTCCGGTGCCGACAATACAACGGGGCTAAAACTGTACACCGAAGCAGCGGATGCACACCTTTGAGGTGTGCGTGGTAGGAGAGCATTCTCAACAGCTGTGAAGCCAGACCGAGAGGACTGGTGGAGCGTTGCGAAGAGACCCTGCCGGCATAAGTAGCGATAACGGAGGTGAGAACCCTCCGCGCCGAAAGTCTAAGGTTTCCTGAGGAAGGTTAATCCGCTCAGGGTTAGGCGGTCCCTAAGTCGAGGCCGAAAGGCGTAGATGATGGACATCCGGTTAATATTCCGGACCTCCCAATGTTCGTTTGACGATGGGGTGACGCAGAAGGATAATCGTGCCGCCATATGGCTATAGCGGTCGATGCACGTAAGCTGGTTCCGATAGGCAAATCCGTCGGGGCTTAACAGTGAGGTGCAAAGCAGTCCCTTTCGGGGCTAGGACGATGATTCCACGCTGCCAAGAAAATCCTCTAAGGAGAACAAAGGGAACCGTACCCCAAACCGACACAGGTAGACGAGGAGAATATCCACAGGCGCTCGAGTGAAAGCTCGTTAAGGAACTCGGCAAATTAGATCCGTAACTTCGGGAGAAGGATCGCCCTCCGTAAGGAGGGTCGCAGTGAAGCGCGTACGGCGACTGTTTAACAAAAACACAGGTCTCTGCTAAGTCGAAAACGACGTATAGGGGCTGACGCCTGCCCGGTGCTGGAAGGTTAAAAGGAGAGGTTAGCGCAAGCGAAGCTTTGAATTGAAGCCCCAGTGAACGGCGGCCGTAACTATAACGGTCCTAAGGTAGCGAAATTCCTTGTCGGGTAAGTTCCGACCTGCACGAATGGCGTAACGATCGTACGACTGTCTTAACGAGTTGCTCGGCGAATTTGTAGTACCGGTGAAGATGCCGGTTACCCGCAGCTAGACGGAAAGACCCCGTGCACCTTTACTACACCTTAACTATGGGTTATGACTCTTACTGCGCAGGATAGGTGGGAGGCTTTGATGTCGGATTCTCGGATTCGACGGAGCCAACGGTGAGATACCACCCTGTGAGTGTTGTGATCCTAACCTCCTCCCGTGATCCGGGAGAGGGACATAGTTAGGCGGGTAGTTTGACTGGGGCGGTCGCCTCCCAAAATGTAACGGAGGCGCGCGAAGCTACTCTCAGACTGTTTGGAAATCAGTCGTCGAGTGCAAAAGCATAAGAGTGGTTAACTGTGAGACCTACAAGTCGAGCAGGTGCGAAAGCAGGCTTTAGTGATCCGGTGGTTCTGTATGGAAGGGCCATCGCTCAACGGATAAAAGGTACGCCGGGGATAACAGGCTGATCGAAGCCAAGAGTTCATATCGACGCTTCGGTTTGGCACCTCGATGTCGGCTCATCGCATCCTGGAGCTGTAGAAGGTTCCAAGGGTTAGGCTGTTCGCCTATTAAAGCGGTACGTGAGCTGGGTTCAGAACGTCGCGAGACAGTTCGGTCCCTATCTGCTGTGGGCGTAGGAAATTTGAGGAGGGCTGTCCTTAGTACGAGAGGACCGGGATGGACGAACCTCTTGTGTTCCAGTTGTCTTGCCAAAGGCACGGCTGGGTAGCGAAGTTCGGTTGTGATAACCGCTGAATGCATATAAGCGGGAAGCACGCTCCAAGATGAGATTTCCCTGAAGGGCCCAGGAAGACCACCTGGTTGATAGGCTGGAGGTGGAAGTGCAGTAATGCATGTAGCTTACCAGTACTAATCGCCCGTTCGGCTTGTCCATAGAATTAACTCCGCGCAGTTACATGCTTGAGTTACTTCTTATCGACATTCTTTGAAACGTCTTGTTACACCCAATCAATTTTCGTTTGAGTCCTACTTTTTTTGGCGCCAGATTGCTGTATACCTGGTCTCGCGATGTGAAGAAACAATCTATATGCGAGTTACAGAGTATGCCTGGCTGCGGAGAAACAACCGCCAAGCGCCATCAAGTTTGCCGGCGACATTACCGCGAGGGATCACCCGTTCCCATCCCGAACACGGAAGTTAAGCCTCGTTGGGCCGATGGTACTGCATGGGTAACTATGTGGGAGATTAGGTTATTGCCGGCATTATATTAGCAAAAAGGCCAGTCCATTGCGGACTGGCCTTTTTGCGTTTTCGGTGTAAGAAACTGTGGTCGGTACAATGAGAGTATGTTCACTCTGAAAAGACACGGAAACGGTCCAGGCGGCTACGTGATATTTCCCGTGATCGTTCTGTTCGCATTTGGCTACTTGTGTTCTCGCGTTGCGGCACAGAGTGCGGTTCACAGCCCGGCGGAGGTGTTGGTTGTCTATAACGCGAATAGCCCTGTCTCGACTGCGGTTGCCAGATATTATGCCGCGAAGCGCAAGGTGACCAGGATGGTCGCGGTCCGTTGCGCGGACTCGGCGGTTAGTAAGGCGAATGAGACGATTTCGCTGGCCCGTTACAACGCGCAGATTGCGAGGCCGGTGGGTGCATATTTGAAGCGGCATTCGGAGATCAATTTCATTGTGCTGACGAAGGGTGTGCCGATTCGGATTGATGGCGGGATCACGGGATCGAGGAATGAGAACACGGCCGGGAATCTGCATCCCTCCGTTGACAGCTACCTGGCGGCGATAGACTATCCGTCGATTCAGGGCGCGGTGAAGATCAGTATTCATGGCTCGGGCGCCGATGGGTTTGGCTGGCTTAATCGCTACTGGAATGCGAAGGTGCCGTTTACGCATGCGGCGTTTGGCGGATATCTCGTGACGCGGCTGGATGGTTATACGAAGGCTGATGCGGAGGCCCTGGTTACGCGGGCGATAGCGGCAGAGGCGGGCGGTGGCGGGAATGGAAGAGTGTTACTCGATGTTCAGCCTGATTTTGGATCGGACGATGTTGCTTCTCAGCCGTTGCCGGTTACGGGCACGATCAAGGATGAGTCCGGGTATGGGTCGTGGAATGCCGACATGGTCAAGGCGGACGGGGAGTTGGAGTTGTTACATGTTCCGAGCATGCTGGATATGAGTCAGACATTTATTGGCGACCAGTCGGGCTTGCTGGGTTATTTCTCGTGGGGCAGTAATGACACCCACTTTTCGAGTCAGGCTTACGAGTCGCTTACTTTTGCTCAAGGGTCTATCGGGGACACGGCAGTTTCAACGAGCGCGCGAACTTTTCTGCCGACTTCGGGTGGGCAATCCTTGATAACTGATCTGATCGCGCATGGAATTACTGGCGTGAAGGGGTATACGGATGAGCCATTGCTGCAGGCGGTTGCGTCTCCCTCGGTGGTGATGGACCGCTATACTTCCGGTTTTACGCTGGCAGAGAGTTTGTATGCGGCTTCGCGTTTTGTGGGTTGGGAAGATATTGTCATTGGCGATCCGCTTTGCAGGCCGTCGTCGTGGGTAGCCAGGTCAGGGCGATAGCGATCTTATGAGTTACGCGGTAAAAGAGATTTTTTACACATTGCAAGGCGAGGGCGCTCAGGCTGGGCGGCCTGCGGTTTTCTGCCGTTTTTCCGGGTGCAACCTCTGGTCTGGGCGCGAGGCGGATCGCGCGATGGCCGTCTGCCGGTTTTGCGATACGGATTTTGTGGGCGTCGATGGCGTTGGGGGTGGGAAGTTCGCTTCGGCAGAGGATCTTGCTGCCGCGGTCGATGGGAAGTGGCCGGCGGATTCAGGCGGCGGATGGAAGTTTGTGGTCTGCACAGGCGGGGAGCCGCTCCTGCAACTGGATGCGGCTGCGATTAAGGCGTTGCATGGACGGGGATTTGAGATTGCAGTTGAGACCAACGGCACGGTGGCTGCTCCGGATGGAATTGATTGGGTTTGCGTGAGTCCCAAAGCTGGCGCGCCTATGATTCAGCGGAGCGGCGATGAGCTGAAGCTGGTTTTCCCCCAAATTGGCTTCGATCCTCCACAGTTTGAGGGGCTGGCGTTCAGGAATTTCTTTCTGCAGCCGATGGATGGGCCGAATCGTGTACGCAACACCCAGCTGGCCGTGCAGTATTGCCTCGATCATCCCCAATGGCGGCTTAGCCTGCAGACGCACAAGATCCTGGGGATTGCGTAAAGCGGGAATTTTCCATGCCCGAGGATTGTTCTACGTAGAACAATGATTGTCGAACGGGAAGGGCTTGGAATTCTTTGTTGTATATCTTGTATTTTCAGATAGTTAAGTTTGCATATAATTATGGGCTTTTGTGCCTTGTTGCAGCGAATGGTAAGCGGCAGGGAATTGTTCCACACTTGACTCGAAATCGGCTAGCCTGTCCTTGCCTCTCTCCTTGACGGTCTAGGGGATTGTCGATATTATCTCTCCTAGGCCCTCTAATAGAGTGTCTAGGAGGAACTGGCGGTGGATAAGCAACTTGAGCTGTTGCAGGGAACCTTGGATCTGCTGATTTTGAAGGCTGTTTCGCTGGGGCCGCTGCATGGTTATGGGGTTCTGCTGCGGATTCAGCAGATTTCCGGCGAGGCGCTGGTGATTCAGCAGGGGTCGCTATATCCCGCGCTCTACCGCCTGGAGCACCAGGGATTGCTTGCTACCGAGTGGGGCGAGAGTGAGAACAATCGCAAGGCCAAGTTCTATCGGCTGACGACTGCGGGCCGGTTACGGCTGGAGCAGGAGACCGCGAAGTGGAACCGCATGTCTGGCGTGATGGATGCGATTCTCAGCGCTGTTCCTGTACCGGAGCAGGCATGAGACGGCTTCGCATTCTGCTGGCTCGTCTTGTCTCCGCGCCTCGCTCGTGGCTTCGTGCCACTGCGCGGCGGCAGCTTCTCGAAGACGAGATGGAGATCGAGCTTGCCAATCATCTTGAAAATCTGACCAGCGATCTGATGCGTGCGGGGTTCTCAGAAAAAGAGGCCCGACGCCGCGCTCGTATTGCTCTGGGCTCACCTGTGGTTCACAAGGACGCTATGCGCTCATCTCTCGGAGTTCGCTTTATCGACGATTTAACAGCAGACCTGCGTTACGCTGCGCGGCGATTGAGCCGAAGCATTGGATTTACGGCGGTTGCAGCAATCTCGCTGGCGCTGGCGATCGGGGCCAATACTACGATTTTTTCGCTGGCGAAGCAGTTGCTGTATGAACGGCTGGCGGCGCCTCATGCAGCCGACCTGAGGCTGCTGGCGTGGAACGGCACCCGGGGGCATGTGGCTGTTCATCACATCTGGGGAGACTATTCGCCGTACGGTGAAGGGAAGGTCACCAGCGCGTCGTTTTCCTATCCTGCTTACCTGCATCTGCGCGCGAACAATCGCGAGATGCAGGATCTGTTTGCCTTTAAGGTGACGGGGATGAACGCGACGATTGGCGGTAGTCCGCAGCGGGTTCAGACGGAGATGGTTTCGGGCAATTACTACAGTGTGCTCGACGTAAGGCCGGCACTGGGAAGAGCGATTACTGCGTCGGACGATGCGGTGCCGGAACAGGGCGCGGTTGTGGTTATCAGCCATGGTCTGTGGGAGCGAGCTTTTGGCAGCTCGCCCTCGGCGGTGGGGCAGGTGATCAAGCTGAATGAAATTCCGGTGACGGTGATAGGCGTTAACCCGAAGGGATTCACGGGGGCGCATGGTACGCAGCAGTCGCCGGATATTTTTGTTCCGATGGCGATGCAGCCGTTGATTTCTCCGCATGTGGGTGTCAGTTCTTTGCTGGCCGATTCGAATGAGTGGTGGGTGGACGTGATGGGCCGGGTGAAGCCAGGCGTGCCAGATGCGACCGCGCAGGCAGCGCTCGACGGGCAGCTGAACGCGGTGGTGCGGGCGACGATGACTGTGAGGCCCAAGGAGGATGTGCCACGGATCTATCTTCGCGACGGCAGCCGCGGCTTGTTTTTTCAACAACAGACATTTGCCAAGCCGATGACGGTGCTGCTGACTATGGTGGGCTTTGTGCTACTGCTGGCCTGCGCGAACATCGCCAACCTGATGCTGGCGCGTGGAACGCAGCGGCAGAGGGAGATGTCGGTTCGGCTGGCGCTGGGAGCGGGGCGCATGCGGATCGCTCGCCAGATGCTGGTTGAGAGCCTGGTGCTGGCTACTCTGGGCGGAGTGGGCGGACTGATTTTTGGCTGCTTCGGGAGCAGCCTGATTCCGAAACTCACGGAGAATGCGTGGGAGAGGAGTGAGTTCCAGGTTCATTTCGACTGGATAGTTTTTGGTTTTACGGCCGGGATCACGATTCTGACAGGGATTCTCTTTGGTCTTGCGCCCGCGTTGGCGGCTGCAAGGACCAAGATCGGCAGCGATCTGAAGGAGAGCTCACAATCGGTAACTCGCAGGCGCAAGGGTTGGGGTGGCAAATCACTGGTAGGTTTTCAGATTGCGCTTTCGACGCTGCTAGTGATTGGTGCAGGGCTGTTTCTGCGTACGCTCGCGAGTCTGAACGGGATCGATGTTGGATTTCGCACGGATCATTTGCTGCTGGCGGAGATCAATCCGCCCGCGAAAGAGTACCCGGCGGGTAAGGATATTCAATTGCACACGCGGCTGGTGGATGCGATTGCGGCTACGCCGGGCGTGGAGGCGGTTTCACCGTCTTGGATTGCCTACATTGCCAATGATATGAACCGGACGGATTTTATTCCTGAGGGTGAGGTTGTGGACAGGGAGAAGGAGACGAGCGAGGATTTCAACGTTGTTGGCAACAGCTTCTTTTCTATGATGCGGGTGCCGATTCTCGCAGGGCGCGCGTTTGGCCCGCAGGATACGGCGACCTCGGCTAAGGTGGGCATCATTAATGCGGCGCTGGCGAGGGAGCGCTTTCCGAATCAGAACCCGGTGGGCAAGCGGTTTACCAATGATGGGCACAACAACGACGGGCATGGCGTGAAATCGACGACGGACCGGATCACGATTGTGGGGGTTTGCGCGGACATGCGCTACTCCAACTTGAGAGACGAGCCTCCGCCGCAGTTCTTTATGCCGTTTGCGCAGCAGACGGAGGTGGGCGGCAGTTTGAATTATCTGATCCGGACTCGGCAGAGTCCGGAGGCGATTGTGCCCTTGCTGCGCAAGGTGGTGCAGCAGCAGGATGCAGATTTGCCGATAATCAATGTCCGCACGCAGGAGCAGCAGATTGAGGCGGAAACGCAGCAGGAGCGGATCTTTGTTGCGATGACGTCGAGCTTCGGCATGCTGGCGCTGGCGCTGGCTTCAGTGGGGATTTACGGGGTCATGGCGTATTCGGTGGCGAATCGCACGAACGAGATTGGGATCCGACTGGCGCTGGGCGCGCAGCCGCGGCAGGTGCTGGGCATGATCCTGCGCGAGGCGATGTGGATTTCGCTGGCGGGGATTGTGGTGGGACTGAGTGCGGCGTTGGTGCTGGCACAGCTGATCAAGTCGATGCTGTATGGATTGCAGCCTGCCGACCCGGTGAGCCTGATTGCGGGGGCGGGGCTGCTGATTGCCGTGGGATTGGCGGCGAGCTGGCTGCCCGCGAGGCGCGCTGCCTCAGTACAGCCGGTCGAGGCGCTCAGACACGAGTAGGAATTGCAGGACGCCGCCGGGTTACAGCCGAGTTTGGAGCTGGCTAGCTCTGGCGGCTTGGTGTTGGAACAAAGGCTGTTGCCGCGGTATCGCCGATGATGGGCAGGGAAGGAATCGAACCCTGCTGCTTCGCTTCCTGGAGAACGGCGTCGAGATGCTCTAGCACATCTTCGATGCTCATGGTGTACATTTCGCGGGCCGCATCGTAGCCTTCTTCCACGATGGATTTCAGATAGCGTCCGGCAATTTGCGCGGCGAGGTAATCGGTAATCACCTTGCCGGTGCGCCGCTTCTGCTCGACCCAGGCCTGCAAGGGAAGGGCGATCCACATGGGCCGATTGTTGACTTCGAAGCGGACATCGACCGCGTCAGCGTGACGGGTGGCGATCGCGACAATATTCGCCTTCCAACTGCAGTGGAGGTCTTCGCCGGTCCAGCGGTCTTTGACGTGGAAGTCTTCGTACATGACTTCAGCCTAATGGGTCTGGCGGATTGCGGCAAGGGATGGCACGATCAGACCGCTTTTGAGGCAAACTTAATAATGCCTCGGCCCTGATCTGCTTCGCCATCAAAGATGGTGAAATAACCATTCATGAGAGGCAGCCCCAGAATGGCGAGTCCCGCCTGGCCTTTGGTGATAGCCGCCGCCGCGAAACCGGCCTGCTGTGCGTCGATCTGCCAGTAATCGGAAGGAGCTACCTTAAGCGAAACGTCTCCTGACTCACCTTCAAGGACGAAGGTGATAGCCGGCCAGTCTTCCAGCTTGAGGTCCGTTGCCGAAACCAGGTCTCCATCGAAGACAGCTTTGTTGAGCAGATTTCTCTGGGCGGCGCTGAACTTCGATACGATTGCCTTCAGAAACTGCGTGCTGAGGTTAAGGCTGTTGGTGCCGCTATCGACGATCGAATTGGTGGGCATGCCTTGCGGGCCATTCATACGAGCGACAACGGGATCCTGAGTGCCGACAATCACCGATTTCAGATTTGTGCTGTACCAGTCGTTCGACAGCACTTTGACAGTCTGAAAACTGCCGGTATAGAGGTCGGTACTTTCTTCACCACCACCGACGATCATCAGGCCCTGGTTGAGTGGGTCGTTTTCGTCTCCGCGACCCACGCGGGGGAAGGAGCGGTGCGTGAGAAAGGCCATTCTGTCCGAGGTCACGCCCTCTTCCACGAGCTGGGTCAGGTATGGCTTGATCTGGCCCTGCTGGCCTGCACGGACGTTAACCTCCGAATACTTATTGGCCCAAGTATCCGCAGACATCGTGAAGGCGTCGTCGAGCGCTGCGTAGGCGAGGCCCAGGATACCGTCGGACTTGCCGAACATACTATCCCCGGAGGTGGTATAGGCGATCGCAGCATTACCGTCTTTGAGGACAACTGGGTCCGCGCCTTCTCCGATAGTTATCTGCGTCTTAATGACTGCCCCAGTCCAGCTGGTGTTATCACCATAGGAATCGGTCTGCGCGAGGTTCGTGGTTTGATCTCCACCGGCCGGGGTGGGCTGATACTTCTTCGCGTCAAGCGCAAGAGCGCTGCTGCCGGTGTCCAGAAGCACATTCATCGGCTGTTTGCCCGGACCGACAAAGATGCGACCAGTATAGTCGCCGTTCGCGAAGACATTGTTGATAGGGATACGAGCGATATTTGCCATGAGACACCTCGAAGGCTACGGAGTGGGCGCTGCTTCGACGCGAACGATCTTGCACTCGAGTTCTTTATTCTGCGGAGCTTTAATTTTTACTTTCTGATTGTCGATCGTGTAGGCCATTTCGGTGCCGACTACGAAGTCAGTGGCGTTTATCGATTTGTGGTAATCGGTGCGGCAGGTGTAGTTTTTGCCTTCGGCGCCGAAGGTGAGATCGTAGGCGGTGTGCTTGTGCTCTTTGTCCTTGCCGCCCGAGGGCTGCATGTCTCTCAGGGTGGTCCTGCCTTCGGCCTTGTGACCTGCAAATGCAGGTAGAGCCGTCGCTAATAGAAAAGCACTCGCCAGGTTCCGTTTATGCATAGGTTCACCTTGCAAACATTGTAAGCGGAGTTCATTCGGCATTGAAGAAATAGTATATTCGCAGGTATTTTTTATAGCCGGATCTTGTTATTGGCGCGGGTCTAATGCAAGGGGCGCTGATTCACGGAGGTATGGCGGCGGGCATGAGAATTCGCCGCCACGGTTCGTTTCTACTTTGCGAGTGAGTAGACGACGGTCACGATTGTTTCCACTTCTACGGGATCGCCATTGAGCAGAAAGGGTTGGTAGCGCCATTGGCGGACGGCGTCGATCGCGCTCTGATCGTAGTCTTCGCGCAGGCTCTTTTTGACTTGAATATTCTCGACGGTTCCGTCTGTTCCGATAATGACGTTGAGATCGACGCTGCCGTCAAGAGTGTTTTTGTCTTCTTTGGCTTTGACGGGATAAACAGGCTGCACTTTGCTGACGATCTTGAGGTCGCCGGATTTGACGTTGATTCGCTTTTTCGAATCGGCGGTGGATGTTGTTGTGATATCGACTCGCAGCGCCAATGCGGACGTGCAGACAACGAGCAGGGCAATCGTGCACGCCGCAAGCACAGCATGCCTGCGCAGGCCTTGGAGTTCTCGGGGTTTCTGTGTCAGATTCATAATTCTCCTTTCGAAAGTGCTTGTATCGAAGATTCCAATGGCGTGAAGGGTTGCGGGGTGCCTGCGCATTGAAAGCGTCGAGGCGAGGCGCAGCAGCGATCGTGCGTAGTCTTCGCGGCTTGCAATGGACTCTGCGGCCAGAGCGTCGCAGATCATCTCGCGACTCTCAGCGAGACGCGAGCGAGTCAGCCACAGAAATGGGTGGAAGGCGATGGGCAGTGAAACGATGGAGTAGAGCAGATTCTTGGCGAAGTCGCAGCGACGCATGTGGGCGCATTCGTGAGCGAGCACTGCCTCGAGGTCGCCGCCGTCCACGCTCTCGGCAAAGCCGCGAGGCATCAGCAGGAGCATGCGGCGAATGCCGATTGTGATTGGTCCGTGGATTTGCGTCGAAGTTGCGGTCCGCGCCGTGCTGCTTCGACCAGTATGCGTGGCTTGTAATCTGCGCCATGTCTGCGATGCAACCCCGGTGAGTGTGAGCGGCGCCGCGCTGCGAGCTACGAGGTGCGTCTGCCAGATGCCCCCGCAAAGACGTGCAGCGAAATAGAGTAATGCGAAGGCGTAGGCTACGCTCACTGCAGCAAGCGCCCGCGGGGATGGATGCAGCAGGCCGCCTGCGTTCACCGTGCCCGGGCCGAGGATGATGCGGGTTTCGCCGTGGCCGCTGCTGCTGCCGAGACTCCATTGCACCATCGCCCAGAGCTCTTGCATCAGCTCGACCACGCGCAGGTGGCAGGCCGGCAGGAGGAGTTCGAGGAAGATAGCGCCTACCCAGAGGCGATGCTCCGCGTGCGGGGCAATCGAACCAATCGTGCCAATGCGACGGGCAAGTCGGGCGATGGCATATGCGGCGGCAAAGATGAGCGGTACCTGCCACAGTGCGTTGAGCAGATATTCGAAGAGCCATGATTCGGCCGCGATCGTTTGGGGCGCAAAGAAGAAATGATTCATTTGCCGCGCTCCTTCTCGGCGTCAAGCTGCCGGCTCAGTTCGGCGATGCGTTTCGGATCAATCTGACGGGTCTTTATCAGGCTCATGACGAGTTCCTCACTGGAGCCGCCGAACATGCGGTCTACAAGGTCTCGCACCGCGTGGCCTGAGGCTTTGGCCTCGGTCACAATGGCGGTGTATTCGTAGGACCGGCCGCGCAATCTGCGCTTGAGCTTGGCTTTCTTCTCGAGGATATTGAGCATGGTCTGCACGGTGGTATAGGCCAGCGCTGGCTGGAGGCCCTGCTGCACGTCGCTGACGGTGCATGCTCCGAGCCGCCAGACGACCTGCATGATCCGGAGTTCGAGTTTGGTGAGGGTTGTCTTTTCGAGTTTCGTCATGGACTTCTCCTAAACAATTAGGAGAGTAGGTCGCTGTGGGGCGTCTTGTCAACTAAAAACTTAGGACTACTGAAGTGTTCAGCGGTCAGCGGGTCATAAGCATCTGTAACGGGTCGGCTGGACTGCGCGTCTGGAGGACGAAGGCTTCAGCTCTCTTGACTCCCGCCTCGACTCCGCGGAATAGAGCTACGTCGTCCTGTAGTTTGTAATAGCGGTCGGGAGTTTGACTGGCATGCGCGTAGCACGCGGCGCGCTTTGCAGGCTCTGCAGTGGTGATATCGACGTAGTGCGTGGGCGAGAATTGCAGGGTATCTTCTCCGTCGGAGACTTCGTAGTAATAGAGCGCAAAACTCCGTCCGGAGTTATTCCATGCGTCGTAGGTGAGCATGGTGATGGCGCGATGATCGCGGTGATTATCTATGGGCCATTGCGTCAGGACGAGGTCCGGTTTCTCATCGCCGAGGATTTTTGCGTAAGCCTCGTAGTGTGCGTTGTCCACAATGGCATGGCCATTTTCCTGGCCTGCGTAGAGCGGGCGCGCTTTGAGAATTCCACATGCTTTGCTGGCTTCGGCGATTCGTGTGGGAGCCGGCGTCGGCGGCCACGCGCCATTGTTGAGATAGAGGAGTACAACTTCGTGCCCGAGACTCGTTAGACGGCTGATGGTACCGCCGCAGCCGTACTCGGGGTCTCCTGGGTGGCCGCCGGCGACGATGGCTTTCAGTTTACGGCCCGTCTCGGCAGTGGTGTTCTTGTAGGGTGCGTCGGCCTGGAGATTCTTAATAGTAATTGCGAATGCGGATGTACCGATGGCCGCGAGAAAGTTACGCCTGGTTCGATTCATTGCTTGATGCTAACTCTCGCCGCTCAATCTCGGAGAGGAGAGTTTCTTCGGGCACGTTGGTCGGGCTCGAGAAGTTGATCTTGTAACCATCGGGGTCGGCGAAGAAAACTTCCCATGAGAAGTTGCCGACCTGCGGCTCGCGGAGCGCATAGACGCCGCGCGATGCTGCTTCGCGATAGATGGCGATGGCGTCTTTGCACTGGAAATAGAGGGAAGAGCCGTTACCGAGCGTTCCGTTCGCGGCGAGCTTTTCGCGTGTTGCGGGCATCGCTACCTGAAGCATGAGGGCGGCTTCGCCGAGGGACATCCAAACCCAACGCAACTGGCCATCGGGGATCCAGCGGTTCTGGACGGTGAAGCCGAGGCCGTCGACGTAGAAGGCCAGCGAGCGCTCCATGCTGGTGATCATCAACAGCGCGGCTACGCCAGTTACATTGGGTGTCGGTTGAGGGTCTGCGCTCATAGGTTTCCTTGTGAATTCGTGCTTGCCGGAACGTTACTCGTTCATGATTCTATGAGACGTTCACGGTGTGGAATCCGAGCCCATAGAGAAGAGTGGTTACGCTGGCGCGGGCGTTCTCCCTGGCTTTGTCGAGGATTCCATCTGCTATCGCAGCCTGCGTAATCTGCTGTTCGGCGGACTGTCGTACCAGGGTTTCGAGGTTTGGGTCAGCTTCGACGAGTACTCCCGTGGTTCGGGAGTAGACGTTGGTGCGCTTGTTGTCGAGGCTGGCGGAGAAGATCTGCGGGGCAGGCAGGTGCATCGTGACTGCGTCGCCTCGGACGGAGACGTCTGAGTTCTGCAACTGGCTTAGGTCGATGCCGGCTATGACTTCGCCGTGGGCGACGAGAAGGAGCTTGTCGCCGGCCAGGAAGTTGGGCAGCATGCTGGTCTGGCGTTCGCCCTCGACGATTTTGTCGACAGAGTAAATTACGGTTTCCAGGCGGGATAGCTTGCGGATTTTTTCGACGACAGCCGGCGTCGCGATGTCCACGCCACTGGAGCGACCGGTAAGAAGGGCTGAGAGGCGGTTCCAAAGGACGCTGTGGCTCGCAGAGACGATATGGGCGAGTACGGAGAACAGCAGGATGCCCAGTACAACGCCGCCGGCAAGGATACGAAGTACGCCTGAGCGGCGAGCTCGCACATGGATTTCGGGAGGATCGGCGGTCTTTTCCAGTTCGGCTTGCCGCATGGCACCGGCCTCCTTAACTGGAGAGTACATCGAATCGCCTGTGAGGAGGTGTCTCTTTGTGGGCTTACGGGTGGGCAATCGAATGCAGGATTACATCTCGACCCGCTGGACGGAAATTACACCGCAGTGCGCGTGAGAGATACAGCTGACATGTTCATTTGCGAACAGTGAATGCACGATTTTGGACAGGGCGTTCGTGTAACAGGGTGATTCGGATGGTAACAAACGCAAGAGAATCATGCGATTACCTGAAGGCCGCGTTTGGCTGTCGAGGTGCAGCGCCACTGCAGGCACCGTTGTCTACCGGAGAGCGTGTATGTCGACTGTTCTGCAGGATCTGCGCTACGCCATTCGTCAACTTCGCAAATCACCAGGATTTACATTTACGGCTGTCCTGTCGCTGGCGTTGGGGATTGGCGCAACGACGGCGGTGTTCAGTGTGATTTACGGGATCCTGGTGAACACGTATCCATACGCCAACTCGGATCGGATGGTGCACCTGCGGCTTCTGCGGCCCAATGGCAGCAACGATGGCTTTGGTTTGACAGCTCAGCAGTGGCAGGTGCTGCGCAAGTCGCCGGTGGTGGAGGATGCGTTCATTGCGAATGGATGGAGCCTGACGGTAACCGGGCATGACGTTCCTGAAGATGTGGAAGCGGACTATTTCTCGTCGAATGCCTTTAATTTCTTTGGCGTGCCGGCGTACCTGGGACGAGGTCTCCAACCCTCGGACGCGGTGGATGGAGAGGATCCGCAACCGGTGGTGGTGCTGAGTTACAAGTTCTGGCAGCGGCACTATAACTCGGACCCTACGGTGATAGGCAGGACGCTACAGATGGTGCGGAAAAACTACACGGTTGTTGGTGTTGCGCCGTCGCGGTTTACGTGGGATGACGCCGATGTTTACGTGCCACAGAAGATCACGCAGGATCGCGTGCTCTCGTTTTACTGCGGTGTGCGGCTCAAGCCGGGAGTGACGCATGCCCAGGCGGACGCGGCACTGCAGCCGCTGATCGAGCAGTTTGCAAAAGAAGGTACGCGGAATTTTCCATCGGGAAAGATCAAGCTCCATGTGATCGGGCTCAACGAGGACTTTATCCGGAGGTTAGGCGGGACGCTGACACTGCTGTTTTGCGCGGTGGGATTGTTGTTGCTGATCGGGTGTGGAAATGTTTCGATCCTGCTGCTGGCGCGGGGAACTGCGCGGGAGCATGAGTTTGCTGTGCGGTCGGCTATTGGGGCGAGCCGGCGCAGGATGATTGCGCAGCTGCTGACGGAGTCCCTGCTGCTGTCGGTGAGTGGCGCGGCGCTTGGGGTTGGACTGGCGTACGTCTCGCTGAACAAGATGGTGACTTCGCTGCCGGATGGGTCGTTTCCGCATGAGGCGGCGATTCATATCAATGTGCCGGTGCTGTGCTTCAGCGTAGCGATTGCAATGATTACGGGGGTTGTGTTTGGGCTGTGGCCGGCGCTGCAGATCTCGCGGCCTGAGGTGAGCCAGATCATGCAGTCGGGTACGCGCAAGGTAGCTGGCAGCGTGGAGGGACGGCGGACGTTGAACGTGCTGATCGGCTGCCAGATTGCGCTGACGCTGCTGATGTTGAGCGGAGCGGGCGCGGCGCTCAAAGGATTCATAAAGCTGCTCAACACCGAACTTGGCTACGATCCGCACAACATCATGTCGGTGGGCATTCCGGTGCATCAGAACACCTACACGACATTCGAGGAGCGAAAGGCTTACTTCGAGCACCTGCGGGAAAAGGTGGCCGCGGTGCCGGGTGTGCAGATTGCGGCGATTTCGACGAATGCCACGCCTCCTTCGAATGGGTTCACCTCGAAGTTCGAGATCCTGGGCAAGCCGTCGTCCGAAGATCAGACGATGCGCGTGAATATGGTGAACCAGGGATACTTTCCGGCGCTGAAGATTGCCATGGCGGAGGGGCGCATCTGGGACGAATCGGAGAATCACAATGCGATGCCGCTGGCGATCATCAACCAGACTCTGGCGCGGAAGTATTTTCCGGCCGGGAACGCGCTTGGGCAATCGATTAAGATTCCGAGCATCGAAGCGGTGCCGCCTTACAACCTGATAGCTCCTGGAGCAAATGGATGGCTGCGGATTGTCGGGATCATCAAGGACAAGCGCAACGATGGGCTCAGCAAGCCGATTCTGCCCGAAGCTTTCGTTCCCTACACGCTCTCGATGCGGATGTGGACTCAGATCCTGGTGAAGACGAATGTTCCGCCACTGACGCTTTTACATACGATCCAGATGCAGGTGATTTCGGTGGATCCGGATCAACAGACCCAAAGCAATGTGCAGGATCTCGAGCACTGGATCATGAACGAGACGGAGTACCAGCAAGGCCGTCTCATCACGTGGCTTTTCGGGGCATTTGCTTTGCTGGCGCTGATGCTGGCGGCGGTGGGACTGTACAGCGTGGTTTCGTATTCCGTGGCGCAGCGGACGAATGAGTTTGGCATTCGCATGGCACTGGGCGCGCAGAGAGGGCACGTATTGCAGATTGTCTTTGCCTCGACGGTGACGAGTGTGGGCGGTGGCGTGGTTGCGGGGCTGACGCTGGCACTGGCGCTGAACAAACTGGTGGAGCACTGGATTGAGGGAAATGCGCGCGATCCGCTGGTGCTGGCCGGGGTGACGGTGCTGTTGAGCGTGGTGGCAGCGATTGCATGCGCGATTCCAGCGCGAAGAGCTTCGCAGGTCGATCCGATGGTGGCGCTGCGGTATGAGTGACACGGGTCGCTATTGACTGGCTGGAGTTTGATGCGCGCCGAATCCTGTCTGAGATGGACGCTCGCGAGCGGCCCCTGTTAAACTGGTAGGGTTGTACCGGCTGTGCCTGCATCACATTCGCTGTGTGCTCGCCTGCAGTAATCTCTTCCAAAAAGTTATCCGCAGGAACGGCAAATTCCCCAGGATTTTCAGTAAGGACTTTCGTGGATTCTCAAACGCGTCACGCGCTTAAGCAAGACAAATTCGTTCAGACTACCCAGTCAGGTGTCGACTGGGTCGGCTCTCACCGCACTTCGGTGATTCGCATCTCGATCGCGGTTGTGGCCGTGCTGGCGTTGATTATCAGCGGGATTGTTTACTATACCCAGCGATCCAGCGCTGCGGAAAACGCCCTGGGAATGGCGCTCGATGTCTATACGGCGCCGCTGGCTCAGCCCGGAGCGCCGGTACAAAAGGGCACTTACACGAATGCCGCGGATCGCGCCAAGGAAGCGAATCGCGAGTTCGTTGCGATCTCGAAAGACTACGGGTGGCTGGGATCGGGCGCCAAGGCCCACTACTTTGCCGGAATCACTTACCAGGATCTGGGGCAGAATGCCCCGGCGGAGACGGAGTTGAAGTCGGCGTCGGATTCGTTTGATGGCAACCTTTCGAGCCTGGCGAAGTTTTCGCTGGCCGGGCTTTATCATCGGACCAACCGCGATGCCCAGGCTATTGATCTCTACAACGCGCTGATCGCCAAGCCGACCAACGCGGTTCCGGCTTATACCTCGCAACTGGCTCTGGCCGACCTGTATGCTTCGAGCGGCAAGCTGGATCAGGCCAAGGCGCTTTGGGCCAAGGTGAAAGACGCAGACAAGACTGGTTCGGCAGGCTCGATCGCAGCCGAGAAGCTTACCCCCAAGAAGTAGGGGGTTGTGGCAGGTTTTTGGAAAAATGGTCTGCGATCGCGCAGGCCATTTTTGTTTCTGAGGAAAGAAGAGCCCGGGGCGTATGTCGAATCCGGCCGATGAGCGAAGCGCGAGGCAGCCGCGTCTAGTAGCTATGAGCAGCTGTTCCACAGTCTTCGCAGGTTGGATGGAGATATCGGCCGGGTCCGTGATGAATACGATGGGCCAACTCGAGCCAGCCGCCATTGACGAGACGAATGTTGAAGCCGCGATCGCGGCCCTGGTGGACGAATACGCCGGGACGCTCTACCGCGTCGCTTATTCGGTTCTGCGCAATACGGCGGATGCCGAAGATGCGGTGCAGGAGACCTACCTGCGGGTGCTGCGCCATCGGGACAGCCTCTGCGAGATACGCGATCCGCGCGTGTGGCTGGTACGCATCGTCTGGAACGTGGTGCTGGACCGGAAACGCCGGGCGAAGACGAGGCCGGAAACCGACGATGTTGCGGATCTGGCTCGACTGCTGCCAGCGATGGATCTCTCGGCAGAGGAGCGGGTCGCGTCCGCGCAGTATCACGCTGCGGTGCTTCGCGCCGTGGATCAGCTGCCGGCGAAGGAACAGCGCGTGCTGATTCTCTCGGCTTTTGAAGAGCTATCGAGCGTGGAGATCGCGCAGATTCTCGGAACGACGGAGTCTACGGTACGTTCCCGGCTCTTTCGCGCGCGCAATCTGCTCTCCGCCTTACTGAGCCACTCAAGGAGTGTGCGATGAATCATAATTTTGAAAATTCCGATCTTGCCACGCCTGAAGCTCCTCTGGCAGCGGAGCAGACGCTGCGCATGGTGGCCGCTCTGCCGGCGCCGAACGGCCTTAATGACCGCGTACATCGGCGGCTTCACGATGCGATGGACGAATTAGAAACGGCCGGGACGCGCCGGAGCTTCTGGTCTTTGTGGCGGCCTGTGCAGAGGCTGCAATTTGCCGGAGCTGCAGTGCTTTGCATCGCGCTGGCAGGCTCGGCGTGGAGCGTTTATCACAACCGCTCTGCTGCATCGAACGCTGTGCCGGTCAGCACGAAGACCAGCGCTCCGACGGCTCAACCCGCGCCAGCGAGCACTTTCCATAGCGCTGGAGCGGAGCGGGTTCCGCCCAGTCTTGCTCCGATCAAGGTGCCTCCTGCATCCAGGAAGAAACCGAGCCCCAGCCATGCGGCGCGGCATACGTCTAAACCGGCTGCCGGAGAGGCTCAGGCCACTTCTTCTGTTCCATAGCGTCCGCTCGTTATGCTTCGTTGAAAAGGAAGCGGAAAAGCATCTGAATCAGCGCGAGAACCAGCGCTCCCCAGAAGGCGGCGCCGAAACTGCGGATATGGAATCCTGGTACGAAGCTTGAGGCGAGCTGAAGAACCAGGGCATTCACGATAATCAGAAATATTCCCAGCGTGAGAACAACCAGGGGCAGGGTTACAAGTTTGAGGAGCAGGCCTACGGTTGCATTCAGCAGGCCGAAAACCAGGGCGGCGATAAGGGCCGTACCCAGCGAATCTATCTGGAATCCTGCGACCAGGCGTGACACAATCAACAACGCGAGCGCACTCAACAGCCAGTTGACCAGCAATCGAACCATCTTCTCCGTCTCCTCTCGGGGTCCTGCGGGGTTTGCGTATCTCTGCCATCCTATCGCTAATTCTGAACGGAACGTGGTGAAATACGTTTGAGTGGCGAAATACGTCCAAACGGAGATGATGTTGCCGAGACTGTCTGGGTTGGTTCGAGGTTTTCTTTGCCGACTGATGCCTGGACTTTTTCTCGCAGTTCTGTTCGGCGTGGCTGGGCCACTGCAGGGACAGAAGCAGCAGAAAAGCCAGAGCGCCGGGGTACCGGATATTCGGGCGCTGATGACCGAGGTGATGGATCACCAGAAGCAGCTCGAAAAGGTTCGGGAAAACTACACCTATACCTCGGCCACGACGACGGAAGACATTGATACGAATGGCAAGGTGACGAAGACCGAGTCCGAAGATGAGGAGGTCTTCTTCATCAATACGCATCGCATTGAGCGCCGCGTGAAAAAAGACGGCAAGCCGCTTAATGACCACGACCAGCAGAAGGAGCAGGAGCGCGTCAACAAACTGGTCGAGAAGGCCCAAAAGGTTCCACCGGGCGAACCACTGGAAGGGCCCAACACGACAGTGAGCGTGACACACCTGTTGGAGATCATGCAGGTGTCAAACCCGCGCCGCGAGAATTTTCGGGGAAGACCGACGATCGTCTTTGACTTTGCCGGGCGGCGCGATGCCAAGACACACGGGATAGCCGAGGATGCTTCAAAGAAGATAGCTGGAACGCTGTGGGTGGACGAGCGCGATCACCAGGTAGCGCGCATGGAGGCCCATTTTACGGACAACTTTCATGTTGGCGGTGGGCTTCTGGCCAACGTTCAGAAAGGTTCGAGTTTCTACTTTGACCAGGCACAGGTGAATGGGGAGATCTGGTTTCCTACCGCGGCAGAGGGGCACATTGAAGCGCGTGTTCTGCTGCTGAAGGGGGTGCGGGAGCATGTGGTCGAGCGCGACTTCGACTATAAGCGGTTTAGTGTCGATTCGCAGACCGGCAAGACGGCGACCGTAGTGACGGATCCGAAATAGTAGAGCGGAGTGCATGAGTAAAGGCCATCGGCCGAGAACTTGATTTCGTCCTGGCCCATGGCCCTTTTCCAATTGAAGCTGGCGGATTATTGCTGCGGCTGAGTTTCTCCCGGAGTTGCGGCGGGTGCTCCTTGGCCGCGATGGTGCTGCATCTCTGCTGTGCGCTTGGCTGTCCAGCCAGCGAAGATTTTCTTCTGATCGTCGTTGAGAAGGGCGGTGATTTTGGTGTTGGATTCGTCGTGAATCTGCTTGAACTGGGCCATGCGAGCCTCGCGGGTCTCAGGGGTCTGGCCGGTGGAGGGGTCCGCCTGGGCCTTGCTGCGGAGGGCTTTCATCTGTTCCCCTTCCTGATCGAGAATCGCCTTCACGCCGGTCTGCTGATCGGGGGTGAGGGTGAGAACCCGGGTGAGGTTTGCCAGTTCGCGCTCGGGTCCGCGCCCGTGCATCGGCTGGCCTTGCCCCTCCGGCTGTTGAGACGGCGCACTGGATTGTGCCATTGCGGCGTAAGAACATAATGCGAGCATGGCTGTCGCAGCTGCGAGTTTCCATGGGGTAGAACGGCTCATGTTGATACTCCTGTAGCCCGTCAGGGCTTCTTTCTCTCAGAGCAACTTACCGGCGCCGGACAGTTGCTGCTCGTGATGTGAGACGCAAAGGCAGCGAAGGAGGTTGACACGTAGATATGTCGGCCTAGAGTAAAAGCATGTTTATTCGCAGGTTGTCGATCGTTCGAGTGGATGCGGATGGTGTCGAATCACCTTGTCCGGTTCGCTGGATTGACAACTTTTCGATGCGTAACTTCACCAACGATGCCGTCTTCGACGACACGCTGCCGGTCAGCGATGGGATGCTGGAAGCAGGAAATCATGTTCCGCTCGGCCGGCTACACCGCGCGATGGAGGATTGGTTTCGGCGGAAGGGGTATTTGAAAGCCTCCGACCGCCTGATAGTTGAGGAGCTTACTCATCGTAGTGCAGCAGGCTGAAGACGTCCTGCTCGGGAAAGCGTTCACGGCCGCGGAGGAAGTCGAGTTCTACGGCGAAGGCAAGGCCGGCGACTTCTCCACCCAGCTGCTTGACGAGCTTCAGGGTTGCTTCCATGGTGCCGCCGGTGGCGAGCAGGTCGTCGACGAGCAGCACGCGCTGGCCAGGTGTGATGGCGTCGAGGTGAATCTCCAGGGTGTCGGAGCCGTATTCGAGATCATAGTTGACACGTGCTACCGGCGCGGGCAGCTTACGCGGCTTGCGGACTGGCGCGAATCCGGCATTGAGGCGGTAGGCGAGGGCCGGGCCGAAGATGAATCCGCGAGCCTCGATGCCGAGGACGAGGTCGATCTTGCGTTCAAGATAGTGGGCGGCGAGCTCGTCAATGAGCATTGCAAAGCCGGTGCGGTCCTTGAGCAGCGTGGTGATGTCGTAGAAGAGGATTCCGGGCTTGGGGAAGTCGGGGACGGTGCGGACGAGTGCCTTAAGCGCGGCAATATTGGCTGATTCCGGCATGAGTGGAGTTACTCCTGAATGTCTTTTGGTTGCGGGGTGTGGACTGGAAAGTGAAGCCCGGATTCGGCAAGCCCCTCTTCTTATTATAAGTTGGCGGGGATCGGGGTTCCGCGTAGAGACGGAGTGAAGATCACCAGGCGCCTTCAATTTTGAAGGCGTTCAGGCCAGCGGCTTCGCTCTCGACCAGCGGATGCTCGATGACTTTATCGACGCGGCTGCCACGCGGTCCTTTTTGAAGCGAAGCGCGCAGTTCAGTGAGACTTTCGGGGTCCCCCGCCGCTACGACTTCCACGTCGCCGTCTTCGGTGTTTCGCACCCAGCCGTGCAGATCGAGTTCGCTGGCTTCCCGGTGGACAAACCAGCGGAAGCCGACGCCCTGGACGCGGCCTTTGACTAAGAAATGCAGGACCATGGGGAGATTCTACCGGGTACGCACGATCGGATTGGGCGCCGCGTACATGGTAAATTGACTATGGTCAGTGACCATGGGAGTAGTCTGATGGCAACAGTCGCAGAGCTGAAAGACGGAGTGGGAGCGAAAAAAACGATCCCCGCTGGAGAATTCAAGGCGAAGTGTTTGAAACTGCTGGATCAAGTGGCAGAAACCAGGGAGCCGATCATTATCACAAAGCATGGCAAGCCGGTTGCTGAGATTGTGCCGCTGCCGGCGAAGCGCGTGGATATTGTTGGCGCAATGAAGGGCAGTGTTTTGTGGGAAGGCGACATCATCTCGCCACTTGAGGATGAATGGGAAGCCAACAAGTGACAGATGACAGACGGGAACTCCTGCTCGACACGCATTTGCTCGTATGGATGGTGGAGTCACACCGCCGACTCAGTGAAAATATGAAGGAACTACTGAGGAAGGGAAGCAGGGAAGATCTGCTGGTGGTATCGGCGATCACGCCGTGGGAGATTGCTCTGCTGGTTTCGAAGAAACGGCTGCAACTCGATAACGATGTTCAGGACTGGATTGACCGCGCTTTGGCATTGCCCGGAATTCGACTGCAACCACTGGTGCCGGCGATTGCAGTGGCAAGCACCCGGCTGCCGTGGGAGATGCATCCGGATCCGGCGGATCGGATTCTAGTGGCGACGGCGCGGCACATCGGGGCGACACTATTAACGGCTGATGAGCAGCTGCTTCGCTATGGTGCGCAGGGGAATTTTCGCTGTCTGGCTGCTTCGTAGGGGTCCGTACTTATGACTAAGATGAAGCGCGTTCTTGTAACTGGCGCCACAGGAAAAGTGGGCAGCGTCTTTATCGATCGCCTGTTACACGATGCGCGATTCGACGCGTTCACCATTCGCGCGTTGTGTCACAACCGCAAGCTTGAGAGGCGCGAACGCCTTGAGGTTGTATCGGGCGGCCTCGAAGATCGCGAAGTGGCCGGGGCGGCGGTGGACGGTGTCACGCATGTTCTCCACCTCGCGACCGTGAAGGAAACACCGGAGCTGGTGATGGATGTGGCGGTCAAAGGCATCTTCTGGCTGCTGGAGGAATGCCGTGTCAGCTCCGCGTTTCAGCAATTCATTTTGATAGGAGGAGACAACAGCGTCGGTCACTTCTTCTATCCGCATCCGATTCCTGTTACGGAGAATCAGCCGTACTCGCCCTATCCGGGATGCTATGCCCTGTCGAAGGTATTGGATGAGGTCATTCTGCAGCAGTATTACGTTCAGTACAATCTCGCAGGATGTTGTCTGCGAGCGCCGTGGATCATGGAAAAAGATGATTTCAAATTTCATCTTTCATTCGGAGAGGATGTCTTTGGAGGGCCTCGCTGGCGCGACCTGGTTGGAGCAGAGAAGGCCGACGCGTATGTGCGATCGAAGACGATTCCTGTGATGCTTGATCCGCAGGGAGAGCCGGTCATGCGCAACTTCGTGCATGTTGACGATCTCGTCGATGCGATTCTACGGATGATCGATCATCCAAAGGCGTTCCAGCAGACATTCAATATCTGCATGAACGAGCCAGTGGACTATGGCGAGCTTGCGGCCTATTTGAAGGAGTCGCGCAGATTGCCTTCGGTTGGGATTCGGACGCCGTATTACTCAACGTGGCTGGATAATGCGAAGGCAAAATTCCTGCTTGGGTGGCGGCCGCAGTACGATCTTCAGAAGCTGACAGACAGTGCATGGGATTACAAGCGAAGCGCGGACGATCCGCGAGTGGTCTGGTATCCGGGATGAGTGGGATCCACACCACTCGCAGTTCTATGCGCGGCTGAGGTAGGTGCCTTCGCTGGTGTCGACGCGGATTTTTTCGCCTTCGTTGATGAAGGGTGGGACCTGGACTACGAGGCCGGTCTCCAGCTTCGCCGGCTTGGTGACGCTCGACGCTGTGGCGGACTTTATGCCTGGCTCTGTCTCGACGACGGTGAGCTCGACGATCTGCGGAGGGGCAACGCTGACGGGTTTGCCATCGAAATAGCTAACGGTGATCTTGAGGTTGGCCGTGAGATATTCGACGACATCGCCGAGGGTCGAGGCCTTTAGGACTAACTGCTCGTAGTCTTCGGGGTTCATGAAGTAGTAGTCGTCGCCGTCGTTGTAGAGGAATTCCATGTCGACTTCGTCGACGATGACGCGCTCGATGGCGTCGCCGGAACGGAAGCGGTGCTCGAACATGGCGTTGGTCCGGATGTTGCGCAGCTTGGCCTGGATGAAGGCGCGAAGGTTGCCGGGGGTGCGGTGCTCTACGGCAAAAACCTGGTGAAGCTGGTCGTTATGCTTGATGACCATGCCGGGGCGCATTTGCGTGGCGGAAATCGCCATAAAAGTAAAGCTCCTTACAGTGTTCCAGATGGCTGAATTTATGGGGCCTTACAGGAAGGGTCGCCCACCAGCTATTGTAGCCCAACGATGGATTTGGCTGATTGGCTATGAAATCAGCATTATCGCGGGCGGGACAGGAAGCGCCTTTCTGGAGAGCGAGGATCAGATGCGCTGAAGGAATCCTGTTCACCATAGCGCTGCGTTTGCGCAGGTCTTCTGCGGCATAATTTGAATGTGCCCTTCACCTTAGCTCATGCAGCTGCTGCACTGCCCTTTCGGCGTACTCGCCTGAGTATCTCTGCGCTGATTGTGGGAACCTTTGCGCCGGATTTTGAATACTTCTTAACCCTCACGCCGCAAGACCGGTTTGGACACAGCCTGGCTGGCGTCTTCGTTATGACTCTGCCACTGGCGCTAGTGGTGTTCTGGATTTTCGAGAATGTTGTTAAGGCTCCGGTGATGCGGCTTCTGCCAGATGCGATTCGGAACAGACTGGCCGTGGATCGTGGACGGGCGCATTTGTCCGGGCTGCCTGGTTTTGCGTGGATTGTTGTCTCTGCACTCATTGGAATTGCTACGCACCTGGTGTGGGATGCATTTACGCATTCGACGACGTGGCTTTACCGTCACTGGTCGTTTCTCAGTCGAACCGCGGAGGTACCAATCATCCATCAGACTCAGTACTACAAACTGTTCCAGCATGCCAGTACAGTCGTTGGGATGTGCATTCTCACGGCCTGGTTTATCCGTTGGTACAGAACAACCAAGCCTGCGCCGGAACCTCCGCGCCGATTGCTCTCGCCCAGCCAGAGAGGGCTTACCAGCGGATTTATTCTGGCGATCGCTTTTCTTAGCGCTATGGTGCGAGCGTTTGCAGGCGTAGGAATGCCGAGACGTCGAGACGGGCTTCAGATGTTTGCCGGCGAAGCGGTGGTCACTTTTGTCGCTTTGATCTGGTGGCAGCTTGTGGTGTACGGTCTCTTTTTTTTGAAACGCGGAGCTACACTTCGGCGCGATGATCTTGCTGCGGTATCGAAAAGTCAAAAAGGGCGGTCTTGATGCGGCGGCTGTACACTCGAAGAAAGTATGGTCTTCGTTCTGGACAACTACGATTCGTTTACTTACAACCTCGTTCAGTACCTGGGAGAGCAGGGTGCTGATATCGTGGTGCGCCGCAATGATGAGTTGTCGGTGGATGAGGTGGAGGCACTGAAGCCGGAGCGGATTTTGCTGTCGCCGGGGCCGTGCACTCCTCGAGATGCGGGGATATTGGTGGCGCTGATTCAGCGCATGGCGGGGAAGGCTCCGATACTTGGGGTATGCCTTGGGCACCAGGCGATTGGAGAGGCATTTGGTGGAACAGTGGTGCGCGCGGCGCAATTGATGCACGGCAAGACCAGCCCGGTGGAGCATGATGGCAAAGGGATCTTTGCCGGGTTGCCGACGCCGTTGACCTGCACGCGGTATCACTCGTTGATTGTGGCCGAGGACGGGCTTCCGAAGGAGCTTGAAGTGACCGCCAGGTCGGAAGGCGAAAGCGGCGAGTCGGTCATCATGGGTTTGCGCCATCGGTCACTGCCGGTGGAGGGTGTGCAGTTTCATCCGGAGAGCGTGCTGACTGAGGGCGGACGGCAGATGATTCGTAATTTTTTGGAGATGTAGTCGGATATGCACGACTTTCGGCCGGACCGGCTTCGATATTTCCGGACATCGAGTTTTGGGGCGCTGCTTACTTCTTCCTTGTGGCTTGCGGCGGGGCGACTTGCTTCTGCGCAAAGCGCGCCGATCGCTATAGTTCCGGTTCAGGGCGTTACCGTTGCTGGCGCGCTTGAAATTGCGGACGGCAAAGCGGTGATTGCTGGAAGCGGCTCGGTAACGGCGGGGGAACACGCGGCAACAATTATGCTTCCGCATCGGGGCAACCTGCGCATCTGTCCGACGACCAAGATCAGTCTTACTGCGGATTCGAGTGTTGGCACGAGTGCCGCTGCGAATCCTGCGTCTCTGCAGACGACTGCGGATGCGCCGGGGCTGATGATGGCGCTGGATCGGGGGGCGCTGGAAGCGGGGTTTGCGACGGGCAAGAATTCGGATGTGATTCTGACGCCGGATTTTCGGATTGTGATCAGCGGGCCGGGAAATGCTTCGGTGCAGGTGCGTCTGGGTGAGAAGGGCGACACTTGCGTCGACAATCGCGGGGCGAATGCGCCTTATGTCACGGTGAGCAGCATTTTCGATGGCGGTGTGTACCGGGTGCAGCCGGATCAGCGAGTGATGTTCCAGCATGGCAGCCTGCACGAGGTGGTGGATCAGGAGAAGGAGTCGTGCGGGTGTCCACCTGAGCTGCCGGCGGCCTCTACTGCCGCGGCTCCAGCGAATGCGTTTCCAGTGGCGCAGAGTGAGGGGTTGGCGCCGCTTCCTGCTCCTCCGCCGAATGCGAACAAGCCGGGTGTGGTGAATGCGCAGGCTACTGCGCAGCTTTCTTATGCGGGCGATAAGCCCGAGGAGGCGAAGGCGACGGTACAGACTGCAACGCCGGTCGCGGCTGCTCCTGCTCCGACGTCTAAGCCTGAGGCTAAAAGGGGATTTTTCGGGAGCATTGGGCATTTCTTTCGGAAGCTTTTTGGGGGGTAGGACGGGCCGAACGCCGGCCTTGAAATTGTTCTACGTAGAACACTGAAAGTCGAATGGGAATGGGCCTGAATATTTTTGTTCGATGTGGTTTTGATTCATAGGCTTACAGTTGCAGATAATTAAGGGTGTTTGTGCCTTGTTGCAGCGAATGGGGATCGTGGACGAATTGTTCCACGGCTGACGGTTTTTAGAGGCTGTCTACCCTCTGGTTTTCTTAAAAAGCAGGTTCCCCGCGGAATGACCCAAAAAGCAAAAGCGGTTCCTTCGCTGCGCTCAGGATGGCAATTTTTGGCCGGGATTGGTGGTTTCCCACCTTTGCCAAAAGATGGCAAAGATGGGGCACCCCTTTTGGTGATAAGGCCGGCAGGTGGCAAATGCGGATCTTTCACTGCGTTCAGGACGACAATGTTTTTTGGGAATTAGACTGAGCGGGCGCGTTCTATTGCGCGAATGACTGCCTGGGCTTTGTTGAGGCACTCCTGATATTCGGCTTCGGGGACTGAGTCGGCTACGATGCCGGCGCCGGCCTGGATGTGTCCTTGTCCGTTCTGGGCGACCATGGAGCGGATGGTGATGCAGGAGTCGAGGTTGCCGGAGAAATCCGCATAGAGGACTGCGCCGCCGTAGATGCCTCGCCGGGCTGGTTCCAACTCTTCGATAATTTCCATGGCTCGCACTTTTGGGGCGCCGGAAAGGGTGCCGGCGGGGAAGCAGGCTCGCAGCGCGTCCATTGCGCTCAGGTCGTTTCGCAGCTTGCCGTGGATGGTGCTGACCAGGTGCATTACGTGGCTGTAGCGCTCGACGAACATGAGCCGGTCGACCTTGACTGAGCCGTATTCGCTGACGCGGCCTACGTCGTTGCGGCCGAGGTCGACGAGCATGACGTGCTCGGCGCGCTCCTTGGCGTCGGCTAGCATTTCGGCTTCAAGGGCGGCGTCTTTGGCTTCGTCGGCGCTACGCTTGCGGGTGCCGGCGATGGGGCGGTATTCGACTTTGGCTCCATCTTTGGAGCGGCTTACGCGGACGAGCATTTCGGGAGAAGAGCCTGCGATCTCGAGGCGGGCGTTGGTGGTGCGGGCGGACTTTTTGGATTTCTGCGGAGACTGTGCCGGCTCGTCGGGCGTGACGCGGAGGAAGTACATGTAGGGCGACGGGTTGACGATGCGCAGGGCGCGGTAGACGGCGAAGGGATCTACTCCGGGCTCGACGTCGAGGCGCTGCGAGAGGACGGCCTGGAAGACATCTCCAGCGCGGATGTATTCGCGGGTGCGCTCGACTGCGGCGAGGTAGTCCTTTTTACGAGTGCGATGGGTGACTTTGAGTTTGCCTTTGCCGGTGGATTTAGGGAGCTTCGGCAGAGGGCGCGCGAGGCGCTTATTGAGACGGGAGAGGCGCTTGAGGGCATCGGTATAGGCGTTGGCCGGCGACTGGAGGGTGACGTCGGCCGTCACTACGAGGTGGATCTCTTTGCGGACATGGTCGAAGGCGAGGACCTCGTCGAAGAAGAGCAGGCAGGCGTCGGGAACGTGAAGCTCATCGGGGGCGGTTGCGGGAAGCTTTTCGATCTGGCGGACGACGTCGTAGCTGAGGAAGCCGACAGCTCCGGCGGTGAAGGGCGGAAGGCCTGGGACGCGCGCGGGGGTGTGTCCGCTGAGGGCTTCGCGGAGTACGGCGAAGACGTCGCCTTCGATGTGGACGGCTTTCCTGCCTTCGGTAATGATGATGGTTCGACCACGGGAGATGATGCGCTTATAGGGGTTGAGGCCAATGAAGGTGTAGCGGCCGATCTGCTCGCCATTCTCGACGCTTTCAAGGAGGAAGCACTCGGGGGATTCCCAGGCGGCGCGAAGGAAGGCTGAGACTGGTGTTTCGAGGTCTGCCGTCAGGGTGCGAAAGACGGGGACGAGGGTGTGGTCCTTCGCAAGTGCGAGGAATTCCTTGCGGCTGGGCTGCGATTCCAACTCTTTCGCCATATCTGCACTAGTGTATCGCTCCTCAGGAATGGCCAATGGCGATATTCGGTGACGGGCTGTCCCCGGAGACGCATTAACCGCGTCCACCGTGCCATCCCCGACACCATCCAGAACTCATCGCCAAACCAAATCCGATAATTTCTCCAGTTATGAGAAAAAAGGGTAGATCATGCTTAAAACGACAACTAACTCAATTATCTCAAACGAGTTATACAAGATTTGAAAAAGTTATCTAGTACCGCTCCTGTTTTGAGTTAGTTACCTAAGGCATCTAGGGCTTTTGACAGTTTCGGGACAATCCTTCCAATTCTAGGATTCGTTCAGCGTATGAGTTTGCGAGAGCCAACCTCCCGGCAACTGGGAGCAGTCTCGCATTTACAACGCCGAACTTGTCAGAATTTAAAGGAGACCACCATGAGACCTTCTCTTATTTGCTCACTCGCGGCTCTCGCCCTGCTGCCAGTGACGGCCGCGGCACAGGACTACTCGGGGCTGCCGAAGGCCGAACTCGCCCTGGGGTATTCGTATCTGAATGTCCATCCGACAAAAGCGCTGGTCACGAGCTTCAATATGAACGGCGGCGGTATCGGCTTAGTTTACGACGTCAACAGTGTAATCGGAATCAAGGCTGATTTCATGGGGTACGAGGGTACGAATACTATTTCGAGTGGGGCTAACTCCGTCACGGTTGACGCCAATCTGTTCACTTATCTGTTTGGACCGCAGCTCACGAAACGGGGTCACAAGGTTAACTATTTTGGGGAGGCGCTCTTTGGCGCCGGTCATACCAATAGCGATTGGGCCCAGCTTTACCATATAAACCTCAATCCGGGGGCCGCTGATAATAGCAACAATTCCTTCATGATGGAGTACGGCGGCGGTCTCGACTTCAGAGTCGGGCGACGTGTTGGGGTCCGCCCAGTCGAGGTGGATTATTTGTTCAGCCGATACAGCGCGAATAATATCAGCGCGCAACAAAACGCGTTCAAGTATTTCGCTGGAATCAATGTGGCGGTTGGTTCGCACTGAGAATGCACGCTTCCAAATGCAAAAGTCCGGAGGTCCCGCCTGATTTAGTTCGCCGGGGCACCGATATCGCCGGATTGGCGGCCACCCTGCCAGTCACGACGAACAGAGCGGTGAACAGGCGGATTGTCCTGGATCGGGACGAAATCTTGGTCGCGACACAGAACACCCGTGGGGTACGTAAGCTCCGCGATCGTCGATCGAGGGGTTGAGGGCCAGAGGTCCCGTTTGATTTACGCTGCATGCGCGTTTCGAAACGTAGCTGTTCTTGTCCTGTTATCGACAGTTGAGAATCAGCGAGGCAAGGGTCGATAACCAGTTCCGGTTGTTCGCCAGCGACTTTGCGGAGTATTTCGACCCCGTGCAAATACTTCATTCCAAGTTGTCCGGAGACGCATTTAACCGGGCGCATCTGCACCCACCCGGAGGTACCGGCCTTCAAGGAGGAGAGCTTTTGCGTCGACTCAAACGCTTTACAGCGTGTGCTGCGACGGTTTTTGCGGTGATTCTTTTTTGTACTCACCGGGTATCCGTGGCGCAGGAGTTCTACCCGTCTCCGACTTCAGTCGACTCTCCGGGAGCAGATTCGTCCGGCCCGACAGATGATATGAAGCGGAAAGGTGTATACACGCCGTCACCTGCCGGAAAAGTGCAAGCGGAATCGGCTGTGTCCGATGTACTGGAATCGCCTCTTCCCGGAAATACCGCGATATATTCGACGGAGCAAGACCGTCGCCTTGGCTATCACTGGAAAGGACTGCTCGTCCAGTCGTTTGAGTTCAATATGGTGGAGGATGCCTTTCGATTGTGGCAGGACAATACGCTGCGCGATCTGGTGGTGACGAAACCGTTCTGGCACGACTATATATCCTCGCTGCACCAGTTCAACATGCACCGCTGGAACGATGGGGATGACTTCCTGGTGAACTACGTGGGACATCCGATGCAGGGCGCTGTAACTGGATTTCTGGAAATTCAGAACAGTCCCGAGCAATCGCGTATTCAGTGGAATGAGCCGGGGTATTGGACGTCTCGAACGAAGGCGATGCTTTGGTCTACGATCTTCAGCACGAATGAGGAGATTGGGCCGTTGGGCGAGGCCGGCATCGGCAGCGAAGGCGGATATACCTACAGCACGCACTGCGATCTGCACTGCAATTCTCCGATGGCTGCCCGTGGCAAAAGCACCAACAATACCGGATGGGTCGATTTCATCATCACGCCGACTGTGGGCACGTTGTGGATCTTGGCCGAGGACGCGATCGACAAGGAGGTAAGCGAACGTCTGGTTGCTCATGCGGGGCCCAATGCGATCTACCCCAAGATCATTCGCGGCGCGCTCAATCCCAGCCGTACGATGGCGAATCTTCTCCGTGCCCGCAAACCGTGGTATCGGGACTGGGATCACCCCGATATCAATAGTCTTGACGAAGGCGCCGGCATGCATTTCCAGCGCCTGTGGGAGAAAGGGAACGGAGAGCTTCAGGAATATCCGGACTGGCGCCGAGTGGAACTAGCGCCCCACTTCACCGCCCTTGCTACGTCACGCACGACGGCTGGCTGTGAATATTGCGTGGGCATGACGACGGGCGCTGGAATTCAGACCTCGTTTCAGATGTGGAAGTATCTCTATGCGGATGGCGACCTGAGCTACCAGCCCAATGCGAGTCCGCTGGCCAGCGACAGGGCGGGCGGCAACCTGCTGGCGGGGTTCTTCGGCATTCGGATAGGTCATCACTGGCCGCTGTATGCGGTGAATCTCTCAATCCGACCGGGCTTTGTGCAATGGAAGAGGGCCTATCTCACGAGCCTTCCTTTGAGTACGCCAACGCATCCTGCGCCACCAGATCCGCCTACGCCGCAGATAGGCACGATCACGCACTTTGCCTGGAATGCGATGATCTCGACGGACTACAAGTTTAACCAACACATCGCAATGCGGAGCAGCATCAATCAGACGCTGGTGCGATACCGGAATGCCTGCTTCGACTCCTCGGGGGTGGGCATTGGGAGAGGATTGCAGTGGCTCAATTACGATACGCCGTGCCAAGAGCACGTAGGGATCGGGACTCCGCCGTACCTTACGTTTCTTTCCCATGAAGACTTTGTGAATCGTGTGAGCTGGGGGATTCAGGCCGGGCCGGTGTTTTCGTTTTAGAAGCCGACGACCTTTGCTAGGCTGATTTGCATGGCTAAATTCGGTTTCGCTCTCATTTTCGCGTCGTTGTTATTGCTCTTGGTGCGGGTCATGGCAGTTCCGCAAGCGGCGACTTCAGGACTGACTGCTCAGCAGGTGGTTGACAGCATCGTGAAAGCGACTGGAGCCACGCTTCCACCTGACACTGTGGACACAATCAAGGCTGGTGATCCGCAGACTCCAGTTACGGGAATCGTCACCACCTTTACGCCATCGATGGATGTGCTGCGCAAGGCGGTGGCAGCGGGCGAAAACCTCATCGTGACGCACGAGCCGACTTTCTATAACCATCTGGACGATCCGACCCTGTTTGTCGATGATCCGGTGTACAAGGAGAAGCTCGCTTATATCAATCAACACCATCTGGGGATCTGGCGTTTTCACGATAGCTGGCATCTGAGACATCCGGATGGAATCGTCGAGGGGTTTGTGAGGCGGGCCGGATGGAAGCAGTATCAGAATCCTGGCGAAGAGATGTTCTTTACATTGCCGACGACGACTGTGCTGGCGCTTGTTCGCGATTTGCAACGGCGATTTCAGGCGAGGGCGGTGCGCATTGTGGGTGATCCGCAGATGAAGGTAAGAAAAGTCGCGTATCGGCCAGGTGCTTCTGGTGAGGCCAAACAGGTGAAGGTGCTGGAGCGGAATGATGTTGAGGTGCTGGTGGCTGGCGAGGCGGCGGAGTGGGAGACGGTCGAGTATGTGCGCGACGCGCACCTGCAGGGACGAAGGAAGGCCTTGATCCTGCTCGGTCACCTGACGAGTGAAGAGGCCGGGATGGCGAATTGTGCTGAGTGGCTGAGCGGGATTTTTCCGGGAATGAAGGTTGAGTACATTCCGGCGACGGAGCCGTACTGGACGCCGGAAGCGCCGCCGAAATAGCAGGGGCTACCGGCTTTTGTGTTTTAAGTCCTCGACCGCAGTGCGCGCGGCGTGGTAGCCGCACATGCCGTGGACTCCGCCGCCGGGCGGGGTGCTGGCGCTGCATAGATAGAGTCCCTTGCGTGGGGTTCGGTATAGCCAGGCGGAGGGGCGGAAGAGCAGTTGGCCGATGGACATGGCTCCTCCGGAGAGGTCGCCGCCGATGAGGTTGGGGTTCCAGGATTCGAGGGCGGCTGGGCTTGAGACGCGGCGGGCGACGATGCAGTCGCGGAAGCCTGGGGCGAAGCGTTCGACCTGATTCTCAATTTGGGTGGTCAGGTCGCCTGTGAAGCCGTTAGGAACGTGGCAGTATCCCCAGGCCGTGTGCTTGCCTTTCGGAGCGCGAGTGGGATCGAAGAGACTTGGCTGGGTGACGAGGACGAAGGGGCGTTGATCGACCTTACCCGCCCATGGCGCGCGTTCGGAGGCAGCGATTTCCTCAAGTGTGCCGCCGAGGTGGATGGTGGCCGCGCGCAGACAATCCCGCGCTTTCCATGGGATGGGTTCTGAGAGCGCCCAGTCGAGTTTGAAGGCGCCCGGGCCGTGGCGAAAATTCCGGAGTTTGGCGTGGTAATGCGGCGGGAGGCTGTTTGTTGCGATGCGGCTTAGCTGGCGTGGGGAAATGTCGCAGAGAATTACTGAGCCTGGGGTCTGAGTCTCTTCGAGGTCGGAGAGCGAAGTGATGGAGGTTCCGGTGACTATCCTGCCGCCAAGGCTTGCAAGATAGTGTGCGAGTGAGTTCGAGATGGCCTGCCCGCCGCCTGCGGCGATCGGCCACCCGGTGGTATGCGCGGCGGTGCTCAAGACGAGCGATACCGCGGAGCTGAAGGCGCTTTCCAGGGGCAGGACGGAGTGTGCTGCGGAGCCGGCGAAGAGAGCCCGTGCTCTTGTTCCGCGAAAGAGCGTCCTTGCCAGCAGCGTTGCTGGAAGTGCTGCGAAGATGCCGAATCGGGCCAACAGCAGCGGGTGCGAAGGCCAGTGAATGATTGGCCTGAGGATCTCCCGTGTCAGCTGGTCCCAGTGGTCGGTGAGTGGGCGAAATAGTCGGGCATATGCCGGACCATCTGCGCCGAGATTGGCGGCGGTCGATGCCAGATCGTGTTCCAGCATTACGGCTGTGCCGTCGTCGAGAGGGTGTGCGAGTGGGGCTGCGGGTTCGATCCACTTCAATCCGTGATCGGCGAGAGGCAGCGAACGGAAAAAAGGGCTCGCAACGCCCATCGGGTAGACGGAAGAGCCCAGGTCGTGATGGAAGCCTGGCAGGGTTACGTCGCCGGTAGAAGCGGCGCCGCCGATCGTGTCCCGGCCCTCGTAAACGCAGGTTTCAAAGCCGGCCTCAGCCAGCGTGATGGCTGCGCTGAGCCCGTTGGGGCCGCTGCCGATGATGGCTGCCTTGGGCATGAAGTGGTTTCTCCGACCAATCCGAACGTATCACGGCCGGGTTACGGCTTCTCTGATTCAACAATTCACGGCAATACGCGGAAAACTCACAAGATCTTTATGGCATGTCGCCGATACTAAAAGGGTTGCGGTCTTTGGTTCCGCCCGGTTCGTGGAGGGGAGTATTCGACCTTAGTGGGGTTGACTCTCCACTTATGAGGAACCTAGACTCATCAGGTTTGGCCGGGGGTTTTTATGACCTGAGGACGGGTCCGACAAATGCCGATCTTCGGTCCGGAGCAGCCGGTTCCCGGACAGAAACGAAGGGCGACTGCGATTCACTATGCCGAGTGCTATGGAACCTGAAGTGGCACGACGTAACGGGTGGTTGCAGTAGGATTTACCGAACCGGAGTACTGTATTGCTGCGTCCAACAGACTGCAGCCCAACCTATCGAGACCGATAGAGTTAGAGGCAGTTTGCTGGCGGCCAGGGAGGCCGGGCGGCACACCGGAATGGCCGATTGGCTCCGGTGCAAAGAATTGGAGTGTAAGAAGCATGGCAGCAACCATTTCACTCGAGCAGGAAATCAATCCCTGGGAAGCCCAGAGCGCTCGATTTGACTTTGCAGCACGTAAGCTGAACCTTGATGAAGGTCTTTGGAAGGTTCTGAGTTCTCCTTCGCGCGAGATTATCGTTCATTTTCCCGTGGTCATGGATGATGGCCGCATTGAGTTGTTTACCGGGTACCGGGTGCAACACTCGGTGGCTCGTGGACCTGGCAAGGGCGGTATTCGTTATTCGCCTGATGTGACGCTCGACGAAGTTCGCGCTCTCGCAAGCTGGATGACGTGGAAATGCGCGGTGGTCAACATTCCGTTTGGCGGGGCCAAGGGCGGTGTGATTTGCGATCCGCGGAAGATGAGCCAAGGCGAGCTCGAACGCATGACTCGCCGCTACACCTCGGAGATCATCGAATTTATCGGCCCGGAAAAAGATGTGCCAGCGCCCGACGTCAATACCAACGAACAGACGATGGCGTGGATTATGGATACCTACTCCATGCACATGCGACAGACCGTGACCAGCGTGGTGACGGGCAAGCCGCTGAATATCGGCGGTTCGCGCGGACGCCGTGAGGCTACCGGACGCGGTCTCATGGTGATGTGCGATGAGAGCCTGCGCCATCTGAAGCTGCCGCGCGAAGGATGCCGCGTCATCATCCAGGGCTTTGGGAATGTCGGTTCCAACACGGCGCGGCTCATGGCCGACGCGGGATACAAGATCATAGGTGTTGCCGAATACGATGGCGGCCTTTACAACCCGAACGGGATTGACGTCTTCCAGCTTCTGGCCCACCAGGAGCGCAACGGCACGACGCTTGGCTACAGAAACGCGGAAGCCATGCCGTCGGATGAAGTGCTGCTGACGGAGTGCGACATTCTTATTCCTGCAGCAACCGAAAATGTCATCACCAGCCGCAATGCGGATCGCATTCGGGCAAAGATTCTCGTTGAGGGCGCGAATGGTCCTACTACTGCGGTGGCCGACGAGATCCTGGCCGAAAAGCGGATATTTGTCGTGCCGGATATTCTGGCGAACTCGGGGGGCGTGACTGCCAGCTACTTCGAGTGGGTGCAGGACCGCCAGGGCTATTTCTGGAAGGAAGCGATCGTGATCGAGCAACTGGAAGGCATTCTGCGCGAGAGCTTTGACGACGTGGTTCGATACAGCGAGGCCCACAATGTCAACAACCGCATCGCAGCTTACATGCTGGCTATCGACCGCGTAGCGTTCACGATGAAGCAACGCGGGATCTACGCCTGAACAGATACTGAATGAACGCTGAACAAGCCATCGTGCGATGTAAGAGCCCGGCCTCAAAGGCCGGGTTTCTTTTTCGATGCGTGTGGCGGGGTAATAAGGTTCTAAGGTTGCGTATCATAATACGAAATACGTACCGACATATGGGTTGCTGGGGAGACCTGCTTTCATGCAAAGTAAGAGCAGGAGTCTTTTCGCTCGTTTGCTCGTATTGCGATACGTTGAGTGTTGGCGGCAGGTTCGCTGCGCCGTGTTGTTGAATACACTTCAATCGCCTGCGGCGCTTCTACAATTGGAATGGTTGAGGGTATAGATTTTATGGCTACCAAGGTCAAAGAGCCGGTGGAGAAGCCGGTAGCGGGATCGAACGGAGCTACCAATGGTTCGCCGCTTATCAGCAACGACAAGCTGCGCCAGCTCTACGCAACGATGCTGAAGTGCAGGACACTCGAGGAGCGGGCGCGAGTCCTCTTCAAGCAGAGTAAGTTCACGGGCAACTACTATGCGGCGGTGGGGCAGGAAGCGGCTGCGGTGGGTACGGCGATTGATCTGCGTGCCGAGGATACCATTGGGCCTTCGCATCGCGACTTCATTACTGGATTCATCAAGGGCGCGCCGCTGGATAAGATGCTTTGCCATCTGTATGCGCGTGGCAACAGCCCGGACAAAGGGCGCTCATCGCCTGCACATTTCGGCTATGCGCCGTTAAATGTTATTACTCCGGCATCGACGATCGCAGCGCAGTTGAACATCGCTACCGGCGTGGCGCTGGCTAACAAGATGAAGAAGAACGATAACATCGCTGTCGCTTATTCCGGGGATGGTTCTACTTCGCTAGGCTTCTGGCATGAGGCTTTGAATTTTGCCGGAGTACATGACCTACCGATCGTGTTTGTGTGCCAGAACAACCTCTGGGCAGAGTCGGTGAATCTGCAGTTCCAGACAAAGGTTCCGGACATCAGCGTGAAGGCGCAGGCTTACGGCTTTCCTGGTATCACGGTGGACGGCAACGATGTGGTCGCGGTGTATCGAGTTGCGCAGGAAGCGATTGCGCGTGCACGGCGCGGGCACGGTCCAACGTTGATTGAATGCAAGACCTATCGCTGGTATGGGCACTCAGAGATTGATCCTGCGAAGTATCGCGACCCCGAAGAGGTGGAACGCTGGAAGGCGAAGGATCCGATTGCTGCAATGGAGAGATATCTCACTGCCAAGGAGCTTTTCACGGCGGCGTGGAAGCAGGAGATCGTTGCCGGATTCAACGTAGAACTGGATGCGGCTATCGAAATTGCGGAGAAGAGCGCGCTGCCCGACGGGGTGGAGGCCCTGGATCATGTCTTCTCGTTTGATATCAGGGAGCGGGTACTTAATCCGAAGAGTTATTCGCCGAGTTATTAATTGGGTCAAGCCGCACAATAACACCGGGAAGATTGGACTGGAAGAATCATGGCACTTGTGACTTATATCAGCGCGATTACTGAAGCACTGCAGGAAGAGATGCGGCGCGACGAGCGCGTCTTCATTATCGGTGAGGATGTGGGCGTCGAGGGTGGTGTCTTCAAAGCGACGAAGGGACTGTATGAAGAGTTCGGCGCGGAGCGGGTGATCGATTCGCCGCTGGCTGAGGGCGTGATCGTTTCAGCGGCTATTGGCGCGGCTTTGGCGGGCCTGAAGCCGGTGCCCGAGATTCAGTTTTCTGACTTCATTACGCCGGCGATGGATGCTCTGACCCAACAGGCTGCAAAGCTGCGGTATCGGTCGGGCGGTACGCAGACGTGTCCGCTGACGCTGCGTGTTTGTTATGGCGGCGGGGTGGGCGGCGGCCTTTATCACTCGCAGACCAACACGACCTGGTTCGCGCATGAGCCGGGCCTGGTGGTGGTTGCTCCGGGAACTGTAGCGGATGCGAAGGGAATGTTGAAGGCGGCAATTCGCCAGGACGATCCGGTGATCTATTTCGAGCACAAGAAACTTTATCGTTCGATTAAGGAAGAGCTGCCGGATGGCGACGATTTTGTTACCGATCTTTTCAAGGCAGCGGTGCGCCGCCCGGGCAAGGATTTGACGCTTGTCACTTACGGCTGGACCTTGCAACTATCGCTGCAGGCTGCGGAGAAGATCCATGCGGAAACGGGCGCGGAGATCGAAGTGGTCGATCTGCGCGTGCTCAATCCGTTGGACAAGGATACATTCCTCGAGTCGCTGGCTAAGACCGGTCGCATGCTTATCGTGCATGAGGATCATCGCACGCTGGGCATCGGCGCGGAGATATCGGCGATTGCGGCCGAGCAGGCTTTTGATTGCCTGGATGCGCCAATTGTGCGTTTAACGGCTCCCGATGTGCCTGCGATTCCGTTCTCGGCTCCGCTCGAGAAGTTCTACCTGCCGTCGGTAGATAAGATCGTGGAGGCGGCGACCAAGTTATTGAATTACTAAGAGATGTATTTTAGTGGGCAGACAGCGCTCTTTCTGCGGAAAGGGCGTTTGTTTCGTTGACCCTGTTCGGGGCGCTTCAGTAGAGTTAGGCTATGAATATGCTGAGCAGTGAGTCGCGCCGCTTCGGCGTGTGCGGCGCTTTGTTGCTTGCAGGCGCGGGTCTGTTCTTCTGCGTTGGGTCAATGCAGGCGGAGACTCCGGCGGAAGGTGCTGCGGCGGCGAAGGACCTCCCAACGCCCGCTTCGCCGTGCAGGATTGCTGTTTTTGGTTCACCATATATTCCGATGGATAGCTGGATGTATCCCGCGCTCACGCGGCTCTATTCTCTGGGTTATCTGGATTCGGCATTTCTGGGATTGCGGCCCTGGACGCGGCTGAGCGTCATTCATATGCTGGAGGAGACTCAGGCAGGACTCGAGGATGCTCCTGACAGCGCCGCAACGCAGGAGGCGCAGGAGATTTACGATACGGTATGGCATGAGCTGAGCCTGGACGCGGAAGGGCCGTGCTTTGGGCATCGCGGGCAGTTTCGCATTGAGTCCGGCTATACCATCGTGCGCGCAATTACCGGGACTCCGCTGCATGATAGCTACCATATTGGCCAGTCGATCACCAACGACTACGCAAGGCCATACGAAAACGGATTTAATAACTATTCGGGCATTAGCGGTTATGCGACCGCGGGGATCTTCACGCTGTATGCGCGCGGAGAGTTCCAATATGCGCCCTCTGGAGTGGGATATTCGCAATCACTTTTCAATCTCCTCTCGAACATAGATAACATTCCGGTTGCTACCAATCCGGAGCAGGATACGATTCCGCTGGGGCCGATCGACTCACAAGCGCATTTTCGGTTGCAGGAGGGTTATCTCTCGGCGCATTTGTGGGGGCACGAGGTTTCCTTTGGAAAGAAGGATCAGTGGTGGGGTCCCGCCAAAGGCGGAGCCTATGCTTATAGCGACAACGCCGAGAATATCTATTCTTTCCAGATCGATCGCGTCGAGCCGCTGCGCATACCATGGCTCTCGAAGCTGACCGGCCCCTTTCGTTATAACTTTTTGGTGGGGTCGCTGAAGGGGCATACTTTTTATAACGACCCGTGGGTTCATGCAGAGAAGGTCAGCTTCAAACCTACCCAAAACGTGGAGTTTGGATTTGAGCGAACGGTAATCTGGGGCGGCCAGGGACATGTGCCGATTACGATCCACTCGTTTTTGAAGAGCTTCTTTAGCTTGCAGAACGTTAGCGACGAAGAAAAGCACTCGCGGAATGATCCCGGTGCGCGGTTTGGCGCTTTCGATGCGTCATATCGTCTGCCCTACCTCCGCAACTGGCTTACGTTCTTTGTGGATTCCGAGGCGCATGATGACGTGTCGCCGATCTCAGCCCCGCGTCGCGCAGATTTCAGGACGGGGCTATATCTTTCGCATGTACCGGGAGTCCCGAAGCTGGACCTGCGTGCGGAGGCGGCGATGGACGATCAGTCCACATCACGCAGTATCGGTGGCCAATTCACCTATTACGAGGGTGAGCAGCCGCAAGGCTACACGAACGCGGGGCAGATTTTTGGCGACTGGATGGGACGGGAGGCCAAGGGTGGTCAGGTATGGGCTACGTGGCACCTGAGCGGCAACGAGTGGATACAGGCAAGCTGGCGAGGGCAGAAGGCAGCGAAGGACTTCATCCCAGGCGGCACTACGATCAACGATGTAACCGCGCAGGTGGTGAAGCGCTTTGGACCTAACTTTGAGCTGAATGCCAGCTTCAGTCATGAAGGATATCTCGCGCCGGTCTATCGCAGCGGAAGGCAGTCGGTAACTACGACAAACATTCAACTGACGTGGTATCCGACGCGGAAGATCAGTTTTTAAAGCGGCTTCTTCGTGTCTTCACCCCACGAACAAAGTTCTGTCCACGGGACCCCGGTGTGCTCAGGATGACAATTCTATTTTGGGTGAGATCGCGATGCCTGAAGAGAAGGAAAAGGATTCGACGGTAAGTGCGATTTTTGATCTGCGTGCGCTGGCGAAGGGCTTGCCTGCGGACGCTGACACAATGTTGGTGGACAAACGGCTTACAGATGAGGTCGCTGCTAGTTCTCGGATATTTCGAATCTATAAGACGGTTCCGCCGCATTTTCATCGGACTTGTGATGAGTATCTGCTGGTGATTTCCGGGCGGGCGAGAGTGGTTGTGGCCGGTATCCCGGAGACTACTCTGGGGCCGAGTGAGTTGTTGTTCTTCAGACGCGGTGTGGTGCATGGTTTCCCTGAGATTCTGGAGCATCCGCTGGTGGTGTTTTCGGTAGATACGCCGCGACGTGATCCTGCGGATGTGACTTTTGTGGATGCCGGGTCGGGAACGTTGGAGAGCTTTATTCGGACGGTATATTAGTGTGGTTTCGTTCAAAGCGGTGGTCGATCTAGCGGGAACGACCGGATATTTACTCATGTAGGCGACGGTTCCGGTAAACACAGCTTCAGGCGCCAGTCCGGTCAGTAACACTAGCTCATCTTGATGCCGGCGGAGGTGTAGATCTGCTGGATGTATTTCATATCACGGAGGCCTTCTTCTCCCGGGCTCTGCGGCGTCTTGTTTTCCAGAATGCAGTTGGAGAAATGGTCTGCCTCGCGGGTGAAGTGGATGGGGTCTTTTTCAGGATTGGGCTGATCGAGCTTTACGAGCTTGCCGTTGGAGTCCAGGTATTCCGCCTGCAGCCGAAGGCCTTCATAGATAAAGGCCGGGTTGACTTCGAGCCAGCCTTTTGAGCCATAAACCCGGTAATAGCCATCCATCTGCGCGCCATACGTGGTGTTGCAGGTCGCGACAATGCCGGAAGGGAACTTCGTGGTCCACACGACATTTTCTTCGACGGTTTTGAATCGCGGATCGCTGGAATTGGTGTGTGCGTAGGCGGTGATGCTGGCCGGCTCTTCGCCGGTGAGATAGCGGGTGGCGTTAAGGCTATAAATACCTACGTCCATCAATGGGCCGCCGCCAGCGAGAGGTTTGGAGAGGCGCCATTCGCCGGCGCCGCAGTTGAAGCCAAAGGCGCTTTGAATGGATTGCACTTCACCGAGCGCCCCGTCGCGGATGAGCTTGACGGCGGCCAGGTTTGTTGGCTCGTAGTGGCAACGGTAGGCGATCATAAGCTTGACGTTGGCGGATTTGCAGGCGTCGATCATCGCCTGTGCGTCTGAAACGCTGGTGGCCATCGGCTTTTCGCAGAGAACGTGCTTTCCGGCCTTGGCACATCGGATGGTGTACTCGGCATGCATGGAGTTGGGCAGTCCGATGTAGACGGCGTCGATGCTCTTGTTGTCGCGCATCGCATCCATGTTTTGGTAGTTGTAGATTGAAGATTTCGGGACGCCGTAGTGTTCCGCGATGTGCTCTGCTTTGTCGGGATGGCCGCTGACGACGGCGACTACCTTTGAGTTGCTGGTGGCCTGGATGCCTTCCATAAAGTGACCGGAGATGCGGCCCAGTCCGATGACGCAATAACCGATCTTGCGTGGTGCGGTTTGGGCGGCGAGGCTTGGCGTAAGTCGAGGAGCGAGTTGGGCGGCGAGCCCGAGGGCGCTGAGTCTGGTGAAGTCGCGGCGAGACAGATTCATCGGGTAGCTGCTCCTGTTAAATCGATTTTTTGGGGCCGTTCCGAAAGCGGATGCGAATGCGTTTCGAGTATAAGCGCGCGAGCATGAAACGCGGAAGAGAGGCCTTCAGGCGAGGTATGGCAGCTTTTTCCAGTTGACAAAGTATTTATACCATTTTAGTCTATGCCTTTAGTAAAAAGGCCTATGAGAAATCCTGCTCCCCGCGATCTTTTCCCCGGTGCACTCGAGATGATGATTCTCGAGTCGCTACGCCGTCAGCCGGCGCATGGTTATGCGCTGGTGCAGCATATTCAGCAGCGGTCCAAGAACTTGCTCCAAGTGGAAGAGGGCTCGCTCTATCCCGCGCTGCAGCGGCTGCTCAAGGCAAAGCTGGTGAAGGCGGAGTGGGGTGTCTCGGCTACGAATCGACGGGTGAGGACTTACCAGATCACGGCGAGCGGGTTATCGCATCTGGAAAAGGAAATCTCCAGTTTTGAACGCATGTTCGAAGGCATTGCGTTGGTATTGAATCCGGGAAAGACGCCGGCAAATTGAGAGGGGTTCTGCTGTGAGCTGGTTATCGCGAATTTTTCGCCGCCGGGAGCTTTTCAACGAACTCGCCGAAGAGATGCGTGAGCATATGGAAGAGCGCACCGAGCAGTTCATGCGCGAGGGCCTGTCTCGAAAGGAGGCTGCGCGAGCTGCGCGCATGGCCTTTGGAAACTCCACGCTGATTGAAGAGCGCAGCCGCGAGGTATGGCAGTGGCCGAGCCTGGAATCGATTTGGAGCGACGTGCGATATGCGCTGCGTCAGCTTCGCAAATCTCCAATGTTTACGATCACGGTGGTGCTTTCGCTGGCTTTGGGGCTGGGAGCGAATACAACGATCTTCACGTTTATGAATGCTTTGCTGTTTCTGCCGCCGGCAGTTAAGGATGGCAACCGGCTGGTGGAGGTGATGCTGCGCGACGCCAAGCACTCGGGTATCGAAGGCTATATGCCGCTCAGCACTCCCGGGTACTACCAGCTTCGTGATCATAACCATACCCTCAATGGCTTCGCGGCCTTCGATGGCGATCCGCGTCCGGTTAGCTGGAACGATCATGGGCAAGGGCAACAGGTGTTTGGCCAACTAGTCTCGGGTAATTTCTTTTCAATGGCGGGTGTCACTCCGGTTCTGGGACGCGATTTTGCAGCAGATGAAGAACAAACCGGGGCATCGCATCCTGCAATTCTTATCAGCTACTCGTTCTGGCAGCGTGGACTCGCCGCCGATGCGTCGGTGATTGGCCGGGTGCTGGTGCTGAATGGGACGAGCTACACAATTATTGGTGTGACGCCGCCGAGTTTCGGAGGGGTGGTGATCGGGTCGCGGCCCGACTTCTGGGCTTCTCTGGCGATGGGACCCACCCTTACGCGCGACCCGAAGCTGCTGAGTAGCGCGGGGTCTTTCTGGCTTTTTGGCATGGGCCGTATCAAACCGCAGGTTTCGAAAGCCCAGGTTCAAGCGGACCTGGACGTTGTCTCCAATTTGATTCAGCATTCCAATTCCCATGAAAAACTTGAGGCGGCGGTTTTTCCACTGCAACTTGTGCCTGCGCCATTTCGCATCTACGTTACCGCCTTTACCGGACTGCTGATGGCGGCCGTGGGACTAGTGCTTCTGATCGCCTGCGCCAACGCTGCCAATTTGCTGTTGGCACGCGCGATGACGCGCCGCCGCGAATTTGCGGTTCGCGCTGCTCTTGGAGCAGGGCGATTCCGCCTGATTCGTCAATCGCTCACTGAAAGCATGCTGCTTGCGCTGGCGGGTGGCGCGGGAGGACTGGCGCTGGCACACTGGTCGGTTCCGCTGCTGCTGAGTCTCAAGCCGGTGAACATTCCTGTCTTTGTCGAAGCTCCGCTGGATTGGCGTGTGATTTCCTTCGCCTTCATGCTTTCGATTTGCGCGGGTCTTGTGTTTGGGATTTTGCCGGCCGTGCGCGCGCCACAAACTGAAGTTTCATTGGCGTTGCGGGATGAATCTCAGATCGCCGGACGCCGCCGCTCGCGGCTGCGCGACAGCATTGTTGTGGTGCAAATTACCGTCTGCCTCGTGCTGCTTATTTCGGCGGGGCTATGCGTTCGCAGTCTCTTCAATGCGCGCTCGATCAATCCGGGATTCAGCACTCACCAGGTCGCACTGGCGCAACTTGATCCGGAAAGCCTCGGTTATTCGAAGGTTCAGCAAAAGCAGTTTTATGAGCAGCTCCTGGAGCGTGTGAAAGCGCTGCCGGCCATCGGTTCGGCCAGCCTTGCCGATTCACTTCCGCTGGGCACAAACAGGAGCGTGCACGGTATCTACATCGATGGAATTGCTCAGTCTTTGGATAAGGACGGCATTGGTGTGCAGACTTCGTCGGTCGCGCCGGGCTACTTTGCGGCGATGGGCATTCGCCTGCTAGCAGGGCGCGATTTTGTGGTCGAAGATAGCCAACCGGATACGACGCGGGTGGTGATCAATGAGGAGATGGCGAGGCGGTTCTGGCCGAACCGGAATCCGATTGGGCAACGATTCAAAGACGGTGAGCAGAGTGTGGAGATTGTGGGCGTCGTGACCACCGGAAAATACCGCAGCCTTGGGGAAGATCCGGAGCCTTTTTTCTACCGCCCATTCGATTACGCGTCGAGAGGTTTCCTGGTGGTGCGCGGGGAGGGGAATACACAACCTTCACTGGATGCGATTCGCCGAGTCATTTCTGCGCTCGATCCCAACGTCGTGCCGATGGACATGGAGTCGGTTTCTGAATATATGGCGCTGCCGCTGTTTGCTGCACATACGACGGGCGTGCTGCTGGCGGCATTTGGTGGCGTGGCGTTACTGCTGGCGACGATCGGACTCTCCGGGGTGGTTTCCTACTCAGTGAGCCAGCGCACGACTGAGATTGGGGTGCGGATGGCGCTGGGTGCGGATCGGTCTACGGTGTTGAAGCAGATACTCGGACAAGGTATGCGTCTTATCGCGATTGGAATCGTGTGCGGCCTGGGGGTGTCGTTTGCGGCGACTCGCGTGCTGGCCGGACTGCTCTACGGAATCAAGCCGAGCGATCCGCTGACTTACCTCGCGGTTTCGCTCTTTCTGGTGGCGGTTGCGCAGATTTCCTGTTATTTCCCTGCGCGCCGTGCCGCATCGATTGACCCGATGCAGGCCCTCCGCGCTGAGTAGCTACCGGATTCCGGCTTAGTGTAGTTGTGGGATACACTCAGTCTGATGCGGGTAATGGGGATCGATTGCGGGACAGAAATCACCGGTTATGGGGTGGTGGAGTCGGATGACCGGAGCCGGAATCCGCGCCTGGTGTGCTGCGGGTTCGGGGCGATCCGACTTTCGAAGCAGAAGACGATGCCGAAGCGTCTGATGCAGGTTTTCGACGAGCTGACTTTGGCGCTTGAGCGATGGCAGCCCGAGGTGGTGGCGGTCGAAGAAGTTTTCTACTCCGTGAACGCAAAATCGGCGCTGAAACTGGGGCAGGTGCGGGGGGTCGCGCTGCTGGCCGCGGCGAAGCTGGGTTTGCCGCTGGCCGAGTATGCTCCGCTGAAGATCAAGTCGTCGGTGGTTGGCTACGGGATGGCGAGCAAGGAGCAGGTGAAGTTCATGGTGGCTCGGCTGCTGGAACTTGCAGAGGCTCCGGAGCCTCCGGACGCAGCCGACGCGCTTGCAGTGGCGATCTGTCATCTCCACACTGCGCAGACCCTTCTTCTGCAGGAGGTTCGGGGATGAAGTGGAGGTCTCTGATCCTAAAATGGCCGGTTTCGCTTGCGCTGGTTTTGATCCTGCTGTTCCCAAGCGTCGCGTTCTCCGGCGAAGAGAAAGCGCTCTTCGAGGCTGAATTTACAAATGCCAAGCTGACTCCTTCGCATTGGCAGATGAAGCTCAACCCTGATGGGAGCGGGCAATTCGACGCGGAGGGCGGTGATCCATCTCCACAGGATACCCAGCAGATTCTGGCTGGAGACGTGCATCGGACAATTCAGCTGAGTCCGGAGTTTACCGAGCAGGTGTTTGCCACGGCGCGCCATCGCAAATTGTTCGCGTTCCCATGCGAAAGCCATATGAAGGTGGCTTTTCAAGGGACCAAGCGCCTGAGCTATTCGGGTCCGGAAGGGAGCGGTTCCTGCGAGTTCAATTACTCAAAGGACAAGGAGATACAGACTCTTGGGGATTCGCTGATGGCGGTTTCGACCACGGTGATTTATGGGGCGCGGCTTGAGAAACTGCTGCAGCATGACCGTCTGGGCCTGGATCACGAAATGGAGAACCTGGCGGCGGCCGCGCACGACAAGAACGCGATAGAGCTGTGCGCCATTCGCGATACGCTGACCCGGATTGCATCGGATGAACAGGTGATGGACCGAGCACGCAGGAAGGCTCGTCTTTTGTTGGCACAGTCAAACTAAGAAGGAATAGGATTCCGGAGATAGGGATTTCTGCGACTTTTACGCTGCGCCAGGGTCTTACGTAGTGTCAGGCCTCGTTCACCGAGCGGCTGATACGCAAAGCGATGGCGCACAGGGTGAGGCGGGGTGTTTGGGGCAGTGACGAAGGAGAATATCTCCATGAGAACGATTCGGGCAGCGATTCCGGAAACAAATGGCGAAACAAAGGTCGAGGTGGTGGGCGCGCGTATAACCTTCTATTCCAGAAAATCGGATTCCGATAAGTTGGGACGATTCTTACTGCGAAACGCAGTGCTGGTTCTGAGCGCGGCGGTCGTTTTTTGTCTTGGGATGGTGGGAGCTTCGGCGCGTGCCGATGAGGGTGGCGCGGATGCACGCGCAATCCGCTTGAGCAATGTGGATGGGGACGTGCAGGTCGTGCAGGACGGGCAGGTGATTGCCAATCCCGCCTTTGCGAATCTGCCGATGTTCCAGGGCTCGCAGGTAATCACCGGGAATGAAGGCCGAGCGGAGATTCAGTTGGATGACGGCGGGAGTGTTGTGCGGCTTTCTCCGAACACGACGCTGACCTTTTCTGTGCTGCAACTGCGGGGCAGCGGTACAAACACCGAGATTGTGGTGAACGGAGGCCTGGCGTATTTCGAGGTCAGACCCACTAACTCCGAGCACAGCCTGCGGATCAATTACGGGCTGGCCTCGATTTCTGCGACAAGCTTTTCGGTGATTCGCATCAACATGGATGCCGCGCCGGGCGAGCTTGCTGTGTTGTCGGGTAATGTGCACCTGGAACGCGGGAATCTGCAGCTGGATATTCATGGCGGCGAGAGCCTCAGTCTGAGTCCGAACGACGGAAGCGGATACAACATTTCCGAAACTATCGAGCCGGACTCGTGGGATAGCTGGAATGCAGATCGTGACCAGGTGCTGAACGCCGAGTCGGCGCAGAAAACTGCGGCTGCGAGCAGCCTGTCAAATTACCAGAATGTCGGGATGAGCGACCTGGATGCGAACGGAAACTGGTATGACGTGCCGGGACAGGGCTACGTGTGGTCTCCCTATGATGCACAGTCGTATGGGGCCGGCTGGGATCCGTATGGATTTGGACACTGGGTTTTCTATCCACGCTACGGTTACGTCTGGGTTTCCGGTTACGGTTGGGGTTATACGCCCTACCAGTGTGGACTGTGGAACTTCTATGACAACTTTGGCTGGGGCTGGGCTCCCGGCGGCAGCTGCTATCCGTGGTGGAGGGGCGGCGGATTTTATGGTGGTGGGGGCGGCTACTACAACATTGCGACTTTCCCGCGCGGATATCGTCCGCCAAGGCGACCTGTGGCTGGACCGCATCCGGTGGAGGGGCCGCGTCCTGGCTCGCACGTAGCGGGTGAAGGGGTCGTTCGGACTGGCTTGAATCCGATTCCAATCGATCGCCGGCCGGTTAGTACTCCGCAGGCTCCGGGAGCGGGCAGGACGGGGCAGCCGGTGACGATTTCAGGCTACACGGTGGAGCCGTTGCGGCCTATAGCACCTCGACAGACCTATGATCGGTCCACAACCTCGTTCGTCAACCGGAGTGCTCCGTCTTCGCAACCGGGACAATTTGTTGGTGGTTCTCATCCCGCATATACGCCAAACCCTGGTCGAGTGTCACCGGGCTCGGGTCAACAAATGCCGGCCTATCGGCCGCCTTCGCAGCCAGCGAGCCGCCCGTCGGCGCCTCCAGCGTCTCGTGCGCCATCCTACAGCGGAGGCGGAGGCGGCAGTGCACCCCACAGCGCACCAGCACCGGCACCGGCATCGCATAAGTAATCGGCTGATAAGAGCGCCGATCTGGTTCCGGGATTTCCGGTTCTGGATCGGCGCTCTTGCTTTGGGTTCGAGTCAGGCGAATGAGCGCCAGAGCGTGGCCAGCTGCTCCACGGAAAGAGCTTCTGCGCGCACGAGAGGGGCGAGACCCGCGGCGGTGAAAGCTTCGACGGTTTTTTCTGAGGTGAAGCCCGCGGCGCGCAGATTGTTGGAGAGGGTCTTGCGTTTCTGAGCAAAGGCCTGCTTGAGGAAGCTGATAAAAGGGGCTTCTTCAATTTTGAGTTCGGCGAAGCGCGGAGCGAAACTCCAGCGGAAGACCGTGGAATGGACATCCGGCGGGGGATTGAAGGCGCTGGGCGGCAGCGTGAAGAGCGGTTCGGTGCTGCCGTAGAGCTGCAGTGTAACGGAGAGCAGTCCGTATTCGCGGGTGCCGGGTTGTGCGGTGACTCGGTCGGCAACTTCGCGCTGGACCATGAGGACGGCGCGCTCCAGGGATTTGGCGTGGGCTGTGAGGTGGAGCAGGATCGGCGACGTGATGTAGTAGGGAAGGTTGCCGACGACCAGCAGAGGCTGGCCCGCTTCGGTGGCTGCGGCTGCGAAGTCGAATTGCAGAACGTCCTGGCGGGCGACGGTTACCCTGGGCTGGCCGTTTTCAGGAGCGAAGCGCTGTTCGATCTTCCAGGCAAGTTCGCGATCCAGCTCGATGGCGATGAGATGCTTGGCCCTGGCTGCGAGAAGATCGGTGATGGCGCCTTTGCCGGGACCGATTTCGACTACGGTGCGCGAGCCTATATCACCCAGCGACGAGACGATGCGCTGGACGGCCTGCTGGTCCCGGAGAAAGTTCTGGCCGAGTTTCGGCTTCGACGGCATATCTCTCTGATGTTAGAAGAATTCGCTGTTGGACAGATGCGATTGATTGTGATGGAGGGATTGGTTCGGCGTCAGAGCTCGTTCTTCAGGAAGGCCAGATGCAGGTTTCTGCGCAGGACAAAGCCGAGGCTCTCATAAACGCGGATGGCGGAGTAATTGTTTGCGAAGGCATGCAGGATTGGTGTCTTGCCTCGGTCGAGGATGTCCTGGACGATTTTGGAGATCAGGATGCGGGCGAGGCCTCGGCCGCGTGCGTCGGGATGAGTACATACGGCGCTGACCTCGATGTAATCGGGAAAGTGCATTCGCTGACCGGCCATGGCGATGAGGCGGGTACCTTCAAAAGCGCCGAGAAATAGCCCAAGTTCCCAGGTTCTTTTCTGAAATGGTCCTGGCTGGGTCAGATGGGCGAGGTCGACCATCGCGGGGACGTCGGCCGAAGTGAGTTGGCGGATCTCGGAGTCCGAGGAAGAGGTTTCGCTTGCAGCTGGCAAAATCATCTGGACCATCAGGCCGTCCCGTAGCATCGTCCACCCGGCAGGGGGTGTGGCCGGCTCTTCGAGGAACAGGGCGATGGTTCCTCCGGGGCCGGCGAGGGATCGCAGATCTTCATAGCTGGCTGGGGATGTATCGATCATGCCGCTGAGCGGTCCGATTGCGTGGGGATAACGACGGGCCCGGCCAATTTTGAGCGCGAAGGACGCATGTTCGGTGCCAAGGGCGTTCCAGATGGGATTATCGAGAGGGTGTGGGTCGGAAGCGGCAGCCACTTCTGACAGAATGATTTGACTCTCTTCGTGCGCCATTATGCATCTGACGGTTGGGTGGCATCGCTCGATGCAAAATTCTAGTAGTCGGGCGTTCACGGTGATTGCCAACGATGCGTAGTAGACTTGCCGGGTCAGGCAGCGATGGTCCCGTACAAACAGGAGAGATGTAGATGCATATTGTTTTTGCTGCTTCGGAGTGCGTCCCGTTTGCGAAAACCGGCGGATTGGCTGATGTAGTGGGCGCTCTGCCGCCGGAACTGGTTCGGCTCGGGCACAAGGTGGAAGTCTACCTGCCGCTTTATAAATCCGCGCGACCATTTTTGGGCGAGGAACTGAAGTATGCGGTGCGCTCCATCACGATTCCTTTTGAGTATTACAACCGCTTTGCTGCGATCGTGGATGGCGGAGTGCGGGAGGGTGTGCAGTACTACTTTGTGGATTGCCCTGAGCTGTTTGACCGAGACGGGTTTTATGGCCCCAAGGGAGGGGTAGGTGATTACCCCGACAATGCGGAGCGGTTTGGGCTCTTTTGCCGCGCGGTGCTTGAGGCGGCAAAACAGATCGGCGTGCCGGATGTCTTCCATGTTCACGACTGGCAGACGTCGATGATTCCGATCTACCTGCGGACGGTGTATTACTTTGATCCCGCGCTCAGGTCAGCGGCTACGGTGCTGACGATTCACAATGCCGGGTATCAGGGCTGGTTTCCGCCGAAGACAATTGAGCAACTGCTGCTGCCGTGGGATCTGTTCACCTTCGACAAGGTGGAGCAGAATGACACGTTCAACTTTCTCAAGGGCGGCCTGATTTTTTCGGATTATCTGACGACGGTGAGCCGGACATATGCGCAGGAGATCCAGACGCCGGAGTTTGGCTCGGGGTTGGAATCGGTGCTGAGCAAGAGGCACTGGGATCTGCGGGGCATTCTGAATGGGGTCGACTACAGCCGGTGGGATCCGGCCCGCGATTCGAAACTCGCAGCGCACTATTCAGCAGAGGACCTGTCGGGGAAAATGGAATGCAGGCGGGACCTGCTGCATGCTTTCGGGCTGAACGATGTGCCGGATGAGACTCCGGTGATCGGGATCATTTCGCGGTTTGCTACCCAGAAAGGCCTCGATTTTATCGCGCAGATTGCCGACCAACTGACGGAGCGGAACATGGTGCTGGTGGCGCTGGGGTCGGGCGAGCCGTATTACGAGAATTTCTTCCGTAGCTGGGCGGCGCGACGTCCGCATCAGATCGCCACGCAGATCAAGTATGATGACGCGCTGTCGCACAAGGTTGAAGCGGGTTCGGATATGTTTCTGATGCCTTCTCGGTATGAGCCGAGTGGTCTGAACCAGATGTATTCGATGAAGTATGGAACGGTGCCTATTGTTCGGGCAACGGGCGGCTTGGAGGACACGATCGAGGAATGGCACGCCGACGAGCAGACGGGCACGGGATTCAAGTTCTATGGCTATCACCCGGGCGACCTATTGTGGGCGATTGACCGTGCGCTGTGGGTTTACCACAACGATAAAGACGGCTGGAAGAAGCTGATGCTGAACGGGATGGCGAAGGATTACAGCTGGGTACATCCGGCTAAGGAATATGTTGAGGTTTATGAGGAAGTGCAGCGGAGACGAGGGTAGCCAGGAGACGCGGGGAGCAATTCCAGCTAAGATTAAGTTATGAAGCGATTTGACCGGGCGATGTATGCGATGTTTCTGCTGGTTTTGCTGGCGGATGTTGCCCGGGCGCACGCCTCGGTACCAGCCGGCGGCGAGAGCGGGCTGATTCTGAGTGCTGCGAGTCAGATCCAGGTCAGTCCTACTGGAGACGCGATTCTTGTTCTTCGTGGCTCCAACGGAGCTTCTTCGCAAATCATGGGATTTAAGCACTTCCGGCTGAGTTTCTCTGGCTGGTCGAGAAATCTCTCTGATCTTTCGAATCCTGCGATGCGGTCAGCCTCGATTGCCGAGGTCGATGTCGGCTCTGATTCTCGTTTCTTACCGGCAGCTCCATCGGCCTTTTCCTCTCTCGCAATCTTCGAGCACTCCGGGAGTCCTGCTCCCTAATCGTCTGCGTTCTCGCCCGGACGTGGGCGTGTTGTGCGATATCAAGTGCTGCTCCCTTCGGTAGATATGAAATCAGCTGGAAGGACAGGCTTTGATCGCGCGATGCACCGGTAGACGAGGATTCCTGCTGCGCAAAACGCGCTGCATTTACACTGCTGAATGGAGAGTTTCGCCTTGTTTGGTAAGCTGCTTACGAAAATATTTGGTACCAACAACGAGCGCGTGATCAAGCGCCTGTTGCCGAACGTCACTCAGATCAATGCCTTTGAACCTCAGTTACAACAGTTGAGCGATGACCAGCTGCGGACGAAGACGGTGGAGTTCCGCGCGCGGATTGCGCAGCGGCTTGAGGGTGTTACTGATCCCGCAGAGATCAAGGCAGCGGAGAAAGCTGCGCTGGACGAGTTGCTACCCGAAGCCTTTGCCGTGGTTCGCGAGGCCGGCAAACGCGCGGTGAAGATGCGCCACTTCGATGTGCAGATGATCGGCGGCATGGTGCTGCACCAGGGCAAGATCGCCGAGATGCGGACCGGCGAAGGCAAGACGCTGGTCGCGACGCTCTCGTGTTACCTGAATGCGCTGGCGGGTCATGGGGTCCATGTAGTCACGGTGAATGACTACCTGGCAAAGCGCGACGCCGAGTGGATGGGCAAGATCTATGAGTTCCTGGGGCTTACCGTCGGCGTGATCGTGCATGATCTGGACGACAGTCAGCGGCGCGAAGCCTATGCCGCGGACATCACCTATGGAACCAACAACGAATTTGGTTTCGACTATCTCCGCGACAACATGAAGTTCGAGCTGAAGGACTGCGTGCAGCGCGGACATTATTACGCGATCGTGGACGAGGTGGACTCGATCCTGATCGATGAATCGCGGACTCCGCTGATCATCTCGGGACCTACGGACCAGACGACGGACAAGTATGCGCGGGTACGGAAGATCATTCCGCAACTGGAACTGGGTGAAGAGATCGATCCGGGACAGGGTGAGTCGAAGATCTTTACCGGTGACTACGTGGTGGACGAAAAGCACCGGACGATCGGCGTGACCGATGAGGGCTGGTTCAAGATCGAGGAATTGCTGGGCATCGACAACATTGCCGATCCTGAGAACTGGGATCTGAAGCACTATGTCGAAACGGGAATCAAAGCTCACTCGCTTTATAAGCGCGACGTGGACTACGTGGTCAAAGACGGCGAGGTGATTATTGTCGACCCGTTCACTGGCCGCCTTATGCCGGGCAGGCGCTGGTCTGATGGGCTGCACCAGTCCGTGGAGGCCAAGGAGGGTGTCAGCATCCGCAAAGAAGACCAGACGCTCGCGACAATCACCTTCCAGAATTACTTCCGCCTCTACCGGAAGCTCTCGGGCATGACGGGTACGGCGGAGACCGAGGCCGCTGAGTTCGACAAGATTTACAAGCTGGAAATTACGGTTATCCCAACCAATAAACCGATGCTGCGCGAAGACAGCTCGGATATCGTCTACCGCACGATCAAGGAGAAGTACAAGGCAGTTGCCGATGATATCGCCGCACTGCATGAGACAGGGCAGCCGGTGCTGGTTGGAACTACTTCAATTGAGAAGAGCGAGCTGCTCTCGCAGACGCTGCAGCGAAAAGGCGTGAAGCATGTGGTGCTGAATGCCAAGTTCCATGAGCGCGAGGCGGAGATCGTGGCGCAGGCCGGACGGTTGGGGATGGTGACCATCTCGACCAACATGGCCGGACGTGGAACGGATATTCTGTTGGGCGGCAATCCCGATTTCATGACGAGACAGGAGCTGGTGAAGAACCAGCTAGCGCGCGCAATCAGCGCGGCCGAAGGCGCGATCAATCCGATGGCCCCACCGGGATTTCTGCGCTTCTACTACCAAGGGCAGGAGTTCGAAACTCCGGAGCGGCAATGGGACGAAGTAAACCGGGATTATGTTGCCGCGGTGCAGGAAGAGCATGGCGCGGTGGTCGCCGCAGGCGGTCTCTTTATTCTCGGCACCGAGCGGCACGAGTCGCGGCGCATCGACAACCAGCTGCGCGGACGCGCAGGCCGGCAGGGCGATCCGGGCGCTTCGCGGTTTTATCTTTCGCTTGAAGACGACCTGATGCGCATCTTCGCCAAGGCGTGGGTTTCCACGTTGCTGGAGCGGCTGGGTATGGAAGAAGGCGTGCCGATCGAGTCGCGCATGATTTCGAAACGCATCGAGGGCGCGCAGAAGGCCGTCGAGTCGCAGAACTTCGAGAGCCGCAAGCATCTGCTCGAGTACGACGATGTCATGAATAAGCAGCGCGAAGCTGTGTACGGACTGCGGCGTTCGCTATTGATGGCGGTGGAGCAGCGGGAGCTGATTCTCGAGGATTATCTCTCCAACATCCTTGGCGCGGCCCTGGATCAGTTCGCGCCGGAGGAGCAGCATCCGGAGCAGTGGGATATCAAGGGCTTCAAAGGAAGATTGATCGAACAATTTGGATTCGATCTCAACACCAGCGGCCTCGATCCAATGGAGATCACGCGGCATGAGCTAGGCGAAGGAATCTACGACAAGCTCAGAGCCGAGTACGAGACCAAGGAAACAATCCTGGGCGCTGAAGCCATGCGGTATCACGAGCGCATGGTGATGCTGAGCGTGCTCGACGGCCTCTGGAAGGACCACCTGCTCTCGATGGATCACCTGAAAGAAGGAATCGGATTGCGCGGCTATGCGCAGCAGGATCCGCTGGTGGCTTATAAGCGGGAGTCGTTCGACATGTTTGAAGCGATGATGCTTCGCTTCCAGGAAGATACGACACGATTCCTCTTCCGCATGCAGATTGTCGGACCGGACGGCGAGCCGGTAACGGAAGCGCCGAAGCTTGAGCGCCAAGTGCCTGCTGCTCCGCCAGTAGAGAGCGCTTCGCGCACGCCCACGTTGGAGATTCCGGTGGCCACTCGCGCGCCATCGACGACGATCGATGCCCTTGAAAAGGAATTCGAGAGGAAGAAAAAGCGAGAACTCGAGGTGGCGCGTATGGCCGGCAGCGGGGCCAATGGCAGTGCCCCGGCGCAGAGACAGTCAGGGAGCAAGGTGGGGCGGAATGATCCCTGCCCATGTGGGTCGGGAAAGAAATTTAAGAAGTGCCACGGCACCGAATCCTGATCTTCGCACTTTTTCAGAATATGTAGTGCCTTATTCCTATTCACGTCTAACTACCCGAAGGGAGATAGCGAATGGGCTCGCCGAATGGTGCGGATAGAGATCCCTGGATCAGTTCATCCGGGGAGGCAGCACATCCCGACTCATCATGCGGAGGCGGGGGACCCGGCGCCTCTTCGCACCCTGGAGTGCTCAGCGATCACGACAATCTTTCCGGTCTTCCTCATCCGAGGTCGCATAACGGTTCCCGTGTCTTACCGTATGAGCTTGCAGACGTTTTGCTTGCGCAGAACGATTCCTGGTTGGGAAAACCACCCAGAATGACCGTCACGCCTGTTCAGACTTTGCCGGTGACGTTCAAGGAATTCAATAACAAGAGTGCGGCAAAGTATGTGGAAGCCATCAAGGGCAGCGCTATGGGCGTGCATCCCCAGGGCAATTTTCCGTGGGTAAACGCGGTTGAGCTTATCTTTGAGATCGATGCCAAGGTGGCGAAGAAGATGAAGATCACCGGATACCGTGCCAGACAGAAAATCGCATTTCAGGAGATGTGGCAGAGAGAGCTGAAAGACGGCAAAGTGACTGCGTGGAAAAAGGTCGCTGCCGATCCCGAGGGGCCTGATGATCCTGATCCGGGGCTCGTGACAACCACGCCGGCGATCATCGCCTACCATGATGCTCCGGGATTTATGGCGGGCAACAAAGACGTTGAATTTAGTGGGCCGGCAAATGTCAAGACCTCGAAAGAGGCTGTCATGATCTTCCTGAGACAGGATTTCGTCGGCTGGATAGATGGCAGCAGCGGCGCCCGAAAGCATACTACCTGGAAGCCGGTGAGTGACGAGGTGAAGTGGCACAGCAATCAATCGCTCGTCCGCAACATCTTTAGCCAGGAGGCATTGTGGGGGGCCGGTGAAGGATCGGAAATCGAACTAGGGCACACTCAGGGCGAACCGAAGACATGAGGCGCGAAGCGGAACCTGGTTACGGTACGGCGACACGATGACCGATGTAGACCGTAAACAAAAAAAGCGGGTGGGGCACGACTACTCCCACCCGCTCTGCCTTTGCCGTCAGCAGGAAAGATGTTTACTCGAATTTGAAGATGCTCCGCAGGCTTACGGCGTGAGCGTGAAATTCACATTGACTTCAACCGTTGATTCGACGGAAGCCGAACCGAACTTCCAGCGATGAACAGCGTCTTCCGCTGCCCCGGCGAGAATGTGGTTGCCGCTCACCGTCCTGGTTGCGGTGACTGAACCGTCGGGCGCTACGGTCGCTGCGACCCGGACAACTCCGCTTACCTTGAGGCGCCTCGCCATCTCGGGGTAGGTTGGTGCGACCCACTGCTTGATCGGCCGTTCTGGTCGCTCCTCTGCGCCGCGAAGAGGCAGGGTCGCGATCATGGTCAACGCAACGGCGATGACCTGCAGCAGACCGGCCGATGTTTTCCTTCGCCTCCAGGGAAAACGGAGGAGCTGGAAGGCGGAGGTTTCCCGAGCGACGGATCTTTTACCAATGAGAATTCTCCGCCATAGCGGCAGTTTCGGGACCGGGGATGCTATACCAGCGGCATTTAGGTACTGAGTAAGCCCCGTCATGCTGATTGCTCCCAATCACCTGCGCTAAAGTTCCGTCAATAGGTCTATCGGCAGCGGAAGGGGAAGTATTAGACGACTTCGATGAGTTTTTCTTCGACAACCGGGGCGGACTCGGATGAGGGACGTGCGAGCAGGACAATTCTTTGTTGAGTAAGGTGTCAGGTGCGGGGGATGGCGGCGAAGGTGAGGTCCTGCGCGGTGCTGCCTGTCCGCGCGCGCCACTCGTCAAAGAGGCGGCCGTAGCTTGCAGTCAACTGCTCGCTTGCGGCGATGCCGAGTTGGGCAGTGATACGGTCGATCCACTCGGGTGTTCCTTCGAGCTCGGCAAAGCTGCCGATGGGAGTTTGATCGATGACGCAGTGGCCATCGCTGTCGGCCCATTCGGTGCGCCATTTTTCGTACCGGAATGCGGGGAGGAGTCCGATCGAGGCGAAGACAGCAGCGAGCGCGTTGCCGTCGGAAATCTCGGTTTCGGTTTCGATGCGATGTTTGTGGCGATCCTCACCAATACCTGAGTCGGGAACTCGTTTGTGGGTTAGCAGCCAATGGCCGGTGTAGTGGCGGATGCGAACGATCTCTCGTTTCGCTCGCAGGCTGCGCTCCTGCGTGTCGTAGAGGACATTGCTTTCAAAGCTGCTGCCCGTGATGAGACGGAAGCCGAGCGAGGTCAGTTGGCTCTCGAGATGCGCCGTATCGGCGACGCGGAACTTGATCTCGGTTTCAATGGCCATCGTAAAGACTGAGTATACGCAGGGCGCGGCCACAAGGTCGAGCGCGTTGGCACTCCTGCGTGGGGTCTATTTTCTGCGGACGAGCCGCCCTTTATCGGAGAATAAGGAGGTGACTACGCAACGATTGATTGTCGATCCCGATCACCTTGAGACGGCAGCCGCACAGCAGGCGCTCGACGAGGCGGCGCGGATTTTGCGCGAAGGCGGAACGGTGGCATTACCGACGGAAACCGTCTATGGCCTGGGGGCGAACGCGCTGGATATTGGTGCGGTGTCGAAAATTTTTTTGGCTAAGGAGCGGCCGGGGTGGGACCCGGTGATCGTGCATGTAGCCGACGAGGAGATGCTGCGCACGGTGACAGAGGGAATGCCGGAGGCTGCACGGAGGCTGATGGCTGCCTTCTGGCCCGGGCCGTTGACGTTGTTGCTTCCCCGATCGCCGCTGGTACCGGACTCGGTGACTGCGGGGCGCCCCCTGGTGGGAGTTCGTATGCCGGCGCATCGGGTGATGCTGGAAGTAATTCGCCGCGCTGGTGTGCCGATTGCCGCTCCCAGCGCAAACCGGTTCGGCCATGTTAGTCCGACGAGGGCGGACCATGTGCTGGAGGACCTGGACGGCCGGATCGATGCTGTGGTGGACGCCGGACCGACGGCCTTTGGCGTTGAATCGACGGTGCTCGATCCTGGTCTTTCTCCGATGATCGTCTACCGGCCGGGAGCTGTCACGATTGAGCAGATTCGCGATGTGGCGGGCGCGGCGGAGTTGTACACAGAACGCCGGCAGGACGAAGGCGAGCCGGATGGTTCCCGGCAAGGTCTGCCTTCGCCGGGTGTGGGGCTTCGGCACTATGCTCCACGAGCGCGGTTGATTCTGGTTGAAGATCCGAACGAACTGACGGGCAGAGTCGAGAGGGCGGTGGCGGAGCCCAACATTGGTCGCGTGGGTGTGATGTGGCCTGAGGGATTGTCGGGGCAGGTGGATCCGGCAGGAACAGGCGGAGGCCGGGTTGAAATATTTAACTGGGGGCGTTGGGATCGTCCGGAAGAACTGGCGCAAGGGCTTTTTGCCGGATTGCGGGCCCTGGATGCTGCGGGGTGTTCGACAATATTGTGTCCGCTGCCGCCTGAGGAGGGCATTGGCAGGGCGATTCGCGATCGGTTGCGCAAGGCAGCCAAGACCGAATCAGGGAGCTGAATGACCAGCTGAATCATGCGTCTGAATCAAGAGTCAGGGGCCGTGCCGACCTCGCCTGCCTTGTATAAATACTTGATGGCGGTCTTGTAAATCAGCAACCGCAGCTTTCCTCGCACTTTGATGGAGTTGCGGTCGTACCACTCGACGACTCCCTGAATGCGGGAGCCGTCTTCGAGGATGAAGACCATCTGGGTCTGTTGCTGAATCTGCTTCTGCAGATAAAACAGCTCTGCCTGGTGATTCGAAGCGCCGAGTTCTTCGAGCGAAGTCGCGGCGAAGTGTTTCGTGGCCGGGGCTGGAGCTGGGCTGCGCCGTTTTCTTGTCTGCGGCGGGAAGACTTTCTCCTTGATCGCGGCCGAAGGAGATACAACTGTCGCTCGGGCAGCGGTCAGAACCGGGGCTTCAACCACTCCTGACGAAGCCTGCAGAGATACATTGGTGGCCCGTTTGTTCATACGCATCGGCTCCTGACAGACGGGCAGCCGCGGATTGGGCTACTTATCCTGCGAGATGACGACAACGCCCCGAAGACACAGAGGCGTACATTTTCACACCGCTGGTGGTACTGCCCAAACTGAGCGAACTGAATGTCTTGTGCATAGAGATGCAGAGCGAGGCGGGCTGGTTGCACGCGATTTGTTGAATAATAGATTGCTATCCTGGACCGGCGTTTGGCTTATGCGCCGTGGAGCGAAAGGGCCATTGCGTCGAGTGAGAGGGAGCGCAGCAGGTTGCGGCGCATTCCTTTTTCGACCTCGGCGAGGGCGTAGGCGGCGTTGTCGATCCAGTCCAGGGTGACCCCTTCGGCGATCTGCTTGAGTTCCGGGGCGATGTCCTGATTGCGAATGAGTTGGGGAGAGCCGGCGACGAGCATGAGCATATCTTCGATCAGCTTGCTGGCGGTGCGGAGCAGGTTCAGAGTTTTTTCCTGGCCGTCAGCGCCACCGCGATAGGTTTCGGTGATGCGAAAGAGGGCGGAGAAATCCGGTTCGCGCAAAGCCGATTTGAGGATAGCGAGGGCATCCTGGCGGCTGGCGAGATAACTCTCCACATCGAAGCCGAGGGCGCGCCCGACGGCCCCTTCGGAGATGCGGGCGACGAGAGCACGCTGCGGGCCTTTGAGCTCGGGACGACGCTCGGCGAGCAGCTGCTCCAGCGCATCGACGGGCACGGCGCCGAGGCGAAAAAGCATGGCACGTGAGCGGATGGTGGGCAGCATTTCGGCGGGGTTTTCGCTGAGCAGGATCAGGGTGCAGTTGGGCGGAGGCTCTTCGAGGACTTTGAGCAGGCTGTTGGCTGCCTCTTTCATAAATGCCGATGAGGTGAAGAGAAAGATGGAGCGTTTCGCTTCCACGGGGGAGCGATAGTAGGCGTTGCGGATAACCTGTCGGACCTGGCCGATCTTGATGAGGTTCTGTGGCGGGTCGGGCGGAATGATCAGGATGTCGGGGTGAGGTTGAATTAGGATGCGGGTTTCGCGCTTGTCTACGTCCCGGAGGTCTTCGCGGGTGGCCACCGCTGCGGTGACGCTTGCGTCGAGGTCAGCGGCTTGGCCGATTTGTACGCAGTTGCGGCATACGCCGCAGTAGTCCGGGAGACTATTGGATTCCTTCGGGTTCAGGCAGTTGATGAGGCGGGCAAACATGAGGGCCAGCGTATATTTGCCCGCTCCGCGGGGGCCGGCGAGGATGATGGCTTGCGGAATGCGCTGATGCAGGACACTCTCGCGGAGACGGTCTGCGGTGGCCGTGTTGCCGAGGAATTTCTGGAAGCCCATACTCTGAGCCTAAAGCATTCTGGACGACGGTTCGTTGCGGCCGAGTCGTAAACGTGCACGAGGTCTAAAAGCGAACGAAACGGACCCCCGGGGGGAGGGTATTAATTTTCTGGTCAACGGCGAGTTAACCATAGGTAACGGCAACAGAAATCGGGATGCCGAGGATTATTCAGCGACGTTTTCATTATGCGACGGGAAAGGATAATTCTCTGCAATTGTCAAGGTTGCCTGTTATATTAGCGCAGGACTTTCGCTCTATCTATGCATCGGAAACTGCCATTTGAAGTGACGGTTGCGAGCCCGTGTGAAGAATTATGGGGGGCGATGCGCGGCAGCACACGCGAGCGGCATTGTGAGCTGTGCGACAGACAAGTGCATAACTTTGCGGCGCTGACTGCGAAGGAAATCGAGAAGCTGGTATGAGCGAGCGGCGGCAAGATGTGCGCCCGGATTACGCGGCGACAGAACGGGTCGCTGGTGACGCTGGAGGGCAGGCCCAGAGCGTCAGTCGCAGCACAGGTCGTTGCTTCGGTTTCTCTGGCGATTGGCGCAGCGGGTGTGGGGGCGCAGAGTTCTAGTGAGCAGGGACGTCAGCAGCCGGCGGTGCTAACAGGTGTGGTGTTGAAGCCGGATGGATCGGGACCGGTTGCGGGAGCAGCCGTCAGTCTCAGAGTAGCGGGATCGGAAGTTGCGGCTGTGAACACAAATGAACGAGGAGAGTTCAGGATTTCTGTGGCGCCCGGCACATACGATCTCTACCTTCGTCAGAATGTCTTTTTTGGCGCTCGGATACTTGCAGTCAATCTTCACTCCGACGAGCAGACAGTGCAATCGGTTAAGACGCATTTTTGGTACGCGGACCACGAAGATGGCGGGGCATCCAGCTTTACGACGATGGGAGTCATGGTCTCGACAATCAGCTATAGCTTCCGTGGCGCGGTCACTCATCCTTGGAGTTATCAAAATATCTAGCCCGCAAGGTATAACTTCCTTACTAAGCGCCGAAGATGTTGTGGTTGATGAATTCGTTGCGGAACTTACCCTTTGAGTCGTAGTGATTCACCAGCGACTTATAGTCGGCGAACTTTTCATAGCGGCTTGCGAGCGTTTTGGATGGAACCGTGAAGAGTTTGCCCCAGTGTGGGCGGGCGTCGAAGGGCGCGAGCTTTTCTTCGATCTGTGGGAGGAGCGCCATGACCTGCGGTGTTTCCGGCTTCCATGTGAAGTGGATTGCGAGTGAGTCGCGCTTGTAGGCCATGCTCATCCAGAGTTCGTCTGCTGCGATAGAGCGCAGTTCGGTGATGAAGAGATGCGGGCTGATCTTCTCGTGCAGGCTCTCGACGGCGCGGATCGCTTCATAGGCGCGGCTGCGAGGGACGAAATATTCCGTCTGTAGCTCGGCGCCGCTTGAGGGCGTGAAGTTCATCTTGAAATGAGGCATTCGCTCGTACCACGGACCGGGGACACCCATTTGCTCGGTGCAGTTGATGGCGGAGTGTCCGTCGATGGGATGCATGTTCTCGGTGGCGCGTTTGGCGGCGTAAAACTCGGGAGCGATCTCGTGATGCTCGCCGGGTATAACGCGGCGCTTGATCCAGACCTGGTTGATGTTGTACTTTTGCCAGTTGGTGAAGAGGCTCACGCTGTAGCCGCTGCTCATGATGGTTTCGAGATTGTGCCCGAGCTGATCGATGGAGAGATTGCGATAGACGGCCTGGGTCATATCGAATCGCGGCTGCACGTCGAGAGTGACTTTTGTGATGACGCCGAGAGCGCCCAGATGCACGACTGCGCCGAGGAAATTTGCGCCGTCGTGATCTCGCGAGATGGTGATCAACTCGCCGTCGGAGGTGACAAGCTCCAGAGCGCGAACTGCGGTGGCGAGGTTTCCGTTGCGCACGCCGGAACCGTGGGTGGCGGTTGCGATTGCTCCGGCGACGGTGATGTGGGGCAGGGAGGCGAGATTGTGAACAGCAAAGCCCTTCGCGTCGATGACGGGCGCGAGTGTGCCGTAACGGACGCCTGCGCCTACGGTGACGGTGTGAGCTTGTTCGTTCAGTTCTATGGAGTCGAGATGCTGCAGTGAGATCTGATTGATGAGGCTGTCGGCGATGGTGTTGAAAGAGTGGCGGGAGCCGAGCGCGCGCACGGTGGCGCATTTTTTTACTGCGTCTTTCACCTCATCGACCGTGTGCGGTGCGTACAAATGGTCAGCATGATAGCGGAGATTGCCTGCCCAGTTGGTCTGGTGGGCGGCGGGCTCGTCGGCGCGGCTAAAGTGTGACACGGCTGCGGCGGTTACGAATGCGCTGGACGTCTTCAGGAAATTTCTCTTGCTCATTTTATTCATGGTGCTGCTGCTCTCCGGGCGGTTCGCCTGCCGCGCATTCGATATGGCTCATTCGACAACGGAGCGAATCGAATTGTTCAACGAGTGTAGCCACCGGAAGGGAGATCGAGCAAGATGCAAGCAAAATGCGACGGACACGCATTAGCATGTCCGTCGCATTCGGGGGAGAGCCTTGTTATTGTTCGCGGGCTAGTTAGCCTAGACCATGTGGTGTTCTTCTTCTTTTCTCTCTACCTTCTCTTCGCGGGACTCGCCAGAGCCTACGGACTTCTCTCCTGTAGAGGAGATATCGTCAGCCCCGGATGATTTAAGAATCTCTTTGGCGCGCAGGATTTCACCGGAGGTATCGCAGTGAACGGATAGCAGCACTCCACCATCCTTCACGCGGCCTTCGTAGCGCCTGGCTTCGTACTCAGGAATGCCCATTCCTACAAGTGCGCCTACGACTCCGCCGACCGCTCCGCCAACGCCGAGGCCGGCGAGCGCGGCCATAATCGGTCCCGCGGCGATCAACGGACCGATACCGGGAATCGCGAGCGCACCGATACCCGCTAGCAACCCCAGGGTACCTCCGACGAGACCGCCGGTTGTGACGCCCACTGTAGTTCCCTCGGGGGCCTTTGTTGTGTTCTTTTCATGGGCGAAGTCTCTTGAAGAGTACGCATCGGCCATGAGCACCGAGACAGCTTCATTAGAGTAACCTGCAGCCGTCAGACGATCGACCGCCATCTCGGCTTCAGTCGGTGTCGCGTAGATGCCATATACGGCGACATTTTTGCTTTCGCTTCTGTTTTCCATGATCTTCTCCTAACTTGAGCGTTAACAGTTTGTAACTTGCAAAGCAAACACGCCGCCGCTCACTCCCAGCGCGGCATAACTGGGAAATAACTCGAAAGTTACTATTGTGACAATCGGCTGCCCAGAGGTGCCGCGACGTGGAACCTCAGGACATCAAACTGAAGACCAGAAGAATGGCGTGCTTTCCGATGATGATGACTTCACTTCGCACAGATACCTAGATGCGGCAGGCAAGAACGAGGTTGGTCAGTCAGGAATTTTTCAAACCCAGCCGCTGGGCAACGGTTTTGATGATCTGACGATGCACGGCACTTATCCTGAAGTTACCCTCCAGAGTTATGACGCGCGTCGTTTCCCTCTCCGCGATCTCGCGATACTTTTCGTAGACACGCTGGAAGAACGAATTGCGCTCCTGTTCAAAGCGGTTCTCGTCCACGCCTGTGGCTACGGCCTGGCTGTTGTTGCGGCTGCGTGCTCGAGCGAGCGATGAGGCGAGGTCGGGCAATAACAGGAGGGTAAGGTCCGGCTGCAGGTTTCCGCAGATCAGGCGATGCAGGTCGAGCACGATTTCGGAACCGAGTTGGCGTCCGCCGCCCTGGTAGGCTTCGGTCGAATCGGTGAAGCGATCACAGATTACCAGCTTGTCTGAGGCGAGAGCAGGGGCGATGACCTGTTCGATGGATTGAGCACGGTCGGCGAACATCATGGCCAGTTCGGCGCGCGGCGACAGTTTCGCGGATTTCGAATCGAGAAGAAGCGCGCGAATACGATCTCCGGTTTCGGTGCCGCCGGGCTGCCGGGTGACTACGGGGTGAATGTTTTGTGCGATGAGCCATGCGGTGAGGCGTTGGATCTGCGTCGTTTTTCCGGAGCCGTCGAGGCCTTCGAAGGTAATGAAGTAGGGGCGGTTCAGGAAGGATCCAGGCTGAGATTCCGGGGGCATGGCAGGAGTCTACCATCCGGAGGCTATTGACAACTGGTGTTACAGCCAGTTGACAAACTATCTATAACACGGGGCACAATCCATGGTTTATGGGAGTAATGAGCCTATGAGGAAGAGATGTGGTGAGACCCAACGAGTGGCGCTGTTGTTCGCATCGCTTGCGTTGTTTGCAGTTGCAGTCGAATTGCGAGCACAAAACCTGACGCTGGAGGGTCAGACCGGCGGCTTCATAACGCCGACGGCCTATGTGGTGCAGTCGGCCAAAGGCCAGTTCTTTTCGCATCCTTCGATCGGGTTTCATTATGTTCATGCAGGTGATGTGATTGGCGATGTGTATACGGGGAGCGTCACTGAGGGGTTGGGCAACTGGGCCGAGGTGGGCTATACCCGCAACGGTCATACGAATGGGAACAATCCCTTTTTCAGCGCGCTTTGGGAGTATCCCGGGATGAATATCTTCCATGGCAAAGGCGTGGTGTTGCCTGAAAACGCTTTTGGCACGAAGTGGGTTCCGGGGCTGGCTGCGGGGTTTGTGGTGCGTACGGGGGACCGGTTCGTCAGCGGCGCGATCTTGAATACCTCTTATAACAATGAAGATGTATATGCGGTTATTACGAAGGATTTTACGAAGGTAAACGTGCCGCTGTTGTTGAACTTTGGGCTGAAGTTCACCAACGCCTCGATCTACGGTATAGGCGGGCAGTCGACCCGTTTTGCCGGAAGGCTGTTCGGCGGTATTGGCTTTCCGCTGCCGGGGCCGTGGCATACGGCGATCGTTCCTGCTGCGGGGTTCACGCAGGAGCCGTACCACGTGAAGAATCTGGACCTGCTGGTGCCGGGCGGCGGGCAGATTCCGACGACATTGGATTATGCTGTGCGCATCACGCAGCGGGAGAATCCGCGCTTCAGCTTCGATATTGGGGTAGGCCAGGTTGCGGGACAGATTGGCTATACGGAGTTGCCGACGCCCTTCGGACCGGTGGTTGTGCCGGTCAACTTGCAGGCGCGCAGCGTGTTTGGGATTGGGGCGAGTTACAAGTTCTGATCGGATGGGTGTATAGCATTGTCGAGTGCCGGGAATTTGTGCGGCCCAACGATGAATACTCCGGCGCTGAATCATTGATCGAGGAGGTTTGTGAAAGCTGAGATCTTGATGCCATCGATTATGAAGATCGGTGGAGGATCGTTTGCGGAGGTTGCGACGTTGCTGGTGCGTCTCCGGTGCAAACGGCCTTTGATTGTGACGGATCCTTTCCTGATGAAGGGTCAACTACCCGGCCGGCTTCGAGAGCAGATGCAGGATGCCGGGCTGCGCAGTGAGATATTCCATGAGACGGTGGCTGATCCGACGACTACCGTGGTTGAGGCAGGTGTTCGTGTATTCGCGGAAGGCGATCACGACAGCCTCGTGAGCCTCGGAGGCGGCAGTCCGATCGACACGGCCAAAGCGATCGGCATGCTGGCTGCCAACGGTGGAAGGGTTCGCGACTACAAGGTGCCGAATCCTATCCCTGTTCCCGGGCCGACGCATGTGGCGGTTCCGACTACTGCGGGCACAGGATCGGAGGTCACACGGTTTACGGTGATCACAGACGTGGACAGCGGGGAGAAGATGCTGATTGGCGGTGGCGCACTGGTGCCCACCGCAGCGGTGATGGATTACGAACTCTCTCTGACGATGCCTGCGCGGCTGACTGCGGATACAGGCACTGATTCGCTGACGCATGCGATTGAGTCGTACGTCAGCCGTAAGGCGAATCCATTTACGGATGCGCTTGCGCTGACGGCGATGAAAACCATCTGGAAGGAGTTGCCTGCAAGTTTTCGAGATCCTGAAGATCTGCATGCGCGCGAAGCGATGATGCTAGCGGCGACGCAGGCAGGGATTGCGTTCTCGAATGCCAGCGTGGCGCTGGTGCATGGAATGAGCCGTCCACTGGGCACGCACTTCCACATTCCGCATGGACTTTCCAATGCGATGCTGTTGTCTGCGGTCACGAAGTTCTCGGCAGAGGCGGCGATGGGTCGCTATGCGGAGTGCGCTCGCACGATGGGCATCGCAGGGGCTGACGATACAGAAGCGCAAGCGGTCGACGAGTTGATTCGCGCGCTGTACATGCGAAACGCCGAGTTGGAGGTGCCTTCGCCGAGTCGGTTCGGCATCGATGAGGAGCGATACTTCGCTTTGATCCCAACGATGGCGGCGCAGGCACTCGCTTCGGGATCGCCGCAAAACAACCCGCGTATCCCGACGGTGCATGAAATTGAGACGATTTATCGAGAGGTGTGGCAGGAGTAAGGGCTATACCAGAACCCCGGTTTCTTTTTCTGGCGTTGTTGCTTTTCGGCGTTGGTGTGCCTGCCGCTTATGATGGACTAGGCGGATTCTCGTGGGTCGCTGCTGGTTCCGCGGACAGCGCGGGCATTTGGACCAGTGACTTAATTTGAGTGAAAGTTACCCCTCAGGAGCTAAAGCCCACTGATTTTACTGAATTGGGTGTACGGGCTGAAGCCCGTACCCTTCAATACCGAATGCGCGGCTGAAGTCAGTCTCTTCATTGGCCGAGAGCCAAATTTTGTTGCGAGTAAGGATTACGAATGGGATTTAATTGCGGGATTGTTGGGCTGCCGAATGTGGGCAAGTCTACGTTGTTTAATGCGCTTACGGAGACGGCTGCGGCAGAGGCGGCGAACTATCCTTTTTGCACCATTGAGCCGAATGTGGGCCGGGTGGCTGTGCCGGATGCGCGGCTTGAGGTGCTAGCGAAGCTGGCTGAGTCGAAGAAGATCATTCCGACGCAGCTCGAGTTTGTGGATATCGCAGGGCTTGTACGTGGCGCATCGCGGGGCGAGGGTCTGGGCAATAAGTTTCTGGCGCATATTCGCGAGGTGGATGCGATTGCGCATGTGCTGCGTTGTTTTGAGGACGGCAATGTAACGCATGTGGAGGGATCGGTCGATCCGGTGCGTGATGCGGAGACGGTGGAGACAGAGTTGATGCTTGCTGACCTCGACAGCCTTGAACGGCGCGTGACGGCGATGCAGAAGAAGATGAAAGGCAATGATCCGGAGGCGAAGGCGCAACTGCCGGTAATGGAGATGGCGCTTGAGGCGCTGAGGGCAGGGAAGTCGGCGCGGACGATTGGGCCGGGGCTTACGCATGAGCAGCACAAGATACTGCATCAGATGGGGCTGATTACTTCGAAGCCTGTGCTTTATGTCTGCAATGTCGAGGAGGCCGCCGCTGGGACGGGCAATGCTTATTCGGCGAAGGTGTCGGAGTTTGCGAAATCGCTGGGCGCTGCGTCGGTGGTGATTTCGGCGGCGATTGAGGCGGAGGTTTCGCAGCTTGGCGACGAGGCGGAAAAGAAAGAGTTTCTGGAGTCGCTGGGGCTTGAGGAGACGGGGCTGGCGCGGGTGATTCGCGCTGGATATGGACTGCTGGGGTTGCTGACGTTCTTTACAGTGGGTCCGCAGGAGACGCATGCCTGGACGGTCGAAAAGGGTTCGAAGGCGCCACAGGCTGCGGGATCCATTCATACCGATTTCGAAAAGGGGTTTATACGAGCGGAGACGATTTCTTACGAAGATTTTGTGAGCGCCGGATCGGAGGCCGCAGTGAAAGAGATGGGCAGGATGCGTCTCGAGGGCAGCGATTACCTGGTGCAGGACGGGGACATTTTTCATTTCCGATTCAAGGCCTGAGGAAAACACGTGACGTTGTGCCATCCTGGAGAGCCCTGATAGATTCGACATGAGCAAAAGTGTGCTTTTATGAACTATCTATCTTATTCGTGCGTCGATAGTTAGCGATTTTATAGAGTCCTCTGGCAACTTGCAGGCCTACTGAGGGTTACTAACCCCTGTAGGCCGGCATTTTATCTGGCGGCCAACGAGTCACAGGTAGTCGGTTTCGGAGCAACGCGGCCCCGAAGCCGAAAAGGCCCACAGAAAGCTTTGGAGGATTCCATGAAATTCTTTCACTCGGCGCGCTATTTATTGCTCGCTACTTCGCTCTCCCTGATTCCAATTTCCTCACCCGTTTCGTCACCTGCTGCGGTAGTGATCAGCGTCGGCTTTGCACCGCCTGTCCTGCCTGTTTATGAGCAGCCTCTATGCCCAACGGATGGGTACCTTTGGACGCCCGGCTATTGGGCTTACGGAGAAGCTGGCTATTACTGGGTACCTGGTGCGTGGGTGCCTGCTCCGCAGCCTGGATATCTCTGGACTCCGCCTTACTGGGGTTTTGAGGGCGCTGCTTACATCTTCCACTCTGGCTATTGGGGACCGCATGTCGGCTACTACGGTGGCGTGAACTATGGATTTGGTTACATGGGCATCGGGTTCGTTGGCGGCGAGTGGCGTGGGAGCCATTTTGCCTACAACACTGCTGTTGTTCGCGTGAATACGACGGTAATCCACAACACTTATGTGAACCGTACGGTGGTCCACAACGCGACTATTGTGAATGATCGCCGTGTTGCGTACTCCGGTGGACCTAACGGGATTCGACATCAGCCAACGGCGGAAGAGCGTCGCTTCTCGGAAGAGAGGCATGTCGCTCCTACCGCGGTTCAGACCCGGCATATTGAGGCAGCGCGTAACGATCCGCAGCAGCGCTTCAATGCGAATCATGGCAGACCTGCCACGGTGGCGGCAGCGCGGCCTCTGACTGCTCCTGTGCATGCGCAACCGGCGAACATGAGCCGGAATCCTGAACGAAACACGAACCCGGCCGCGAGGCCAACCACTGCGACGCCGCGAAACGAGACGCGACCTAATGAGACGCATCCGGCTACGGCGAGGCCGACCGAGAACAGGCCTTCGGCTGGATCTCATCCAATGACTGAGCCGCGTCCGTCAACCTCGGCTGCAAACGAGACGCGTACGGAACCTCGATCGACAACGCAACCCAGAACCGAACCACATACAGCGCCACAACCGCGGACTGAATCTCATCCGGCACCCGTGCCGCAGCCCCGGTCGGAGTCGCATCCTGCTCCTGCTCCTCAACCGCGAGCCGAGGCTCGTCCTCAACCACAACCCAGGATCGAGCCGCGCCCTGCAGCGCAACCGAGGCCGGAGTCTCATGCGGCGCCACAACCACGGCCTGAATCGCATCCAGCTCCGGCTCCTCATGCGGCGCCAGCGCCTCATGCGGCTCCGGCTCCGCACGCAGCTCCAGCTCCACACGAGTCGAAACCGCGTGAGCACTAGAGTTCAGTAGGTGCTTGCAGCCCACGGTTGACCGTGAGCTGCGGATTTCAGCCGTGATTTCCATCGGTAAGATTGCCGGCCCGGTTCGCCGGCATGATTGCCAACGAATAATCCAAAACAACGGTGACGCCAAAGAGCAGTCACGGGAGGAACGATGAAGATTTCAGCAGGTTTATGGGTAGCCACAGCGGTGGCTGGTGTATGTCTTGTTTCAGTGGGCGCGAAGCCCGTGCAGGGAGCTGGAATTGCCTCTGGTTATGGAATGCCGGCCGCTGGATACGTCCAGGAGCACCATTGGGATGCGCCTCCTCCGGAGCTGGATGAGGTCAGCCGTCATGGATTTCATGATGGAATCGAGGGAGCTCGCAAGGACTATGGCAATCACCGCCGTCCTGATGTGAACAACCGCGAGGAGTACCGCCATCCGAGCCTGCCGGAACGCGATCGTGAAGCGTATCGCCGCGGATTTGAACGTGGCTACCAGGCTGGTGTTGATCACCTTTATCACGGGCGTGTCTAGTCGTAAGCTGGTTTTGCAAGAGAAGAGTCCCGCCGTTTTCGGCGGGACTCTTTCTTTGGGCTGGATTTCTTTCTAGAGGGTATATTTCTTTACGTACGGCTTGGCTCGCTTGTCATCTTTTACTTTGTCTTTGAGCTTGCGGCGTTCTTCGCGTGCGGCCTGGCGGCGTTTGAGCCACAAATTGACGTTTCTTTTGAGGGGTTCCTGGTGGTAGTAGCCGTATATCAAGTTGCCCGGTGTTAGAGTCTGTGTGTCGGCCTGAGATACGTTGAAGACATTTTCCATCATATCTGTCACTTCGTCCGGATAGTCGTTGATAAAGGTGTAGGCTTCGTCGTGCACGGGACTATGCGGGGCCCAGGCATATTCCTGCGCTACGTTAGCCGGCAGTCCAAAACTTTCAAGATCCATAACTCCCTGATCGACTTGCGTCTTTTTTTGTTCCTCGTGCTCATCCCAGGCGCGTTCAACGGCAAATGCTGCCACGTTACGTAGCAGGGCAGCTCGATCCTGGGCCGGCAACGTAGAGTGATCCCATATTTTCGTGTAGGCCGGAGTACCGCCATATCCAAGGAGAATTGCGGTGCAGAGATTGGTGTAATTCAAGCCGAGTGCGCCGGGAGTCAGGAAAGCAGCGATCATCCGTTGGCCGAAGATGCTTGCAGCAGGTTCAACATAGACATTGAATCCTGTGGGTATCCGATGGTCATCCCAGTCAAAGAGCTGGTCCCACTGGTTGAACCTGGTTTGCTGGGCTGGATAAGTATTGCCATTGTTGCCGTATTCAACGACCGCAACGAAGATGTACTGATTGTCATGACCTTGCACTAACTGGACGATTTCGTTTTCCATGTTGCGCCAGGATTCATGGGTCGTACTCGCACTGCCCTGCCACTCCGCATACATCGGCACAATGTTTTCGACAACGTTGGGGCCACCTACCTCCCACGACATGATGTGGCCGTATTCGAATGGATTGGTGTAATTATCGCTGCAGGTGAATCCGGAAGCGCACCGGGGCGTGGGCTCATTGCGTTTGTATCCGTGAACCCTGGTCAGCCCGACCAGCAGGCGTGGCCTCTCAATCAAGAGAGAGTCTTCAAGATAGATATAACTCTGTCCACGTTTCAGCGTCGCATTGAACTGTACATGTCTCATGAGTATCCCCCGTGAATTGCCGCAAGTATATAACCGCCGGACTCAGCAGACAATTTCAACAAGTTACAGGTAGAAAGGGACTCTGTGGAGTTATCTTCCGTGCGCTAACTCGATACCGGCAATCTCTATCTGGATGCCACCATATTGCGGGTGGTCATTTTCGCGGATTCGATAAGCCATGTTAATCTCGCTTCCTTGCTGCAGCCCAAGCTCGTGAGAGCGGCGGGCGAGGTTCCAGCCGACGGCGTAAGCAGGGGCCAGATGCGGTGGCCCGGATTGGCCTGATTTCGACGGACTTATCAATTCAAGACGGATGTGTTTTTCCTTCATCAGCCGCACCGGGGCGGCGAGGCGCAGATCGCGTGCCAGAAATATCGGTTCCGGGTTACCGTGGCCGAGCGGCTCCAGCTTGTGCAGCCATCCCGCGAGCGCGGGCGTCACACGATCCAACGGCAGTTCGGCGTGAATGTGGAGGACCTGCTCTACTGGCTTCCCGGCAAGTTTTTGTGCAGCAAATGCATACAGACGGCGCTCCATCTCGGGCAGATTGGATGCTGGCAGGGCGAAGCCAACGGCGAAGGCGTGGCCGCCGAAACGGGTGTAGAGATCGGCGCAAGTCTCAATTGCTTCGAGCAGCGGAAAGCCATCGATGGAGCGGCCAGATCCGTAAGCTACGCCGTCTTCAATGCTGACGACGATGGCAGGTTTGGCCGTGCGATCGACGACGCGCGAGGCGAGTATCCCGATGACTCCGCGATGCCAGCCATCGCCGGCGAGGACGAGCATCCTGTTCTCTGCGAGCTGCGGGTCGGTTGCGAGGCGCTCTTCTACCTGTCGCAGTGCTTCGGCCTCAGTCTCGCGCCGCTCGGTGTTCAGGCGCTCCAGCTTCTCTGCAAGCTCGTGGGCGCGAGTGGCATCGCGCGTGGTGAAGAGCTCAACGACTTCCGCCGCGATGTCCATGCGGCCAGCGGCGTTGATGCGCGGGCCGAGCCGGAATCCAAGATCGAAGGAGGTGAGCTGTTTGGTCGAAGGATCTACTCCGGCGGCTTTGAAGAGAGCTCGCAGCCCCAGCCCTGCGGGGCGGTGTAGTTCGCGGATACCGAGCGCGGCCAGCACGCGGTTTTCTCCCTTGAGCGGCACGGCGTCGGCAACCGTGGCGAGGGCCACCATCTTGAGGAAAGATGGAATCGTCTTTTCCCGGGTACGAACGGGATCGCGGCGTTCCAGCACAGCCTGGGCAAGCTTGAAAGCGATCGCGGCACCGCAGAGGGATTTTTCTGGGTAGTTGCAGCCGGGCTGATTGGGATTGAGCAGAGCGTGCGCAATGGGGATTTCGTCGCCGGCGTCGGGCAGATGGTGGTCGGTGATTATCAGGTCAAGACCCAATCGCTGCGCCACCCTCGCCTCTGCGAAAGCACGCATACCCGTGTCGACGCTGATGACAAGACTGACACCCTCTGCTGCGGCCGTCTCAAGCACCGCGGATTGAATGCCGTAACCTTCGCGCAGACGATGCGGCACGTGAAAGCGGACCTTCGCTGCGGACGCGGCCCCGGGCGGTTTGCCAAGCATTCCACCAAGCATTTCAATGGCGGTCTTGAGGAGCACGACTGCCGTGGTGCCGTCCACATCATAGTCGCCGTAAAGCAGTATTGTTTCGCCTTGAGCGACGGCTCGCTCGATGCGATCGACTGCAGCAGCCATGCCGAGCATCTGAGAGGGATCATGAAGCTGGCTTATCTCGGGATTGAGAAAGCGGTGAGCCGCTTCGGTACTGTCGATTCCGCGCGCCAGCAGCAGTTCGGCTATGACCTGGGGAATGCGGCCGGAAGCCGCGAGTGCAGCGGCCTTCTCATGATCAGGCGTGTTGATTTGCCAGCGCTGCGGCAAAGCAGGAATGGCGCGGACAGGAGTGGTAGCCACGCCGTCGGAAGCACACGGCGCTGCGCTCACAGGTCTTCGTTTTCTCCATCCGGATCGTCGATTACGATGTCGCCAAAGCTTTCCATTCCTTCGACCAGTTCCTGGTAGCGTTCATACCACTCGGTGGTGGTTTCATGCAGGAAAACAACGCCCTGGTGAACGAAGCCCAACTGGATATATCCGACTTTGCCTGCATATTTTCGCAGCCACTGCGCTTCTATCAGCTCCGTAGCTTCTTCGTCAGGGAAGTTGAGCTCGTCGGCTTCTTCAACAAGTTCGTCGAGTTCTTCTCCTTCGAGCTTCACCTCGCTGATGGTCACAAACAACGCTCCAGCGTATTTGGCCATCTCGACGAAATCCTTCCACGAGTCGGGATTGTCTTCTCCTTCCCACAGAATGGCAGGAACATCTTCGGTGACGTATCCGGGCAGGCGACGCAAGCCATGCCCTTCGATAAAAGCCACCATGTCGTCTTTGAGTGCTACGAGGTTATCGGTTTCCATAGGTCGCTCTCAATTGTCTCAGATGGGACCGGGCAATTTGCGAGCGAATGAATGTCAGCATATCTCAGCCTGTGGAAAGAGGCTCCGGCGGAGACCGTACCATTAGATTTGGAGGAACTACCTACTTGGCACTCTTTGAACGTCATGTATTCGTTTGTCAGAATGTTCGCCCCGAAGGCGCTCCGCGACCGAGTTGCACAAAAGATGGCAAGAGCGACCTGCTTCCGCAGTTGCAGATGTTTTTGAAGGCATCGGGATTGGGCGCGAAAATTCGCATCAACAAAGCCGGTTGCCTTGACCAGTGCGAGCATGGGCCGACAGTCGTGGTTTATCCGGAAGCCGTCTGGTACGGCCATGTGCGGACGGAGGACGCGGAAGAGATCGTCACAGAACATCTGGTGGGCGGCCGCCCGGTTGAGCGCCTGCGCCTCGCGGATGAGTGCGTGAATACCAAGAGCTGTTCGCATCGTCAGGCGTCTGCTTAAGATAGCCCGCGAGTTACGAGCCTTTGGGAAGTCTGGCGGCTGCCGGAACTGGCCGTTGCTTGTAACCACGGTAACTTACAGCGTGCGCCAGCCCTATCTCACATAGGATCACGGTTATAGGGCACGGCGCCGAATGTGGTATCTTGAAGTTTAGTCCATGATCTTTTCTCGCGAATACATTGGATATCTGGCGCGTCGCACAGTGAAGCACCTGGTAGACGCCAAAATGATTCGTACCGACCAAACGGCCCTTGTCGAAGCGCGCGTGACGGAAGGTATGACCGAGGAACTTTCCCTCGAAGACCGCATCAACGACGAAGTCCGGGTCATTCTCGAGGCTTACCAGCAGGAAATGCTGAAATCCGGCGCGCAATATGCCGAGATGTTCAAGAAGGTCAAGGGCGAGCTGGCGCGCAAGTACAAGGCGGTGCTATGAGAATCTCCCGCGACAAGCTGAACAAGCTGGCTCACACGGTGGCGGATACGCTCGCTGAAGTAAATGAAGTCGAATTTCTGGAAGATCGCAACACGATTCGCCAAGAGGCGCGCAAGATTCTCGAGCAGTTGTTACTGGAAGAGACGAAGATCGATCAGGCTGCCCGACTGAAGATCAGCTCGCAGCGCAAGATCATCCAGGAAGGCACGCAGGAGTGGGACATCCTCTATCGCAAGTACTACAACGATGAGGTTCGCCGGCTGGGCATTTAAGGCATTTTCCGCATTTTTGTGGCCTCGCTTAAGGACGGCGAAGGTGGGTTTTTCTTGAGGAAAAACCCACTCAGCATTCAAGGCTTCGGTCTACACCGATCCGGAAAGTGTTATCGCCGCCCCGTGGGATTACCCGACTTTGGCACACAGACGGATTTTTGATAAATTAGTAATGTGGCTGGACCGGATTGAAGTCCCAACCGGATGAGGCCTTCCCCGCAACTGTGGCGCTATCGTCTAGGGGTTAGGACGTGAGATTCTCAATCTTAAAACACGGGTTCGATTCCCGTTAGCGCTACCAGATATTTGACGCTAAGGCCCGTTAAATCAACGGGCTTTTCTCTTGCCCCAAAAACCTGCTAGCCGGTGCTAACGCGAAATAGCGCTGTTTTTGGACACAATTTGGTACACAGGGCTTTCGATCGGTGACCGCTAGACTGTCGCCGTCCGTCGTAGCGGATCAGGGTGATCTGTTTGCCAGGAGGACGCGAATGTGCCCGCAACACAACTCGTCACATTCGCTCCTCGAGTTCATCTTCCAAGTGCGCCACGCGATAACCAAGATCACAAATCATCGCTCGGGTAATTTCAACAAACTCTCTGGTGACAGAGCGCATTGGGTCGGCAGTGGTTACTTCGCGAAACCATGATAAACATTGGGAAATGCACTTTCTGGCGATGTGCGACCTACTTGATCTAAGGTCAGTGGGCATTGCACACTCGGGTTACGGCAGTCAGTTTTTCACGGCTGGCTTCGCAGGGCAGCTCTGCCGATAACAAACAGCCAAAACGGGCTCAGCATCGCAAACAGGATTCGAACCCGTTAGGTGTTCTGTCTTTTCGTATCTTGTCGCGTAAGTGTATGACTTTTCAAGGCCGCCCGTTACAGATGTAGCGGCCGTTCCTGTTATAAATCCCCGAGACGTTAGGCCAATGTTAGGTTCTTCTCCTCGGTTAGGTTGAGGAAAAACGAAACAGCGAAATAAGTCTAGTTGATTTCGCCGGGAATCTGGGGTTCAACTCCGGCCTCTCAAATTCCCCACAGTCCACCCACAATTTTTCGCTCGAACTTTCGCGCCAATTTTCAGCCTGGAATCCCCCAGCGCGTCCTCGGGAGCCGATTGATGGCCTTCGCACTTGACCCCGGGCGCTCTTCGCTGAGCGCTTTGCCCTAAAGGCAACAGTTGAGCCAAGGGTCACTTGTCCGGAAAGCCGACTATACGTCAATGTGGAAGTCGCCCATTAGAAGTCAGTAGACACTAGCGCGTTTTGTATGAGCAGGTCACTGAGTGGTCCAGAGGTGAAGAAGCAAGACGGCCAGCTTGCGTGCGACCGCCACGACGGACTTATTCTTCGCCTGCTTGCCGCGTCTAGCAGCCAGGTGCAAGCCCCACTGTCGAAGTGCTGAGTCTCGGCCGTGTGGTCGCAGGATGTGGTTGGCGCACTCGATCAGCAGACTTCGAAGATAAGCGTTGCCAGCCTTGGTGATGCCGAGCTGCGGATCGCGTTCGCCCGACTGGCTGCGTTTTGGTCGTAGCCCAAGGTAGCAGCCTACGTTCCGACTTCGACCGAATCGCGTTTTATCCCCGAGCGTCAGAACGAACGTAAGAGCAGTGATGTGGCCGACTCCATGAATCGTCATCATGGGCTGTGTCTCGGCATACTCGGTCTGAGTCATCCGCTGGATCTCCCGGTCATACTGCTTGATCTTGAGAGTCATCTCCGCGATCTGGGCAAGGATCGGACCGAGTGCCAGCTTCAGGCCTGGCGGCATCGCAGCCTGGCCTCGTTGAGCGAAGCACTTCGTGCACGAAGCCGGCATGCGGTGGCCGCAAGCCTTCGTCAACCCACGAACCGCGTTAACCGCTGCGGTTCGCAATCGAACCAATAGCTCTCGAGCGCGGATCAGGGTCAAAGCTTCCTGCTGCTCGACCGTGCGGTGAGAGATCGGCCGGAGGATCTCAGGATCGAGACGAGCGTAACGAGCCAGCTTCTCTGCATCCACATCGTCGCTCTTGCGGTCGCTGTGCGAGATCGCCCGCAACTCACGTACGTTCGCCACGATCACCTCGTGGCCTAACTGCTCAAGCTGCTCGCTGATCCAGATTGAGTGAACACCGGCTTCCATCGCCACTCGAGCATGAGGCACATGGGCGAACCACTTCTCGATCGCCTTCGCCGTGGTTCTGAAGCGTCCTCGATCGACCACTTCACCTTCCTGGTTGAGAGTGCAGTAATGGCTCCAAACGTCGCCAAGGTCGATGCCGATCGTCAGTTCTACCTTGGAACGCTTCCGGGGTACTTTCGCGATGAGGTGTTGCGCTGGCTTCTTCATGAGAACAGTCTGCTCCTCCTTCGGAGGACCTGCTCATCCCATTTAGCGGGGCCAAAATACTAGGAACGAACCGGTAAACTAAGAATCAAACTGGAGCAAAGGGCGGCAGTAGATTTCTCGACAAGGCATTCAAAGGAGAGTTGTAGCGAAATTATGCCTGCCAAGCACAACGCGACCAAGGGCGTAAGCAGGACAACACGAAGCGTCGTGTTCATCAGCAAGGCCACGCCCGAGGACGACGACTTTGTGCTCTGGCTTGCCCCGCGCCTTGAGGCCGCAGGGTACATCGTGTTTGCCGACATCCTCAGCATTGATCCGGGCGACCGCTGGCGGAAGGAAATTACCGACACGCTGCAAAACAAGGCCGTGAAGATGCTCTTGTGTTGCCGCGATGCCGCTCTTAACAAGACTGGCGTTCAGGAAGAAATCGGCATTGCTTCGGATTTGGTCGCGCGCGTCTTTGCCGATGTGGGCCCATTTGAAATCCAGTCCGAATACAAGCTGCTTGACTTCATTGACTGCGGCGGAAAATCGCCAGACATAAGAGCCGCGCGAAGCCAAAAACCTTGTGTTCACTATGTTCCGCCGCGCATGGGTAAACTTCTGCCGTTCAAAGGGACTGTACGAACATCTTTTTGCCGCGCAGACGGCGTTTCACATCGGCGAGGCGCAGACACCGTTGGGCAAGAGAATTCCTTGGGGCCAGAAGGACAAGCGACGCTCCTCCATGTTGCGGAACAGCGCCGGGGGCAGGGTATGGCAATACGGGGTATCGGCGACACCTGCTTTCTGGCCGTATCTGCATTTCAAGCTGAAAGGCCGCGTGTTGTTCGCCGAACTCTCGTCCGGCAAAGCCGGTGCCGTCATCGGCGACACCGCAACACAGCATCGTTTAAGGCGGACTTTCCGCAAGGGCTGGCGCAATAAGCAATGGCACGGTCGTCTTATGGCATATCTCGAAGTACTCTCGGCTGACGCGCCGTGCATTGTCATGCCGCTCGCCGAGGGTTCCTGTGGGTCGTTCGGGATTATCTTGAACACAAGACCGATGTAGCAAACACCCGGCCTGACGTGAGCAAGCTTCCACGGCGGTTCCGGCTGTGTTTTGTAATAAAGCCCGGTCGCCAGATTCCACGCGACCGTCGCTGAGTCCTGCAACCCACGCTTCGGATAGGCGGCTGTTTCAGCCGGCCCCATTCAAGCCACTTTTGATGATCTTGCTTCTTGATGATGACCGACATGTGATCCTGCCCAGTCTATTCAAAAAAGCAACTCACCGGGTTTCCGAACCGCGCTCAACGGACTGGGTGTTTGTAAGTACATCAGCGATCAACAGGCAATATAGTCTCATCGGGCCATTCTCAGAAAGTGATGAGAAGTCTAACTCGCATTCGTATCCGACGGCAGTTAGCCCTATCACGGCTCGGTTCGATCGTCAGTATTTTCAGATTGCTGTCGACGGGCGATTTTGGCCGAGCTCGAAAAGCGCCTTCTTTCATCAAACTTGGTTTCTGCTTCGGACGATGGGCCATTTTTCTCGTGGATCTCGCCCTCAGGTGTGAAGGCAATTCGTTCGACTGGTTCGGCGAAGACTGATTTTGCCATATTGGAGTCAACAGGACGCTCGTCGGATTGAATCTGGGTTGCAGAAACAACCCGATTCGAAACGATTGTCCGGTTTATCTCACTATTAAGGCAAGACGAAGAAGAGTAAGAACTGTAACCAGTGGAAACGGATTGCGGTCATCTTGCTCGTTGAGAACGAGTGTTCAACGAAGAACGGAAATGCAAGGCCGATACGGTGAGATTTCAGTTAGACATCTGGTTTTTCTTCACGTGGCCCTCGCCATCGCGCATCGGGGCGGGCCTGAGTCGTAGAACAACAGATCGCCAAGAACGGTCAAGTTGAAATTGGAATTCACATTCGTAGCAGCCTGTTGAGGGAATTCTATGGTCACTTCATCTGAGTACATCAAGCCGCAAGTCTCTACTACAGTCCCTGGCCGAAAGGCGCGCCAGATCATGGAAGCTGACGAGCGAGTTACCTCTACTTCTTACACGCGTCCCTATCCGCTGGTTGTTGAGAGCGCGCGCGGAGTCTGGGTCCGAGACGTTGATGGCAACGTCTTTCTTGATTGCAATGCTGGCGTCGCGGTGTGCGCAACGGGCCACTGCCACCCTGAGGTTGTGCGGGCAATCCAGGAGCAATCCGAACAATTGATCCACATGTGCGGAGCAGACTATTTTTATCCGATACTGGCTTCGCTCGCGACAAAACTGACGGAGATATCACCCGTCCCGTCGCCAGCTCGTGCTTTGTTCACAAACAGTGGTACTGAGTCGATGGAAGCTGCGCTGAAGCTCGCTATGTATTCCACGGGGCGAACAAAGTTTATTGCATTCTTCGATAGTTTCCACGGGCGTACGCTTGGATCTTTGTCCTTGACTTCATCCAAACCAGTGCAACGCAACGGCTTCGGTCGCCAGGCCCTGGACGTGACGCATGTACCCTACGCGTTTTGCAACCACTGTCCATTTGGAGCAAGTCGCACGTCCCTCGGAGGATGCTGCCTGGGCTCACTCGAATGGATTGAAGAACGCCTCTTCAAGACCACGGTGCCTCCAGAGGAATGTGCCGCGATCGTGGTGGAGTGCGTGCAAGGTGAGGGAGGCTACGTTCCAGCACCACGCGAGTTCCTGCTCGGCCTTCGCCGCATCTGCGACCGACACGGAATTCTGCTGATCGTGGACGAAGTGCAGTCAGGCATGGGTCGAACTGGAAGAATGTTCGCCTGCGATCACTACGGCCTGGAGCCTGACATCCTGTGCCTTGCCAAGGGAATCGCATCCGGGCTACCGCTCGGCGTATGCATTGCCCGAGCCGAGGTGATGAACTGGCCACCCGGCGCGCATGCCTCCACGTTCGGCGGTAACCCGGTGGCCATTGCCGCGGCGCTGAAGACCATCGAGTTATTGGAAAGAGAGTTGATTGCCAATTCCAGAGAGGTTGGCAAGTACATCGAGAACGGTTTGCGGCAACTGATGAGCAAGCATCGTTCGATTCGTGACGTTCGTGGATTGGGAATGATGCTCGGCGTTGAATTCGGCGCCGACTCCAATAGCGACATGTCCTCAGGGCAACTGGCCGAAAGAGTCGCCTCTGAAGCGTTTCGGCGCGGACTGATCCTCTTGACCGCTGGGAAGAGCACCATCCGCTGGTCACCTCCACTTATTCTGACTCGCGAGCAGGCGGCGGTTGCCCTCGAAATCTTTGACGAAGCTATTGCGGCCGCTGCAGTTGACAGCGAATCGGGTGAGAACCACAGTGCGCTTGAGCCGAGCGCCTCGCCTGGAGCGGGCTGCAGCGCTTACTTCAGTCGGAATAGTCATTACACAGTCCCGATGGCAGAGGAGTGGGTCAATGGATAAGGCAACAATTAATGGATTTGATCTTAAGTATTCCGAGCAGCAAATGTTCGGGATCTCTGACGGAGCAGAACTCTACTTCGAACTGCGTGGTGAAGGCCCACAGCTCACGATTCTGAATAACTTCTTCATCATCAGCCCTCTGTGGCGCAACTTCACTAAGGAATTGGTGAAACTGAATCGAATTCTTACTTACGATTTTCGAAACCAGGGAGCCTCCTCTCCAGCGTGCAGCAAACTTCGAGTGGAGGATCATGTCAACGACTTGCGCGAACTGCTGGACGACCTCGGAATAGAGAAGACCTATCTTCTGGGAACATCGGTTTCAACACTGATTGCCCGCGACTTCGCGCTAGCATTTCCTGAGCGTGTGAAGGGGCTCATATTCGTTGGTCCGGTGTTTTCACCCTTCGGTTCGCGGCGGCGGAAGCTGCTTACCCGATCGTGGCTAAACAGCCTTGAGAAGGGTGGCCCGTCCTGCTTGTTCGATCACATTTATCCACTTGTTTACAGCGACCGGACCATAGAGGGCGGAGGAACCCCTGCGTACCTGGCTCTTCGCGAGCGGTTTCTGGCGCTCGTCTCTCATGAGCAGATCAAGATAAACCTGCAGGCTTCTCTGACCACCGAGGACGATCCCGCAATGTTACGGCATATCGCGTGCCCGGTGATGCTGATCGCAGGAGATGGAGACTTTCTTTCGAGCTCGGCGTCGCTCTGCGCCACAGCTAACCTATTCCCGCGTGCTCATGTGGAATTGTTGGATTTCGCAGGCCACGTTCCGTATTTCGAAGCTACCACTGCCTTTGAGAGGGCAGTGCAGAACTTCATTCAGAGTGCGGAGAAGTCATGAGCGGATTCTCATCAAACGAATCACTCTGGGGCGCGTTCAGAAACGCTGCCCGAACCTACTCGAGTCGCGCCGCGGTGTCGACGCACGCCGAGACATGGAGCTACGATCGTCTGTTTCAGGAGGCAGACGGGAATCGGAAGTGGATTGAGTCTGAAATCGACGATGGCCCTGTACTCTTCGCGCCCAGAAACACGGCGTCTTCGCTGGCGTTTCTGCTGGGGGCAATCGGCAGCGGGAAAGTGCCTCTCTTCGCCGACCCGGCCTGGCAGGCGCCTGAACTGGAAGGAATAATTGCGAGGTGCGGCGTGCGGGCTGCCGCATGGGAAGGCCCAGTCCCTGCAGGATTGCTAAGTCTGACACCGGCCGCAGAAAGAGGTGGAATTCAACTCTTCAAATTTGCGGCCGGTGAAGGAAGCGTGGTGCCGCGAAAGGATACGTCGTTCGGTCGATTCACCTCAGGTACAACAGGTTTTTCTCGATGCCTTCAGTTTCGCGACGAGGCAACTCTGAAGGCGACTGCAACATGGCGTGAAGCGGCCGGGATCTGCTCGAGTGACAGGGTGCTATGCCTCGCTACGCTGAACAACGGCTTGGCTTTCAACACCTCAATCTTCACGGTCCTGCTTTCAGGAGGGATGCTCGCCTTTCATACTGGGATGCTGATACGCGGCGCGCTTTTCAGAACTCTGACGCGCGTTGAGCCGACTGTCCTGGTGGCGTTTCCATTCGTCTACGAATTGTTGGAATCCGGGAAGGAGCCGATCGCCGCATCAGCACTTCGGCTTGCAGTCAGTTCGGCCGCGCCGCTTCCTGAGAAGACTCGCGCAAAGTGGCTGCAAGATACCGGATTACCGATCTGCAACTACTACGGCCTGGCGGAAGTGGGCCCATGCACCTTCAACGACGGGTCGGATCCAGACTGCGTTGGCGTGCCTCTTCCTGGCGTGAGTATCGCGGTGACAGCAGAGGATGGGCGTGCCGTCGGACCGGGTAAGACAGGCCAGATCCGAGTGAAAACAGAGTCTATGGCGTCAGCCTATCTGGACGCCTGCCAACCAGAGTTTCAAGTGAACCTGGACACCGAGCAGTACTACATCACCAACGACCTAGGTTTGCTGACTCCGGACAATCGGCTGCGGTTGCGGGGCAGAATCGGTCGATTAGTGAATATCGCCGGCAGAAAGATTGACCCCGGCGAAGTAGAGAAGGTGATTCGGCAGATTCAGGGAGTAGAACATGTCACGGTGAGGGGAGAGGAGCAGTCGGGACGCCCGTACCTGGCTGCTTATGTCGAAAGCAAAGTGGTCAAGCGTGAACAGATAGTGGAGTTTTGCGAAAGCAACCTGGCGCAATACAAGATTCCCCAACGGATCGTGGTGTTGCAAGATATGCCCCGTTCTTCAGCGGGAAAGATTTCACTGGGCCGGGTAAGCGTAATGGAGGGAGTGTCTCGATGACAGTACAACAGTCTTCTATCGATCATTTGACGACGCGGCTGATGGGGCTCGTGGAAAGGTCCACTCATGGGCAGATGGTTGCAACGCAGGAACACCTTGGAGCCGATTCCATTCGCCGTTTGGGACTGGACTCGCTTGGAATGCTGACTTTTCTGGTGGCCGTGGAAGATGAATTCGGTATCGAGTGGGGCGATGACGTTCCCAAAGAGATCTTGGCCTCGTTCGAAGGAATGGCCGCATACATCGCGCAGGAGTTGGGTGATGCAGCTTAGTGTTGGCGTGATCGGCGTGACGGGAAAGCTCGGGAGGCGTATCTGCGAGCAGGCGCCGGAAATGGACTGCACGATCTCTTTATCGGCATGTAGCCGGGAATGGGTGACTGAGGCCGTTCCGGATGTGGTCATCGATGTGTCGCACGATTCCGCTTTCGATGAGGTCGCGCGATTCTGTTCCGCTACGAACACACCACTGGTAGAGGGAGTTTCGACATTGTCGCCGGAACACATCACGCGGCTGCGTGAGTTGAGTGCGGAGATTGCCGTCATCTACGCTCCGAACTTCACCTTCGGGCACCATCTGCAACGATCCGCACTGATGGTGCTGGCACAGATTCTGAAAATGGACTCCAGAACGTGGGAGTGTACGGTGACGGAACGGCATCCGACGTCGAAGAGAGATCGCCCGAGTGCAACAGCGCGGGAGCTCGCAGCTTTCTGGAGCGAGTCGGCGGAATGCCCCGTGGCGGAGTTGGCCTCGGTGCGAGGCGGCCTGCCGGTAAGCGATCATGAAGCGGCCATTACGCTCAGCGGCGAAATGCTGAGCATCAAGCACTCGACGACGGATCGCGTGGCGGCCGCTCGCGGCGCGCTTCAGGCCGGACGGTGGGTGGTGCTGCAAAGCAGCGGCTTTTACAAGATGTCAGACGTGTATGGGATGGTGAGGGAGGAAGCACATGGCTAACGCAATCGCAACGGAAATGGCAAGCGAGTCAACGAAAGCTGAGTCCAGGGTAGCCATCAACCTGGCATTCGCATCGAGAATGTTATCAAACACCGGTCATGATGATTTCAATCAAGGCCAAGTCTCCGCCCGGATGCCCGGCAGCGACCGATTTCTGATCAAGGGTGCATTGGTTGGCTTTAACGAAGCAACTCCGCAAGACATGATCTACGCGTTCGTGGATCCATCTCGAGTTATCTCACCATTGGCCCCTCCCGAATTGCCGCTTCACCAGGCCATTTACGAGGCCCGCGCGGATATCAATGCGATCGTGCATAGTCACGCGCCGTATAGCCTCATTTTCGGAGCGACTGACTTTGAAGTACGGCCTATCTCCCACGATGGAGCGTGCTTCGAATCCCGTGTTCCGCGGTTTACCGAAACAAGCAACACGGTTTTGGATATGGCTACGGGCCGGGCCATCGCCTCTGCGCTTGGAGACGCCCCGGCGATCTTCCTTCGCAATCACGGTAGTGTGATTTTGGGCAAGTCGATTCGCGAAGCGGCAGTCCTTGCGCAGGTCTTGGAAAGAGCATGCCGGATCCAGATGATCGCGGAGAGCGCCGGTGCAACTTACCACACATCAAGCCCCAAGGATGTGAAAGAGAAGCAGGCCTTCATCTACAGCAGCAACTCGATCAAGTCCTACTGGGACTATTCCGTTCGTCTGGTGAAGCAGACATGGAATGAGGCCGCAGCATGGTGACGGCTGCTAACAATGTTGTTCTGATGACGCGCCAACTGGACTGGCAGGATATTGATTCGCCTTTGTCCAGGGTGTGGCCGGTGAGCTTACCGGTCGATCCGATGCGCCGGTATTGGTTCGGGCGGCAGGCGTTTTCAGCCAGGACACCGCAACTTGCGGCGCGGTTGCAGTCTGCGAGTCAGCTCTTCGAATGGGCCTACGGCTATCGCGATCCGGCTCACAAAGGCCAACGGCTCACACGGCGGGCTCCCTCGGCGGGAGCGCTCTATCCTACTGAACTCTTATTCGTTACTCATGCGGATCAAGAGTGGCTTGTCCTTTACTACCACTTTGCGAGCCATGCGTTCTACCGGGTGCCGGTCCAGCGTCCGGAGGCGGTAGCGAATGCGCTGGGGCTGAGCGAAGTACAAGAGGCCACATTGTTGCTCTCGGTTCTGTGGAGGACGGTTCAGCGCTACGGAGTGCGAGGATACCGCTACTGTCTACTGGACGCGGCTCATGTGGGGTCAAACCTCGTGCACGCGGCAAGGGCCTGTGGCCGGGACCTGCGAGTCAGCTCTGGAATGCTGACGGAGCAACTTGAAGATGCGATAGATCTCGGCCGGGGTGAAGGTCTGACAGCGGTACTGGTCAGCGGGCCGCCGGGCAACGATCGCCCGATTCCGGCACCTGCAATCGCTTCTGGCCCTGGCCATGTCTCCAGCGGAAGGGAAGAATGCCCACCGATGCTGAGCCCTGTGTTGAATCGAGTGATTGCGTTTCACAAGAGTACACTCTACGACTGGCCAGAATTTGAGCTGGAAACGCAAAACCGGGCAGAGAATACCCTCGAGGGACTTCACTTCTGGGAACGGGAGCGTTATTCAGCGAAGGACTTTACGGGCGGCGAGATTTCCTGTGAACTATACGCGGCGATGATCCGAATTGCGACGATGGCTCCGCTCGTTCAATTTGGACGGTCGGCCTGTTTGACCGCTCATGCGATTAGGTTAAACGTGAGCGGGCTTTCATCGGGGTGCGAGACACTGACGGACAGCGCAACCGGCGCGCCGAAGCTCAGTCAGATCGACAGCAAAGAAACCGCCACGCAACTATGGCGGGCATGCCAGAAACAGAACATCATGCGCTCCTGCGCATTCGCCATCGTACTCGGCACTCACGCAAGTGAACTCGCCGTCGGGGATCCACGAAATTACCGTCGGGCGGTTCTGAACGCGGGGTCAGTCACAGCCGAGCTCTATCGTGCGGCCGCCCGCTGGTCACTCGGAACAACCAGCATCGGCGGATTTTCAGATCCGGCAATCTCGAAACTTATTGGAGAACCTGATGTGTATCCAATCGTGATTCAGGCATTCGGCGTCCCTATGCAGAATGCTGCGAAACTGGACGCCATTCATAGTGTAGAACCCACGTTCAAGTCTGCGCGAGCGGCCCAACCCATAGGAGGATTGCTGCAATGAGCGAGACTCATCTTGTTACTGGCGGAACGGGATTCGTCGGCGGCGCCCTCATTCTGGAGCTGTTGAGCGAAACGGATGCCCAGGTGTTATGCCTGGTGCGATCAAAAGGTGGAATCGATGCGGCCCAAGCGAGACTCCAGTCTTCGCTTGCGACGGCTGCCAGATCCTACCATCGCACGGACCTGTTGGGCGAGATCGAGCATCGCTGCCGAGCCGTTCCGGGCGACATCCTGGAACCTCTGTGCGGCAATGAGACAGTAGCACGCGGAACCGTCTCCGAAGTGTGGCATTGCGCTGCTTCGTTACAGTTCGAGGATGAGAACGAAGCTGAGATCTTTGCTCACAATGTACGTGGAACGAAGAATGTGTTGGATCTTGCCACGCACAGCCGGGCACCAAAGTTCAACTATGTAAGCACCGCTTACGTAGCGGGAAGCAGAACTGGACAAATTTTGGAGGAGCTTCCGTCACCGGAAACACAGACCAACAACAGTTATGAAAAAAGCAAGATTGTTGCCGAGCTGACTGTCGCCAGCGAAGGCCACATGCATACCCGCATTTTTCGGCCCAGCATTGTTATTGGACACAGCCGCACACTGATGGCAACCAGTTTCACCGGCCTATATGGATTTATCCGGGAGCTTAGCAGATTCAAGCGGAAGGTGGCTCGCCGTTTGGGTGGCTACCTGGCGCACCGCCATCTGCGCGTCTGGGCCGATGAGCAGGTGCCCGTTAACCTGATCCCCGTTGACATGGTCGCATCCAGCGCCGTACGGATCAGCCGGTCGAACAGTGCGAGGCGTATCTTTCATCTCACCAACGACAGACCGGTTGCCGTGGAAGAAAGCTTGAGAATTCTCTTCCACGAAGAGGACATGCGTGCACCCCGCTATGTGGGATCAAGCGCGGAATTCACCTCAATCGATGAAGCATTCGATCGCGCGATCCGGTTCTATCGGTCTTACCTGTCCAACGCGAAAGTATTCGACCGGACGAACTCTGAAAGTGTGCTTGGGCCGTCCGCATTGAGCAGCAATTTGCAGGGCGAAAATCTGCTTCGCCACATTCGCTGGTATGCCGCGCATCTAGCCGATACACGGTGCGCGGCACTAACGGACGATGAAGCCGCGGATCTTGATCGTGAGCCCGTGCACAAGCGCTTCAAGAGCCCGCAGACACTCCCATTGGTAGCTACGGTCGATGCGGCGCGACACTATTCGCCGACGCTTGGAGCCTGATATGTCCGACGAGACCGAAATCCTGATCGGCTTCGTGCTCTTTTCCGGTTTAACTGGATTAGACCTTATCGGACCTCACGAAATCCTTGCCAGGTTAGGCGCGAAATGCGTGCTGGTCGCTAACAATCTGGAACCGGTCTCCACCTCACATGGACTTCGGGTATTGCCTGACCTGACTTTCTCAACGTGTCCACAACTGAACGTCCTTGTGGTGCCTGGAGGACCTGGGCAGGAGCAAGCCATGTATAACGAGGAGCTGATCAGCTTTGTTGCGCGGCAGAGTGCAAAGTCCCGTTGGACGGCCTCGGTGTGCACCGGAGCGCTGCTGTTAGCTCGAGCGGGCCTCTTGATGCAGCGACATGCCACAACTCATTGGCTGGCGATGGATGAGTTGCATCGGCTCGGAGCGATTCCGACGAACAAGCGCGTAGTCTGGGAAGACCCGGTGGTCACGGCCGCCGGGGTTTCGGCAGGTATCGACATGGCCCTTCAGCTGGCGTCTGCCTTGGCGGGACAACAGGCTGCCCAACGAATTCAGCTCGCCATCGAGTATGATCCCGAACCGCCCTTTGACGCTGGCTCGCCCGACAAGGCGCCGAAGGAAGTCGTGGACCATCTTCGCAGCACGAGCCGATTCGCGCGCGACAAGAAGTGTAATGGCGAATCGAGGCTCGAACACGAGTCTCGTTGAGCGCCTT
>Ga0206962_1007_pt1 | contig 91134 bp, 71 predicted proteins | sample Alteio_BWOrgHeat_27_FD_153241 | JGI IMG/M metagenome (GOLD analysis project Ga0206962, IMG submission 153241) | Enriched cells from forest soil in Barre Woods Harvard Forest LTER site, Petersham, Massachusetts, United States -... | ecosystem: Environmental > Terrestrial > Soil > Temperate forest >...
AAATTCGGCATCTGCACATTGTCCGCTGGCCGAATGATGAATGATTTTCAAGCCATGAGGTTTTAATGCCCTGGCCAGGGTATCAGGAGTAAAATACTGTATGTGTTCGTAGGGTTTGAACTGAAACCATTTCTTTCCAAAAACCTTCCGTTGCGTGGAACTATAGTCCGGTGTGATAAGGGCAATAATACCACCCTCCTCCAGCAAATCATGTAATTTACCAAGCGCTTCGGAAAGACCCGGCAAATGTTCTACTACATCAAAAAGGGTAATGAGGTCGTACTTTTTCACAATCTCCTGTTGCTCCAATGGAATGGTGGAAACCGGAATCTTTTTCTGTTTTAATTTCTCAATCATCACCGGATCCAGCTCTATTCCATCCACATCTTTCCATCCGTTTTGCATCAACACTTCAATAAAATCGCCGGAAGCACAACCGATATCAAGTGCCTTCTCCCTGTTTTTTCCAAGATAAGGAACGATAAGGGAATACCATTTTTCAAATGTCAGTTTACGGAGCCGGGCATTCTGTTCATAGTTCTCGTAACCGAATTGGGTATTATTGAAATAATCACTGGCATACAACTTATACAACTCCTCCGTTTTAATCCTGGGATTGACATACACAAACGAGCAATCTGTACACTGCACAATATGAAACCCCTTGATTACATACCGCATGGTATAGGTAGCGCATCCGCAAACGGCACAAGGATAGGACTGTAATGTAAAATCGAGTGCCATAGTCAGGAGAGTGCTTTTTTGCTACTGGAAATATAGATAGAAACTACAAAACCAACTAACGTAAGTAAAATAAGTATGGTAACAGGTGTAAAGGGATATTTATCATCACGGGGAATCTGCCTGTTCAGCAAATCCAAACGAAGCCTGATCTGATTGGCGCTATCCGAATAAGCCCTGGCTGAAACGGAATCATTCAAAAAGAGACTGGTGCGCGATAAATTATCATAGATACCGGCTCCATCCTTGTTGAATTTTGCAGCCAGTTTAAATTCTTCCATGGCTTCTTTATGCAGCCCCGTATTATCATAGCAAGCTCCTATATTGGAATAGGCATCGGCATAGGCACTATCATATTTCACAACACCCTTAAAACACTCCAGAGCCTTTTCATAATTTTTATCATTGAAATAATAAACCCCCAGATTGTTTCTCGCCCCTCCGTATGAAGGACGTAAGGCCAGACATTTATTATAATATTCCTCCGCTTTCTCCCTGTTTCCGAGATCTGCATAGGTAATACCAATGTTGAAATAGATTTCGGGATCCTTATCGTAAATCTTAAGTCCCCGTTCATATTCATCAATCGCTTCATTCAGCAGAGGTTGTCTTACCATGGGATTGCCTTCCCGCTCACCCATAATTCTCTTTTCACTGGCTACTGCAAAATGTGCACGCGCGCTTTCCTGCTGTGTCTGCAAACCGGCTTCAAAAAGGGTGATATTATTTTTCCAGTCCGGGCTGCGGGTTATGGTACGGATGGTATAAAAAGCCAGCAAGGCAACAATAATATAATTCAGTGAGGAAGGAACAGAAAGCCTGGAACTTTTCAAATCAACCTTGAAGATCTTACCCAGCAAAAAAACCAGGGCGATACAGAACCCAAGAGACGGGAGGAATAAAAAACGCTCAGCAAAAGTGGCCAGGATTTTAATCACCAGATTGGAAGTAAGAATCAGTGTGCTGAGATAAAAGATGATGCAAAATGCATACACATCTCTTTTCCAAACCCGTACCAGGGCATAGCCTACCAGACCCAGATAAATCAGTCCCGCACCAAACGCCCGGAAATTAGTCCAGCTTACAATGGGGAAGGTATTATAAGAGTAATCCCAGCTGAGTGAATACGGAAAAAGAAGCAGACGCAGATAACGACCCATCATGGTAAAATTGGTAGCATACCGATCCCAGATATTATCCGTAGCCATCAGGGAGTTATTTACCAGGTCTATTTTCTGGGTAAAGGTTACACTGCTCAGCACATTCACCCGGATAAATACATACACCAGTGCCAGTCCTGCAAAAGGCAGACACAACAGGATCACTTTCTTTATGGAGTATTCGGTGAAGGTGAATACCATGACAGGAATAATGACCAGCAGGGTCAGGCTATTCTCTTTGCACAGGATGGAGCAGAACAGAAGAAGCACCCCATAGGCCAGGTATTTGGGCGTCTTCAATTCCGTGTATTTCATTACCTGCAGCAGGCTGCCGATACCAAAAAGGAAACCCAGAATTTCGTCCCGGCTTTTTATATTGGCCACCACATCGGTATGGATGGGATGCAGCATAAACAATGCTGTAATGATGAGCGGGATAGATGGATTATACTGTTTCAGCAAACGAAGCAGAAACCAATACAACACCACCATGGCCAATGCATAAAAAAACACATTGAAAAAATGGTTCACAAAAGGGTTCTCCCCTAAAATAGTGGTCTCTAATAAAAAGTCGAGCAATACAATAGGACGATAGTTGGCATCATTTTGTTTGTTGAACCCCATGAGGGATCCTTTGCGGAATATATTGGGAAGGTTATGAATGATATGGCCTACAGAGCCGCCAAAATCATGTTTGTAATTTTCGGAATGCCCGGTGATGTATTCATTTTTACGGGTGTAGATGTCATCATCCAGCGCGTAAAAATTATGGATGGAATTGGAATACAAAAGAAACGAGGCTGCAAAAATAACGGCAGGCCAGATCCAATTCCGGGAAACGATAGTAGAAGGAGAAGTTTTGGAGGCTTTCGGCCTGGACTTACTCATATGCTGCTAAAATAAACAATAAATAGATTGGGAGGAAGAGATACCCGGGCGGATCTAAAATAAGAAATCCCTTCCTGAATATCAGAAAGGGATTTCAAAAAAAGATGAATATTATTTTTCGTCTTGTTTGGTCTCTGTTTTGGTTTCTTTCTTCGCGTATTTCGTACGGAATTTATCAATACGACCTGCAGTATCAACAAACTTCATCTTACCGGTATAGAAAGGGTGAGACATATGGGAAATATCAAGTTTCACCAGTGGATATTCTTTTCCGTCTTCCCAAACAATAGTGTCTTTGGTATCAGAACAGGATTTAGTCAGGAAAGTGTATTCGTTTGACATGTCTTTAAACACGCAAAACCGGTAATTTTCAGGGTGAATGCCTTTTTTCATTTTATACTGTTTTAAATTCAGGATGGCAAAAATAGCATTTTCCTGTGAAATACAATGTATTTACCATAAAATAATTATGTATTTCACCCGTTCTTAGTGTGTTTACTATCTTTGAACGCATATTAAAAGCCGGATGCTGAGGAAATTCTCTGTTTTTATACTTGTTTTTTGTCTTTGCCAGGGACTTTTTTCCTGCCGTAAAGATAAACTACTCACAGATACCACCGCCCGTCTTAAGTTTTCGGCCGATACACTCCTCTTTGATACGGTATTTACCACCATCGGTTCCACCACCCGTCATTTCCTTGTCCGAAACCCTTATAATCAACCTATTAGCATCAGCAATATACACTTAGCCGGAGGCAGTAACTCTCCTTATAAGGTAAATGTGGATGGAAGCCCATTACTTACCAGTTTGCAGAATATCCAGATCCGGGCCAAGGATAGTATGTATGTATGGGTCAAGGTGACCATCAATCCGCTGGGTGCCAACAACCCGATCATTGTGGCCGATTCTATCTTGTTTGATGTAAACGGACATAACCAGCATGTGATTCTGGAAGCCATCGGTCAGGATGTATGGCTTCACAAACCCAACAAATACATTCTCTTGTCAGATGGAACTTCGGTACCTTACTCTGAAGTTCCCTGCGGAGCTGTCTGGACAAACGACAAACCGCACCTTGTTTTTAATTACCTGGTGGTGGATTCGGGTTGTACATTAACCATGAATCCAGGAACAAAAGTGTATATGCATAACAGTGCTGTTTTATGGGTTTACAAGGCTGGCACCCTACAAGTTGCTGGCTCTTACGCTAATCCGGTAACCTTTGCCGGCGACCGGCTGGAAGCTGATTACGCAGGTATCCCCGGGCAGTGGGGAAATATCTGGCTCTCGGCTTTGAGTAAAAACAATACAATAGACTGGGCCATTATTAAAAATGCTTCTGTAGGTTTGCTTGTAGATACGGTAGATGCTCATTCAGGTAATCCTACACTAAGGCTTACCAATACCCGTATCTTTAATATGTCGGTAGCGGGTATTTATGCGCGTGGTTCTACTATTGTAGCCGATAATGTAGCCGTATCCAATTGTACCCAATATTCGGTGGCCCTTACCATTGGAGGGTGTTATTCATTCCGTCAATGCAGTTTTGCCGATTACTATTCCACCGCTACTCGAAGCACCCCATCTGTCGTTATTAATAACTGGTATACCGATGTAAACAATAATAAATGGGTCCGGAATCTGGACAGCGCACATTTTTACAATTGCATCATTGATGGAGCTAATACGGATGAGTTAAAACTGGATTCGGCACAAAGCGCTACCACCCATTTCCGTTATCTTTTTGATCATTGTCTGATAGCAAGTACATTGTCTGTTTTTGGAAATATGCATTTCGCTTTTGATAATCTATATAACAATACAAACACATCTAACTATCCCAATTTTTATGATCCGGGTAATAATAACCTGAATATACACCCCAACTCACCAGCCGCAGCCCCCAATGGTGGATATCTTTCTAACCCGATATCTACTGATCTTAACAATGTGAGCCGCCCTTTCCCTCCTTCCATAGGGGCGTATGAGCCACACTGAGGGAAACTTTATTGTTTGATCAGAGTGTCAGCAGGAATTGCATGGTATCCACCCCATCGGCATAATCCCACAACATAGGACATTGACTTTCTCCGAAAGGAACAGAACCGGCAACATGTCCGTCTTTAGAAACAATGCATTGAATTTGTTCCGCATCCCGGGCCAGGATTGTTTTCAAATGCTTCTCATCTTTATAATACTCATAAAAGAGTACTCCTATAGGAGATGCTAGATTTACGTCCTGACGCAGTAAGAGGAAATTATTATCCAGGAGTTTCTCGGCATGAAGGAGATACACAGTCTTATTGTATTCGTAATTGTTCACATACTTATTGTTTTCCATCACCCAGGCGTAAGAAAAGATTCCTTCAAAAAAAGGATCAAAAACAAAGCCTTCGGGAACGAGGAGTTTGGATACATTCCTGCATCCCAGACCATAATAGGAGAAAATATCGGAGCCCAGTTTCTCCCAGTCTGCTGCGTTTTCTGTACCGGTAATAACAGCCAGCGCATGTCTGTTTTTGCGGATGATATGCGGGTATTTACCGAAATAATAATCGAAGTAACGGGAGGTATTATTGCTTCCGGTAGCTATCACGGCATCCATCGATTTGATAGTTCCGTTTGTAAACTCAATATAAGGCAGAAAACGGGGCTCTATCTGCAACAAGACGGCTGCCAGAAAAGGGATGAGCAGGTGATCGTCGGAGGATACTTTGCCCAAAAAAGTATGCCCGGAAAGCAACACGGTAATAAAATCATGAGCACCTACGGCAGGAATATTTCCGGCCATGATAACGGCTACTTTTTTCTCTGCCTTATTTTTTTCAAGCGCTTCGGTATAATTATCGAGCCATTTTACCAGCTGTTCTTTTTGCAGACTGGCAGCAATACCTTTTATAGCCGAACGAACGCTGACCGGTGAAAACCATGGATTATGAGCCTTTACCTGAGGCAAGAGCCGGGTAAGCATTTCCTGCTCGGCAGGTAATACCGTAGGTTGTTTGCTGTCTGCTTCCGAAAGAAATACACCCAGCAATTCAAATGCTCTTATGCGATCTTTCAATTCTATCATTTTTCCAAACCTTCGCAGGATTTTTTAGTACTTTTGTCAGGTTTTGCAAAACTAATAATATAAAGCTATGGCCATTAAAATAACCGAGGAATGCATCAATTGCGGGGCTTGCGAACCAGAATGCCCGAATAATGCAATTTATGAAGGTGGTGCGGAGTGGCGATTTTCTGACGGTACCAGCCTGAAGGGAGAATTTAACTCCAAATCAGGCTTACATGCCGATGCAGAAGCTCCTCAGACCCCTGTTTCTATGGATCTGTATTATATTGTTTCCGATAAATGTACTGAATGTGTAGGGTTTCATGATGAACCTCAATGTGCCGCCGTTTGTCCTGTTGACTGCTGTGTGGATGATGAAAACTGGCGCGAATCCAAAGAAGATCTGCTGACCAAGAAAGCAACACTTCACCTTTAATCAGGAGGCTGGAGGCAGGAAGCAACCAAAATATTCATTTCCTTTTCTGCCTCCTGCTTATTGCCTTCTTTTTTTTGCCTCCTGCGCCTGCCTCCTGCCGCTGTTTTTTGCCTACTACCGCTGAATTAGGTGGTATGTAATTATTTCCCGAACTTTACGTTATTCCTCATAGGATGAAACATCGCATTTTCGGGCTCTCCTTTTTATTTTTCTTTTTTTACACCTCCTCCTTTGCCAAGGTAGAAAACCCGCTATTGCCTGTTTATGAAGATTCTCTTTGTCACCTGGCCCATAAAATGTTTCAATGCAAAACAGATGCGGCAAAATTTAAGTTCAATACCGAATTTCTGAGTCTTCTTGAAAAAACACTCAAACTGGATGAAGCATTCGACTACCCTTTTGACTCGTTGAAAGATGTAGGCCGCTTACACTCCCCCGACGGCAGTTTCAATATTTTTAACTGGAACATCCCCAAAGAAGACGGGACACAGGTTTATTTCGGCTTTATCCAGCATCATAACCCCAAAACAAAGGTGATAGATTTGTTTCCACTCCAGGATAAACGTTCCGAGATCAAAAACCCGGAATCTCAAAGCCTGGATTGCAAAAAATGGTTTGGCGCCCTTTATTATCAGATTATTGAAAACAAAAGCGGCAAAAACACCTATTATACATTGCTGGGATGGGATGGCAATAATAGACTAAGCTGGAAAAAACTTATAGACGTTGTTTATTTCGACCGAGATGGTGTTCCGCATTTCGGAGAAAATATCTTTCACATGGGTAAAACACCCAAAAAGCGTGTGATCTTCGAATTCCGGGCCGAAATGATTATGGCCCTGCGGTATAATGCCGATAAAGGAATGATCATTTTTGACAATCTGGTACCCGAAGCTCCGGAAGGCAAGGGTATTTATGAAACCTATGTGATGGATGGAAGCTATAACGGCCTGATTTTCAAGAAGGGAATGTGGCAATTACAGGAAGATGTGAATGCCCTTAATCCAAAGACCAAAAACGACAATTTTTACGAGGATCCACGTTCTGTTTCGGATAAAAAAGCCAGCAATACGTTTACTCCTGCCCCAAAAAAGAAAGATTGATCTATTCCCAATCACCGGGTAAAAATTAAACCCGCTTTCCCCTTCCAGTACCTGTATTATTGTTAAATTTCGGACAGTTTATAAATCTCTGTCTCATGAGCGCTCCCAGTCTCGAAAGTCAAACAAAAAAAACACATACGAATTCTATGAAAGTGCACAATTTCAGTGCCGGCCCCGGCATCCTGCCTCAGGAAGTTTTACAACAGGCTTCTGAAGCCTGTATCGATTTTGACAATTTACATTTGTCTCTGCTCGAAATTTCCCATCGAAGCAAGAACTTCGAAAAGGTAATGGATGAAACAACAGCTCTTACCATGGAGTTGCTTCAACTGGATGATAAATACAAAGTAATATTTTTAGGAGGAGGAGCCAGTCTGCAGTTTGCGATGGTTCCTTATAATCTTCTTCGTACCGATGGAACTGCCGGATATGTCAATACCGGTGTATGGGCCAGTAAAGCAATCAAAGAAGCTAAAATTGTAGGGAATACAAAAGTATTGGCCTCTTCAGAGGATCATAATTTCAACTTTATTCCAAAAGGGTTTGCCGTACCAAAAGATCTGGACTATATCCACATTACTTCCAACAACACGATTTATGGAACCCAGATGAAGAAATGGCCCGTAACACCGGTGCCTGTTGTATGTGACATGTCGTCCGATATTTTCAGCCGCAAGGTGGATGGAAAACAGTTCGGATTGATTTATGCCGGAGCTCAGAAAAACATGGGATGTGCAGGATCCACCATGATTGCGGTACGCGAAGATTTGCTGGGCAAGACAGAACGCACCATGTTATCCATGCTCGATTACAAAGTACATATCAAAGGAGGAAGTATGTATAATACACCTCCTGTATTTCCAATCTATGTATCCTTGCTTACCCTTCGCTGGTTGAAAAAGAATGGTGGCCTGGAATGGATTGAGAAAGTCAATATTCAAAAAGCCCAGGCTATCTATTCCGAAATAGATCGCAACTCTCTGTTCAAAGGCACGTGTGAAAAAGAAGACCGTTCCAATATGAACGTATGTTTTGTGATGCACAAACCTGAACTGGAGCCGGAGTTTGACAAAATGTGGAAAGAAGCTCAGATCAGCGGCATCCGCGGTCACCGCGATGTAGGCGGATACCGTGCTTCCCTTTACAATGCTCTTCCGCTGGAAAGCGTGCAGGTATTGGTTGAAGTGATGCAGGCTTTTGAGAAGAAATTTGCTTAAACGACAGGAGCCGATCTCCTGATTATCCACTTAACTATTTTATGAGCCAACGAATTCTCGCCAATGACGGCATCGACCCACAGGGCAAAGCCCTTTTAGAGAAAGCCGGATACACGGTAGTTACAGAAAAAGTAGCACAGGATAAACTAGCCGAGGAGCTGAATGCCCACCGTTATGTGGGTATTACCGTTCGCAGCGCTACCCAGGTTAGAAAAGAAGTGATTGATTCCTGTTCTCACCTCCGCTTGATAGGCCGGGGAGGTGTTGGAATGGATAATATTGATGTGGACTATGCGCGCAGCAAAGGGTTACAAGTGGTAAACACCCCGGCCGCCTCTTCCCATTCTGTTGCCGAACTGGTATTTGCCCATCTTTTCAGCATGGTTCGTTTTCTGCAGGATTCCAACCGTCATATGCCCCTGGAAGGAAATACGAAATTTGATGCACTAAAGAAAAAGTATGCAAAAGGAATTGAACTGAAAGGAAAAACAATCGGTATAATAGGCTTTGGAAGGATTGGACAGGCCGTAGGAAAAATAGCCCTGGGTTGCGGAATGAAGATTGAAGCGTATGATCCCTTTTTAACCGAAGCCCTGCTCCCTCTTGATATTCAGGGAGCCGGAAAAGTTGAAGTAAAAATCAAAACTGTATCACTCGAACAAGTGCTGAAACAAAGTGATTTCATTACCCTGCATGTTCCAGGCGGAAAAGTGATTACTCATAAAGAGCTGGCACAAATGAAAAAAGGTGTTATGCTGGTGAATGCATCACGCGGAGGAGTAATTGTAGAAAAGGATCTGATTGATGCACTTAACTCCGGACAGGTGGCCAGAGCGGGACTTGATGTATTTGAACATGAACCTACTCCCAGCCAGGATATTATATCCCATCCGGGCATTTCTCTGAGTCCGCATATAGGCGCCGCTACCGAAGAAGCCCAGGAACGTATCGGGATTGAACTCGCCGAACTGATCATTGAGAAACTAAAACAATAAGTTTCCGACAATCTATACTCAGCAACAAAGAAGCAATCTCTTTTTAGCTGACGGATACTGACTATTATATGGCAACCATCATTCCATTTTGCGGCATCAGGCCTGCTCCCGACAAAGTACATCTGGTTGCATCGAGGGCGGTAGACGGATATTCCAGCAGCGATTTAAAAGAAAAACTGAAAAGCAACCCGTTTTCTTTCCTGCATGTAATCAATCCTGATTTCAGCGATGGGAAACGTACCCGCCCGGGATCTCCCGAAAGACTTAAAAAAGTAAAAGCCCGTTACCTCCAGTTCCGGGAAGAGGAAGTGTTTGTACACGACAGCCATCCCTGCTATTATATCTATCGTCAACAAAAGATGGGCCAGGTATATACCGGTTTGATAGCGTGTGGCAGCATTGATGATTATTTTGACGGCCTCATTAAGATACACGAACAAACCATCACGGAACGGGAAGAGAAACTGAAACAATATCTGGAAGTATGCGATTTTAATGCAGAGCCGGTATTATTCAGCTATCCCAACGATCCGGTGATTGATCAAATTACCGAAGAAATAACGGAAGGACATCCGGTCTATGATTTTACCACCACCGATAGGGTACGACATACACTTTGGCTTGCGGATGATCGTGAAACAGTGAAGACACTGGAAGAACATTTCAAAAAAATACCGGCTATTTATATTGCCGACGGTCACCACCGGTCTGCCTCATCAGCTTTGCTGGGTAAATACAGACGCAGTCAGAATCCGGATCATAACGGAACGGAAGCTTACAATTATTACCTCGGTGTGTTTTTTCCTGAAAATCAGCTTAAGATCTATGATTTTAACCGGGTGGTGAAAGATCTGAACGGATTGTCGGAGACTCAGCTGATTGACAAAATAAAAGAAAATTTCTCGGTTGAAGAAGTCGGCGTAGCTATTTACAAACCTACATGCAAACACAACTTCAGTATGTATCTTGGAGGGAAATGGTATTCTCTTACTCCTAAACCGGGTATCGTACATGATAAAGAGCCGGTAGGGTCGTTGGATGCCTTCCTGCTTACTGAACATATTCTTTCACCGATACTGGGTATTCATGATCTGAAAACCGACAAGCGCATCGGTTTTGTTTCCGGAATAAAAGGGATGGAAGAGTTGAAAAATCAGGTTGATAACTGGAAAGCCAAAGTTGCTTTCGGTTTATATCCGGTATCGATGGAACAGCTTAAACTTATTGCCGATACCGGCCATATCATGCCTCCCAAATCCACCTGGGTAGAACCCAAAATGCGCAGCGGACTTATTATCTACAGTCTTTCGGAGTAATTCACCCTGTTTAAGAAGCTGTATCCATGTCTATCGTTCAGAATATTACTCAGCTCAAATCTAAAATTCCTGCAAGAGTCAGCCTTGTGGCTGTTTCAAAAACACATCCGGTTAATCTTATTCAGGAGGTGTATGACACCGGTCAACGGATTTTCGGAGAAAACAGGGTGCAGGAACTCGTATCAAAACACACCGATCTGCCAGCAGATATTGAATGGCACCTCATCGGGCATTTACAAACAAACAAAGTAAAAGATATAGCCCCTTTCATCAGTCTGATTCATTCCATCGACAGCTTTAAACTGCTGGAGGAAGTCAATAAACAAGCCCGAAAAAACAACCGGGTTATCGACTGTCTTTTACAGGTATATATTGCAAAGGAAGAAACCAAATTCGGAATGGATTTTGAAGAGGTAAGCTTCCTTTTAACATCAGAGGCCTTGCAACAACTCAAGTACATTCGTATTTGCGGTCTTATGGGGATGGCTACCAATACAGCCGATATGGATCAGGTTAGAAAAGAATTCCGATCATTGAAAACTTTTTTTGATTCCTGCAGTTTCCCCGCACCTTCCCATCCTAATCATGCTTCCCTCAAAGTGGTTAAACCTGTTCTTTCTATGGGCATGAGCAGTGATTATCAGCTGGCTATTGAAGAAGGTAGTACCATGATCCGGGTAGGAAGTGCCATTTTCGGAAGCCGCTGATATCGTATTCTTCACGGCCCCCTTTATCAAACAAATTGTATTTTTGTTCTCCTTACCTGATTAACCATGGAATATATTGGAAGCCGGATATCCTATTTACGCAAGCCGGATGAGCTCAGTATTGTGATCTCCGTTTTTTCCGACAAAAAGAAAAACCGCCTGCTTCTTGCCTGGATACTGGCATGGACCATGGGAGGCCTGGTGATGATGGGCTATTTTTTTACCGTGCATGAAAACCAGTTAAAAACTATGGTACTTGTTTGGCTGGGCTTTTGGTTTTACTTTGAATACAAGGCCTGGAAGGCCTATACATGGAGAAGACATGGAAAAGAAATTATCAAGATAGGCAAGGGACACTTGTTTTATAAACGGGATAACCGGGGAGCTGGTAAAATTCAGGATTTCCAAACCGAAGCCATACAGCAATTTGAAAAATATGCAGGCCGTCAGAATGATTTTATCAATACATTGATCAGCTCGTATTGGGTGATTGCCGGAGAAACGATTTCTTTCCGCTATTACGGTAAAGAGGTGGCATTCGGGATGCAGCTCCAGGAAAAAGATACGGCTGCTCTGATGGAACTGCTTCGTACGGAATTACGCTAGATCCTTTTGCATGAGATAATGCTGGATGAGTCCCCACAGCAAATAGCTCTTTTCTATTTCGCGGTACCCGTTTCTTATATAAAAATTAACGGCATTTTCCCGAGACTGAAGCACGATCCTTTTTATTCCATGCCGGCGTGCTATGTTTTCAAAATAATCGAGCAGCATTTTCCCCAGATCCTTACCACGCATATCTTCCCGTATTCCCATAAAACGCAGCTGAGCTTCTTCTGCAGAATTAAACTGCATACGGCATACACCCAGCACCTCCCCTTCCTCGTTTACAACCATGGCATGCCGTGACTCCTGCTCTTTATCATCTTTAACACTGCTGTAAGGTTGGTTCCACGGCTTACGAAGCACTTCGTAACGCAGGTTGAAGTACCGCTCAAAATCTTCGGCAGACTGAGGTTCGGCAACTTTCATCAGGAAAAAGGATCAGAATTTGGAACGTGTACGCTTACGTTTGTAAGGAATCTTGTAGTTCACATTCAGAGTCATGAACATATAAGCGTCTTTGTATTTGGGGTTGCCCCGCTCCTGGCCAGGTGCTGCCTGCCATACTCCGGCAGAAGCTCCTCCAAGTTCTTTCGGATACGTCATCAGAGACGGATCGGCAAAATAAGCAGCTATATTTCCATGAGCCGCTTTAATAGCGCTGTTGGAATAATACTTCCCTCCGGTATCATCAATATAATCTGTGAGCGTGTAACGCATACCGTATTCTGCACCAATGCTCCAGCGCTGGTCAATCGCAATCTTAGCACCAAGTCCCAAAGGAAAACAAATGCTGACAGGAGAATATTCTTTCGGACCACCAGGCAAACCTTGTCCTTCTGTACCCAACGGTCTCAATGCATACCAGTTACCATTAGTATACTCGCCTTTGGGATTGTAGTAAAACAAACCAACACCACCGAAGAAATAAGCCTGAATATCCTTACGTTTCATACCATGCACATTTTTCAGACGGTATAAGTGGCCGCCACGATCCTGTGTAAAGTATCCTTCAAAACGAACGGAAGGTTCCAGAATGATTGATTTGAAATTTATATTGCGGTTATGACGAAAAGGTTCGGTAGAGATGGCATCGTTTCCACCTACCTGACCCCACCAAAGGCCACCCTGCAAAGCCCAGTAGCGGTTATTCTTATAGCGAATACCCAAGCCACCAACGGGTTTGGTTACCTGATAATTGAAATCCTTTACAAAGTGGGTACCTATCTGGCTGGATCCTCCTACGTCACCAAGAAAATTAGTGGCGCCAAGGTTTAACATCAATTCATACTTATAGCGTTTCCGCCGAAATTGGGCATCAACAAGAAGGGATGGCAGTATTAATGCCAACACAATGACCAATCTCTTATTCATATACAGATGAGTGATAAGAATTCAGGATCAAATGCTTGAGTTCTGGATTATCTTACAAATATATGATAAATACAGATGGTCTCAAAACACATTTTAAAATTACTATTGAGGACTTTTCAATCTGAAAACAACACTTTTGACGCAACGGAGACTGGCACCTTCTCTGAATTCATTCATTATCAATGCCTTTGCCTTGGAATCAGCGAATACTTCTTCCAGATTTTTTATCAATCCGCAAGGCACTCCGGCTATGTCAAGGGCTGTTTTTAGGTCCTCAGACACCCATTTACCGGCCGCATTCTGAAGATCCTTCAAAAGGTCTATTCTTGTCCTGACCCGATTGGGGTTGGAATCAAATCTCCGATCCTTGGCCAGTTCCGGGATTGTTAGCACCTTACACAAGGCTATAAATTGTTTATCATTTCCAACAGCCAAAACCAGCCATTTATTGTCTGAGCACAAGAGTGTTTCCCCATAAGGTGCAATATTGGGATGAAGTGATCCTTTTAACCCGGGTATCATGCCGCATTGCAGGTAATTGGTGGCCTGATTGGCCAGGGAGCTCACAGCAGCATCATACAACGAAATGCTTACCGCACTCCCCTTGCCGGTTTGAAGTCGGCGAATCAAAGCTACGAGCAATGCTTCTTTTAACTGATGGCCCGCCAACAGATCAATAAATGCAACCGGCATCTTTATGGGTCCGCTGCCGCCAGTCCCGTTCATGGCCATATATCCGGTTTCGGCCTGCAATACCAGATCAAATGCGGCACGTTCATCCTTTTCTCCATAACCGCTCAGATGACCGAAGATGATTTTTTCATTGTATTTATACAGCTCTTCATAAGTCATACCCATCCGCTCCGCTTCTTTAGGTCTGAAATTGCTGATTACGATATCTGCTTTCTTTATCCACTCATAAACCTGTGCCCTGTCCTTATCGTTTTTAAGATCCAACAGATGCGATTCTTTGCCCCAGTTCACAGAAGCATAATATGCAGATACGGTCGCCGAAGCATCTTCTTGGGGCAATTTCCAGTTGCGGGTCAGATCCCCTCCGGTGCCTTTATTTTCAACCTTTATAACCCTGGCGCCCAGTTCGGCAAAAAACATACCTGTAGATGGCCCGGCAAGTACATTGGCAAGCTCTACAACCAGAAGATCCTTAAAGATGGTTTCCATATCAAAATGTGTCCGGTGAAAGTAAAAAAAATAGCGTATATTTGTGGACTACAGATATACTGGAAAATATATTACTGGAAAAGATAAGATGCAGCCACGTATCAAATTCAACAATAAGAAATACTCCGACTTCGTCTCCGATCTCAAGCAAAGTGTTAACTCTTATTTTGAAACCAATAAGATTTCAAAATACGGGGATTACCGGATGGTAATCAAAACAGTTTGCATGCTTTCCCTTTATATTGTTCCTTATTTCCTCATCATGTTTGCTCATTTTTCCGAAGGCATCATGCTTCTGATGTGCGTATTGATGGGAACAGGGCTGGCCGGTATCGGATTCAGCATTGCACACGATGCTTTACACAGCGCTTATTCCCGTAACGAAAAGGTAAACCGTTTTTTGGGTATGACCATGAATTTTGTGGGTGCCAATGACTACATGTGGAAAATCAAACACAATATCAAACACCATACCTTCACCAATATTTATGAAAAGGATGAGGATCTGAGTGTTGTCAAATTTCTTCGTTTATCACCTAATGCTCCTTACCGCAAGGTTCACCGTTTCCAGCATATCGTTGCTTTCTTTGCCTATTCATTGCTGTCGCTGAGCTGGGTATTTTATACCGATTACAATAAAATATTCCGCTACAAGGACAATACACATCCCCGGAAGGAAATAATCAAACTGCTAGCATTCAAGGTGTTTTATTACACCTATATCCTGGTATTGCCCCTGGTGTTTTTACCTATCGTATGGTGGAAAGTGCTGCTTGGTTTTGTGGTGATGCATCTGGTAGGTGGTTTTATCATCACCATTGTTTTTCAGCTGGCCCATGTTATTGAAGATACAGCGCATCCTGAAGCGGAAGAAAGCGGACTTGTTGACAATGCCTGGATTGTGCATCAGATGGAAACAACGGCTAATTTTGCTGTCCGTAACCCGGTTATCACCTGGTTTGTAGGCGGTCTTAATTTTCAGGTCGAACACCATTTGTTTCCCCAGGTATGCAGTATTCATTATCCTGCCATATCACGGATTGTGGAGAATGTAGCCCAAAAGCACCAGATAGCGTATTATAATAAACATACCTTTCTGGGAGCCATCTCTTCCCACTACCGTACACTTCGCAAGTTCGGCCATTCCAGAAGCTGAATTCCTGCTATTCCTTCCTTTTCCTGACCTTCCGGGCATCTCCTTTCAGATTTAATCCAGAATTGTACCTTTACTTTGTTTGCCCGCACTATGAAAGTCCTTGTAATTGAAGATGAAAAGGCCCTGGCAGATTCCATCGTATCGTATCTCCGTGAAGGAGGTCATACCTGCGAATTGGCTACTGATTTTGCCGCCGCCAAACAGAAATCGGAAATTTACGATTATGATTGTGTAGTGGTTGATATCACCCTTCCCGATGGGAACGGAATGGATATTATCTCCTCACTCAAAAAAAGAGGATCGGAAGCTGGTATCATTATCGTGTCTGCCAAAAATTCATTGGACGATAAAATCAGCGGGTTGGATATAGGCGCCGATGACTACCTCACCAAACCGTTTCATCTGAGTGAACTCAACTCCCGAATCAAATCAATCGTACGCAGAAGAAATTTCAAAGGCAATAAAGAAATAGGGTTTAATGAAATCAGTATCGTACCTGACGAGATGACAGTACTGGTAAACGGCAAATCCGTTATCCTCACCAAAAAAGAATTCGATCTCTTATTATTCTTCGTCTCCAACAAAAACCGTGTTATAACAAAAGAAAGTATTGCCGAACATCTCTGGGGTGATGATATGGATGCTTCCGATTCTTTTGACTTCATTTATTCTCACATCAAGAACCTTCGTAAAAAATTGATTGAAAAAGGTTCGGAAGATTACATCCATACCATCTATGGAATGGGGTATAAATTCGGAGAGAAGTGAAACTGCTTAATAAAACCAACAGGTATTATATTATGGCCGCTCTGGCCGTGTTTCTGATTGGAACACTTGTTTTCTATGTCATGCTCAATCAGATCATGGACAATGATGCGAATGAACAGCTGCTGATTGAGAAAGAACAGATTGCACAGCAGCTGGATCAGCTGGGTACTATCCCTGCTAAAGGAATTTCGGCCGGCGATCGTATTGATATTACACTCGTAACCGATACCACCTGCCCTTCCTGCAAAGGTTTTAAACATGATACCGCCATTTATGTAAGAGAAAGCGGTGAAGTGCTCCCCTTTCGTCAGCTTAGTTTTCTGCATACCATCCGGCATCAGACAGACCCTCCTAAAAGTTGCCGGATTACCATTACCAAAGCCCTCTTTGAAGATGACGATCTGATTCTGACCATTGTTAAATCCATGCTTATCCTTCTTTCCCTGCTGTTGCTCACCATGTTCGAGATAAACCGCCGGATTTCAAAAAGACTCTGGAAACCATTCTACAGCTCTCTTCAAAAACTGGAAGTGTTCAACATAAGTAAAGATTACTCTTTGCAGTTTCAGCCTTCAGGCATCAGGGAATTTGATGAGCTCAATACCACACTTGAAAAAATGACACACAAAATTTCAGAAGACTATCACAGCCTGAAAGATTTTTCTGAAAATGCTTCTCATGAAATTCAAACTCCGCTGGCCGTTATAAAATCAAAACTTGAACTTCTTATTCAGAACCAAAATCTGGAAGAGAAACAAATGAAACTCATCAGCGATGCCTATGAAAGTGCCAGCCGGCTTTCGAGATTGAATCAGGCTCTTATACTCCTTACCCGGATCAACAACAGACAGTACCTCGAAACAAAACAAATTGCGATCCACGAGCTGATAGAAAACAAATTGCAGCATTTTGAGGAACTGATTCAACATAAACGGATTGTATTAACTGTTGCACTTTCCCAACCCATTGTTACCGAGATGAATCCTACACTGGCCGATGTACTTATTTCTAACCTCTTGGGCAATGCCATCAAACATAATATTACCGGAGGATGGCTGCGTATCACTTCTTCGGGACGTGAATTACGTATCAGTAACAAAGGAGAAACACTGTTGTCTGACCCGTCAAAACTTTTTGAACGCTTTCGTAAAGATCATGCATCCGCAGAATCTCTGGGACTGGGACTTGCCATTGTGAAACAGATATGCGACTTCTATTCCATTACCGTAAGCTACGAGTATAGTTTACAGGAGCACACTCTCGTCCTTGTTTTTCCTATAGCACAAAACTGAAACGAATGCGAGCCTTAAACCGCACCTACCCCCTGCTTACCTTCCTGCTGCTCTTTTGCAGTGTGGTTGCAGGTGCGCAAACAGCTACACTGGATGATTATATTCAAAAAGGGATACATAACAATCCTCAGCTCAATGATTACAGGAATCAGATTCAATCGGGCCAGACCGATAGTCTTAAAATAAATGCCAGCCGTAAGCCCCAGATCAATCTGCTTGGGCAGATTCTTGTGGCCCCTATTATCAATGGCTATGGCTATGATCAGGCCGTTACCAATAACGGCAATTACGAATTGCTGGTAGGCGTTAGCCAGAACCTATTTAACAAACAAATTCTGGCGCCTCAGTATGAAAACATACGGCTTCAAAACCAAAGTAACGGTCAGGCTTCTGCCAAAACCGAACACGACCTGAGAAAAGACATCACGACTCTTTACATTCAAGCTTATGCCGACAATCTTCAGGTTGATCATGCCCTTGCCACCCTGCGTCTTTTAAAAGAAGAAAACCTGTATCTCGAAAAGCTGGTCGAAAACGGCATCTATAAGCCCTTCGATTACTCCGCATTTCAGGTAACACTCCAGGCACAGGAAATCATTGCCGGTCAGCAAAAATTCGCTTACCGCTCGGATATCTACGCACTCAATCTGTTATGCGGCATCAACGATACAGCGATACCTGTACTTGCGGCACCTCAGATTCAACCCAAACAAGCCGTTGATACACGCGCATCCCTCTTTATGATGACATTTCACATCGATAGTCTGGTCATTAACAACCGGAAGTTCACAACAGGGGCCAACTACAAACCAAAGCTCAGCTGGTTTGCCGATGGAGGTATTCTGAGCTCACAGCCTTCTACGCTATACCGTAATTTCGGAACCAGCTTCGGACTGAATTTGTCTGTTCCGCTTTATGACGGACGTCAGAAAAATCTGGAATTCAAAAAAATAAGTCTGGCAGAAAACACCCGCAGCATGTACCAGAGCTATTTCAAAACTCAGTTTGAAACACAACGTGAATCGCTGCTGGCAGAGCTGAAAGGGAATACAGAGCTTATCGCTCAAACCAACAAACAGTTAAAACTTACCGAGTCTCAGATTGAACTGGGAAAGAGTCAGCTCAATATCGGCGCATTGCCTGTATCCGATTTTCTTCTGGCTATCAGAAGCTACCGGGAAGTACAAAACAGTTTAAGTTTATTACAGATCAAACAGCTCCAGCTTATCAATGAGCTGAATTACTGGAATTGGTAATAAATAAAAAGAACACATAAAAAAGAGGATTATGAAATCATCTTTCTGCATATTGGCCGGCCTCATTGCTTTATTGCTGAGCAGCTGCCATTCAAAACAAACAACCGAGTCGGAAGAAGATGCGACAATCGCTTCCATTACCCCTGTAACCATTGACACGGCAAGCACAGGAGCGATGAGCGACTATCTGGAACTGAATGCCCTTTCCTCCTTTCTGAAGAAGAATAGTGTGAAGGCACCTGCATCGGGATATATCCGTCAGATGAGTATCAACATAGGCGATCTGGTAAAAAAAGATCAGGAGCTGGCGGTATTAAAAACCAAGGAAGCTTCGGCACTGGATAATCTTTCACAAAAAGATTCTACCGCCCGATTCAGCGGTCTTATCCATATCCGTTCTTTTCAGGACGGAATCATCAGCGCTTTCAATAAGCATGTCGGCGATTTTGTTCAGGAGGGAGATGACCTTTGTATCCTGTCTGATCAGAGCAGCTTTGTATTCCTGCTCGATGTTCCTTTTGAACTTCATTCCCTTATTCATATAGGAAGTACGGTAGAAGTGGTCCTGCCCGATCATCAGGTATTACCCGGAACCATCTATTCCTGCCTCCCCTCCATGGATGTCAATTCACAAACCGAAAGCTTTCTGGTACGTCCGTCACGATCTGTTTCATTACCTGAAAATCTGATTGCCCGTATTCGCATTTTAAAAGCAAAAAAAGAAAAAGCTTTTACCTTGCCCAGAACAGCCATACTCAGCAATGAAGCCCAGACCGAGTTCTGGGTTATGAGGCTCATCAGTGATTCGGTGGCTATAAAAGTTCCTATCCATAAAGGGCTGGAAACCGACGACCGTACCGAAATCATGGATCCTGTTTTCAAGCCACGCGATCGTTTCCTGATCAGCGGTAATTATGGGCTTGCCGATACTGCCAAAATAGTGATTGAGCCAAAGCGACAGGAGCCATGAAGAACTTTTTTGCCGTCTACAGAAATCCCGTTTCCGTCCTGCTCCTGCTCATTATTATAGGAGGGCTTTTTGCATACAGCAAAATGCAGACGGCTTTGTTTCCGGAAATCACCTTTCCGAAAATAAAGCTGATTGCGGATAATGGAGAACAGCCGGTAGAGAAGATGATGGTGACTGTTACCAAGCCTCTTGAAAATGCACTCAAAGAAGTCTATAATGTGCACATGATCCGCAGTACCACCAGCCGGGGAAGCTGTGAGATATCGGCGTTTCTGAATTGGAACGCAGATGTTTTTCAGAGTCAGCAGCTGATGGAAGACAAGGTAAACCATATCCGCAATATCCTTCCTCCCAATACATCCATCAGCATAGAAAAAATGAATCCCTCGCTGATGCCGGTGATGGGATTTACCGTTGAAAGCAACGAAAAAAGTCTGATCGAATTAAAGCTCCTTGCCAATACCGTTATCCGCCCTTTCTTTTCCCAGGTAGATGGGGTATCGGCCGTAAAAGTAATCGGTGGTAAAACAAAAGAGTACTGGATAGAACTGAATCCCCAGAAGATGAGTTCTTTTTCGGTTACCCCGGCCATGATTAATACCGTGCTGGGTCAAACAAACTTCATCAGCTCCAACGGTTATTCTTCCGACTATCGCCGTCTTTACCTCAATATTACCGATGCCGCCCTGCACAATAAAGAAGAAATAGAAAATGTAGTGATCCGCAATGACGGTAAAAGAGTGATACGGCTGAAGGAAATGGCTTCGGTGAATGTGAGGGAGAAAACAGAATACATACGAATCAATGCCAATGGCAAAGAGGCGGTATTGATAACCGTGCAAAAACAGCCTTATGCCGATTTGCTCGAAATTTCAAAACACATTGATGAAAAAGTAAAGGCGCTGAAAGATGTACTTCCCAAAAGCGTAATTGTCAAACCCTATTACGATCAAAGCGATTTTGTAAATACCACCATAAAAAGTGTCAATGACAGCCTCTGGATTGGTTTGCTATTGGCCATCATTGTTGCCGTTATCTTTCTCCGCTCTTTCAGGGCCAGCCTCACCATCCTTATCATTATCCCTGTTACGCTAGCCCTTACCGTTCTGGCCCTTTATCTCTGGGGATATACGTTTAACATCATGACATTGGGAGCCATCGCTGCCTCCATAGGACTCATCATCGACGATGCCATTGTGGTGGTGGAACAGATCCATCGTACCCAGGAAGAACATCCGGAAGACAATACCACCGAAGTAGTTTCCAAATCCATTCGTTACCTCCTTCCATCCATGATAGGCTCCTCGTTGAGCACCATTGTCATCTTTCTTCCCTTTATATGGATGACCGGTGTGGCGGGATCTTATTTTCATGTGCTCACCAATACGATGATTATTACTTTGCTGTGTTCATTCTTTGTTACCTGGATCTGCCTGCCGGTGGTATACATTTTATTTTCCGGTAAGGGTAAAACAAAGAAAACACATACTCCCCCCAAACCAGCACACACAGGCAACTGGGCTTCCTTTTTTCTTAATCGTCCGCTCATTGGTATTCTGATTGCGGTGTTCATGATAGGATCTCTTGTTTACGTATATCCTCGTCTGGAAACCGGTTTTCTCCCAGAGATGGATGAAGGAAGTATCATACTGGATTATAAATCGCCTCCCGGCACATCGCTGGATGAAACAGATCGCATGCTGCGTGAAGTAGAAAAGATTATTGTGAAAATTCCGGAAGTGGCCGATTACTCGCGCAGGACAGGAACGGAAATGGGATTTTTTGTTACTGAACCTAACAAAGGCGATTACCTGATTCAGTTAAAAGATAAGCGTACAAGGAGTACAGAGGAAGTGATCAATGATATACGCAAACAGGTGGAATCCACACAGCCTGCACTGAAAGTAGATTTCGGTCAGGCAATAGGCGATGTGATAGGCGATCTGATGAGTTCTGTGCAACCCATAGAAATAAAGATCTACGGAAAAGACAAAGAGAAGCTGGCCGGGCTCGCCGATGATGTGGCCAACCTGGCCAAAGGTGTAGAAGGTACTGCCGATGTTCAGAACGGAATTATTATTGCCGGCCCCGGAGTGGATATAAAACCTAATCTGGCCAAGCTGGCACAATATAATATAGGAGCCGATGATTTTCAGTTTCAGCTGGAGAGCCAGCTGGAAGGAAATACCGCAGGAAGTATTCTGGAGAATGAGCAGATGACCGACATCAGGCTTATCTATCCCAATACCCGGCGTGCCGGGATAGACAAGCTAAAAGGCACCTATATCTTTTTACCCAATGGCAAACTGAAACCGGTTACCGATTTTGCCAATATCAGTATTGAACCCGGTGTGGCGGAGATCAACAGAGAAAACCTGCAGTCCATGGTAGCTGTTACGGCCCGCTTAAACAACCGTGATTTGGGCAATGTAATAAAAGACATCAAGGAAAAGATCCGCACCAAACTGCATTTGCCCGAAGGGTATCGCATTGCCTATGGAGGTGCATTTGCCGAACAGGAAAGCTCGTTCCGGGAGCTTCTGATGATCCTCATCAGCGCCAGCTTGCTGGTCTTCTGTACCATCCTGTTTCTGTTCCGCGATTTCCGTGCCGCACTCCTTATCCTGTTTATTTCTGTTGCGGGAACAGCCGGAAGTTATATTGCTTTATTTTTAACCCATACTGCGCTTAACGTAGGAAGCTACACCGGTCTTATCATGATTGTAGGTATCATAGGCGAAAATGCCATTTTTACTTTTCAGCAATTCAGAGCCAATCTGCAAACAGGTGATACGAGCCAGGCTATTTCGTATGCTATTTCAACACGTCTGAGACCTAAACTCATGACAGCATTTGGCGCCATCATTGCTCTTATGCCACTCGCATTGGGTATTGGTACCGGTGCAGAATTGCATCAGCCCTTGGCCATTGCAGTAATAGGAGGCTTTGTGGCAGCGCTGCCGTTGCTGCTTATTGTGTTTCCTACTTTGCTTAAATTGGTTTATCGGAAATAAGTCTTCCTCATTAGAAAAGTCAACGTTATCATTCTGAACAGAAGCGTTGGAAAGTGAATGAGGGTGAAGAATCTGCCGATGTGTTGGCTTGCTTACACGCCAATTAGCTACTCTGTCCATTATTTCGTAAATTAGTCCTCATGGATCCCTTTCCATGATAAAAAAGTTACTCTTCTTCTTTTCTTTGTTGCCTGTTTTCCTGTCGGCCCAGCAGGAGAGCCCGGAAACGGTACAATGTTCTCTTATTGAAGCCGAAATGAAAGCCCATATGGCTTTGCATCAGGCCGCTTCTGTAGGATTTCTGAATGATTATAACCTCATTTATCACCGTTGCGAATGGTCTGTTGATCCCGCAGTTAATTTCATCCAGGGCGCTATCACCTCCTATTTTAAACCTACCGTAAACGGATTCACCCAGGTTCATTTTGATATGAGTGATTCGTTGAGGGCCGACTCTGTGCTATATCATGGAATGCCCATCACTATCCAGCATAGCAACAATATTCTTTGTATCAATCTGCCTGCTGTAGTGCCTTTGAATCAGACCGATTCGCTTTGTGTGTATTATCATGGCGTTCCTCCGGCAACAGGCTTCGGTTCTTTTTATCAGGGAACACATGCCGGCGCACCGGTTATCTGGACCCTATCAGAACCTTATGGCGCCCGCGACTGGTGGCCAAGCAAACAAAATCTGATTGATAAAATTGATTCCCTCGATGTATTTGTAACATGCCCTTTGGGAAATCTGGTTGCCGGTAATGGTACATTGGTATCGGACATTACAAACGGAAGCAACAAAACAGTTCACTGGAAAACCAGATACCCCATTGCCGCTTACCTCGTTGCCATTGCCGTTACCAATTACGTTTCCTATTCTAATTACATACATCTGAATTCGGGACCAGATTCGATGCAGATATTGAATTATGTTTATCCAGAAGATCTCGCTCTGGCACAAAGCAGCACTCCTCAGATCATTAAAACAATTGCTTTGTACGACAGCCTCACCATTACCTATCCGTTTAGCCGTGAAAAATACGGTCATGCCGAATTCGGCTGGGGTGGTGGTATGGAACATCAGACGATGAGTTATGTAGGTGGTTTTTCCAATGTGCTTATTTCACACGAATGTGCACATCAATGGTTTGGCGATAGGGTTACATTAGCCAGCTGGCATGATATATGGCTCAATGAAGGCTTTGCCACGTATTTTGAAGCCCTCACAGAAGAACGTTACTTTCCTCAAAACTGGCTTAACTGGAAAAAAAGCACCACTACCGATGCCATGAATTCACCTAACGGATCGGTATGGGTAGATGATACCACCAGCGTGCCTCGTATATTCAGTGGAAGTCTCAGCTATTCAAAAGGATCGTACCTGTTGCATATGCTACGTTGGAAGCTGGGAGATCAGCTTTTCTTCCGTTCCTTACAAAACTATCTGAACGATACCACCCTGGCTTATCGCTATGCACATACTTCGGATTTGCAACGGCATTTGGAAAATACCAGCGGACAAAATCTCAGCAATTTCTTTACCCAATGGTTTTATGGCAAAGGATTTCCAAGCTATCAGGTTACCTGGGGACAAACGGGACATACCCTCAGCATCACCCTGGGTCAAACCCAGAGCGACCCGTCCGTAGCGTTCTTTGAAATGCCTGTACCTATTGAATTTACCGGAGAAGGGCATGATACCACGCTTGTTCTCAATCACACCTATTCGGGACAGGTATTCACCGCCAATCTGAATTTCATTGCGGAATATGCATTTTTCGATCCCGATCTGCATATTCTTTCCGGAAACAATAAAGTGCAAACCATACAGAGCCCGGGAGCTATGGCTTCTCTGTTCAGTTTATATCCCAATCCTGCCTCCGGCAGTATGCAGGTACTGAATATGAATCCATCTAATCCGGTTAGCAGCATAGAACTCTATGGTATTCCAGGCAATGTAATCCGCTCCTGGCAGGTATCAGGAAATCAAAACCTCAACAGCATCGATCTCACCGGTATTGCATGCGGCTTATATGAACTGAGGATAAAAACCGATCTCGGTTTTGTGGTGAAAAAGCTGGAAGTAAAATAAACAACGCATAGTAATGAAAAAGGAAAACCCTGCTACAGGATCTGTGCAGGGTTTGGTGGTGTGCCCGAGGAGAGACTCGAACTCTCAAGGATATAACTCCAACGGCTTCTGAGACCGCAACGTTTACCAATTTCGCCACCCGGGCTTAATAAATTCTAAATCACAATTTTAAAATCCTAAATTCTTCTTGGTGCCCAGGACGAGACTCGAACTCGTACGGTTGCCCGCCACCCCCTCAAGATGGTGCGTCTGCCAATTTCGCCACCTGGGCCTAAAAATTTAGGATTGCAAAGATATATCTTTTTCCGATTTTATACATAAATTCTATGTTTTAAGGCTTTTGAAGGGTTTTATGGTCAAAAATCAACTTCTGCTCTGACTTTTGTCATTTTTTTCCGTCCTCCGGCTACTGAACTTTGTATAAACAAATTCAAAAGCCATGAAAAGCAAACTGCCAGTTTATATTATTGGACTCATCCTTATTGCTGTTCCATTTAAAATAGCATTCTTGACTCCTTCTTCCTCTTTCTTTGTCAATATTGCCTCTTTTCTGTCGGTTCTTACCGGCTTTTTGGTGATACTTCTAGGTGGTGCCAGCGATGGTCAGGAACATGAACATTCTTAGGAGTTTTCTTCCTCATTTATTACCAATCAGCTGATTTACAAGCACAAGTAATTGTGCTAAAGATATAGTTGATTTGAGTATCCTGTTCGTTTCTCTGATGCTTTATCATGGAATAACAGATTCCTCATCTACCATTCCGCCATTCTGAGGAATTTCCGGGCATAGTAGTACAACTGCTAAGCATTCGTATACGATTACTAAGTATTTTCATACGACTGCCAGGTTTTCTATTCCCACTTCTAAATATTCTGATACCACTCCAAGGCTTTTCATTTCAACTGCCAGGCATTCATATACCACTACCTCGCGGATCAATACAACTACCTCGACTTCTTATACAACTGCTTCGCATTCCGTTACCATCTGTGTAAATAGCATCCATATCCGGTAAGAAACGGTTTGTGTTGCAAGGAATTTCTGGCAGAATTGTAAAGCAAAAGGTATGCCTTTTACCCGAGCCTCTTATGAATGTGTAAAAGGAACAGAGATCTATATCTTACACGCCCTCCTTCACTTTCCAACTGTTCAAAATTTGATATATTTACGTTGATTATTCAACCCTTTCATACTAATCCGCAAACCCTAAATCCCTTTGTCGCAGGTAAATGAAGATCTGATACGGAGAGTTTTTGAGGAAATGGTCAAACACAAACCTGCTCTTGCCAAATATCTGGCAGCAGATGAAGATGACCCTTCCGAAACGGTGGATACCCGTGTCCTGGCGGATATGATTATCAAACATTTTCCATGGCCCATAGGCGTGGAGCTGAGAAGATTATTCTCCGGTTCCATGCGTCAGCTGGACAGGGGCCGTCTGGATCAGCTTTTTAAAACGATAGAACGGACCATTCAGTTTCTCAGCTTTGTGATGCTGGCTCAGCTGTGGGAAGAGAAAATAAAACGAAAATTTGATTTCCCCAAGGAGTATGCTTCCCAGTTCAAGAATAGGATTTCAGTCCTTTCTCTTGGTAATTATACCTGGTTGATACGTGCCACGGGCAATCTGTTTGAATCGCTGGAGATAGACCCTTTCATGCCCGAAATGAAAGAGATGCTTCACAAAAAATTGTATGAAGCTCTTGATTTCTGGGTACCGGAGCGAAATGAAATCGGGCATTACCAGATTAATCTGACGGATGAAGAAATACAAAAACGCTGTGTAGAATATGAGGATAAGCTCACGTTTATTCTTCAAAACATTTCGTTTATCGTAAAGTATAAACTGGTTACCATCCGCGAAATCAAAGTACTGAAACAAAAACACAAAGAGCCCCGCTTTAACCATATCATGGATCTGTTGAATAATTCCGATTCGGATTTTAAAGCCACGGAAATGCAGCACGATGTTTTTGCCGATAGCAACTCGGTATTGCTCATGAAAGATTTTAAGGTGCCGGAAGAATTTTTGAATCTGAGTCCACTGATCATTGATACCCGTCCCGAAATAATCGATTCTAAAGAGAAATTCAATCTCAAGAAAGATATTTTCATGTACACCAAATTCAGCAATGATAAGCTGATGTATGTGGGTACGGAGGTGACGGAGAAATGTGACCTCAGTTATCTGAGCAATTATCCCGTCCTGGTAGAGCAGTTCAAAGAATTGCTTACCGCTTTTGCTGCACCTGAAACGATCAATTCCTAAGCATCATGCAGGGCAGCCCGTTCAAGTTTCTGGATAGCTTTACAAAGGAAGACAAGGATATTTTCTTCGGGCGCGACCGGGAAATAGAAGAAATCTATTCCCGTGTTTTCCAAAGCAACCTTTTGCTTGTATACGGTGCTTCGGGAACGGGTAAAACAAGTCTTATCCAATGTGGTCTGGCCAATAAGTTTAATGATTCCGACTGGCTTCCTATTCTCATCCGCCGCGGAAGCAATATACTTACATCCATACGGGCTCAGCTGGAGCATCTGGCCATTACACCCATTAAAGAAGGGGCTTCGTTAAAAAAGTCGATCGAGTCCCTTTATCTGGATCATTTCAAACCGGTATATCTCATATTTGATCAGCTGGAAGAGCTTTTTATTTTCGGATCCCCGGACGAGATCGGCGGTTTTGTGACGGAAGTAGCAAAGATTTTAAAGTCCGATTTGCAGTGTAAATTCATTTTCATTATCCGCGGCGAATACCTCGAACACCTGAGTGTATTTGAAGAAAAGGTTCCCGAATTTTTCAGCAACCGGATACGGATTGAAAAGATGACACGTCTGCACGCCGCAGAAGCCATTACAGGTCCTTGCCGTAAAGCAAACATTGGTCTTGATCCAGGGTTTGAATTGAATTTTCTGGAGATGCTTTGTCCCGGCAAAGCCGAAGTGGAACTCACCTACCTCCAGGTTTTTCTCGATAAGCTGTATAAGAAAGCTGTTCAGAAAAATGCGGCCCATCCTGTTTTTACCAATGGACTGTTAAAAGAAACGGGACAGATCAGCGACGTGCTATCCGATTTCCTGGAAGAACAGATAGCACGTATCCCCGACTCGGAAGCTGCACTGGCGGTGCTGAAAAGCTTTGTATCCATGGAGGGTACAAAACGACAGGTTGATATAGAGGAGATTGAAAAGTTTGTAAGAACACTGGGCAAACAGCTGCCTCTGGAAACCATAGAAAAGCTGGTGCACCAGTTTGTGGATCTACGCATTTTACGTGATAAGGATGAGTCGGGCAAATATGAGTTACGTCACGATTCCCTGGCGGTAAAGATCTATGAAAAGATTACCCTGGTTGAAAAAGATCTGATAGAGGTGAAAACGCTGATTGAAAATGCGTATTCCAATTATCTGAAGCGACATATTCTCATTCATGAAAGCGATCTGGCCTATATAGCACCTTATGAGCGCAATCTATTTTTAAGCGAGAAGCTGCAGCAGTTTCTGGATGATAGTAAACGTGCTTCTACGCAGACAAAAAGACGCAGACGACTTGCCTTATTTATCGTAACTGGTGTGGCATTTGCGGTACTGAGTGGTTTTACCATCTGGGCCATGAGCGAACGGACCCATGCCATGGAACAAAGCCATGAAGCGGAGAAACAAAAAATGCTGGCTGAGCAGGAAAAGAATGAAGCCCTCCGATCTAAAGATGAAGCAGTAAAGGCCAATGAGCAGGTGATGCAGGAAAAACTGATTGCGGAGAAAAATGAGCAGTCGGCATTGGCTGCCAAACAACTGGCCGACAAGGCCAAACAGCAAGCCATGACTGCCATGAATGAGGCGGAAAGAGAAAAAGGGAACGCCATGTCTCAATCCGAGATTGCAAAAAAAGAAGCATTGAATGCAGAAGCTCAGAAAGAGATAGCCAAAAAAGAAAAAACAAAAGCTGAAGAGTCGGAGAAAAAAGCACGAAAAAGTTTTGTGCTTTCACTGGCTCAGGGCATAGCCCTGAAGACTCCCCTCTATAAAAATGATCTTCAGCTGGAAGCATTATTAGCTTATCAGGCTTACAAACTGAATAAAGACAATAACGGACCTGCTCAGGATCCGGTGATCTTTGATGCCTTAAGATCCGCGTTGGGAGCTCCTGACAAACAAAAAGTAAATCCGGACATAGGGTTTGTACAAACCAATGAATTCATAGCCCTGCAGGAAAGAAACGATACCCTTGTATATGCTGCCCGAAGCGGTTTCATATTCGGAGTGGATAAAAACAAGCCTTCTTCCTTTACCATCGCAAAGTTGCTGAGCTATCGCTTTTCAATCGATAAACTCTTTTTTAATGCCACAGGCAATTATATAGTGAGCTCGCATGTAAACAACAGTCTTTGTTTATGGACCCAGCAGCTTCACAATACCGCTCCCGCCTTTCAGGAGTTAACCGGGCATAAAGGTCTTGTCAGATCTCTGGCATTCAATACCCGTTCCGATCTTTTTGCAAGCGGAGGAAAAGACAGCCTGCTTATTATCTGGTCCTTACAATCCGGAAAAGCTGCACAGCTCAAAACAATTAAATTGAATGCTGCCGTCAAGAAACTGGTTTTCTCGAAAGATGAAAGTCAGCTCTTTTGTCTGCTCGAAAACGGCACGATACAACAACTGGATCTGAAAACATATACCTATATCCCCTACCCGTACGCAGGCACATCCAAACCGATGGAGATCGCATTGAACCGGAAGAAAAACAAATTGTTGCTTGGACTGGCCAATGGAAATTTGTGGTCGGAAGATCTGGATACCCACACGCATAGTGATTACAGAGCCCATTTGAGTGGCATTGATTTCCTGGTATTCAATAAAGATTACAGTATGCTGGCATCAGCGGGATCGGATCGTACCCTTAAAATTTATGATGCCGATAACCTGGAAAGCAGTCCTATCTCGATTAAGGATCTTCATTCCAAAGCAAGGGCCATTATATTTACCACCGGCAACCAGCTTTTTGTAGCCTGTGCCGATATCAAAAGCTATCTGATAGAAACATCTTGCGACAGGATGGCTGCATCCATTTATCAAACGCTGAAAAGGAATATGACTCAGGACGAGTGGGCTAAGTTTTGTAAAGATGTGACGTATGAAAAAACAAGACCAGATCTGCCTTAAATCAATAACCGCATGAACCTTAGAACCACGCTTACGGAATCAAGGATTGTCAGGTTTATTATTATATGCCTGCTTGTTTTGTTTTGCAACAGGACGGTGGTGGCACAAAATGGAGTGGCCCGTGCCATTTCCGATTTCAATTCTATTTCTGAACAATATCTTCAGAGTGCTCAGGAACTGTTTAATAATGGTGATTATGATTCCTGTATTGCTGTTCTCAACAACGGGCTTAAGGTAAATATGTTTGACCGGAAAGGGAATGAAGACATGTTATGTCTGAAGACGAAAACCTACCTGGAAAAAGATGATCTGAAAGATGCGGAAAAAACAATGAAACAGTTGCTCGAATACAATCCGCATTATGAACTTATCGAGTCTCAAAACACCGAAGATTTTAACCGGCTTTTCAAACAATTCGATGTCCATGCCAAGCTTACGTTCGGCATCCGAAATACACTTATGTTTCCGGCCCTTAAAACTACTGCCATTTATAGTGCTGTTCCGGATTATAATTACACAGCCCCTTATAACACGGCCAAATACTTTCTGATGTATTATGGCTGGGCCGAGTATCAGTTCAGAGATAATATCTCCATCAATATGGAAGGCGTATACTGGAGCCTGTCATACAGCCGTAATATGGCTCTTACCACCAATACCACACTGAATATGAATGAGCAGATGCATATTTATGAAATCCCTGTTTTTGCCCGTTTTTATATGCCCCACAATATGAATATCCCTTTTCTGAAAAATATTTTGCCCTATGCAGCTTTTGGAATCGGTTATCTGCATCTGAAAGATGCTACGGCCAATTTTAATGAATATGTTATCAATCCATCCACCGGTTATTTAACCAGCAATAGCTATGCAAACGGCGTAAACATGATGAATATGCGGGCTGCAAACACCTTTGAATGGGTATATGGTTTGGGAATAGGGTATAAAATAAAAAATCTGAGATTATACCTCGACTGGAGAGCTTATGCAGCCATGAATACATTGACTGATGCGAGTAAAAGAACCAACAACGTTGACCTGTATAACTACTATTCCTATGTAGACAATGGTATCAAACTGAATAAATCGGAAATAGGTGCTTCGATTTCATACACCCTGAAAAATTCGGTAAAGAAGAAATCGATCAAAAAAAGCCACACCATCGTGCAGGGTGCTTATAAAGTGAATAAATAATATCAGAATCGTATTCCGATAACGAGTACATCATCGGTTTGCTCCTGCTCTTCTTTCCACTCTTTCAAATAATTTGCCAGAAATGTTCCCTGCTCCTTCATGGATAGATTGCGGATAGAAAGCAACACCTCTTTCCATTTGGAAGACTTGAGTTTCTTCCCTCCTTTTCCAAACTGATCGGAATACCCATCGCTGAAAACATATACGATGTCGCCGGCTTTCATCTCGAACGAATGTGTTTCAAACTGTTGTTCATCCGGGGTATAACCACCTATGGCCACCTTGGTAGCTTTTATTTCTTCCATTGCCAGGGCTTCTTTTCTCAGGATCCACAAGGGTCTGTTGGCTCCTGCATAATACAGCATGGTTTTACCGGAAGCGGATGAAAGATGCAACAAGGCAATATCCATTCCATCGCGCGTTTCTCCTTCCTGTCCGCTCTGCCCCAATGCTTTCTTCATTCCCTGATTAAGCTGACGGAGTATTTCTCCTGCTTTCCTGCTTTTCATCAGGGCCTCATTCAGCTTTTCATAGCCCAGCATACTCATAAATGCACCCGGAACACCATGACCGGTACAATCAACCGCTGCTAAATAACAAGCATCCTCTCTTTGATCTATCCAGTAAAAATCTCCGCTGACAATATCTTTGGGTTGAAAAAAGATAAAACTATCGGGAGCCGTTTTTTGCAACATACCCGGTCGTGGTAGTATAGCCTGCTGGATACGTTGTGCATAATTAATACTCGCTGTGATATCCTTGTTTTTTTCTTCTATACTGTCGTATGCCGATTTCAGCTCTACATTTTTGAGGCGGTGAATTTCTGCTTCCTGTTCAGATCGTTCAACGGCAAAAGCGATCTGCTGATTTTTAAGCCGGTTGCCCGATTCAGCATTCAATACTTCTTCTTTTAATGCATGAAAAGCGCGGAAATGATTCAATGCCTCTTTTGCATTACCCTGCTGTTCATACAAAGCTGAAAACAGGGAATGGATTTCATATAACAAAGGTTTGGCCTGCAGTGCATCTGCAATCTGTTTTGCTTTCTCCAGTTTTTCTATCCCCTGTTCAGGATCCGACATAGCCAGAGCATGATTGGCAAAGCCCAGCAAACAATATAAGGCAAGACGTTTATCCTTATCACCGGTATTCAGCGTTTGACAATGCTGATAATAGAAAAGCGCTTTTTCCGGATCCTGTTGTTTTTCGTATAGCGATGCCAAACCCAGATAGCTCCACGGCAGGGCACCCATTTCTTTAAGCTCTTCCCGAAGGTTGATGCTTTTCCAGTAATAGTCGAGCCCGTTTTTAAAATCGCCTTTGGCCGTATAGGTTCTGGCAATCATATTTAACGATGATGCTACGGCTTTGAGATCGGGAATCGATTCGCGTATGCGCATACTTTTCTGGTACGATTCCAAAGCATGATCATAATCGGCTATGCGGAAATAGATGGTGCCTGTGGTGCTCAATATATCGCCAAGGCCTTCCTGATTACCGATAGACTCGCCTATTTTAAGTCCCCGCTGACACGCTTCCAACCCTTTATCATACTGTCCGTAGGTATCATATACATTTCCAAGATAATTCAGAGCACGTAGCTGACCCAGGGCTTCGTGTGTATGATCAAAATAATGGAGGGATGCTGTCAGATCAAGAAGCATGGAGTCCTGTTCCTGAGAGCGTAAAAAAGCACAAACTCCTTCATATAAGCGGGCGTAAGCAACTCCCCGTTCGTATCCTATAACTTCCGATTGTTTATGCGCTTGCTTTGCCTGTTCCAGCGCTTTTGAAGTATCACTGTATCTCCACGACCATGCCTGCTCGTTCATGGCGTCAATCCGGCTAATATCCTTCCCTGGCTCTGGCACGTGAAATGATGTTTCAACAAATATAGGGGATTATCAATCAGGCAAAAATCAGCATTATTCGTCTCTACTTAACCTCTAATAAATCCTTTTTTGATATATTTAGCCACTATTGCCAAGACACCCCATTGACTATGCGTTTTATATTACGATTCTTCTGTTTTTTTCTGCTGCTGACAGCTCCTTCCTTATGCTTATTAGCTCAACCTGAGGATGTTAAATTTGAAAATATTCCATCTGAACAAGGGCTTTCGAATAAATCAATTCCAGCCATTATTGAAGACAAGCAAGGTTTTCTTTGGTTTGCTACCCAGGATGGACTGAATAAATATGACGGGTATGAGTTTAAGGTGTTTCAAAACGACCCGTCCGATTCCAACACCATTTCCAATAATAATATCTTTTGTCTTATACAGGATAAGGATGGATTTCTGTGGATGGGTACAGAAAACGGAGGTCTTAATAAGTTTGACCCCCGCACGGAAAAGTTTACGCGGTTTATACACGACGAAGGCAATGCATCTTCTATCTGCAGCAATAATATCTACAGTATCCTACAGGCCAAAAACGGAGATCTGTGGATCGGAAGCTGGGAAGCAGGCATTGATGTTATGGATCCTAAAACCGGGAAAATACTAAACCGCTATCATCACAAATCAGGAAAAGAAAATACCCTTTCCAATGGCGGTATCTGGAGCATATTTGAAGATGAAACGGGCATATTCTGGATCTCTACCTGGGGCAGCGGGCTTGATAAGCTTGATCCGGCAACCGGGCGATTTAAACATTTCCGCCACGACCCTAAAAACCCTTCCAGTATAAGCCATGACATCATTGGTCCTGTTTATGAAGATAAACATGGCCGTATATGGGTTGCCACCTGGGGCGGTGGATTAAACCTGCTGGACAGAAAAAAAGAAACATTCCGGAGTTTTCAACATGCTGCCGATAATCCAAAAAGTATCGGAAGCAATCTGATCTGGCCTATAACCGAAGATTGGGAAGGTAATTTATGGGTAGGAACATATGGCTCCGGTGTTAACCGTTTTGATCCCCGGACAGAAAACTTTCACCGCTTTGCTCATGATGCCGATGATCCAACCAGTCTTAATCACAATGATGTCTGGTCGCTGCACCTCGATCGCTCCAATATTCTGTGGGTTGGTACCGAAGGTGGAGGCATAAGCAAATATGTCAATATCCGTAAAGAAGTAGATGTATATGCTTATGACCCGGGCAATCCGCTTAGTCTGGGTCATAATTCTGTTCGTGCAGTGCATGAAGATCAGGATGGTATCCTTTGGATCGGAACCTGGGATGGAGGACTTGATAAATATGATCCATCGGTAGAGAAAATAAAAAATTACAAATTAGATGATAATGAAGAAGGCACTTCGGGATTAAACAAGATCAAATGCATTACAAGCGATCATACCGGAAGGCTTTGGCTGGGTACTTATCGTGGGGGGCTTTGTGAGTTTAATAAGAGTACGCAAACGTTTACCAACTACACCCACGATCCATCCAACCCCTCCTCCATCAGCGACGATTATGTTTACTGTCTGGAAGAAGACAATCAGAATAATTTGTGGGTTGGAACACTCAATGGTCTCAATATTTTTGACCGGACATCAAAAACGTTTACCCGTATTAAAAGTGATCCGGCCAATGAACACAGCCTGAGTAATAATACTATCAACACCATCTATCAGACCAAAGATGGCACTTTATGGTTCGGTACCGATTACGGACTGAACAAATATGACTACACCAAAAAATCGTTTACCCGGTTTCTGCATGAAGCACAGGACCCGCATAGCCTGAGCCATAGTACCGTTTATACCATCTATGAAGATAAAACCGGCATCTTATGGATAGGTACCCGAAACGGACTTAACAAATTCAATCCCGCTGATCATAGCTTTGAACATTATGATACCAAAGACGGACTTCCGAACAGTATTATTATGTCTATACTGGAAGATGCAAAAGGAGATCTGCTTATCAGTACCAAAAATGGCATTTCCCGTTTTAATAAAGAACAAAAAACATTTATCAATTACGATCTCAGCGATGGTATACAGGGCCGCCAGTTTTTCCCTAATTCCTCCTGCAAGGCAAAAGACGGGAAACTTTATTTCGGTGGCACAGAAGGACTCAACTCCTTTTATCCCGATCGTATACAAAATAACCCGTATATACCACCGGTTGTTATTACAAGCATAAAGAAATCGGGTGAAGAAATCCGTTTTGGAAAACTTATTGAGAATGTAAAAGAGCTTGTCCTCCCCTATCATGAAAACTCACTTTCTTTTGAGTTTGTTGGTCTCAGCTATGCCAACCCCGATGAAAATCAATATGCCTATAAGCTGGAAGGTGTTGATGAAGACTGGAAATACAGCGGAAATGTACGGGTAGCCAACTATTCCAATCTGAGACCAGGCAACTACATATTCCGGGTAAAAGCCTCTAATGATGATGGGCTCTGGAATAACAAAGGCGCCAGTATCCGGGTTACCATTACTCCGCCTTTCTGGAAAACACTTTGGTTTTTTATTCTCTGTATTCTTCTCGGGTTGGTTCTTATATTTCTGTACATCAAGAACAGAGAGCGGAAATTATTAAAGGAGAAAAAGATCCTGGAAGATAAGGTGGAAGAAAGAACCGCTGAGGTGATGACACAGAAAGAAATTCTTGAAACTCAGAATAAAGAGATCAGAGATAGTATTTTATATGCCAAACGTATTCAGGAAGCTATTCTACCGGCTCAGGAAGATGTGCTTCATGCTTTCCCTGACTCCTTTATTCTTTTCAAACCCCGTGATATTGTAAGCGGTGACTTTTACTGGTTCTCCGAAAAAAATGGCAAAGCTATTGTGACAGCAGCCGATTGTACCGGACATGGCGTTCCGGGAGCCTTTATGAGTATGATAGGCAATACCCTGCTCAATCAGATTGTAAATGAAAAAGGGATTGTAAAACCCGATGATATCCTGCTGCATCTGAGGGAGAATATCATGAAAAGTCTTAAACAAACCGGAGCCGAAGGTGAAAATAAAGACGGTATGGATATTGCGCTTTGTACCTACGATCTGAATACAAGGGAGCTGCAATTTGCAGGTGCTAACAACCCGCTTTATATTGTCAGTAATGGGGAGTTATCGGAAATTAAAGGTGATAAACAGCCTATTGGTGTATACATGGGCGAACCCAAACCATTTACCTGTCAAACCGTACAGCTTCAAAAAGGAGATTGTGTTTATATTGCCAGCGATGGATATGCGGACCAGTTTGGCGGATCGCACGGCAAAAAATTCAAATACAAGCAAATGAAAGACTTGCTGCTGGCTTTGAATGACAAAAAAATGTCTGAACAACGTATCACCCTCAACGAAGAAATTGAAAAATGGAAGGGCACGCTTGAACAGGTGGATGATATCCTTGTTATCGGTTTCCGGGTTTGAGCAGTAGTCTCTACTTCAAGTTATCTATTCCGGTCTAGGTGTTTACACTTACCAGCAGCTACTAGCTTCACCGTATTTTCAGTATCACCAACCTTTTTGTGCTCTCAACACTTTATCTTTGTAATGAAAAGAAAGAATAAGATTCGAGAAGAGTCTTCATATTAAGTATGGATTGCGAATCACTATCCGGTGGGCTCTCCACGCAAATTCATACGCATCTGTGCCTGCTGTAATATGAATGGCTCTGACAACAGCCCGCACAAACCCTCTCACTGTTACGGGAGGGTTTTTTCTTTGTACTTCACTAAAACGAATATGGAACGTAGTTTATTCTGATTGTTATCATTTTCGCGGATCATCCATATCAGAATAAATAATATGGTCTATTTTTTCCGCCTCCTGCCCCTGCCTCCTTTTTTATTGCTCGTATTGTGCGCGATAAAAACGGTGCAACTGATCCGGTTTCAGGGGATGATCCTTAAACCAGTTGCCAAAACTAACCCATCTGGCCTTGTTTTGCGCATGCCATTTCTTGAATCCTTCCTTATCCCCTTCCATCAGCAACCAATGGTTATAAGCTTCCATTTGTCCTGCCTTTAATACTTCATTCTGATAATCGAATAACAGATTCGGGTATTTCTTATTGTTTCCACTGCTAAAATAATCTTCCAGAAACCGCTTCCGGATCCTATCCAGTGAGTTTATATCAATCGAGGTTTCTTTTAATACGGCAATCCCCAGGATGGGTTCATACACCGAAATTCCAAAAGGCGGCTTAGCCTTTTTCCCTTTCACCGTATCACCTGCAGTGGATGTTTGTTTGCTGAAACTGACCGTAAAGGTGGTATCAGCCCTGAATTTGATATGGCTTTTATAGGTATCGAATAACAGTTTACTGATTTCATCACTGCGTTTGCTACCGGGCTCCAACAATACAAACAACTCGCCATACACCATGCCCCATACGGGTTCAGAAGAATGACAAAACAGCTTGGCAGCCCAGTAATAATTAGATGCAAACTTAGGGTCCTTCTCTATCCCACTTTCATAATACACAAGGGCTCTGTTGTATTCTTTAAGCTCCATTTCCATTTGCCCGCACTCCATATTCAAACGACCCGAAGTGGGAAACTTCTTCAATCCAGCCTGATATATTTCCTTGGCTTGGGCTACATGAAACATATTATCCTGACAATTGCCCGCTAACTGATAAATAACATCGGTTGTATTGGGTCGGTCAAGCAGGCTTTCCAGAACCGTATACGCCATACTATCCTTTTTCTGTGTACAATAAGCATAGGCCAGTTCGTATGGATAATCTACACTTGCCGGATCGGCTGTGATACACTCCTGAAGCAAAGGTATGGCCTCGTCTATTTTTCCCGAATCAATCAGTGCTTCTGCCTTGCGTGCCTTTAGAATGGCTTGTTGTTTTTCAGAAGGAGGTGCAGAAGGTTTCTTGGTTTGAGCCGGCAGAACTATTACCGACAACAGGAATAAGAGAGAGAGAAAACAGGTTATGGAAAATTTAGGAGCGCTTTTCAAAGGTTCTGTTTTTTATCGGCTACTATCCGCTTGATCTCATTGTAATGTATCACCGATATCCCTTTTGTTTGTCCGGCAACTATTTTCATGGCCCTGGCAACGGTGAGGCCATGTATGGAGCGATATTTACTCCATCCCCCTACCAACAACGGGGAAAGCCATCTGAATATTGTGCCGAAAACACCTTCGCCTGCCCTGAATTCCTGACGATCCCCCAGCAGAAAAGAGGGACGGAGAAAAACGATCTGCTCTACTTTGCGTTTGCCCACCGCTTCTTCCATTTCGCCTTTATTACGCAGATAAAAATTGGAACTTCCGGCAGAGGCACCAACAGCAGAAACCACCATCATACAAGCAACCTGGTTTGCTTGTGCCAAGACAGAAAGATGCACCGGAATTTCATAATCCACTTTCCGTCTCCCTTCTTTGGAAGGCGTATTTTTGGTGGTGGTACCCAGACAACAAAACAGAACATCGCCCTTGATCCGGTCGCGTACCGCATCCAATGCATCAAAATCTGTAATAACGGTTTGTAATTTAGGATGCTGAAGAGTCATAGGCCTCCTTACAAAAGCACAGACCATATCATAGTTCGGATCATCCAGCAATTCCCTGAGCAGGTAGCCCCCGATCATCCCTGTAGAACCAAATAGGAGGGCTGTTTTAGGCATTCAAAAAAGTTTAATATTTAAATCTTACAAATCTTAAATCGTAATTCTTAAATCTCAAATACATTAAACCCGAGCCTAAAATAAGTTCAACTGATTCGGTTTGTCCTGGTCCTTATGTTTTTCTTCGAACTCGGCTTTTTTTTTAGCGGCCAGACGAAGCGCCTCTACAGGCGATTCTTTGGTATGTTCAAACTCCAGTTCCTCAGGAGGAATGGTCATTATTTTTTTTTTACTTTCCGGTGTTTCAACCAGGTTCACTTCTTTTATTTTGCTTGCACTTAGCTTATTTCCTTTGGCCTTGATATTTCTGACCTCGATAAATTCGGCCAGCTTTATCTTTTCATCTTTAGGAGCAAAGCCCTTCACCTTAGCAAACTGAAGAATCACCACCGGTGCTGTTTCCAAAGAAACAAGCTCAACACGGCTTTCCGGATTTTCGGTTATAAAATGCACCCGGGTGCTGGCGGGATCGATTACAAAACGCTTCACAAAATATTGCTTGCTTTCTCCATCAAAATAAACAGCAGTAAGGGTAGCGGACGGATCAAATTTCTCGATGAGAATGATGTCTTCATCAAAATGCGCTGTCAGTTCAACGGGTTTAAGCGTGTAATAACCGCTATGCGTTACTACTAGTATCCGGTCTTCCACCATAAATTCGCCCAGGTAGGTACCTTTCACATCATAGTTGATCCGGTGTACGGTATCGTCAAACCATACCTTACGTGCTCCGAGGGTAGACATACCCTTTTCCTTTATAACCACTTTTTTAACCGGGTTGCGCGTAACCATATTACCGATAGAGCTTCTCGATTTAATAGCGAGCTCGCTGAAATCCAGATCAAACTGTAATTTCCGCAACGCTACATTCGGCTTCAGAAATACGGTTACCCGTTCTGCTTCTCCATTGGGATTGACAGAGAAATAAAGCACTTCCGAACCGGCGGTTCCTTTGGTAAGATGATAAGGTTTATCGCGTGTGATACCTGTTACATTAAAACGTTTCATCAGCACAGCACCTTTGGGTCCGTCACGGTATATCATGTTATACGTGGTACGTTCATCGCTCTTTCTAAAGACGGAGATATAGAGCAGATCTTTCCCTACAAAGGCCTTCTCCTGTACCTTGCTCACCATCATAGTGCCGTCTTTCCGGAACACGATAATATCATCTATATCCGAACAATCGGATACAAACTCATCCTTCTTGATTCCATATCCCGCAAAACCTTCTTCCCTGTTTACATACAGTTTCTCGTTGGCAATAACAACGCGTGTGGCGATGATATTCTCAAACGATTTGATTTCAGTCTTACGCTCCCGACCTGCACCATACTTCTTCTTTAGTTCTTTGAAAAACTCGATGGCATAATCTGTCAGATTAGCCAGGTGATGCTTTACCTGGTCTATTTTCTGATCCAGATCCTTCAGTAGTTCATCGGCCTTTATACTGTCAAAACGCGTAATCCGGATCATCGGGATCTGGGTCAGCTTTTGAAGGTCTTCATCATTAATTGCCCGGAGTAATTTACGTTTGTGTGGCTTAAACCGTTCGTGCAGATATTCGTACAACGTTTCACGGTCGCTGTACTTTTTAAAATCAATATACATCTCCTCTTTAATGAAAATCTTTTCGAGGGATGCGAAATGCCATTTTTCCTGGAGTTCATGCAATTCAAGCTCGAGCTCCCTTTTTAACTGTTCCAGGGTGCGATGCGTGGAAATCTTAAGCATTTCGCTTACTCCTACAAACCGCGGTTTGTCATTTTCAATGACACAGGCGTTTGGCGAAATGGATATTTCACAATCTGTAAATGCATACAATGCATCGATTGTTTTATCCGGATCAGAGCCAGGAGCCAGGTGAACGAGGATCTCCACCTTTTCGGCTGTATTATCCTCAACCTTCCTGATTTTGATTTTTCCTTTTTCATTGGCAGCCAAAATACTTTCAATCAAACTACCGGTAGTGGTACTAAACGGTATTTCACTAACAACCAATGTCTTTTTATCATACATCCCGATACGGGCCCTGACCCGTATACGACCTCCGCGAAGACCTTCATTGTAATTAGAGAAATCAGCTAATCCTCCGGTAGGAAAATCAGGATATATTTCTGCTTTTCTTCCCTTAAGCACGGCAATGGAGCCGTCAATCAGTTCATGAAAATTATGAGGCAGGATTTTACAGGCGAGACCAACAGCAATACCCTCTACTCCCTGAGCAAGCAGCAAAGGAAACTTAACGGGTAATGTGACCGGTTCTTTATTCCGTCCGTCATAACTGCTTTGCCAGGAAGTGGTTTTTGGATTAAAAACAACTTCGAGGGCAAACTTGCTCAGACGGGCCTCAATATATCGGGGAGCAGCGGCCGAATCGCCGGTAAATATATTTCCCCAGTTACCCTGCATATCTATCAGCAGATCTTTCTGACCTATCTGAACCATGGCATCACCGATAGAAGCATCTCCATGCGGGTGATATTTCATGGTACTACCTATTACATTGGCTACCTTATTATAGCGTCCGTCTTCCAGCTCCCACATCGCATGTAAAATACGACGCTGAACAGGCTTCATACCATCTTCCAAAGCCGGAACGGCCCTTTCCAGAATTACATAGGAAGCATACTCCAGAAACCAGTTATTGTACATTCCCTTCAGGTGGGTGATATTATGATCACCTCCTCCTGTTTGTTCAGGGCCTTCAAATAAATCTTTTTTATCGCTCATATTAAATCTTACGAATAGTAACAGGAAATGAATCCTGTTGATATTATTCCGATTCTACTAAATCTTTTTCAATTTTCAGATTCTCAATAATAAAGTCTTGTCTTTCCTGCGTGTTCTTACCCATGAAATAACTCAGAATTTCTCCGATAGAACCTTCTTTACCTACAATAACAGGGTCAAGGCGAATATCTTTTCCGATAAAATGTTTGAACTCATCCGGAGAGATTTCACCCAATCCTTTAAATCGGGTTATTTCAGGCTTAACACCCAACTTGCTGATTGCACTTCTCCGCTCTTCATCGGAATAGCAATAAATTGTTTCCTTTTTATTCCGTACACGGAACAAAGGAGTTTGCAGAATAAATACATGTCCGTTCTTTACCAGATCAGGAAAAAATTGAAGAAAGAAAGTAAGCAGCAACAAGCGGATGTGCATCCCGTCCACATCCGCATCGGTAGCCAGTACAATCTGATTGTATCGCAGATTTTCCAGACTCTCTTCAATATCCAGCGCCGCCTGAAGCAGATTAAACTCTTCATTTTCATAAACAATCTTCTTCGTCAGACCATACGCATTCAATGGTTTACCCTTGAGACTAAATACAGCTTGTGTATTCACATCCCTTGTTTTGGTGATGGAACCGCTTGCGGAATCTCCCTCACAGATAAACAACGTGGTATTGAGACGGTCGTCTGCCTTATCAGTATAATGTATTCGGCAGTCGCGCAGTTTTTTATTGTGCAAACTTGATTTCTTGGCCCGGTCCCTTGCCAACTTCTGGATTCCACTCAGCTCCTTACGTTCTCTTTCCGATTGCAGTATCTTGGTCAGAAGGATTTGTGCTACATCCGGATTTTTATGGAGATAGTTATCCAGCTGTTCCTTGATAAAATCGCCAATAAAGGTTTTTATAGAAGGTCCGCTGGGGCCGATATCCTGAGAACCTAATTTGGTTTTTGTCTGTGATTCAAAAACAGGCTCCTGAACCTTGATGCTGATGGCTGCAATAATGGAGGTACGAACATCCACCGCTTCAAAATCTTTTTTATAAAACTCTCGCACCGTTTTAACAACCGCTTCACGAAAGGCCGCCTGGTGAGTACCACCCTGGGTGGTATGCTGACCGTTCACAAAGGAATAATATTCTTCTCCATACTGGGAAAAGCTATGTGTCATGGCCAGTTCTATGTCATGTCCGCGAAGATGCACGATGGGATACAGAATTTCACCGCTCAGGTTTTCCTGAAGCAGATCTTTAAGTCCGTTTTCAGACTTATAAATAGTACCGTTAAAATTAATACTGAGGCCTGTATTGAGGTAGGCATAATTGCGTACCATGCGCTCCACATATTCGAGCAGATACTGCCATTTCGGGAAAATACGGTCGTCTGGTATAAAAGATACCAGCGTTCCTGATTTCTCGGGGCTGTCACTTAACTTATGGTCCTTGGTAATTTCTCCTCTGCAGAACTCCACCGTTTTGCATTTCCCTTCGCGGTAGGATGCTACTTTGAAATAGCTGGCCAGGGCATTCACTGCCTTGGTACCTACTCCGTTCAGACCTACAGACTTTTTAAATGCTTCGGAATCGTATTTTGCACCGGTATTGATTTTGGAAACAACATCCACCACTTTCCCAAGCGGAATTCCCCGTCCAAAATCTCTTACCGTCACTTCGTTTTTGCTGATGGTGATATCGATCTGTTTACCGGCCCCCATCACAAATTCGTCAATGGAATTATCCACCACCTCTTTCAGCATGACATAAATACCATCATCCTGTGATGATCCGTCACCCAGCTTACCGATATACATCCCTGGACGGAGACGGATATGCTCTTTCCAGTCGAGGGATTTTATACTGTCTTCGTTATATTTTGATTCTGCCATAAAACGAATTAAGATTTAAGATTTTTGAATTAAGAATTAATTCTAGTTAGACGTTGAACCGGAAATGCATCAGGTCTCCGTCAGATACCACATATTCTTTTCCTTCAATAGAGAGTTTGCCCGCATCGCGGCAGGCCGACTCGGAACCAAGATCGATAAAATCCTTGTATTTGATCACTTCCGCTTTAATGAATCCTTTTTCAAAATCCGTATGAATCACGGCAGCTGCCTGAGGCGCTGTCATACCGCGTGTAATGGTCCATGCTCTTACTTCTTTTACCCCGGCCGTGAAATAGGTTTGTAAATCCAGCAGGCGATAAGCAGCTTTGATCAGTTTATTCACACCCGGCTCTTGCAGTCCTATATCAGCCAGAAAAAGCTGACGTTCTTCATATGTTTCGAGGGCAGCTATTTCGGCTTCCATCTGAGCCGTGATTACGATTACTTCAGCACCTTCCTGTTCAACAGCTTTTTTTACCGCATCCACATATTTGTTTCCTGTATTCACAGATTCCACATCAACATTGCAGACATACATCACCGGTTTAACGGTAAGCAGGTGACAATCTTCAATATGAATCTTTTCTTCTTCGCTCAATTGCACGGTACGGGCTGACTTGCCCTGATCCAATGCTGTTTTAAGCAAGGTGAGTACATCAAATGCTTTTTTGGCGTCTTTATCCGTTTTAGCCAGCTTCTCCACCCGTTTGATCTTAGCTTCTACCGTTTCAAGATCTTTCAGCTGCAGTTCGGTATCAATAATCTCTTTGTCGCGTACGGGATGTACAGAGCCATCTACGTGAACCACATTGGGATCGTCAAAACAACGCAATACATGCAGGATAGCATTTGTCTCCCTAATATTGGCAAGAAACTTATTTCCAAGTCCCTCCCCTTTACTGGCCCCTTTCACCAATCCGGCTATATCTACAATTTCAACCGTAGTAGGTACTACCCGTTCCGGCTTAACCAGCGATTCAAGCTTTGCCAGTCTATCGTCGGGTACGGTAATAACCCCCAGATTAGGTTCTATTGTACAAAAAGGGAAATTTGCCGCCTGGGCTTTCGCATTGGATAGGCAATTAAACAAGGTTGATTTACCGACGTTTGGCAATCCAACAATACCGCACTTTAAGGCCATATACTACAGTTCAGATTAATTATAAATTGAATAACAATGCTTCTGGTGATTTCGGAGTTCTTTAGTCAGGGACATTTATTGATCTCTTTCCATGGGTTCGTAAAATTACCCCGCTTCAGCAAAACCGCAAAGATACTATTTGATGTCAGGGAGCAAAAACCCTGAAGACCTAATGAATTCGTAGTTTTCAACAGGGTTGCGAATATTATTAACATTAGGGGCAACCTCTCTAAAAACATTTACTTTTGGATTCCCTTTCTAAAAACGGATTAATATGCCCGAAATCAAAGAATTAGAGCTCATCTCCAACCAGGTACGAAGAGATATAGTACGGATGGTACATGCCGTTAATTCGGGTCACCCGGGTGGTTCTCTCGGATGTACCGATTTTTTAGTCGCCCTTTATTTCGAAATCATGAAAAAGGAACCTGTTCCATTTAAAATGGATGGGAAAGGTGAAGATCTCTTTTTTCTCTCAAACGGACATATTTCACCCGTATTTTATAGTGTTCTGGCCCGTTCCGGCTATTTTGACGTTAAGGAGCTGAGCACATTCCGTAAACTGAATTCCCGTCTGCAGGGACACCCTACCACCCATGAAGGTCTTCCGGGTGTGCGTATGTCATCCGGCTCCCTGGGTCAGGGATTATCCGTAGCAATTGGAGCAGCACTGGCTAAAAAATTAAACGGAGATAATCGTATTGTTTACAGCCTTCACGGTGACGGAGAATTACAGGAAGGACAAATATGGGAAGCCGCTATGTATGCTGCCGGAAAAAAGGTGGATAATCTGATCTCTACTATTGATATGAATGGCCAGCAAATAGACGGATCAACGGATAACGTACTTCCTCTTGGGAATCTTCGTGCCAAATGGGAAGCTTTCGGCTGGGATGTAATGGATATGGACGGAGCCAATATGAACAATATTGTTGCCACCCTGAAAAAAGCAAAAGAACATACAGGCAAAGGAAAACCGGTCATGATCCTGATGAAAACAAATATGGGACAAGGGGTTGATTTTATGATGGGATCGCACAAATGGCATGGCGTGGCTCCGAATGATGAGCAACTGGCCCAGGCTTTGGCTCAGCTACCGGAAACAGCCGGTGACTATTAAATAATATAAACATTAACAACCCCGAATCAAGAACCCGGATGTTTGTTCCTTTCTGCAAAGCAGCTATCTTATCGGATGCAACATCTGACAAAATCGGTATCCGGCAATGCCGGGGCTGCTTTTTGAGAATATCTTTCTTTATGATGGTGCTGCTGAGTGTGTCATCCTCCTCTTCTGCCCAGTCAACTGAACCAACCCGGATACTCTTCATTTTTGATGCCAGCTTCAGTATGTACGGAGAATGGCAAAGCGGAACAAAAATTGAAGTGGCCAAAAAACTTTTTGCTGAATTTCTGGACACATTAAAATCCAATAACCCCAACCTGGAAATAGCACTGCGCTGTTTCGGTCACCAAACCCCTTTAAGGCCTAACATTGATTGCAAGGATACCAAACTGGAGGTTCCTTTTGGTTCGGTACAAAAGAATGTCCCGTTGATCAAGAAAAGGATGGAAACGATTCTTCCCACCGGTACTACCCCTATTGCTTATTCTTTAGGAGAAGCCGCTAATGACTTCCCGACGGCTTACGGACGTAATATTATCGTGCTTATAACCGATGGTGTGGAGGAATGCGACGGCGACCCGTGTGCTATTTCGCTGAAGCTGCAGGAAAAAGGCGTTATACTGAAACCCTTTGTGCTGGGAATAGGACTAGGAACTATGTTTGCCGATCTGATGGGCTGTGTTGGAAAATTTTATGATATCACCAGTGAAGCTTCGTTTAAAGGCATTCTGAATATGGTGGTGAGCGAAGCCATTAACCGTACTACGATCCAGGTAAATCTGCTGGATATCAATAAAAAACCTACAGAAACGGATGTGGATATGACATTTTATGATGAATCCACCGGAGAAATCCGTTATAATTTTCTACATACAATCAATAACAGGGGCAACCCGGATACCTTATCGGTTAATCCCGGTGCTCGTTACAAACTGGTTGTACATACCATTCCTCCGGTTGAAAAAACAGGTATCGTATTGAAAGAGGGGCAGCATAATGTCATTGTCCTGGATGCCCCTCAGGGTAGTCTGGCATTGAAAACAGAAGGTACGAATACGTATAAATCGCTGCAGGCCCTTATTCGTCGCAAAGGGGAAAAAACAAGTCTGCATGTTCAGGATTTTAGCCGGGTAGAGAATTATCTGGTTGGAAAATATGATATCGAAATACTTTGTCTGCCCCGTATCATTAAGAGCGATCTGGATATTTCACAAAGCAAGACAACCACTATTACCATACCCCAGGCTGGAATATTGACCCTGATGAAACCAGGGGAAGGAGCCGGTAGTGTGTATCTGGAAGATGGCAAAAAGATTGTATGGGTTTGCAACATGAAGGATTTACAAACCCAGGAAAATATTGTTTTACAACCGGGTAATTACAGAGCGGAGTTCAGATCCAAAATACTGAAGAAATCGGATAACACGATTGAACGTCGCTTTAAAATTGAATCCGGTATTTCCACAACCGTTAAACTTTATTAATTTTAGAAAATGAACTACACGATCCTTGATAAAAAAGATACCCGTTCAGGTTTTGGAGCAGGGTTGTTTGAATTAGGAAGAACTAATCCTGAAGTGGTTGCACTTTGTGCCGATCTTACCGGCTCCCTTAAAATGGATGCTTTTCAGAAAGAGTTTCCGGATCGTTTTTTTCAGATCGGGATTGCGGAGGCCAATATGATCGGGATTGCTGCCGGACTTACTATAGGAGGAAAAATTCCTTTCACCGGCACCTTTGCTAATTTCTCAACCGGAAGGGTTTATGATCAGATCCGTCAAAGTGTTGCTTATTCAGGTAAGAATGTCAAGATATGTGCATCTCATGCCGGTCTTACCCTGGGCGAAGATGGTGCTACCCATCAGATTCTGGAAGACATTGGATTGATGAAAATGCTGCCCGGGATGACCGTTATAAACCCTTGTGATTATAACCAAACCAAAGCTGCAACCCTTGCTATTGCAAAACATACAGGACCTGTATACCTTCGTTTTGGCCGGCCGGTAGTACCCAATTTCACCCCTCCGGATCAGCCCTTTATCATTGGCAAAGCCCTTCATCTTCAGGAAGGAACGGATGTAAGTATTTTCGCTACAGGCCATCTGGTATGGCAAGCACTGGAAGCGGCCAAAGTACTGAAAGACAAGGGTATTTCTGCCGAAATCATCAATATTCACACCATTAAACCTTTGGATGAAGCAGCAGTCTTAAACTCATTGGCAAAAACGCGTTGTGCTGTAAGTGCGGAAGAGCATCAAATGAATGGAGGACTGGGAGATAGTATTGCTCAGTTGCTTGCCCGCAAACATCCTGCACCTATAGAAATGGTAGCGGTGAAAGATAGTTTTGGAGAAAGTGGTACTCCGGAACAGTTGATGACCAAATACGGTTTGGATGCAGCACATATCGTACTTGCCGCTGAAAAAGTAATGCAACGGAAGCATGCTCTGATTGCATAATGTCATCTTCAACCAACCCCATGAATGACTATTCCGACAAGGAGCTGCTAGAACAGTTCAGGAATGAAAGCTCCCGTAATATGGCTTTCAACCAGCTTGTCAGAAAATACCAGAGACGTGTATACTGGCATATCCGCAGGCTTGTTGTGGATCATGATGATGCGGATGACGTAACCCAGAATACCTTTATCAAAGCCTGGAAGGGCTTACATAATTTCAAAGAAGACTCTCAGCTATTTACCTGGCTATACCGGATTGCAACCAACGAATCATTCACTTTTCTGAAACAGAAAAAAGCCAATCTGAATCTTCCGTTGGATGATGCTTCTTATGCTATTTCCAAAACACTTACCGATGACAATTTCTTTACCGGAGATGAAATTCAAAAAAAACTTCAGCGGGCGATTCTGACCCTTCCGGAAAAGCAAAGGATTGTGTTCAATATGAAATACTTTGACGAAATGAAATATGAAGAGATGAGCAAAGTGCTGGATACTTCAGTTGGGGCTTTAAAAGCCTCTTATCATATAGCGGTAAAGAAAATAGAAGCTTTTGTATTGAAAGAGGTTGAAAACATCTGAAACAAACCAGAAGGGCAAAAACCGATGGTAACCCGGAAAAATGAAGATTTCTTGAAGATGTGCTTAAACCTTTAATTATTTTAGATATCAAAGTATTAAATGAACACTCCCGGACACATACATGATGATGCAGAAGACCTGAGCAACCTTCCCGGCTTTTTACAGGAAGGTAAGAAAGGGCTTGTTTATCAGGTACCTGCAGATTATTTTGAGGAGCTGCCTAGGCGTATTATGTCCGAAATAAGGCTTCTTGATCTAAAACCGGCAGAGCAACCGGTTCCGGAACACTTTTTTGAAGAGCTTTCGGAAGCCATTCATCATTCGATTATCATTGAAAACCTCTCTATCAGCAAGGAAGAACCTTATCAGGTTCCGGCCGACTACTTTGACTGGCTCCCTTCCCGTATTCAGGATAAGATTGTAACCGCTCCCCGGGTTCGTTTTGGCCTGGATTGGTGGAAACAATGGGCCACTGTCCGTATTCTTTTACCCAGCGCATTGGGAGTTGTTGTTCTTTTAATCTGCATACGATTCATGGCCCCTGCTGCCAATACCAATGAATCTTTTGCTTTGAATGAGCAGGACAAAAAGGAAGTAATTGAGAATCCTGAAGCATTTGGGTTGGACGAAAGTATTGTGATGGAACATGTGGTTAACAGAAGTAAGATTTTGGACAAGACATCTTCTTCATCCGATCAAAATGAAGCCATTGATTACCTGATAGAAAACAATGTCGACCTCAATTCCCTTCCTTCAGACAATTGACAATCTCCTTTATGATGAAAAATTTACTTCTTCCCCTGCTGCTTCTTTTCACCTTACCTGCTGTTGCACAGCAACGACCAGGTGCTCGCGAGAAAATAGAAACGATGAAAATCGCTTATATCACTACTGCTTTAAATCTTACGGAACTGGAAGCTCAGCAATTCTGGCCCGTTTATAACGAAGCCGAAGTAAAAAGAAGAGAGCTTCGTAAATCCAGGATGACAGAACGCTTGGATGCTGCACAGAATTTTGAAACGATGACAGACAAGGAAGCCGAAGTATTTATTGACAAAGAAATGGAGTTCAAACAAAAAGAACTTGATATCCAGAAGGAACTACATGTTAAGCTCAAAAAAGTACTGCCTGCAAAAAAGATAGCCCGTTTGTATAAGGCGGAAACCGATTTTCAACGTAAAGTACTTCAGGAACTGGAGCGAAAAAAAGAGAATGAAATGCCTCCGGGGCATTAATACCGGACAGGGAATTAGCTCATCAGCTCAAAAGGAAAAGCCTGTCCCAATCAGCAGGTATTTCAAAACCATATTCTGCGCTTAGTAATACAAGCCCAATACCGGCTATTCCCTCCAGCATCCCATATTCAGGCTGCCATCCCAGATCACCTTGCCAGGCCCTATAGCCAGCCAAACCGGATCCGTGAATACGCATCTGTTTGGTCTGTTTAAGCCAGTAATATACTGACTTTAGAAACTCCGGCTCTCCTGTTGCTTCATAAAAACGAAAAAACATCTGACAGAGACCAGCTGATCCGTGACAAAAACCAGCATCGTATACCTGATCCAGCTTAAGATTCCTTCTTTTGCCGCATTCGGACATCAGACGAAAGCCCTTTTCCTGAATATCATGCCAGCCAAACAGCTCACCTGCTTTCCAATGGGCTAAAGCAATTCCCATATCACCTATACACCAGGCCATACGCGTAAAGCCAGAAGCGGCAGGATAGAGATTACAAAAAGAAGAACGGGAATTTTCAATTTTGAAATATGAATACAAGCCTATCAACCGTTCACAAAGTATCTTGATTCTGATCCGCTCATAACCCGACTTATACAGATGAATGAGTACCAACAACAGTCCTGAAATACCATGTGAAAGCGAAGAATTCAGATACCCCTCTGTAAAGCAATAAATTCCCTTTTCATCATTAAACCGGGTAAATCCTATACGGCTGGTATTCATTCCATAAATGGGATACAATTCATCAATAAAAGCCCGAACGGAGTCCTGATGAAGACATCCTTCACTTGACAAACACCAGATAATACCGGTAGCCCCATGTATAAAGTCGAAATTTTTTGCGTGCAAATATTCCGGTAAAAGATTCCGTATCATTCCCTCCAATTGCAGATACAGCTCATCTGCTGCATGACAAGCAGGTTTCATTTTCTTCAGACATTTAATCAGGTAATAAACTCCCGACAAACCGGATATAGAGCCTGAAATTGTTCCATGCTCATTAATACGCTTTACCAACAAAAAGATATCTTCTTCGGGGTCATATTTTTTTCCGGTAACCTGACTTAAATACAAATGGAAATAAATGGCTGAAGCCATTCCACCTAAAATATCATACCGGTTATCTTCAATACCAGAGGCTATCTTCATAGCCTTCTTCATCTCAAGAATCAATTCCGACATAGGAGGATACTATAAGTGATTTTAAATATGGAAAGGAAAAGAATGCCAAAAAACAAAAAAGGATGCAATTGTAAATAGTAACCAGAGGACCAAAAGAATAACAGAGATTGATGAGAAAAATATTAGTCTGAATAGCCAAAGCGAGACAACTTCCGACAGATCTTAAACCTTTAAACAACAAACAAACTCCGGCCAGGAGCTGGAAACATCCGACAATTTGAATATATAAAGGAGCCGCGCTGAAATAATAAAAGGTAAGAGCACGAAGTCCCATCGTGTCATTCAGAATGATAGGGTGAGTTTGATTAAAATGTAAGCGGGCGATTTTCAGCAAACCGAAAAACAAAAAATTCAGTGCAATACAAAAACGCAATAATCTTCTTAGTCTCTTCCACATACCCTGTTATTTAGAAGCCCCGGCTTTATAAACTCAATGCCGGGGCTTCAGTCATTTACTGCGCCCCACTTCCCCCGCACTGAGCCTCTGTATAGTTACAGATAGGCCCATTGGTGCAACCTGTGGTGCAACGACAGCCAAGCGACCATACCTGCGAACCGATGGTTGTCCATTGCGCATCGCCTCCTCTTATCGCTCTCAGGCTTTCATCTTCCAAACGAACGATGGTTTCTTTGTTCAAAGCTAACTTGCCTTTCTTTTTTTTGTCTTTCATTTTATGTTGGTTTTAGTTCTTAATAATTTCATTTCTGAAACAACATTAACAATACATTTCTGGGAAATAAAATATATTACTCATACTTCACCATAAGCCCTGTGAACACATTGGCTACCCTGACAATAAATTTTTTGGTTAATCAAACAATCGTGAGCCTCTTCAGCAATTCTTCTTTGTAGGTAGCTCCAATAGGTATTACACGGGTTTTGTTTTGATAATTCAAAACAATCTCATTTCCGGAAATTTCACGGATAGGATAAATAGAGATAATATAAGACTTATGAACCCGGATAAACTGTCCTTCCGGAAGAATCCGTTGCATCCCGGACATGGTCTTATACAAAGTAATATTCCCCTGATGGGTAGCAATAATCACATAGTTTCCTGCAGCTTCCACAAACAAGATATCCCTGTAAATAACCTTCACCTTTCGTCCGTCCATATCGGCAAAGAAAAACTCAGAATCAACGGATGTTGTTCTTTGCAAGGAGTTTTTAAGCCTATCCATACACACTTTAAATCGCTGGAAACTAACCGGCTTTAACAGATAATCCATCACTCCATGATCGTATCCGCTAAGTGCATATTTATCACAGTCAGAAACAAATACAAATACAGGCATATTCCTGCCGGCCTTGGTTTTCAGAGCAGCAATAAATTCCATTCCGTTCAAATACGGCATATGTACTTCCAGAAAAATCAGATCCGGTGTATACAATTCATAAGCAACCAAGGCTTCCCGCGGATCGGCAAAGGATGCTTTGAGATGGAGATCGGAGAACATACGTATATGTTCACGAAGCAAATGAATGGATGTTTCCTGCCCATCCACTATCATACATGTGATTAAGGGTTTCAAAACAGATTATTTTGAGAAAGTCCTGGAAGACTGTTTCCGATTAGCTGCACTTCATCTCACGCCTCCTTCGATAATTGTGAATCAAAATTAGGTGTTCATTTATGGGTTTCCATATATATTATTCGAAATTGTTTTCAGCCGTGATGTACTTCGTGTTTTGACTGATGAAATAATAACAGTTCCTTTATTTCCTATTTTATTGAGCTGGCATCTGGGATTTTCGTTTCCTATAAAGTACTTTAGCAGGTTTGCTTTGTATATACATCACCCCACCTTTCTTTTTTATTATCTTCGATCCGTGTTCAAGTATATCACCCATACCTTCTATCAGACCTTTCTAAACGCCGAGCAGGAATCAACCGGTTATATACTGGCTAATGGAAAACGGTTTGATCGAAAATTATTGATCGTATGCCTTTTTACGGCTGTTTGTTTAACACTTATCCATTATTTCCAGGAAACCAGTTTTGCTTTTGAGTTTCTCAGAAATATAGGAGCGGACAGAATTGCAGACAGGCTGGAAGAAAGGCTTCATCATTCTGTTCATGCACAATTATGGCGACTGGCCTGGTGGGCGGGATTAATTGTCTTTTTCTACCTGTTGGTTCCCATTGCGGTAATACGTTTTGTATTTAAGGAGAAGCTGAGCGAATACGGACTTCGGCTGAGGGGGGCTTTTAAGGATATTCGCATCTATATACTCATGCTGGCAGTGATGATTCCCCTCGTACTCTTTTTTTCGGGCACCAAGAGTTTTCAGGCACGTTATCCTTTCTATGAGCTGAAACCGGGAGAGTCTTTAATACCCGATTTTATAATCTGGGAAGGGCTGTACTTTTTACAATTTTTTTCGCTTGAATTCTTTTTCCGCGGTTTCCTGTTACATGGATTAAAAAATCGCTTTGGCTTTTACAGTATTTTTGTCATGACCATTCCGTACTGTATGATTCATTTCGGAAAGCCTTTGCCGGAAACACTGGCAGCCATCATTGCGGGGATTGTGCTGGGCATACTGAGTTTAAAAAGCCGCTCCGTGTTTCTGGGGGTACTTATCCACTATAGTGTTGCAATTACCATGGATCTGTGCGCACTGTGGCAGAAAGGGTTTTGGAATCACTGATCACTTACTCCATCAAGGCAATAAGATCAAGTAATTTTTCCAGTTTTTTCTTCGCATCCACCGGAGAGCCATCGTAATTATTGGCGATGAGCGAAAATGCCAGCAGGTCTCCGTTCTTTTTCGTTGCATAACCGGTATAACTTCTCACCCGTGTTATATAACCTCCTTTGGCTACCATGGTTGAATTGTATTCCGGAAGAGATTTGTAAAAAGCTTTGAAAGAAGGATCTTTGCTTATCACCCTTAAAATACTGGTAAACTGACGGGGAGTAATTGAGTTCCATCGCGACAAGCCGCAGCCGTCATTCATATAAAACCCTTTCAAATCAACTCCTTTGCCATTCCAAAACGAAACAATGGCATCGGTACCGGCTCCCTCCGAACCATATCCTGTACGTCTGACGGCCAGTATCTTCATGATGGATTCAGCAAACAGATTCACACTTTTCTTGTTTGTCCACCAAACAATATCCGCTAAGCGGGGTGAATATTCTGAAAAAATAACCGTGCGGTGCTTTTTCTCGTCTTTATTACCGAGCCGGAGATCTCTCAGGTTACAGGGCTTTCCCAGGATCTGAATGCCGTTTCGTCTCAAAACGGAATCCACTTCATAGGCGCAGTAATATGCCGGATCGGGCATGGCTCCATCCACCTGAAAATCGTTTCGATGGGCGGGGATTGAGCCGGTTACAAAATGAAAATCATCATACGGCGCACCGTATATGTATGCATTGTCTTTTGTGCCGGCTGCTTTTACGTAGTTATATAACCGAAGTCTGGGGATGGAGGGATTCATTTTTGTAATCTTTACCGAATCACCGTCATTGCCGCTTTGAAAAAAGACACTGTATAGGTTATCTCTGTAATTCAGTCCTCCTGCTCCCGCTCCGTAATAATTTCCAAGATCGCCCCATATCCACGTTTCCGGTATGGTGTTGGAGTCATAAATTAACGGATCGGCAATAACAGAGCCTTCTATCTTATGGATGCCTTTGGATTGAAGTTCTCTGGCCCATTTCCAGGCTACAGCAACGGTGTCCTTCTCTTTCAAAAAATATTTAGAACCCAGGGTAGGATCTCCATTACCTTTGATATACAGATTGCCATAGATAACCCCGTTGATCGTATCGAATACTCCGTCGTATTGAATTTTTGTTTCGAAGCGATAATTTTCTCCCAGGATGGATAAGGCAGCGGCAGTAGTAACCACTTTTAAGGAGCTGGCAGGAACCAGTCCCACGCCACTATTGTATTCGGCAACCACCGAATCTTTCTTCACATCCAGCACGCAAAAACCCCATATCGCATGCTGAAAATCGGGATCGTCCTGAAGACGATACATTTCGGCCTTGAGATTATCCAATGCACTCAGTTTTGTATCCTGAGCCGTCAGTACCAATTTGGAAAGACAAAAAAAGAGCAGAAATCCTAAGCCAACCCTCATTTTCATTTCATCAGCTTATCAATGGCCGCAGCCAGTTTCCTGTCTTTATCAGTCACTGTATTACCCGCATCATGCGTGCTGAGGGAGATATGTACCTTATTATATACGTTTGTCCATTCCGGATGATGGTTCATCTTTTCAGCTATCAATGCCACCTGGGTCATAAATGCAAAAGCGGCAATGAAATCGCTAAAAACGAACTCTTTCTCCAAATGCTTATTTGTTTCTTTCCAGGCTGGTGACATGTGCGGGTTTATAGGTTGAAGACAAGAAGAGCAAAGCTATTCAGTCTGTTTTGACGATCTGCTTTATATCAAGTAAATATACTTACTTTTTTGGGAAAGAGGAAGGATGTAAAATGCGGAGCGCTTTACTCGCTGAGTTTTTCCCGATAAAGAAACTTTGTCTGTCCCGACTCAAAAGGGCGATAAACATAATAGACAAAACCATTTTCCGCTTTTATCCGGCTTACATAAGGATATTTAAGTCTGTATCCCGCATCGGTTTTTCCGGTTTGCAGATTAATATGTTTAATAAGATAGTATCCGTTTTTCTGGAGCAGCGCATACACCTTCCGGGTAGTTTGATCCTGAATAAGCTTATGTTTCCATTCTCTCCAATCTTTCGGATGATGGTATGTAATGGGGATGGAATCGATGAGTGTTCCTGTTTTTTCAAACCGGAACAAACGATCGGTATAATGATCAAATACGTATGCCGTATCTCTGGCTACAAACAAGGGTGCATAAAGGGGGGTATAGTGAATGCCTTTTGCAAATCCGGTCATATGTGCTGCAATAATTCTTTTGTCAATACCTGAACTGATTTCCATTTTACGGGCTGCAAGCCGATCGGCCGGTTTCAGAAAATCGAACTCCTCCTCATACATCTCCAGCAGGTCTTTATCCTTTATATATTTCAGTTTCTGAACACTGGTATCGCTGACATGATATTTAAACCAGCTGAAAGCAGGGTAATCCTTGTAATAATTGCTAAACAGAATATTACCCGGAATGGTATCCGCACAGGGCATTATTTCAGACTGGAATTGTTTAACCGGCAAGGATGCAAGAACCAGATGGTCCTGCCGGATCAGGATACGAAATATTTTTTCCTTGCCTATCACATTGATATAACCCTGAAAATCCTTGAATAATTCTACCGCTTCATCGGGTATATCGGCACTTGAAATTACATGCTGATCCTGGGTTACCAGTTTAACCTGTGCTTTTTTAAGACTGTTTTCAAAAGTGAGGAGGATAAAACGATCTCCGCAAAACTGGAAATCCTCCACAAAATAAGCCATATTGCCAAAAACAGTATCTACCTTTTGAGCATAGATAACCGCTGTGGGGGTTGTAATGGGTTTTGGTTTTAACATCACATCCATCAACAGGGTATCTTTGGAGGTGGTTGCTTTTGCAGTGCTGGGCCTCATTTCTACCGTTTCAAAACCAAGCAGACGAAACTCAATAGCACCTCCGCCTTCTCCTCCCAATGTCAAAAAATAATGTCCTCCATACCCTGATTGTGTTACCTGACGGGTACCTTTTACATTGATAACCACCCCGTCTATTCCGGCACCTGTTTCTGCATTCAGAACACGTCCGGTAAGGGTCATCGTTTGCTGAGCCGGCAGAATCCGGCATAAAAACAAACTCACTAAGAAACACAAAAACGTTAAGCGATACGTCATGGAAGTGGATTGGCTCTGGTCCCTTTCAGGAAGGACGTCAAGACCGGGTAAATTTCATAAATTCTGCTGAAAAACTACTATCTTCATCCATAACATGCAGGATTACTACAAAATATTGGGGCTGGAACCCGGTGCGGATGTAGAAAGTATACATAAAGCATACCGTCAACTCGCCAAAGTTTATCATCCTGACCTGAATGGCAGTGAACAGGCGAATGCCTATTTTATTCTCCTGAACGAGGCATACACCGTTCTCTCTGATGAAGGCAAAAGACTTTTATATGACAATCAATATAAAAGCTGGAAATCGAGAAAAGAGGATATAAGCCGGTTTCATTACGACTGGAACAGCGTTTATCACATTCAAAACTCAAAAAAGGGAGGCACGGTGCCTGGTCAGATCCTGCAACTTATTTTTGGTTTGGAGATGTTCATTGGCTTTATGGAAGCTTTGCTGATATTGGGATATATCTTTATCGGCCCCCTTCACCCTGTTTATGCCGTTTTTTGCATTCCGGGTGGCTTATGTGTGATAGACGGATGGAAAGGTATTCTTGGAAAAAAGAGTGTATTGGGAGGAATCATCAAGGCTATCCGGAAGATGATATAAACCTGCCAGGTTGTTGGCACAGCCATTTCTATTTTTCTTTATATTCGCGTGGATTTTCACCTATGAAAAGAGTCATTTAAAACCGGAATTCTATGAGCTATGATTTAATTGTAATTGGCAGTGGCCCGGGAGGCTATGTTGCGGCTATCCGTGCATCCCAGCTGGGGTTAAAAACCGCTGTGGTGGAAAAAGCAGAGCTGGGAGGCATTTGTCTGAACTGGGGATGTATACCCACCAAGGCACTACTCAAAAGCGCACAAGTATTTGAATACCTGAAGCATGCTGCCGACTATGGAATCAAGGTGGCTCCCGGAGAGGCTGACTTTCCTGCTGTTGTAAAACGATCCAGGGATGTGGCTGATGGCATGAGCAAAGGCATTCAGTTTTTGCTTAAAAAGAATAAGATTGATGTCATTGCCGGTTTTGGTACCGTAAAACCTGGAAAAAAAGTGGAAGTAAAAGCGGCAGATGGAAAAAGCACCGTCTACGACGCTAAAAATATAATAGTGGCTGTAGGTGCCCGCTCCCGTCAGCTACCCAATCTGAAACAAGATGGCAAAAAAATAATCGGTTACCGCGAAGCCATGGTGCTTCCAAAACAACCGAAATCAATGGTGGTAGTAGGATCCGGAGCCATCGGGGTAGAGTTTGCATACTTCTATGCCACCCTGGGTACTTCCGTAACAATTGTTGAATTTCTGCCTAATGTAGTTCCGGTGGAAGATGAAGAAGTAAGCAAACAACTTGAACGTTCGTTCAAAAAAGCCGGTATCAAAATAATGACCTCCTCTTCTGTAGAAGCAGTTGACACAACAGGAACCGGTTGTAAAATAAAAGTAAAGACACCCAAAGGAGAAGAAACGCTGGAAGCTGATATTGTTCTTTCTGCCGTAGGTATTCAGGCCAATCTGGAAGGTATGGGGTTGGAAGAAGTAGGGATTGCAACAGACAAAGGAAAAATTCTGACCAATCCTTTTTATCAAACCAATATTCCGGGGTATTATGCTATCGGAGATTGTGTTGGAGGACAGGCATTGGCTCACGTAGCATCTGCTGAAGGTATCATTTGTGTTGAAAAAATTGCTGGACAACAACCGGAACCGCTTGATTATAACAACATACCGGGTTGCACCTATTGCTCTCCTGAAATTGCATCAGTAGGTTATACCGAAAAGGCTGCCAAAGAAAAAGGATATGATATCAAAGTAGGAAAATTCCCCTTCTCCGCTTCCGGAAAAGCAAGTGCTGCCGGTGCCAAGGATGGGTTTGTAAAAGTGATTTTTGATGCCAAGTACGGAGAGTTTCTGGGTGCCCATATGATTGGCGCCAATGTTACGGAAATGATTGCCGAAGTGGTGGTAGCCCGTAAACTGGAATGTACCGGACATGAAATCATTAAAGCCGTGCATCCGCACCCGACCATGAGCGAAGCTATTATGGAAGCCGCAGCTGCTGCATACGGAGAGGTTATCCACCTCTGATTAATAACAACACATTATCTTTCAAAGGGTCAGCATGCTGACCCTTTGTTGTTTCCGGGTGATTGCTTTTACGGTAAATAAAAGATACATTAGCTTAAAACTAAGCGCCATGAAACACCGTCTGTTCTTTATTCTTTTCAGTGGATTGGCATTCACCTCCCTTTCGCAAACCAATATTCAGTGCACGAACCCTGCTGCTGAGCAGGTAATGCTGGGTCAATATAATCCTGCTAGTTACCCCGGTTCAACACAGCTTTATCTTCCCGACACACTTTCTATCGGAATACTAAAGGGTATATCGCCAGACACCTTAAAGAAAAACATTATACACATCGCTTCTTTTCATAATCACAATACAGGCTCCGATACAGTCTCTTCTCAAAATGGGATCGGTGCCGCCAGACGATGGGTATATTCCTGTTTACAACAATACAGTTCCACCAATCACAACCGCCTGCTTATTTCCTATCTTCAGTTTGATCAGTCCATTTGTGGCATCGGACAACACCGTAATACACTGGCTATATTACCCGGAGGCGACACCACCGACAAATCCATTGTTATCATAGAAGGTCACCTCGACAGCCGTTGCGAAGGGGTATGTGATACGGCATGTAAGGCCAATGGTGTGGAAGACAATGCCAGCGGCACTGCGCTTGTTATGGAACTGGCGCGGGTGATGAGCCAATATAGCTTTCATCATACCCTTGTATTTATGATAACTACGGGTGAAGAGCAAGGACTTTATGGTGCACAGGCATTTGCCATGTATGCACAGCAAAAGGGAATCAAGATCAAAGCCGTTCTGAACAATGATGTAATCGGGGGTATTATTTGTGGTAATACCTCCTCCCCTCCCAGTTGCCCGGGTCCGGGAAATCTGGACAGTACCGATGTGCGGATTTTTTCTTACGGATCTTTTAACTCTCCATATAAAGGGCTGGCACGTTTTGTTAAACTGGAATACAAGGATCAATTATACTCCCGTGTAAGCATTCCGGTAAACATTCAAATTATGAGTCCTGAAGACCGCACCGGACGTGGTGGAGATCATATTCCTTTCCGGACATTGAATTATACCGCTGTACGGTTCACCTCTGCCAATGAAGATGGGAATGCGAATGTAACAAGTCCAACCTATACCGATCGTCAGCATTCTGTTCGTGATACATTGGGTGCCAGCAAGCTTCACAATGGGATCATAGACAGTTTCTTTGTCAACTTTCCTTATCTGGGGCGGAATGCTGTCATCAATGGAAATGTTGCAGCTATGCTGGGCATTGGTCCTAAACAGCCTGATATGCTGCTAAGCGCACCAACCGTAAATACCTTGCGGATTCAAATTACCCAACAGACAGGGTATCACTCGTACCGGATCGGTTTGCGTACTACAACCAACGACTGGGATTCTGTTTATACGATGACCGGAAAACTCATCGACACATTAAAGGGTCTAACTCCGGCGGTGTATGATGTAAGTGTGATGTCGGTAGACAGTAACGGAATAGAAAGCCTTCCTTCAACAGAGTATACGGCAACAGTTACCTCGGTAAATGAATTATCGGGCATATCGAAAAAGCTGGAGTTGCTGCAGAACAAACCGAATCCTTTTGATGAATCTACTTATATCACTGTATTGGTCAACGAACCTTTGGCGTATCATGACGCATTTATCACCGTTACGGATGAAAAGGGGCGTCAGTTTAAACCCATGCCTGTTAAATTGGAAAAGGGTATGAATGAAGTACTCTTTCAGAGAGGTGTTGCTGCCGGAGGGGTTTATTTTTATTCGCTTGTTATTGATGGGAAAAAAGTACAAAGCCGGGAAATGATCTTTGCAAATTAACGGGATGGCGGGCTTTCTGTCTTTACTCCGGATTCCTCATCTTCTTTCATCCGTTCACGGAGCCATGATATGGCTTCATCCCTATTTGAAAACAAACGTGTTGGTGCCAGGGGCTTATGGAATTTAATCATAAAATTACCAACGATCCGGTTGGCAAGAGACTGAATTAAAATTGCTTGTGCGATTAAGTTTTCATTCGCTTCCTTTCCCGAACCAAAAGCCATTGCCTCTTTGGTTATCGTCACAGTTGCCCTTGCATCGGTAAGCGTAGCAAACCTCCGGCCTTTTGTGAGTGTTTTGGACTTTTCGAAATTCTCCAGGGCATTGGGCAGATCAATTTCTTTCCCTTCCAGCAAACGCGTATACAGTATCCCTTCGGAAAAAGACATTTCGGCAATATTGGAAACAACTATATCCATTTAATGCTTTTGAGGAACGTTACAAATATATGGCATAGAATACTCGGGTCAACCTTTTATGGTTTTTTTCTGCAATGCGGCCATATAAAATCCATCAGAGCCACCGGAAGGAAGAACGATTTTCTCCCTTACCAACTCAAAATTCCCTTCCTGCTCATCAATAAACTTTTTAACACGATCCGAGTTTTCAGACGGCAAAATACTGCATGTGGAATAAACCATAACACCATCCGATTTAAGCATGATGGCATAGTCGCGCAGGATATCAGATTGTATTTTGCCCAATTCTTCCAGGCGTTGAGAACTCAGTTTCCATTTCGTATCGGGGTTTCGTCTCAGCACACCCAGCCCGGAGCAGGGCACATCCAGCAATAATCGGTCGGCAGAGGCTTCCAGCTTCTTAATCACTTTGGGGCTATCAACCAGCCTTGTTTCAATATTATAAGCTCCGGCCCTTCTGGCCCTTTTCGTGAGTTCATCCAGCTTCCATTGTTCCACATCAAGCGCAACAATTTTGCCTTTATTTTCCATTCGTGCTGCCATGTGAAGAGTCTTCCCTCCTGCTCCGGCACATGCATCAATGGCCTTCATACCGGGTTTAAGATCCAGGAAAGGGCCCACCATCTGTGAAGAAGCATCCTGTACCTCAAAATAACCCAGCTTAAACTCCGGCACCTTAAAAATATTCTGGCGTCTTTCAAGCACAAGAGCCTCATCAAGGCCTGGTACCGGGTATGTTTCCACCTCTCTGGAATGGAGCAGGCGTATCAGGCTTTCCCTGTTGGTTCTTAGGGTATTGGTTCTTAATACAACCTCCGCCTGCAGGTTTAAGGATGCCAGTTCTTTATCCCATTTCGAACCCAATTCCTTTTCTCCCAGGGCATCCAGCCAATCAGGAATAGACTCGCGGATAGCTCTTTTCGATTGAACTTCTTTATACAGTCTTTTAATATGCTCTGGCCGGAGGGATTGAAACTCTTTCCATGCCGGGAGTTCCCCTCCCTGCAATATACACCATGCTCCGAATACCCTCCAGTGATCTCCTTCCGGGGCTCCGCTTACATCTTTCAGCAATCTCCACCAACGTACTATCTCATAGGTTGTTTCTGCAATAAAACGTCTGTCTCTGGCCCCCCATCTTGGATTGGATTTAAGACAGCGTTCTATTACTTTATCAGCATATTTTTTCTCGTCAAAAATCTCCCCGAGGGAGCGGATAATAGCATGTACAAGGTTCGGAAATAGTTTCAAGGGGGCGTTATTTGAGCTGCAAGTTTACGAAATGTTCAGAAGTGGCGCACAAGAAAGGATACCGCGTTTTTCATTACCTTTGTACCCAGAAATTCAACAAAATGCAACTAATTCTGAATACTATAGAAGAAGCCATACAGGCTATCCGTGAAGGGAAGGTCATTATTGTAGTAGATGATGAAGATCGGGAGAACGAAGGGGATTTTATTACTGCTGCCCGGAATGTTACTCCGGAGGTGATCAACTTTATGGCTACACATGGTCGCGGTTTGATCTGTGCACCTATTGTTGAAGACCGGGCCGAAGAGTTAGGGTTGGAATTGATGGTCAGTAATAATACTTCTGTCCATACCACCCCCTTTACAGTATCTATCGATCTTCTGGGCCATGGTTGTACCACAGGCATCTCTGCCAGCGATCGGTCCAAGACTATTCAAGCTCTTATTGATCCGACTATCCGTCCTGATGAATTCGGAAAACCCGGCCATATCTTTCCGCTGAAAGCAAAAAAAGGGGGCGTATTAAGAAGGACAGGACATACTGAAGCTACCATTGATTTCAGCCGGCTTGCAGGTTTTGAACCGGTAGGTGCACTGGTCGAAATCATGAACGAAGATGGTACTATGGCCCGTCTTCCGGAGCTATTGGAGATTGCAAAGAAATTTAATCTGAAGATTGTTTCGATTAAAGACCTGATCGAATACCGTCTGCAAACCGAAACCATTATTCAAAGAGAGGTAGAAGTAAATATGCCCACTGCCTGGGGCGATTTTAAACTGGTAGCTTATCGCCAAACAACCACAGACCAGGAACATCTTGCCCTTATTAAAGGAGAATGGAAAAAAGAAGAGCCCATCCTGGTCAGAGTACACTCTTCTTGTCTTACAGGCGATATCTTTGGTTCGTGCCGTTGCGATTGCGGACAGCAATTACATGCTTCCATGGAAATGATTGAAAAGGCAGGCAAGGGTGTATTGGTATATATGAATCAGGAAGGGCGCGGTATTGGCTTATTGAATAAACTGAGAGCCTATAAATTGCAGGAAGAAGGAATGGATACCGTAGAAGCCAATATTGAACTGGGCTTTAAAATGGATGAACGGGATTATGGCGTTGGAGCTCAAATACTACGCGATCTGAAGGTTTCCAAGATTCGTCTATTAAGCAACAATCCTAAAAAAAGAGCCGGACTACTTGGATATGGTCTTGAAATCATAGATACTTTGCCGATAGAAATCACGCCTAATAAACACAACCTTACTTACCTGACTACCAAACGGGATAAGATGGGACACTCTTTGAAATTCAAAGACTGAATAAGCTTAACGACTTACTAATTGGTGGGCGGATGCTCTGCAGGGGCAACGTTATTGCTCTTAAGCATTTTCCGGATTTTCTCCTTGTATCGCCTTACTAATTCACCCATTGTATTGAACTCCTCCTTATAAGAGAGCCCTGCTCCTTGTGAGTACGGCGCATCAGCATTCAGAACGGTATTATCATTTGTTTTATTATATGCTTTTAGTCTCAGCTTTCCGTTCTTGGTAAGCTTGTACTCTACGTTAAGGTCACCAACCAAGTTGTTGGTGGTGCTTTTCTGGGTCGATCCGCTTATGACCGATCCATCTACCGAAAGCCGGTCATTCAGCACCTGCGTAGAAAGAGCCAACTCCATTTCATCTCTGTTAACCTGATCACCGGGTCTGTATTTTACCCTCAAATCAAAATCATTGCTTATCTGAGAAAGCCAATTGCTTAATTGATTGGAAAGCAATTCACTGGTAGTTGCATTCACAGCAGTGGCCCCTGAGTTTTGAGCATCAAATCCCAGTGGAGCCACGAAATTGTTAAGCACCAATAAAGCAAGCACCTGACGATTTACCTCCTGCTCATTATTTATATTCCGTTTTACTTCCTGGCGGGTTGTTTCATCTACGGTAGGCAGATCAATATCAAAATTAATATTCGGCTGAAGCAGGCTTCCGGTAAGTCCCATAATACAATCAACAGGATATCTTCTGCCACTGGTATCGGTTTGCACAACCGGTTTTAAGCTTGCCCTCACCTGGTAATCGGCTTTAAGATTAACAGTAGCATCTTTGGGTTCACCCGACCAGCTGATGCTTCCTCCTTTTTCAATCTTAAATTTTTTGTTAATCAGATTTTTCAATGTAAACAGGTACTCTCCGCTTTCAATCGTATAATCGCCCAACATAGAAAACTTACCAAGGGTATTAATATTCATCTGCACATTTCCGGCACCTTTTGCCTTAATCACATCCCCTACTTTCTGATCAAAAATGAGCTGAATGTTTGCATCCGGAGTCATCTCGAGACTAAAATTCAGACTGATCCCATTCAGATTAACCTGATAAATGTTTTTCGTTTTAACGGAGTCTTTATTTACAAATCGTATAAAATTATTTGTGGAGACTTCTTGTGTGCTTTCCAGAGGAATAAATAAATTGGTAAACCGGGTACGGTTTGCCTTTTTATCAAATAATTTCTCGGTCTTTACACTGGCTTCAATAAGCAGATTATCCACTGTCCCACTAATGGAAATCGGTCCCGACACAAAGGCTGTTCCATAATAATCCGGATTGTCATTCTCTGTGGTATTGAGGCAAAGGAATGTATTTGTTTCAATAGGAAAACGAAGAGCGAAATTTGTAAAATGATCGTGACTAAGACGACCGTTTTTAACTATAGCCTGATTGCCATACTCATCCAGGATGACGAAATCGGAGAGGAGGAATGCATTATCCTCAATGGTGATAAGCTGATCCTTAAAGTGGTAATTGGTATTGAGGTATGACAAGGTAACCTTGGTGCCGTCTGCAATAATACTTCCTGTAAGAGCCGGTTTGCTCCAGGAACCTCTCAGGTTCATGGTTCCGGAAAAATGTCCCTCAAAATTTTTGCAATAATCCTTTACATACGGTTTGAAAAGCGAAAAGCTCATCCTGTTCAGATCCAGTTCAAAATCCAGATTGTTTTCTTTTCGTCCGGGGTAATAGTATCCGGAAAACAACATATCAGGAATAAGGCCCTGACTAAAATTACCATGGAGGTATAATGCTTCCTTCTTTTTGTCCCATACCGATTCGAGACTTCCGTTCCCGATTGTATCATTATTTACTTGTAACCCGCTAAAAGAATAGGAGCTGGTAAAAACAAAACTATGCCAAACATCCGAAATCGAAATCTTGCCTTCGGTAATTCCTTTTAAAGAAACCCCGGTGTTATGAAGCATCGGATTCAGGTTAGCCAGATTGAAATGGCTGAGGCCAATACTCAAAAAATCATTTTTATCTTCCGTGGCTCTTCCATCCAGCTGAACGGACTGCATACCGCTTGCAAAACCAAAATCATGGAAAATAACTTTACCTGAATCGAACAGAACAATATTTCTGCCGGTTTCTTTCCATAACGAATCCTCTAAAAATATTTTTGCAGAAGAAAGATGCAGAATGGCGGCTTCCGGAGAAAGAACATTCAGGTAGGCCATGATATTACCGGAATACTTTTTCTTTGTTTCATTTTCCCAATTCATATTAAAACGAACCGAGTCGGCCGATCCGTTGGTTTGAAGTGAAAACTGATCCACCCCTACACTATCACTCAACCAGATACGGGAGCTTTCGGTAGTTACAACCATTTGTTTGGCGCTGTTATTTCCGGCATGCAAACTCCAGTCTTCAAAAGTAGCCTGATGTATACGAAGGGCTTTGGATGCGGCATCCAGTTTTAAGCTGGAAGTGGCCGAATGCAGACTTCCATTTATACTGGTATTGTGTGCAGCACTGATTTCAGGAAAGAAGAGGGTGCTAATCATGTCGGTATTTTTCAATACCACATTAAAGCTGAAATCTTCGGGGCTCTGTACACTTCTTTTACTTTTCTTGTCTTTCTTATCCGGCTGGGGCTCCTGAAAATAAGCGGGAAGATAAGCTCCCAAAAGTCTTTTTGTATAGGAGGTGATATCCATCAATGTAAACTGACCCGAAACGGTTGCATCCACATAATCAGAGTTAAGCGATAAAACCTTATTGCCTGCCGAACCACTCGAAAATATTGTCACCTCGGGTAAAAACGCCTGATGCTGATCCTGAACATAATTTACTTTCTGCAGGCTTATTCCGCCAATGAAATTATCCAGATTATCACCCGTAAGGTTTACATCACAGGTAGCACTGAGTACCGCATTCTGTCCCCCATGATAAAAATGAAGAGCTGCCAGGTTTGCATCTCTTACCTCCGCAGTAAAGTTAAATACCGGCAACTTGCCATTAAAATCTATATCTCCTTTATAACGGAGATTAATATTTTCATCCTCAATACTCAAACCTCCTTTTAACTCCTGTCTGGAAAAGGTTCCATCAAAACGAATATTTTTGTACACATAGTCATTCAGTTCCAGATATTGTGCCACTCCATCCTTTAACGAAATTTCTGCCTGTCCATCCCGTATATCATCTCCTTTAAACTCTCCGCTTACTGATAGACGGCCAAATCCGGGCAGGGAAAAAAACTGTCCTGCATTAAAATCCTTTACATTCAGTTTACCGAGATATGAAATACGATTATCCGCATTTTTCTTCAGCGTAATATCGGATGATACGGAACCAATGCTGGTATTAAACTCCCCGAAAGCAACGAATTCATCCAGGTACCCTTCCATTGTTCCATGAAAACGGATGGTACCCAGTGTAGCTATATTATCCGGCAAGATGAGCTTGGCTCCGGAAAGGAATGGAGGAATGGAGATTTTTTCCAAATCGGCTTTGTCTGTCAACACATCTTTTGCTTTCAGTGTTATGTAAGTGTGTGTAATATCGGGGAGTCCCTTAAAGCTTACATCACCGATAAAACGTGAGAGTTTACCAAACCCAATATTCAGATTTTTCCCTACCAGATTGTTTACCCGGCCAGTTACCGTTCCACCTTTTAGCTCCAGCTGCTGATGTATACCCCGCAGATCCCTTGCAAAATAAGCGATATCTCCCATTTCAATAACGGAAGATTTAAAGGTTGCATTCATACCAACACTATCTTCTATGTTTTCCAGATCATGGGGATCGTGAAATGTAAAAAGCATATCGGCATATAAATTACTTCGTGGGGTGACAATACGCAGCTCATTGAATTGAGCACACCGGTTACTGAGTTCTACTACGGCAGAAAGACTGCTGAGCAAAAAGCCACTTCGTTCGCGGGCGCTGAGATAGGCGATTTCTGCATGGATGGTGTCACCGTGCAGCTTAATACCGGTAATACGCGCATTGACACTGCTGGCCCGTATATTCCTCAGGTTAACACCCCAGGCCGTATCCGTATTCTGCTTAAAGTCATAAACGAATTCCATATTGGTCACCTCTACCGAATTCAGATCCAGTCTCCAATGACCCGATGATTTTTTTTGGGGTTTGTCCGGGCCGCTATCCAGGGCATCAATCAAAAAAGTATAAGCCATGTCATGCTCCCCTTTATACTTTTTCATTTTCAGATGAGGGTTCACCAGACTCATATTATCGATCACCAGCCATTCATCTCCTATACCGAAGAAACCGATATCAATTTTTAATTTTTGTGCATACAATACCGTATCCTGATGTTGATCACCGATAAAAATACCTTCCAGGACAAGTGTTTTAACGAATTCGAAATCCACACCCTTTATTTCAACCTTTGTTTTCAGCTTTTCGGAAAGGCTTGCGGTGACTTTTTTAACCAGCCAGGTCTGAACACGGGGAGACCGCAGCAAAGCATAGGAAGAAATCATCAATATGATGATTACTCCCAGGATATACAGCAGTATTTTACCTAGCTTTTTGATACTTTTGCTTTTTATATTCTTTGTCAGCCTATTGAATTGAAATTCAATACACAAATTTACGAAATATGAGCGGGAGACCTATTTATATTCTGGGAATTGAATCATCCTGTGATGATACGGCTGCTGCTGTAAGTGCAGATTGCCGGATTTTATCAAATATTACTGCGGGACAGGAAATACATAGCCTCTATGGAGGTGTTGTACCCGAACTGGCCTCCCGTGCACATCAACAAAATATCGTGCCAGTTATTGATGCAGCCTTAAAAAAGGCTGGAATTAACAAAAATGAGCTGAATGCGGTGGCTTTTACGCGGGGACCTGGATTAATGGGTTCTTTACTTGTGGGAGGCTCTTTTGCAAAGGCTTTTGCCCTGGGCTTACAGCTGCCTTTAATTGAAATAAACCACCTCCGGGCTCATATTCTGGCGCATTTTATTGAAACGGATGAAAAACCCGTTCCTTCCTTTCCGCTTTTGTGTCTTACTGTTTCAGGAGGGCATACCCAGCTTGTCCTGATGAAGGATTACGACATCATGGAAATTATCGGAGAAACAAACGATGATGCAGCCGGAGAAGCGTTTGATAAAGCGGCAAAAATTATGGGACTTCCTTATCCCGGAGGCCCGTTGGTTGATAAATTTGCCAAAGAAGGCAACCCGCATGCCTTTTCATTTCCTCATCCTCATATGCCGGGCCTTTCATTCAGCTTTAGCGGCTTAAAAACAGCGTTTCTTTACTTTATAGAAAGTCAATCGAAAATAAACAAGAATTTTGTTGAAGAGCATAAACAGGATCTCTGCGCCTCTATTCAGGAAACAATTATTCAGATTTTACTGGCCAAACTGATTAAGGCAACGGAACAAACAGGAATTCGCAATATTGCTATTTCAGGAGGCGTTTCGGCCAATTCAGGATTAAGGAAAACACTCCAGGAAGAAGCGGCAAAAAGGGGCTGGACGCTCTCTATCCCCAAAATGGAGTATTGTACCGATAATGCCGCCATGATTGCCGTAGCCGGTTATTTCAAGTATCTTCGCGGGGAGTTCTCCGGTCAGGATATAGCTCCTGCTGCGAGATACATACTCTGATACATGCTCGGAAAATACGGTTTCGTTTCATCGCTGATCGTTTCCTCCCTCTGTTCCTCGGCACAGATATCTGATACTTGTAAACAAGACAAGCCTCTGCCTGATCCTATATGCAGGATTTTTAAATTAAACCCGGCAGCAATGGCGTCGGGGCCTATTCCCGTTTATTCCGGTTCTTACGGAATTATATATGAAACACCCATTTCTCATCGTCAATCTATACAGGTAGGTATTGCTGTTGTAGGCAAAGGGGCTTTTTTTAATTTGTATGAGCGTTACAGCATGCCAGCACCTTATGGAACAGGTGTATCGGTAAAGGGTACGGCTCTCCAATTCGCCTGGAAAATATACCGTAACACCAAAAGAAAACAAGCTCCAAGAGGATGGTATGCGGCTCCGCTTGTTCGTGTTGCAACCAGCGGCATTGGCAGGACCTACGCATACAGCACCAAAGGCGAATATCTTGAATTCGATAACTTTGATATCAACCTCATTATCGGATACCAGCGTTTGCGAAAAACCTGCAAAGGATTGGTGTTTGATTTTTTCTTCGGTGGAGGATATAAACAGTATGAAGCAGAAATGCATGCTACCCCCGGGGTATCTCAACCCTATTCTTTAAAAAGCAATCCACTTTTATATTCTCCGGTAAATATCATAGGAGGAATGACCCTGGGCTGGGGATTCTGCAGCGGCCACTGACCATTTAAACTTTCTGGTATGCTGCTTCGTCATTAGTTATACCTTTATGTCGAATCAATATGTTTACAATCTTTATTTATGAAAAACACACTTTCTCTTCTGGCCTGCATCATCCTATTTACCGTTTCTTCTTCAGCTCAATTCGATAAGGGAGCCTCTTATATAGGACTTGGGGTTTCCTTTAACAATCAGCATTCGTCTGCTACCAACTCATCGGGAAACAAGATATCTACTACCGGCTTTCTATTAGGACCTGATTTCGGATATTTTCTGAATGACAAATGGGTGATAGGTGCCGGACTGGGGTATAGCTACAACAGAAGTTCCACCTATTCTATCGTCTTCTCCGATCAAAACACATCGACTCAAAGTGCGCTGATATTCCAGCCTTATCTACGACGTTATTTCAAAATGGGTGAAAAAGTGGCTCTCTTTGCACAAATAAGCATTGGTTATAGTTACGGATGGGAATCGGAGACGGATGTAAATACCGTTTCCCATACAGCCTCCCCGCAGGTTAATATCAACACCGTGATGGCCGGATTTACACCCGGTATCAATTACTGTCTTAATAAACACTGGATGTTAGAAGCCAGTACCTCTATCCTGTCTTTACAATACGCCTCTACCAGCAACGCGGGTAGCACCGTAGCCATGGATCAATCCAATGTACAGTTCAGTTTGCTGCCAGTAGGTATTATACTGGGAGTGAAGTACATCATCCATCAGTAAGATATAGTTCCACGCTCGTGGGAGCGTGGAAGTTATAGGTCTATTTCTTATTTTTGCGGCATGAATTTTATACTTCGCATCCTTATTTCCACCCTCTCCATTTTGGTGACGGCTTATTTGCTGGGTGTTCATATTGACAGTGTATGGACGGCCATATTGGTTGCCCTCGTCCTTGCTTTTCTGAACTCCGTTCTCAAGCCCCTCATGATCCTGCTTTCTTTACCTGTTACAATTGTCACTTTCGGACTCTTTTTGCTGGTTATCAATTCAATTATTATCCTCCTGGCTTCCCGAATCGTAAACGGGTTTCATGTGGAAGGATTCTGGACTGCTATGGGGTTCAGCATTGTGCTATCCTTTATCACTTCAATCCTGGACCGGATCAGAAAAAAGGAGGAGCAGCAATAACATGAAAATCAGGCATTAAACCTGAAATAGGTTACTATATTGTAAATTGTTCATTAATAACACATTAAGTAGCCAATTATTTCCCTTCTTATTATAGATACCTATATAAAATAGGCTATATTTGATCAAGTAAAAGTGAACACCCTATCAAGTTCCTTATTACCGGGAACTGAAACCACTTTTCATCTGCACAATATTTCTTGTATTTTATAGAGTCCTGCTATTCAGCTTTTTAAAAATATGCTGTTAGCGGTAAAGATTTAATGATTTGAATATATCCGGGGGGTAGATTCAGGATACATTTGCGCTGTTATTTACCAGTAACAAGATAAGTTTTGGAAAAAAAGTACTCATCAGAATTCTTCTCTTTCCTTTCGTTGCGCGGCAAGCTCTCTTGCTATGGCATATTGCTTTTCTTATTCCTGGGATCCATTCATTTGTTTGCCGGAAGCCCTTTTCAGATTTCCTCCACTCCATCATCCTGGAGCGCCGGTTTCAATTCTGCACCCGGCAAGTTAAAAGTATTTGAAGAAAACAAAGGACAATACCTGAATCCCGTCAATAACTGGAAAGTAGAGTATGTATGTAAGACAGAAGGCAGTATGATCTTCTTTACATCCCAGGGAATCATTTATTCTGTTCCTAAAACAACGGAAAAGGAAGCTGCTAAATCAGAAGAAGACGAGGAATCGGAAAGCAGTCTTTCTCAGGCTCCTTCCTTTTATTATGTGCAGGCTAGCTGGCCCGGATCTAATCAACAAGCTCAGATAATTGCTCAGGATGAAGCTTCTTTCATTTTTAATTCCTCAGATGCCAAAGACCACAGCATCCAGCTTAACAATATGAAGGGGTTTAAAAAGCTGACCTATAAAAATATTTATCCCGGTATAGACTTAGAATTCACGTTTCATCCTCAGCAGGGAATAAAGTATGCGCTTGTAGTACAAGCCGGAACAGATGCCCGCAGCTTCTGCATACATTATGAGGGACAGGAAGGTCTTCGTCTGGATAAAACAGGTAATCTCCATATCAAAACCGAAACGGGCGATATTCTGGATCACGCCCCTGTTACAGTCACCACTTCGGGTAATAAAATAAAATCCGCTTTTCTTTTATCCGGCAAAGATGAAATCCGCTTCACCATGGATGCAGCCGATGCGGTATCCGGTTTAGTGATTGACCCCTGGACGGTAACGCCCGTTGTGCCTCCAGGAAGTGGATCTTATGTTCCAGCCGATGTGGAAATGGATGCTGCCAATAATGCGTATATATTGGGAATGGATGCAACCACCAAAGAGATGTATGTTCAGAAATACACCCCTGCGGGCACACTCTCCTGGACCTATCAATTCACTGAATTCGGATCTTCATCCTGGCAAAGCGATCTGGCTGTTGATCCTGCAGGTAACTCGTATGTGGCCGCTCCAAAGCCTTATACAAATGCCAATAACTTTACCTATGCCGCAGTAGGCGTTAATACATCCGGGGTACGAATCTATTTCTACAATACTTATAACGCCAATACCATTTTTGAAACACTCAGCATGGCTTATTCCTGTACCTATGCCACGTTGGTACAATCGGGTGCGGGTTTTAAGGGAGCTACCGGAAACATAACACAGGTGGCTGTGATGACTCCCGGCACCGGTGTTGTGGGTGCCGTTTCCACCAACAACAATACAGGAGAAATATATGCCAGCTGTGTTGCTCCCAATGGAAACTGGTATGGCCTGGCTTCGGACAGTAATTCGGTAACCACGGGTACCTATTCAAACGGTTCGTTTGATAATCTGATGTGTTATGCTATTACCGGAACAACGGTAACTTATTCCTGGCAAAAACACATTGATTATAATTTTATTGACTACCACGCCAAAGCGGGACCCAAGAAAATAGGAACCAATGGCATTGTGGCCAGTTGCGCCTACCTCTATACATCGGATGGAGTAAACCTTGATCAGCGGAGCCTTACCAACGGTGCGCTTATAAGACGGGTAACGATTCCCGGAGGAAGCAATACCACGGCAGGTAATTTCAACTCCGGTTTGGCCGTAGATCTTAAATGCGGATATTTATATGTAGGCGGGGTAAACAATATGTATGTATATGATGCCAACCTGAATCCTATATATACTTATACTGGTTTACCTGGAATCGTATATGGAGTTGCCTATAACAACAGCATTGTTTCTGTTTGCGGTGCAACGGCCGGAAATGTGGGCTTTGTTGCACAATATCCTGCTCAAACCTGCACTACCAATATTACCCATATCAATCCAACCTGTGGTGCAAGCAATGGCTCTGCCACAGTTACCCCCACCTTTTGCTCCGGGCCTTATACTTATCTGTGGACTCCTTCGGGACAAACTACTGCAACAGCCAGCGGACTACCTGCGGGTCTTTATACTGTGCAGATAGGAACAAACAGTTTTTGCGTAACGGTATCGGATACGGTTACGTTAAGACCCACAACCGGAGGAACGGAAGCTATTACCGGAACCAATGTTAATTGTGCCGGAGGTACGAATGGTTCCGCTACTACTACCATGACGGGAGGAACCGCACCTTTTACCTATACCTGGTCGCCTGCTCCGGGAGGAGGACAGGGAACAGCAACAGCTACCGGTCTTGCGGCAGGAACTTATACCTGTACAGTTAACGACAATGCAGGTTGCAATACAACACTAACTGTTGTTATTACTCAACCCACACCTTTAGCAACCACCAACTCACAGGTTAATGTAGTATGTAATGGAGGAACCAACGGATCGGCAACTGTTACAGCCAGCGGAGGTACTGCTGCCTATACCTATTCATGGAGTCCTTCAGGCGGAACAGCTGCTACAGCAACAGGTCTTGGAGCCGGTACTTATACCTGCACCGTTACCGATTCAAAAGCGTGTACCACCACTTCTACTGTAACCATTACTCAACCACCTGCTCTGGCGGCAACCACCTCAACAGTTCCTGCGCTTTGCGGATCAAACAACGGATCGGCAAGCGTTACAGCCTCAGGAGGTACACCTGCTTATACCTATTCCTGGAATACAGCACCTGCACAAACAACCGCTACAGCCAGTAATTTAACTGCAGGAACGTTTACCTGTACCATTACAGATGCCAGCGGATGTACGATGACAGCCACAGCTTCGGTAACCAGCACCGGCGGGCCGGTTGTAACCTCCGCTCCTCCTGTTAATGTCACCTGCTTTGGTGCCTGCAACGGATCGGATGTTGTTTCGGTTACAGGTGGTACTGCACCTTATACCTATTCCTGGAGCCCGGCACCGGGGAGCGGTCAGGGTACGGTTTCTGCCGGATCCATGTGCGCTGGTACATTTACGTGTAATGTTACCGATGCTACCGGTTGTTTACAATCCTCTACTATTATCATTACCCAACCAACAGCTTTAACGCTTACTCCTTCCAGCACAAACGTAAGTTGTTTCGGAGGTGCTAACGGAACAGCAGGAATTGGCGCCAGCGGAGGAACAAGTACTTATACCTATGCCTGGACACCTGTACCAGGAGCCGGGCAGGGAACACCGAATGCTACTTCACTCACAGCAGGCAGCTATACTATTATGGTTACCGATGCCAACGGATGTAAAGATTCATCCGTCATTCCTATTACACAACCAACACTGCTCACTGTTTCCGCTTCCGGCTTAATGGCCACGTGTAATGGTAAATGCAATGGTCAGCTCATTTGTATTCCCAACGGAGGATCTACAGCTTACAGTTATTCCTGGAGCAGCGGATGTACTGCAGCAAGCTGTAACAATGTATGTTCCGGGCATTACACCGTAAGCATCACCGATGCGCATGGTTGTATTGCATCCGATACTACCACCGTAACAGAGCCTGCTCCATTGGCAATGACCATGGGCAACAAACCCAGTATCTGTAATAAGCCCGATGGAAAAGATTCGGTAACAGTAACCGGCGGAACTACGGCTTACACGTATTCATGGTCTCCGGGTGCGGGATCCACCAATGCAATTTATAACAACATCCTTGCCGGTACCTACACCGTTTATGTTCAGGACAGTCATGGCTGCCGTGATTCGAGCAGTAATACCGTTCCCAATCTGCCGGGTGTAAATATTTCCAATCTTACCTCCACACCGGTTACCTGTTTTAACGGAACCGATGGAACGGCAACCGATTCGGCATGGGGAGGTTATAAACCTTATACGTTTGTATGGAGTCCTGCACCGGGTGGTGGACAAGGATCTCTGGCAGCTACCGGATTACCGGCAGGCACCTATACCTGCACAGTAACGGATTCTGCCAGCTGTACCAATTCGGCCACGGTGACTATTGTTCAGCCCACACCTCTTCTGCTCACTGCCATGCCTGCAGCACGCATATGTATAGGACAATGTATTCCCATTACGGCAGCTGCCAGCGGCGGATCTCCCGGATATACGTATTCGTGGACCCAAAACGGAACCCCTGTTACCTCTCCGGTATGTCCTGTCGTAACCACTACCTATACCGTAGCGGTCACCGATTCCCATGGATGCGTAGTAGCGCCTGCAACAGTCACTATTAATGTCAATCCTCCGTTGGAAGTAACTACTGCCGGCGCCACGGTTTGTCCCGGTATCTCCTCTACCCTGCAAGCCATCGGTAGCGGAGGCGATAGTATTTACTCCTATCATTGGATACCGGCTACAGGCCTCAACAATCCGAATATACCCAACCCGATAGCGACTCCAGCTGTGACAACTACCTATACCGTTATTATTTCCGACAATTGCGGCACGCCTACCGATTCGGCTATGGCTACCGTTACTTTGTACCCCAATCCGATTGTGTCATTCACGTGTGTTGATTCTGTTCATTGTGCACCGGTATGTGCCAACTTTACCGGAACATCCAATCCTGCCTGTGCCAGTGCCGTATGGACATTTGGAGACGGGGCTACTGCCAATGGATGCGATTCAGCCCACCATTGTTATTACACTGCCGGTACTTATAATATCACTTATAGTGTAACTGACATACATGGTTGCATAGGTTCGCATACCATACCCAACTATATAAATGCATTACCCGATCCGATAGCAGCATTTACCGATAGCCCCAATCCGGCTACTGTAGTGGATCCGCTTATCTTCTTTACCGATGAGAGTACCAATGCCATCAGCTGGCTCTGGAGTTTTGGCGATCTGAGCGGAGCTTCCTCCACTCTGGAGAATCCAAACTATTCTTATCCCGATACCGGTTGTTATGTGGTACAGCTTACGGTAACAGCTCCCAATGGTTGTAAGGATTCGGTACGAAGCCCGATTTGTATTGAGCCCGACTTTACCTTTTATGCCCCGAATACATTTACTCCCAACGGGGATGGAAAAAATGATGTCTGGATGCCTTTCGGAATCGGTATCGATGTCAATAATTATCATCTGATGATGTTCGACCGCTGGGGCAATCTGATGTTCGAAACCTATAAATGGGATCAGGGCTGGGATGGCAGAGCCAATGGCGGTTCAAACATTGCCCAGATAGATACCTATGTATGGAAGGTGGATTTAAAAGACTTCAAAGGCAACCGCCATCATTACGAAGGACATTGTAACCTTATCAAATAATATTGCGGGGGTAATTCAGCCGGCTACGTTTTCGAGCACTTCAAAAATCTTGACCATCGCCAGCGTATCCATCTTGCAATAAGCCAGCAATGATTCCCTCATTTCTTCCTGAACAAACAAATCGTTTTCACTTCTTAACTGTTCGTATACCGTCATGGCCACATTGCCATTGGTAATTTTTAGTCCGTCATAGGAGAAACCGGGAACTAATGCAGGCAATACATTTTTAATAGACGACGAGCCTTTCATGGCAGGATCATAATACATATGATCGGAAAAAGGGATGATCAGATCCCGGATACGTGCCAGACGTTTGTCTATCTCGGTTCCGTATTCCGGAAAATCTTTTTTCAATGCATTCAAAATACTTCGTTCAAACGTGGCATAGTATACCAGGATATCTCCCCAGCCCTCGGTATGCTTGAGCAGGCTTAGCAAAAAGGATTTTCGTGGATCGACATGGGTCTCGGCCAGAAACTCTACATGCTCCAGTTCCGAATGCTTATCTTTTTTATAATGCAAAGAGTATTGAAAAGGCAGGTGTTGGTATGGATGTGTATTTTCATACAGCGGAACAGCCGGCATGGTTGTTTCAAAATCAAGAAAAAACAAAGGATACTGGATTTCCGACAGAAAGCCGCTGATCTTCTTTTTGTCTATCAACGGCTTCTGACTGCGCAAGGCATCCAGTTGGATCTGAACTTCCCCGTTAAAAACTGTTTCCTCTTTTATATCCGAAATACGGCAGATACCGGTATTGTACATGGCAAACAGTTCCGATTTACGAATACCCCCCAGGTTGAATACCGAGTCTTCCGGAACTCCTTTCCAGCAATGACCAATAAAATCGCAGGGATAAGGACTAAAACATTGTTCTCCTATCGGGATATCGGGAGCCTGAGCCAGATTCAATACTTCTTTCTGGTTGTTGATCTGCTCTCCAATCATATCCTGTTTGGCCAGCGCTTTATTCCTGACACTGATCATACGAAAAAGCGCATGAGGCTCAATAGCTCCTTTGCGCCGGTAATCTGTATTCAGATGGACCAGAAAAAAATCTTCCAGTGGCAGGCTTTGTGTAATCACAAAATATTGCAGGGAAGCATCCAGAATATGCGAAGGAGTGATGCGGGAGGAGCTCTTCACCTCATAGCCATACCACTTCCCATCCTTTTTTACCAATATATCCAATGCTGCCAGCACCCGTTCGGATTGAAAAGCCGCTTCATAAATAACTTCCACTCCTGAATCAATCAGCAGCTTCGTTTTTTCCACACTCTCGGAATAATGCCGCACATTTTTAGGACTGGCATCGGTGCCGCCTGGAAAAAGGTCACGGGCCATGAAACCTATATTGGTGCCACGCTGAAAAACAGCCTGACGTTCGGCAGGGATGGGATCGCGGAGTTGAGGATAATGCCGGTAAAGAAAAAGGGATTTATGGCATTGAAGGCCCCGGATAAATGCAGATTTAGACAACAGATGTTTCTCCAAGGCCATGACAGATCAGAACCCAAAGGTATAGATACTTTTCAAGCCTTTTACCCGGTACAGACGGACTCGTCAACAGGATAACAAAAAACAATCCGGTGTTTAGTTGTTCAGCGTGATAATCTCGCTCAGGAAGCTGGAGTTTTTTACACTCACGGCTTTAGAGTAGTTCAGGATGTTTTGGATAACCTGTGCATCGGGTTCAAACCCGGCATCTGTTCCTGAATAAGGAACATCATTAAACAGATCGCCCCGGGAGGCTGAGGAGGTTTCCGGACTTTTGTAAGTAGAGGTTTTCTTCATCGATGGGGTTGGTTGGTGACAGGGGTTTTGTACCCTGGTAATGATTGTGATTTGAATATAAAACGCAGGAAAAGAGAGAATATTATTCTCGGGAGGGAAGAATTACAAAAAAAATGTGAAAAAGGAGCCGGGGATACCGGCTCCATGAAACTAGCTGATTTCCAGCTGCTTTTCTTCTATCATCTTACGCAAGTTGAGCAGCGCATAACGCATACGGCCCAGGGAGGTGTTTAAACTCACATTCATCTTTTCGGCTATCTCTTTAAAGCTCTTATCGCCGTATATACGCATCACCAGCACCTGCTTCTGTTCTTTGGGCAGGCGTTTAATCAGCTGCATCAGCTCATCATTGGTTTGGGAGCGCATCATCTTTTGTTCAATGCTTTCTTCCTTTTTTACCTGACGGAACACATCAAAATCGTCGTGGCCATAGCTCATTGGCATCAGTGACGACTTGCGGAAATAGTCTATCATCACATTATGAGCAATGCGGGTTACCCACGGCAAAAACTTTTCCTCGTTTTTATACGTTCCTTTCTTCAAGGTATTGATCACCTTGATAAACGTATCCTGGAAAAGGTCGTTGGAGAGCTCCCGATCGCTCGTTTTCTGGTAGAGGTAAGAGAATACCCTACGTTTATAGCGGGTTACCAGCACACCTAAGGCTGATTCATTCCCTTGTTGAAATTGGATGATTAACTCCTGGTCGGAACAAGCTTGGATATCCATAAATACCTCCGTTTTTAGTTAAAGTCTTAATTGGCCTTAATTAAAAAGTAGAGTTTATTCTATGGTCCTTCTTGTTTAGCAGGTAAGCAATGAGTGCTTTTCCTGGTGGTTTATAATTGCAACATTTTCAGATTTGGTGCTAAAAAAACCGGCTTTTGTATTGGAAAAAACAAAAACCAGTGACTATTAATACCAACTCTATTTAACAAATATATGCAAAAATCTGTAACTACCAAAAATATCTTCACTTCCGGTTGCTAACCGTTAAACGTTTGTAAGTAATCCCTCCTTGTCAGAACCCCGCTTGTTTTTTGTCTACTTTGTGGTGAACGATCGCATAACATTCTCATCCACTACTAATAAGCTAGCCATGATCCCAACACTCAGAGTATTCGCCCTTTCGGATTATGAACGCATTGTAACGGAAGGATTCCAGTATATCGTCAAGCTGGACGGAGAAGACAGCGCCAATTACAACTCCGTTATTCACCTCCATCCTTTTAAAACCATGCAGGAGGCCACCACCTATCTGGTTGGGCTGAATTATCCCAAAGGAAGCTATATGAAACCCATTCAGGGCGATCTGGAGTACTGGAAAGGTATTGCCTCCGGTACCGAGTTACTGGAAGCCTATATTTTTTATCCCCGCTAGTAACGGATTATCGGTCATTAACCTACTCCTTTTATCCAGGTATCCCCCTGTTTAGTTTTTCTGCCCGATCAAGGCAGGAAGCCTGAATTATAAGTACTTTTGCACCCGGAAGAATCCTGTTGTTTTAAACGGGATAAAGACACAAAAAGAAATCTGTTTAATACCCATAAAGACCCGTGCTAATACTGTCACCGGTTTTGTAAAGAATGGAACCAATTACTGAAAGAACCCTCGAATCCCTCGATACAAAAAAATTTATTGTCATCAAGGGGGCACGCGTCCATAATCTGAAGGATGTGGATGTGGCTATTCCCCGTAACAAGCTGGTGGTTATTACCGGCCTCAGCGGATCGGGAAAGTCGTCCCTTGCTTTTGATACCCTCTTTGCCGAAGGCCAGCGCCGTTATGTAGAGAGCTTGTCATCCTATGCCCGTCAGTTCCTTGGCAAAATAGAAAAGCCGGCTGTTACCTCTATCAAAGGTATTTCGCCGGCTGTAGCCATAGAACAAAAGGTGAATACTCGTAACCCACGGTCTACCGTAGGCACCTCCACCGAGATATATGATTATCTCAAATTGCTTTTTGCCCGTATCGGAAAAACAATATCACCTGTTTCAGGACGTATTGTACGACGCGATACGGTAAGTGATGTGGTGGAACATATCTCCACCTACCCTTCGGGCACCCAGCTGATGTTGCTGGCTCCTTTAACCCGTAATGAAGGCAAGACCTTGCGTGAACAACTGGAGCTGCTCATGCACCAGGGGTTTACCCGCATTATTGTAAAACAGGAAGTGATACGGATTGATGATTTCCTGGACAAAAAATTCTCGGAGAAAACAGCAATCCTGATTGTCATTGATCGCATACGAGTAAAAAAAGCGGAAGAAGAAGAAGACAACCGCATGGCGGATTCCATACAGACTGCTTTTTTTGAAGGCGGAGGAGAATGTATGGTACAGGTTGGAGAAAAACCAGAAATGATCCGTTTCTCAAACCGTTTTGAACTGGACGATATCACTTTTGAAGAACCGAGTCTTCATTTTTTCAGTTTCAACAATCCCATCGGCGCCTGCAAACATTGCGAAGGTTTTGGAACGGTAATCGGTATTGATGAAGATCTGGTGGTGCCGGATAAAAGTCTGAGTATTTACGAAGATGCCGTTGCCTGCTGGAGGGGAGAAAAGATGGGGGAATGGAAAGAGGAACTGATTCTGCATGCACACAAATTCAATTTCCCCGTTCATAAACCCTGGAACGAACTGACGGCAGCACAACGCGAATTGGTATGGAACGGGAATAAACATTTCGGAGGACTGCATGCTTTTTTCAAATTTATTGAAGAGCAGAGTTATAAAATCCAGTATCGTGTGATGCTTTCCAGGTACAGGGGAAAGACAACCTGTCCCGAATGCAAAGGCACACGCCTGCGCAAGGATGCCAATTATGTAAAGGTTGCAGGCTTATCTATTACCGATATTGTATTGCAGCAAATCCGGACGAGTCTCGAACTTTTCAAAACCATACAGCTTACTCCGCACGATGAGCAGATAGCACGTCGCATACTCACGGAAATAATCAGCAGGCTTCAGTTTTTATGTGATGTAGGTCTTGGTTATCTTACTCTTAACCGGCTTTCCAACAGCCTTTCGGGTGGTGAAAGCCAGCGTATCAACCTGGCCACCTCACTTGGCTCCAGCCTGGTGGGATCTATGTATGTACTGGATGAGCCCAGTATCGGTCTACACCCAAGGGATACCGAACGTCTCATTCATGTTCTTAAATCCTTACGTAACCTTGGCAATACGGTTATTGTGGTGGAGCATGACGAAGAAATTATGCGTGCCGCCGATGAAATCATCGACATAGGTCCCGGTGCAGGCACCGAAGGCGGTCGTGTTGTATTTCAGGGCACGCATTTGCAGCTTGACAAAGCAACCGAAAGCTTTACGGCCGAATACCTGAGCGGTAATATGTCCATTGCTATTCCTACAAAAAGAAGATCGTGGACCAAGGCGATAGAAATAAAGGGCGCTTCGGAAAACAATTTGAAAAATCTGGATGTCGTTTTCCCTTTACAAATAATGACCGTCATTACCGGTGTCAGCGGATCGGGTAAAACATCACTCGTTAAACGGGTATTGTATCCGGCTTTGAAAAAGATTCATGGTGGCTTTGGAGAACAGAGCGGTGCATTTGATAAGCTAAGCGGTGATTACAGAAGCATTCAGGCAGTAGAGCTGGTAGATCAGAACCCCATCGGCAAATCATCCCGCTCCAATCCTGTTACCTATATCAAAGCGTATGACGAGATCAGAGCTTTGTATGCCGATCAGCCTCTGGCAAAGATGAGAGGGTATAAACCTGCTCAGTTTTCATTCAATGTAGACGGTGGACGATGTGAAGTATGTGAAGGAGAAGGAGAGGTGCTGATTGAGATGCAATTCATGGCCGATGTGCATTTGCCTTGTGAAGCCTGCAACGGAAAACGATTCAAACAGGAAACGCTGGAAGTACTGTTTCATGAGAAATCAGTAGCCGATATCCTGAATATGACGGTGAGTGAAGCGATTGATTTTTTCGGAGCGGATAAAACAGGGTCGTCGGAAAAGAAGATAGTACACAAACTGCAACCTCTTGCCGAAGTAGGATTGGGATATATACACCTGGGGCAAAGCTCCAGCACCCTCAGCGGTGGAGAAGCACAACGAATCAAGCTGGCCTCTTTCATAGGCCTTGGAACCCATGCCGCCCCTACCCTCTTTATTTTTGATGAACCAACCACGGGTTTGCATTTTCATGATATCAGCAAATTACTGATTGCTTTTAATGCACTGCTGGCTCAGGGACATTCTATTCTGATCATTGAGCATAATATGGAAGTGATTAAATGTGCCGACTGGGTGATTGATCTGGGTCCTGAAGGGGGTGATGAAGGCGGACGTATCCTGTTTGCCGGCACTCCGGAAGATCTGACCAAATGCAAGGAGTCGTATACCGCCAAATATCTGAAGGAAAAGCTTTGATAACACGAGTCTTAAGCCTTATCCATTTATACCATGGCCTTACATAAACACCGTAAAAGAGAACTGGAAGATGAGCTGGGGTTTGGTACCAAAGTAACCGACCGCAATACCCGCTTTATTCATCCCGACGGTACGTTCAATATACAACGCAAAGAAGTTTCCAACTGGGGCTCTATCAGTATCTATCATCACCTCATCTCCATGTCGTGGAGAAAATTCAATACCATCATCATCCTTTATTTTTTGATGATGAATGCATTGTTTGCCACCTTCTATTATTTTATCGGGTTGGATCAGCTCACCGGAAGCCGATCGGCAACCCCATTGGGTAAATTCTTCGATGGTTTTTATTTCAGCGCTCAAACCTTAACTACTGTCGGGTATGGAGGCTTGAGTCCGGGCAGTCATTTGATGAATGCCATCGCATCGGTAGAAGCGCTTTTCGGTGTATTGGGCTTTGCACTCATTACCGGTTTGCTTTACGGGCGTTTTTCAAGACCTACTGCCAAAATCATGTTCAGCAAAAAAGCCATTATCGCTCCTTTCCGGGAAGGCACCGCATTTCAGTTTCGTCTGGCCAATCAGTTACGCAACAGCCAGCTGATTGATGTAGAATGCAGGGTCAGTGTTTCGTTGCTGGAAGATGATAACGGACAAAAGGTGCGCAAATTCCGCCCATTGGATCTGGAAATAAAAAAGATCAATTTCTTTCCCATGAGCTGGACCATCAATCATATCATTACCGATGCCAGTCCCCTGTATGGAATGAGCGCTTCTGATCTGGAAGAATCCGATGCTGAATTTATGATCCTCATCACCGGTTTTGATGATACCTTTTCTCAAACCGTCAATTCCCGCTATTCCTATAAATATTTTGAAACGGTGCATGGTGCACGCTTCAAAAGTGTTTTCAGCTTTGATGAACGGGGACGGACCGTGCAGGATCTTAACCTGCTGAGTGTTTATGAAGAAGCGGAGTTGCCGGTGCTGGTGGAGGCTTGATTCTTATCTGGCTCCAATTGTTACTATTCAGAAACTATAAATTTTAAACGCTAAACACTAAACGCTCAAGTTGGCGTTGTCATCCTGAGCGAAGGGCCGCTTGCGCGAAGGGCGAAGGATCTATTCGTGTGTATGCGAGCCAACGCTTCTGCTCAGAATGACCGCGCAGTTGTTTTTTTTGCCTCCAGACTATTAACTCTTCGCACGGATTATATCCCGATATCTATCGGGGCCGCGCGAACGGTTACTATTCAGAAACTCTAAATTTTAAACACTCAATTATAAACGTTCAAGTTGATTAACTTAATCATTAAAAATTTAGCGTTTATAATTTAAAATTATTTGTATTCAGTCGCCACTACCCTACCGCCTCTTCCTTAAACTGCAACTCAAACAATTTCTTGTATTGTCCGTTCAGTTGGAGCAGCTCCTGATGCTTTCCGCTTTCGATAATATGACCGTGATCCAGTACCAGGATACGATCGGCTTTTTGTACGGTAGCCAGACGATGGGCTATGATGATGGATGTACGTCCTTCGGTAATTTTTTCAGTAGCACGACGGATTAAAATTTCCGATTCGGTATCGATGGAAGAAGTGGCTTCGTCGAGGACGAGGATACGGGGCTTGTAAACATAGGCCCGGATAAAGGCAATGAGCTGACGCTGTCCTACAGAAAGCACCGCTCCCCGCTCCTGCACCTGATAATCATATCCTCCGGGCAAGGCATCAATAAAATCATGTGCCCCCACAGCCTTCGCTGCTTCTATTACTTCGTGTAATGTTATATCCGGATTATTAAGTGTAATGTTATTGGCAATGGAATCGGAAAACAGGAAGACATCCTGTAATACCACCCCAATGCTTTTGCGCAACGATGCCAGTTCATACTCCCCTACCGGCTTACCATCAATACAGATGGCTCCCTGCTGGAAATCATAAAACCGCCCCAGCAGATTGATGATGGATGATTTTCCCGAACCGGTAGCTCCTACCAGGGCAATAGTTTGTCCGGGACTAGCATGAAAGGAGATCCCTTTCAGTACAAACTCCTCTTCCTTATATGCAAACCAAACATCTTTGTATTCTATTTCACCACGCAGAGCGCCGGCATCTTCTTTCCCTTCATCCGGAGTATGGTCTTCGGCATCCAGAATTTTAAATACCCGGTCGGAGGCTACAATACCCATCTGCAGGGTGTTTACTCGGTCAGCGAGCATGCGGATAGGGCGAAACATCATATAAATGAGCATTACAAAAAAGGTGACTTCGCCATAATCAATACTTTTGGAATACATCTTAATCCCTCCGTACCAAACAAGCAGTGCAAGCGACAGGGCCGACAGTAGCTCCACCACCGGAAAGAAAATAGAATAGGCGAACACCGCTTTTATATTCGCATCGCGGTGTTTGGAATTGATATCCCTGAATTTTTCAAGCTCCTGCTCTTCGCGGGTAAAAATCTGGACAATCTTCATCCCCGTAATATGTTCCTGTACAAAGGCATTCAACCGGGCCACCTGGGTACGTACATCCTGAAAGGTAGATTTGATGGCATTTTTAAATATATACGTAGCCACCAACAGCAGGGGAATGGAAATCATGATAACCAGGGCTACTTTCCAGTTTACCCATAACATCACCACCACATATACGAGTAAGGTGAGCATATCGCCCATGATGACTACAAAGCCCTGGGAAAAAATATCGGCAATGGCTTCTATGTCCGAAACAATACGGGTAACGATGGTGCCGATGGGCGTACGGTCGAAATAACGGAGACGGAAATGACTCAGATGACGAAACAAAGCGATACGTATATCGCGGATGATATTTTGACCCAGCCAATTGGCCAGATAGGTATTGGCAAACTGAAGCAAGGCTTCGGCAAACAACAAACCCAGGATAAGCAAGCTGATATGCGTCAACCCCACTTCATCTTTGGGAAGAATGAATTTGTTCATCACTTCCATCACCAGCAGGGGCCTGACAATAGAAAGACCCGAAAGCATAATGGTAGAAAGAATGGCGGTATAAAACGTACGACGGAATGGCTTCACAAAACGGAACACCTTCCGGATCTGCTGCATATCAAAAACTTTTCCACCTACTTTTTCCTGGCTCATTTCACAAAGAGTGTGTCGGGGTATTCAATCTCACAAAGATACAATCCGCAAGCCGGGACCGATACTCCTGCATCGGAACGGTTCTTGCCTTCTATGATTCTTCTCAAATCCGCTTCGGTAATTCGTCCCTTGCCTATATCCAGCAAGGTGCCTACAATGGCGCGTACCATATTACGTAAAAAACGGTCGGCTTTTATCCGGAATTCGAGTCCACCGGGTACCGCTTTCCAATCGGCCTGCATGATTTTGCAGATATTGGTTTTAACCTGGGTCAGGTTTTTGCTGAAACATCCGAAATCCGAATACTCGAATAAGAGCTGTGCCGCCTGTTGCATGGCCGTAAGATCCAGGTTGTTTTTACACAACATGGCGCGGTTGTATTCAAACGGATCTTTCATAAATATGATGCGGTATTCATAGGTGCGTGACAAGGCATCGAAACGCGCATGTGCATCTGGAACCACCTTATGTATTTTCTTGACTGCAATATCCTGAGGAAGCATGCAATTGAGGTGATACACAAAATCCGGATCCATCAGTTTCGCTTCTTCCGGAGAATCAAAATGAGCAAAAAAATCAAGGGCGTGCACACCCGTATCCGTTCGTCCGCAACCCAATGTCGGGGCCGGGTGACGGAGGATGGAGGCTAAGGCTTCATCCACGATCTGTTGGATACTAAGCGCATTTGCCTGTATCTGCCAGCCGTGATAGTTCGTACCTTTGTAGGAAAGTTGTATAAAGTATCTTTGCACTTCTTATTATAAAGTGGTAAAGTTACGGATAAGCATGCAAAGCAAATCATCCGGAATGAGAATAGCGCTTCTTTCTGATACCCATAATTTCCTGGATCCCGGTATGGTTAAATATTTCGAATCATGCGATGAAATATGGCATGCCGGAGATATAGGAACCATCAGCATCTGCCGGGAATTAAGTCAATATAAACCGCTGGTAGCCGTTTATGGGAATATCGACGGGATGGATATCCGTAAGGAATATCCGGCCATTCAGCGGTTCAAACGGGAAGGCGTCAGCGTTTTTATGACCCATATAGGAGGCTATCCGGGACGGTATGGAAGTGATGTCAAAAAGTTATTGGAAGCGGAGCGTCCCCAGCTGGTTGTTTGCGGTCACAGTCATATACTAAGGGTGATGAATGACAAAGTTCTGGGGCATTTGCACATCAATCCGGGAGCGGCTGGAATCCAGGGCTTTCACCAGAAGAAAACACTGGTTCGTTTTAGCCTGGAAAACAGTAATATCCTTGATCTGGAAGTGATTGAGCTGGGTTCCCGCTGAGCTTTATTTAATTCTAAAATTATTTGCATTTCAGATATTATTCGTATCATTGCAATACAATTCTCATAAGAGGGGCCGGATTTATCAGGGTTTTTAATCAAAAATTCGTCCGAAAAAGCTCCCCATTAATTCGTAAGAATCTTCTCATATTACATTACAAATTATTCCTCGAAATTTTCTGCTAAAAACGCAATTTTAATTCCATGTACGACATTATTGAACTGAATGGTAAGCTGGTCGGAGAGCTCCGCGAAATAGCCAAACAAATGAATATTCCTAAGTTCGAAGCCCTCAAAAAGCAGGAACTTATCTATAAAATTCTGGATCAGCAGGCCATCGCTCCAAGCAACAGCAAGCCGGAATCATCCAGACATGATTCGGATAAACCGAAACGCGCCCGCAAAATCCGTCTCGAGAATGCCGATCATGAAGAAGAAGCGGAAGAAACGCCCTCTCTTTTTGTAACACCCGAAATAACTGAAAATACCGTTCACCCTGTTTCCAACCACACTCCGGAAACTACCGTTCCGGCCGTAGAACAACCGCATCTGGAAGTAGTGGCACAGCCTGTTCAACAACAGGATATCCAACACCGCAGAGAACAGGAAGAACAGGAGAAACAGGAAAAGGCAGATGGCCAGAACCGTTTTAACAAACAACCCGAAAGAAGAGCTCCCGAAGCACAATTCAATTTTGATGGAATCGTTTCCAGCGAAGGTGTGCTCGAGATCATGCCCGATGGTTATGGTTTTCTGAGATCAGCCGATTACAACTACCTCAACTCTCCCGATGATATTTATGTTTCCCAGAGCCAGATAAAACTGTTCGGTCTTAAAACAGGAGATAATGTATGCGGAAGCATCCGTCCTCCGAAAGAAGGGGAGAAATATTTTCCGCTTATCAAAGTAGAAAAAATAAACGGACGCGATCCTTCTTATATCCGCGACCGGGTTCCATTCGATCACCTCACTCCTTTGTTTCCTTATGAAAAGCTGACCCTTACCGGACACAGCAAAAGCAGCTTATCAACCCGTATCGTGGATCTTTTTACCCCGATCGGAAAAGGGCAACGCGGTCTTATTGTGGCCCAGCCTAAAACAGGTAAGACAAACCTGCTGAAAGAAATTGCCAATGCCATTGCCGAAAATCACCCGGAAGTATATCTGATTATCCTGTTGGTGGATGAACGTCCTGAAGAGGTAACGGATATGGCCCGCAGTGTAAAGGCGGAAGTTATTTCCTCCACCTTTGATGAACCGGCCGAGCGTCACGTAAAGATTGCAAACATCGTACTGGAGAAATCAAAACGTATGGTGGAATGCGGTCATGATGTGGTGATCCTGCTTGATTCCATTACCCGTCTGGCACGTGCTTACAATACCGTATCTCCTGCTTCCGGAAAAGTACTCTCCGGTGGTGTGGATGCCAATGCTTTGCATAAACCAAAACGTTTCTTCGGTGCTGCCCGTAAAATTGAAGACGGAGGTTCCCTCACCATCCTGGCTACCGCTCTTACAGAGACCGGCTCCAAAATGGATGATGTAATCTTCGAAGAATTTAAAGGTACCGGCAATATGGAGCTTCAGCTCGACCGTAAGCTCAGCAACAAACGCATCTATCCTGCTATTGACCTGGTATCTTCTTCTACCCGCCGCGACGATCTGCTGGTGGAGAAAGATGTGCTGCAACGCCTGTGGGTATTGCGCAATCACCTGGCCGATATGAATGAACTGGAAGCGATGGAATTCCTCCTGCGTCAGATGCGTAATACCGCTACCAACGAAGAGTTCCTGATCTCTATGAACAGCTAATACCATTCACCTTATTCATTAGTTTTTCATAGTTCGCAGAATGAAGATTGCTGTTAAATACGGATTGTTTATTACCCTTACCGAGGTAACCCTCAAGCTGGTCCTGATCCTTACCGGAAAAGATGCCATCTTCGCCAGCGAAGGACTTTTTGCACTGGTGTTTATTTATGCAGGAGGTCTCTGGCTCTCTATCCGCGCCACACAACTTAAAGAATATAATGGAGTAGCTAATCCTATTCAATTGCTAAAGGCGGGACTCACCAGTTCCGCCATTTTTGCACTTGCCTTTGCCTTGTTCTCGGTAGGAATCAAAATAGCCCAGAACGATCTTCCTCCTGGCGGAGCACCTCAGATGATTATTGGCGTATTGTTCTTCTTCTTTTTAATCCTCATTACCGGAGGTCTCTTTTCGGTTTTTATCTCTTATATCCTGAGTAAAAGGAAGTCCTGAAGGTTTTTATTTTCTGTTTAATAAACTCCCTCGTTGTCATCCTGAGCAGAAGCGGTGGAATGTGAATGAGGGCGAAGGATCTGCTGGTGTGGTGGCTTATTCTCCGCTCTGTTTTTCCCTGCTTCCTGCGCCTGCCTCCTGCCGCTGTTTTTTTGTCATCCTGAGCAGAAGCGTGGAATGCGAATGAGGGCGAAGGATCTGTTGGTGTGAGGGCATCCCCTATTCGAATTTCTTTTCTTGTTCTTTTTTTGCTTGATCAAAAAAAGAACCAAAAAAAATCAAGACGGCACGATTCCCACCGCACAAGCAATTCGACATCGCGTGCCGTCAGGCCTCACGCGCGAGTCCCTGGCAGTATACCTGCTCTAGGCTCCGCCGGCAGAGACAACCAGTTCGTGACCTTCCATTTTAATTATTTTTCCCGCCTGCTGCGCCTGCCGCTGCCTCCTTTTTTTGTCATCCTGAGCAGAAGCGTGGAATTTGAATGAGGGCGAAGGATCTGTTGGTGTGGTGGCTTATTCTCCGCTCTTCGCTCTGTTTCTCGCTCTGCTTTTTCTGCCTCCTGCGCCTGCCTCCTGCCGCTGGTTTTGTCATCCTGGCAGAAGCGTGGAAAGTGAATGAGGGCGAAGGATCTGCTGGTGTGGTGGCGAGGAGATATTACATTGATCTGAGGAAAGGTTAATCTGATCTGAGGAGAGGTTACATTGATCTGAGGAGAGGTTGCATTGATCTGAGGAGAGGTTGCATTGATCAGAGAAGAGGTTGCATTGATCTGAGGAGAGGTTACATTGATCAGAAGAAAGGTTACATTGATCTGAGAAGAGGTTACATTGATCTGAGGAGAGATTACATTGATCTGAGGAGGGGTTACATTGATCTGAGGAGAGATTACATTGATCTG
>Ga0206962_1008_pt1 | contig 89977 bp, 92 predicted proteins | sample Alteio_BWOrgHeat_27_FD_153241 | JGI IMG/M metagenome (GOLD analysis project Ga0206962, IMG submission 153241) | Enriched cells from forest soil in Barre Woods Harvard Forest LTER site, Petersham, Massachusetts, United States -... | ecosystem: Environmental > Terrestrial > Soil > Temperate forest >...
CTGCCAACAACTAGCAAGCGGAACACTTTGGTAAGGTTACGCCCGGCAGTAGTCGTGATTAAATTCTTTACCTGATACACTTGACCAATAACGCCGCCAGAAACCCATACTGTAGTGAGTGTTCCGTTACTTGCGAGAGAACTCTGTGTGATAGTAAGACCGGAGGGTGAGGCCGACCATACGCTGTCAACACCAGTAGTAATTACATCCACGCCAACATCTTTAGACCAGTCCAAAGAGTAGTCTTTGATTTCATCGGGTGTCTTGGTTCCAATCATGCTCATAATTTTTCTCCTATATCGTAAATTTTCGGTTATCGGCTGTCGCCGCAGTGCGATTATTTTCTGCTAAACTGATCCTTCTGTTTTCGGCATTTTTGTGTGGGGATTGATAGGTATAAGTCTGCCCTGCCCTGTTTTCAGTGAAGATGGCTCCTTGTCTGACATTAGAACCCGGAGCAAAGATATTCCGGTAACTTATCAGATAATAAGTGAAGAAATCTAAAGCGCCGACGGCCTCGTGAAATGGTGTATTGAAATCTATATTAAATTGCAGAGTATCAGCGCCCGCTAATGGCTCATTAACGATAGAATTAAAATCAAAACTCGGAGAATAACTATCCATTCCCATAACAAATTCTGAAGTTGCAGGATGAAATGCAGCAAAGGTTGCTTCGCTATCTGCCGCTGTTATCGTATTGTTTATTGTGCTTGCATATATAGCTGGCCCGCGCGTGCCATAATCAATGCCGCTGTAACGCGATGCCGCATAAACTGCAGAAAACACCATATTAAACTACTTTATGTATGCGGAAATTTCCTATTTTCCAGACCGCGGTTGCCGAACCTGTACCACCGTTTGCGTTAAATCCGATAGTTGCATAACAGGTAAAATGATCGGTGCCGGAGGGCACAACCACCGGAGGCGTTTTAAATGTCATCGGGGTGGAATCGCCAGCCAGCGCCATATAGGCACCCGAAGAGAGCAACGTGCTTTGCGATGTATCCCCATCATATCCTTGCGCCACAGTGGTGCCTGAGCTGGTAAAATTAATTTGAAGAAACAACAAATTTACATTGGCCTGACCGGAAAGCCACATGTCACATTCTCACTTGGAAGTGGCACAACGGGAGAACAGTTTAATTTTGGTATCACAAGTAGTACGATTTCTTCTTACAATATAAGTGTTGGCGATACTGTGCTCGTTGAATGTGACATGTGGCTTTCCGGTTGCCGCTTAAGCCATCTGTGCGGGTAGTTTCCACAGAACCCGCCATAGTGCCTGTTGCTGAGCCAGAACTTCTTGCTACTGCAAAATCACCTGCGTTTGTACCTGAAAGCGGCGAGTTGCAACTGACTGCTGTTGCGTTCATGAGCCATCCAAAATTGAGCGCGCCATCGGGGTTGTAGGTTGCCTCATACCCATCTGCCTGGCTCACGATGTTCGCTGGACCGCTAAGCCCTAGAATTGGTTGCAACTGAGCTGCAAGGCGGAGTCCCGCTGCTTGCGCACTTGCCTGCGACCAGTGAAGACCGTCGGAGGTCATGAGCGATAAAGGTGATCCTGCACTACTCGTAGCATCCGTCCAAAAATCTTCAAAATCGCAAATCAGAATTTTTTTGGAGGTGCTTGAATTTTTTCCATTGGCAAACAAAGCATACTGATATGCCCAGCGTTTGACATTATACATCTGATGCCGGGCGATGGTAATTTGCGGCGATGTAAGGCTTCCCCAATAGCTTCTCGCTTGATCGGGTGCGTAAATAACAATTTTTCCCGCCTGAATCAGAGTGTCGAATATGGTTTTTAAATTCGCCTTGCTGGTAGCGGCCGAAACACCATTGGTGATATCATTGGTGCCGATGCAGACAAACACAATATCCACCGGCGCGTTTACGATGTCTGAAAGGCGGTTGATGCATTGTGTGCTGGTTTCGCCTGCGACGCCAAACGTCCCTGTGCCGCCAAGTGCCGCCTGAAGCGCGGCACCGGAGCCGGTGGAGTCGGTCACGCTGAGTGTGGGAAGCGATGTATAGTTTATACCCTGCGTGGTGACCGGCACGCTCTGTATGACACCGCCGGATAACACCGGAGTGCCAAATACCACGCCGCTTCCGGTGCCGCTTGCGGAAACTGAAGGGGATGTATAATTAGAACCGCCGTTGATTACCTTTACGCTTGCGACTGCCTGAAACGCGCCGATATAGCCAAGTGTAAGATCAAGATTTAACCGCCCGCGCAAAAAACGATTCGCCCAGGCAAGTGGTGAATTCCCAGGATAGCGCAGCGAAGGATTGACAAATGTCGAAGTGGTAAGGTTGACATTGAGCCCGCAATAGGCCGCGCGCGAATCGCCAAAAGCCTGTATGCGAGGCGTCGGCATAGCATTTGCGCTATTATAAATTTGCGAGATGACCCCCCGCCGTTAAAATATGTGCAACCGCTGCACCGCTAGTGTGACTTGCGGTGATGGTTCCCTCGTAACCGGGCGTGATAGTAAATGTTGTACCGGAGACTGCTGTGACTAAAAAGATTTCCTGATCAATGACGATACGGAATTGCGCACTTGCAGGAAAACCTGAAGCGGACGACACAGTGAGCGAAGTCGCACCCGCACTGATGCCGCCACTCAGCGTTGTCTGCGCTAAATTGGAAAATTGTTCGGTGGTCATTTATTTGCTCGGTTTTCTGGATTAAAGAATAACAATCACGCTAAAAAACGCGGAATCCTAATAATTTATTAACTTTTCTAGGATATTCTTAGCGGACGTAATATAATGCATTGAGTTAAAAAAGTGGGGAGACGCATATGTTTGATATCTTCAAGAAAAAGCCTAAGGAAATAGTAAATCCAAACGCTATATACCCAATCGAAGAAGAGATCGAACGGTTACTGGCGGCCTCATGGCACAACTACGGAGACCGGATTGAAATACTCGCTGGGCCGTTTGAGGAAATTACAGGGTTAAAAGCTGACGAATCCTGGAATCATCCTGCTGCGGCTGGTTCTGGATGGTCAGCAAGTACGGGGGAAAACGTTAATTTGGATAGACATAAACTACTAGCAATGCTGGGCAAGAAAAAACCGCTGTCAGAAGCCAGTGAGTTGCTTTTAACTTCAAAACTAAATTGGGAATACGCTGAAATTCCGCTTGCAGATTTTGAGAAAATTACCGGAATTGCTGCTAAGGATGCGGAATCCCATCCAGCATTCCTGAGCAGAACACTATGGGGAGAAAAGCTGGATAATACGATTCTTCTGTCAATGGAAAAACTTCAGGAACACCTGAAGACTCCACTTGCCAAATATGCTCATGGATGGTCCGAGGCACCGTTAGAAAATGGTAAATTCCATTTACCCTTGAAAAAGGCGTTGGAGATGATTATGCATGGAGGTGATGATAAGGTACTGATGAGTCGTGATAACTTTAAGCGCATAATGCGTATATCCGCGTCCGAAGCTGAAAAGTATGATGCCTGTGAATATAACAGCAATAAATATGACCTGATTTGCTTCGACCGTACAAAAGTCCGCATTGAAGCGGGATTGGATCAGCCTCTTGAAGTAAAGCAGGAAGCTGTAGTAGAAGCGCCCCCTAAAATTGAAATAAATGAAATAAAAGAACCAGAGAATCCACCAGTGCCCACGACTGCCACCCTGTCGCTTACAAAGCAAATGGTGGAAGAGTTACTACAAAATGGGCGGAAGGAAGAGAAAGATGGCGTTGGTCGAATCGTGCTTAGTTTTAAACAGGTAAAAAATATTACCCATTTTAGCATCGAACAAATTGAGCGGCTGCCAGAATGCATGAAAGTAGATAAAGAGCATCATCGCCTAATTTTTTGGCAAGATCGCATCAGAGACACTGCCAAAACACTGGGTGTAAAGATTTAAGCGACAACCTAAAAATCTAGTTGATTAATAATATTAAGAAACCGAAACGGTCGGTGTTACATTGAGCGTGTCGCCACTTGCGACCGATCGCGCTACGCTGAAATCGGTTGCGCTATAGAGAATACCGCTGGTGCCGCTGCTTGCAGAACAAATAAACGCTCCGGCGATGGTTGCGGTGGTGTTGAGCGAAAAACTCACCATATTGGAAGTATTGCTTCCGCCGGATGTGGTGCCAAAGGTAATAGCAAGCCGGTTGCCGGAATAAGGTGTGACTTCCGTCCATGCACTGTGTGAAGCAAGTGTATCGCCAATAACCGCCGTACCGCTAGATTTTAAGCCCATATACCAGGCAGCGCTGTAAGCAGACCCCTTAAAATATTTATCGACAATATCGGTTTTTCCTGTTGTCGTTACGAGATTATGGACGCACTCACGCCATTTTTCCGCACCATGTTTATCTATGCACACCACATCATACATAAATGCCGGTGCAGATTGGTTTTCTTCTTCCATTTGTTTTCCTCTACATTAAAAAAATTAGCTGAGAAACAACTCTCTCTCCGCTTCACGCCTGCGTGTCAGGCCATTGCTGATTTTTCCGCCAGCATGATTCCATTTCAAAAATTCATCGGCGGCGTTTGCATAATTTCCTGCATTCAACAAAGTGCCAAGCGTATGGGTAAGCGGCGCAGCGCCAGTATTAAACACCAGTGAAACCAGTGCAGAGAATTGATTGTCATTCAGTGTGGCATTTATATATTTCCCAACTTCGGTTTCAGCCGTCGCCAAATCGCTATTCAGATAGGTATCTGCCTCTTCTTCAGAAATAGGCGAGCTTGATGCGCTAACATCCTCGGTGTGACCATATCCAATAGTCCACACCCCGACGCTATCCTGATAAGGAGTAAGACTCAAACTCTCAAAAGACTCAATCAGCGAAATCCCCGCTGCATTTACAGAACGTGGTGACATATATTAATTCCTAATGTAAAAATCGCGCCAGCGCCCAGGAAACTACCGCAACCACCACGCCGCCAAGCGCGCTGGAAACAAGCACAAGTGCGGCGATTCCACCTCTGCTGCGATTGATGAATTCATAAATATCTTTGATATCTTCACGGATGCCATTGATCGACTCAGACACTTTATTGGCAAGCTCGGTAAGCGATCGTGTGATATCCTCTTTGTGCGATTTATGCTGTTCACGCAGCCCATCAATCTGGCTCTGCATCACTGCAATTTTTATATCCTGTTCATCCGACATGTTTAATGACCTATTGCGATATAGAGGCCAGTTTGGGAATTACTTGCGTTGTTCTGCCAGGTAAAATTCGTTGTGGTTTTTGCAGTGACCGGCGACACATTCCACGTGATGTCGGTTCCGGTATTTTGTACGATAACCGCATCGCAGGAATTGGGGAATGTGGTGGAAAAACTTGTAATGGTGCTTGCTGTTGAACCGGTGCTTGCAACTGAGCCCCACTGAATATAAATGGTAGCACCCGATATAGGAAGTTCAATATAGCCGGCAGCACCCGCCGATCCGGTGAGTGCTGACGAAGCATTAAGCGTAGTGCCAGACATGGAGAGACCTGTACCAAGCGCTATAGCGGCAATATCGCCAGATGCTCCACGCCCGAGCAATTGGCTTACTGCAAGTGCAATTCCGGTCGGAGATGCCGCTCCGGTTGTTGCATTTGCAAGTGCGGTATTAGCCGCATAAATAGATGCAACTGAACCTGCGGCATATTGATAAATAACGCGGTAATCGCCGGAGGCTAGGCAGGTGACTAATGCAGTATCTCCTGCTGCTGTGGTTATATTTGCGGCACCCGGCAATATTAAAGATGTTGCATTATACGTAAGCGTCAAAACGGCTGCAAAGGTAACAACCTTACTTTACCCGGCTTTCATTGAGGTGCCGAAAGAAGTGATGGTGGTCGTGCCTGTTACGGTTAAATTGGTTTGTGGAACTGAGCCTAAATCGGTTGTGGCGACACTTGAAATAGTTGCCGAGCCACCACCGATGGAAGGCAATATCTGGTAATTAGTTTCATCAACAGCAGCAATGGAAATCCATGTTGTGTTATCGAGGCTGCGAAGTTTAAGAAGATTATTAGTAGTATCATGCCATAACTGCCCTGCTTCAGGTGAGCTTGGCGCAGACGCACCGCTTGCAAGTGTGTTGAGTGTATCAAGCGCATTATTCATGTTCTGGGTTTGTTGCAACCCGCTCACCGTTCCGGTAGTGGGCAGTATTATTGAATTTTGTGACATTTCTTCCTCTTCTGATTAATAACCTTGGGCGAGAATATTAACGTTACGGGCAACGCCACTTCCGCCATTTAAAATCTGGATAGTGCAACCCGATAAACTGACACCGCTTAACACCAGCACATCGCCTGCACTCGCATTGAGTATCGTCACTTGTATATTGGGCGCGGTGGGAGAGCCTGCAGGACCGCCATTGAAAGCCACTGGCGATGCAGCGCCATCCGGTTGCCATGAAAGTGAAGTGCCACCGGAAGCAATTGCCTGGTTGATATAATGATCGTCGCGATCAGGAACATCGACGGAAAAAACAAATCCAATTAAGTAGGCTTCCACAGTCGGATCAAGCGACTGTAATTGCATCCTCGCTTTAAATTTACGCGCCATATAAGAACCGACGCTGTATTTCTGCCATGCGCTCCAGGTTACCGCGTCTTGTGACAAAGCAATTTCCGGATATACACTGACATTTACAGAAGCGGCGTAATCTAAGAGATCCGAGAAACCCAAAAAATCTGTAATGGTAAATATATTGTCATTGATATGTTGCCCGAGCGAACTCCAGTTGATGATGATACTGCACGGTGCAACGCGTCCGATATCTATTTCGTGACCGCTCGGTATTTCGTAAGTGCCACTGCTAGCAGTTATTACATCACTGCCAGAAATGGAGGCACTTCCCCCTAATGTTCCACTCCAACTCGTTGCCGCCTCGTCATATGTTGCAATGACATTACTGGTAATCTGTGTGCCGGTTATAGCCAAGCTTTGTGGAGTTTCACTATACACCTGTAATCCCGCAGTTGGCTCTGCGTATGCCGAAACCCAATAGGTTTCGTCTCCCTGCACATTAAATGGTGGGCTGGAAACTCGCCCTAACACCTGCGCACCCGTCCATGCCGCCCCTTTGCGTATTTCATATAATACTGTTCGGAAATCCTGCACCTCATCCCATGTGAGCTGAGTAAGTGCCGCCACATATGAAGTGCGCAGATTCATCACATCCGGCAATGGAGAAGAAAACGCCGTGCCGACTATGGTATAAGCATAGGGCTGAACATCAGCGAGTGATTGGTTTGCCGCGTTGTAAATATTAAACGACAATAATTTGATATATATGGTTGCACCAATATAATTCTGAGTAAACGGGTATTGAAATATCTTGGAATCAAGTCTTACAAACTTGCTGCCTATGGCGCGTGATGCAGGCTCAGTGCCATAACACCCACGCACCAACCAGGTTAAATTATACTGATTGGTTCCTGCAAGTGTTGCATTCTGATAGGCGATATATTCACCATCTGCATAACATAATGTGGCAAGCGCGATGGCATCGCTCTGCGATCCGGAAAGCAACTGGCCGTTACTTTCTGATAAATCAACTGAGAGTGTGTTGCTGCTATCAATCGTTTGTCCGCTGACATTTGCCGTGACTGTAGCAAGCGAAGCAGTAAGCAGCCCCATACGGGATGCACCATGTATCGTTCCCACGTTTTTATAACTATTGCCATCATTGGATATATAGACATCACATCCACCCCATAATGGCCCACCACTTACTGCAATCCAAACTTCAAGACTTTCTGTAAGCTCAGCCGTTGGCTCAAAAATAATAGGAGTATTAGCGTTGCCTGGAGCAATATTATAATTATTGGAATATCCCTGCCCTTGCTGATAGCTGTAAAGCAGCGCGCTACCGGTTCCGTACAAATATTCTTCAGCCACAAAACTAAGTGAGGCATCATCATTCTCAGTAATTTCGGTAATGCGCACCCATTGTTTATCAAGACCGAGTGCGGCGTCAGTTAAGGTTACGATATCCATCGGGTCGAGCAACACATAGCGCTGATCAAGCGTGAACTGGTACGTATTGCATATAGACTGGCGCTGTAATTGCAATTGAGCGGAAATGCGCGCGGCATTCAAATCGGCAAACATATGCATCTGGGTTGAAGAGGTTTGACGCAATCCAAACGTTTCTATGAGCGCCTGATCTTTGGCTTCTATGATTGCCGGATTATAATAATTGCCGCGATCCAGACATTCTATCTGAAGAGAATTGATATTATCGCTAGGGCGCTTGCGGGTAAGCAATACTACATTATCAATATCTCCGGCGCTGGAGCTGGTAGCCGAATTCGGAAGAAAATCATCATCACTCAGATCATAAAGCGGTGATGATGGCGCAGTATAACTATACCCATTTGCCGCAATATCCTGATCGCCATATGGCACAAGAGTAAGTAATCCACTCGACCACACGATGGCACTGTTTGTAGCCTTTGCCAGATCATCAAATAGTGAAGATGCTTGCGATTGTGTGTTATAGACAGGAGATATCCAAAGTCCGGTTGCAATACAGTAAGTCTGATAAAAACTTAAACTGGCAAGCCTTGCTGAGGGAAATCCCGCACCGTAATCAGGATTGGTAAGTAGATCAGATATCACTAGACTCGGATCCGCATCGGGAATGCCAAGGGACGCAAGTGAGGTAGAATAGATTCCCTCTACTTCAAAATTATGGTTTGGCAATTGGGCGTTGCTGCCAAGATTATAACTTGCCGCCGCAACATAGGCAATTCCGCTATAACCTAGCGCTTGTGTATCAAGATTGTTATAATAAGTGATAGCAACAGAGCCACCTGCGTTTACCGAATTGAATGTATAGACTCCGTTTACTGCGCTATATTGATTTACTGCTGGCGCGAGAATAGTATTGGTAAATACGGCGCCACCGGAAAGTATTACGCTTCCACTTCCTGCAAACAATGAGGCCTGATTCACCGTTACCTGATAGGGCGCACTGGCGGGAATGGTATGCGTTTCCGTGATGGTAGGGCTCTGTGACAACAGATAACCCCATGGAGCTTGTCCATAGTTTCCATCAAATAAACTTAAGCCTAGTGCCGACAAAGTGCTTACCGAGTTACTTAAGTAAACCGTGCCAATGCCGTTTATTGGGCCTTCACAAATTCCGAATTCAAAGGAAGTCTGATACGTATAAGAACCACCACCGCCATTTTTTCCACCGCCCGTTGCACCGCCTTTTCCAGCACCACCGGATGAGTTTTGCGGTGTCGCTACAAAATCGCCATACCAGATAAGATTGGGGGCAACGCGAGTAGTGCCGTATACAATGGGGATAGCTTTTCCATAAGCAGAACTCTGCAATTGCAAACCGGAGACAGCCGCCTGCTGAGCCGCTTGCGACTTTCCGATACCGATGAGAAATGACATAAATTATGAGTTTTTTTTTGTTAAGCGATTAGGTAAAATATTACCTGTTAAGCAATTCCGTCACTGTATTCATCACATGAATAACAGTGAGTTTCTTTATAATATCGGGGTCATTAATTTCTTCTTCCGATAATGTAAAATCGCGAACTTTTGCAATTCTGACATGCTCACCGCGAGGAGCATATTTTATATCATTGGTAGGGCCGTATAATCCTACTAATGACACTTTCAGTGCACCCGTCATGTGCAATAACCCCGAGTCATTACCAATAACGAGTTGTGCTTGTTTTAAAATTGCACAGGCAAGTGGGATATTTGTTTTTCCTATTAAGTCTAACACCGAAGAAGCAGGAAGTGCTTTGATCAATGGCGCTAATGCATCTCTTTGATGCTCAAGACCCAATATCACTATAGTTGCTGCGGTAAATACCGGCATTTTGAGCAACTGCTCACCAAGCTCGGAAAAACGCTCTATTGGCCAATCCTTAAATGGAGAGTTACTGATGGGAATCAATACTATCAGCGGAGTAGCAGGAAGTATTTCTTTAGCTTCATCGGTTGATTTCTTGCTTACCCACAGCATGGGTAATGGCGATGGATCTAATCCCAATAATGCCCCGAGTTGATCAATCTTTGATTTTGATTTATCGCTGCTATGAAAAATTCTACGTTGTTTTGCATGTAAAAGAAAACTAAGAAGTGACCCCCGCAAATCAACTACTAAATCCCAGCGCTCATGCCTTGTGTTCTGCCACAACTTTATCCAGTGTTTTTTTCTTGGCTCTTTACGGATAACAATTAAACGCTCAAGGCGCGGAAAGGCTTCAAACAAAGGTGCAGCAGCAGGGCCTGCGGCAATAGTAAAATCAGCCTTAGGATGAGTTTCTAAAAGATGAGAAAGTAGCCCCGTTGAAATAACCGCGTCACCTATGCTTCCACAGGTTATAAAAAGTATTTTCATACTTTAGAGCTTAACCTTTTAATGGCATAGAATATACAGAATAATAATATTATTTAAAAACACTAAAAAACCGCACTGGCCGCAAATTTCCTGTGATGTTTTCTCCTATATGGGTAAGCCACAACGCTTTGGAAACATCTTCCAGCGTACAGGCGCGATCGACATAAGCATGAATAATAATCGGCCATTCAATCACGATTGCGCCGTGACTGAAACACCGCCCGAATTTCCAGAGCGCAATATCGCCAGGCAAAGGTGTTTTTATCTCTCTAGTATATTTGAGAAGTCCTTCCAGATACCGCTCGCTTGAGCGATGCAAGTGCCAGTCACCTGGATAATAAGGAATATTAATAGGAGCAACTATACCCGCTTCGGCAAATATTTCAGCAAGGAGTGTAAGGCAATCTACCCCCACGCCTTTAATTCGCCCGCCTGTGTGATAGGGTGTTTCCAGCCATGTTTTGGCAACAGCAATCACCTTATCACGCTGTTCTTGTTCAGAATAACTAGCGTTCTGGTAAGGATTTGTTAACTTTTGCATGATATGATGAGACAAAATACAAAGGATGCGGAATATGTCGAATTTTTATGATTATTTAAAAGATGATGGGGAAGTGATAGAAAAACTATTTCATAATGAGGTGTTTAAACTTGGCTTTAATTCAAGAGGATGGGATAGTTTCAAAAACAATGATGAGATAAAAGAATTTTTTAAAGAATTGCTTAAAAAAAACAAAACTCTGACCGAATTTAAATTTACTGACTATGAAGACAGAAAAAATTGGCCAGATCACAAAAAGCATAACATCGTGAAATGTTATGACAGCATGGCTGAAGCAATCTCAAATTCTAAAAATCCTAATATACTTTTTTGTAATTATTATAATGATGCCCTATCTCACTACACTGTTAGTAGCGACTTGGGATCGTTACGTCTTAATAATAATAAGAGAACCGCAGAATTAATAAAAACTATAGATAATAATACTTTTCTAACCAAGAAAGACATCAGAAAAATAAATATCAGACTCCCCGCCATAATACATAGCATGGAAAAAGAGGGCAGAGCCTATAATATAATTTGTAAGTCTTTGTTCAAAGTTCAGGAAGCCGCAGACAAGTTAAGGGTTAATTTTAATATACCCGAATATTTAGCCGCCTATTTAGAATCAAAATTACCGACGCGTGATTTAGTAGCCGCAGAAGAAACCCAGGAAGCCGAAACTAATTCAGCAAAATATAAATCAGGAAAAAGAGATTTTGCAAATTATGAAGGCATAGCAGAAGATTCTGGTCGCAAAGGCTGGAGAGCTAAGGCTCACCAGAGACTTATGGAACAGGCAAATAATCCTCTTTCTAAAACTAAATCCTAGAAATTCATTAAACATATTCAATGCATCGAGAGTGAAGAAGAGATTACTCACACCGCCGTGCTGTTTTCCGGCACATAAGGAAACCCACGGAAATTTGCAAGGTTTGAGAATTTACTCTGGCAGGTGGTTTGCTGTTTATCACAACCCGCAGCAACTAAAAATGTATCCCCAATGCTCGGCACCACAGGGAGCGGTAAAATCAAGCTCAATGTTCCGGGTAATCCTTGAATGTAATTTTTGATTGTGCGTGAAAGGCCATTATTCGCACCGCTGGTAAAGGTGACAACACCCAAATCAAAATAGCCCGTCGCTTGTGTTAGTGTTGTATTAATTACGCTTGTGGTTGAACCAGTGGTAGCACTTCCGGTTACCGAATAATTGGCGCTGCTTAATGTGCAGGCATTGTCATACAGCGTATTCACACACCCCGATTGATAGAGATTGCGTGGCATATTCAGGTTCAGAAGTTCCAGATGGCTATTGACTGAAAAAGTTGCTATCGCCCGTCCTCCATCAATTTCAGCCACGCGGCCGACAAACATAATCACCGTACCGGCAGCAACATTGCCATAAGTTGGCATAAATGCGCGGTATAAAGTTAATTCCGCGCCGTCAAATACTCCTTGCCGCACTGCTGATAAAAACGGCGAGCCAATAACGGTGGAAGTTCCCGGCAATACGTCAAACACTAGCGTATCTACTTCTACGCCTACTTTCCAATGGCATTTGGCTTTGTTGTCTTTGCGATCAAAATACGGCCCTATTGTACCGCCTGCAGTCCAGGTAAATCCATCCCAGACTATATCCGTATCGCCGCCGCAATAATATAACTGCCCGCCACCTACTAAACTGAATTGATACAAATCGGCAGAATAAAACTGCCGGGATGCCAGCAGATTAATAAGAGCAGTGGATGCAGCTTTCATAATGCCCTCAATTCTTTACGCTTATAAAACTGAATTTTTTGGCTTTATAATATTTGGAAATAAACATACTAAACGCCACGCTGTCATTGCTCATTCGCACTGGAAAATAATAACTGAAATCCGCCGTGACCACAGCGCTGCTTGATGGCGCAGTTGTGAATATTATTACTCCCGGACCTGCAGGATTTCCGTCTTGCCACGAAGTTGTGGTAAAACCACTTGTCTGCGCTACGCCATTTATATAGATATTACTTATAATATGGGGTGCGAGTATAGGTTCATCAAAACCACCGAAAGCACGTATCAGTTGAAAATTATTCTGTGTGCCATTACCCACCCCTATTGCCTGTGCGGTGACGCTATGATCATCAACATCCTGATAAAGAAATGTGTCAAACATGCCACCCCGTTGATTAAAAAATCCGGCAAGTTGCTGAAATTCTGTATAGGCAATATCGCTGCGCAATACATTATAGCTAAGTTCCCATTTCCAGCGCGGATAGGTTTGACGAGCGAGTCTTGTCTCCTTGCCAGAGATAGATTGCTGGACGATCGTGTCCCACTGTGGTGTGCGCACTACGTCAAACCCAAGACCGACGAGTGAAGGTAATATTGCTGTAGACATAAACAGTTCTGAGATTGAGGGTTGATGATCAGAGGAATCTTGAAAAGAATGAATCTATGATTCAAGATTCATAAATTCCAGATTCCAACTTCTAACTCTTCCAGGTAGGAACTTTGCTATTAAAGTTTCTCACCTGTGATGACAACGCACTGGCGATATACGAGGCATTATTTTTTAAAAACTGTGTACCGGTTTGCGTATCGATTGCACTGATGTTGATAGTATAGTTATCGCCACCACCGCCTGCCCCACCGCCATCACGCAATCCTTGCGCAAAGGTTTGCGGCACTACCATCTCACCCTGATGAAGCTGTGCGACCATATCTGAGCCTAAATTCCATGCACCGACATCCAGAGAAACCAGCCCTTCTGACGCCGCAACCGTTCCGGCAGCAACTCCAGCAGGTATCGCTGCCGCAGGCCCCATCACAGGAGACATAAATGCAAATACGCCAGCATAAGTTGCCGCTGCGTCGGATTTTATCTGGCTGATAATTTGCGCTGCATGTGATGCAATGCTGGTATTTGCCGCAGTAGCATCACTCGCGCTAATCGCAGCGTTCTTTGCAGTATTCGATGCGACAATGGAGGTGTCCGTACTTTCTGCTATCAATAATTTCTGTGCCTGGTTTTTTGCCATCGTCAACAGATCATTCACCGCAAGCTGTGCAATTTTAATTTCCATATCACTAATAACATTGAGCATGGCGGCATGCCAGGTTTCGGTTCCTCTTAATATGCCCTTCACTGCTGAATCGGATGCACTCTCCAGTGTTTTAAATAACTGACTGGTGGGCTGTGTTGCCTCTATGGATTTTTGTTTTAGAGCATCAATGGAATCATTCACTGCCTTAAAGCCAGAATTCACGCCAGATACGTCCGTATCCACCTGGATGCTTAATGTATTGTCGGTCATGATATTATATGTATATTAGAGTGTATGAAAAAAAGTTTATTTGTATTAATAGGCGCATGCGCTGTTTTACTTGCAGCATGCGGAGTGCAACTCACATCTGCGGAGCGCGCGTCCATAGAAAAAGAAGCCAATATTACCATTACTTGTAAAGAAGGCCGAGATTGCGAAAGAAAATGGAGCCGTGCAGGTCAATGGGTAGCTGAGTCTTCTGCCTATAAAGTGCGCGTATCGTCTGATAATCTCATTCAGACTTCCGGCCCTGCCCGTTCTTCTACCAATTCTGCATTTACTGTTACGAAATATGCTACCGGGCAAGACATGTATGTTATAAAGTTTGATTCTTACTGCGATAACTGGTTTGGCTGCGAACCGACCGCGACGGAACTAAAAGCAGTGTTCACGCATTTTGTACTCAATGACCATCCGCAATAATTAGAGTGTTATTGCCGAACCATGTTCCATACCAATTATTTTTTCCAGCAACTCTTCCGGGCTTCCTTCTTCTTTGTTCTTAATACCAAGATAAGCAGCCACCATAAGCAAAAGTGGAGGATTACGTTGCCATTCTTCCTGTAATGCCTTCAGTCTCGGCATGGTGATATTATTTTCCACATAATCCCATGTCCAACCGGTTATATGACATGTATGTGCAATTATTTTATCCCAATCCGGTGTTTTTTCGTGATGGGATTTTTTGAAGAGGTTTACTCCCCTGATCCTTCCCCCGGGTTTTTTTCTTCTGTTGTAACTTTTTGAAATACTCCGGTCTGCTGTGCAATAATACTAAAAGCATTGATCAGTTCGGGCAAAGTTATGGGTAAATCCAGAAATTGCTCGTGCTTTAGATTTGGCTCTGCGCGCCCTATTGCAACAAAGGCAATTTCCTGCAAATCTTCATATTGCTCTGCGCCTAATTTACTAAGAGCTACCGCTTTGTCATTCTGCCATTCAGAAAATATAGGCAATAAACTTAGTATCAATGGATCGATTATTTTATTTTGTTTAGCGGCCAGCATGGGTATAAGCCACTCTTTGCCGCCAAGCTGAATGGTAAGAGCGTCATTGATATCTACGTAATTATCCATTTGAAACTCTTCTTTTTAAAGGTTAATGTTAAAAAAATAACTAGCGGTTTGTTGAGCAATGGCAAAAGAGTTAAAAAAGAAAGAAACCCTGAAAGATTTTCTTACGCGTCACTGCGAAGTAAAATCTGCAGCAGTGAGTGGTGTTACTAAAAATAAATATTATATCTTTAATGCCAAAGACTGCGTCCTCTTTATGGCTGAAGCCTATATCCACGGTATGCGCAACGCCATCGGGCAAAATGAAGAAGTTATGGCGATTGCTAAAAAGAGCGGTGACTTTAGCAAACTCATCATGGTCTATAACTGGGCAGCACCCGCTCCTGGTATTGACGTAGTGCAGATTCCCGAATCACTGATAACCAGCTTGACTAAAGAACAAACCGCGATTTTCCTGCGTAACCTGCAACGTATCCAGAAAGATATCGACGCAGGAAAAGCCAGAAGAACAGAACTTCAAAAACTTTTTGGCAATAAGGCAATCGTAGAAACTACTTACGCGCTAGACGGTGAGCGCCAGTTTTTTATCAGAGGAACGGTTTCATCGGAGGATAAGCGTGGTTATACGGAGCGCTATGTTGAGCATATAGCAACCAATGTGCTTTTTGATTTGCCTAAGGCACTCAATGCACGACTGCAGGCTTTAGTGCCGGATGAATATGATGCCAGGCATTTTATTGAAGAGCGCAATAGTTTTTCGAAGAAAATACGCTACGGCGCTGAGGCGCACACAGAATTGCTGCTCACCGATGAAGGCGCCGCATTGTTTACAGAGTTATCAAAGAAATCACCACAGGCAAAAACAGAAATCTCCAAACTTTTTCAGCAAGCGATTACCGATCCGTTTGGCTTATCGCTTAAATATTATATGGGTAAACACCCGCTGATAAAATTATCTTCAGAAGAAAAAGAGTAGTCTACTCCGTCGTAGTCAGCGTAAACACATTACCGGAAGCATCTGCCATCGCCTGAAAATCAAACTCAGGAATGGTGAATTTCTGATTGGTAAATGAAAGCGATAATTTACTGGATTTGCAGGCATTGAGCTTAATAGTTACATCTTTGGGCGCGCCAAAATTGCTGGTAGTGGTTTTAAAATACACTTCAAAAATCGGTGCTGTTCCCATCAACTGATTTGCATAGGTCAATTTATTTCCGGAAGTTGCCATATAGGTATAATAAACATATAATGCTGCGCCCGCATCGGCAGCCGCAAATGTATACGTGCCGGTGGAAGTGTTAAACGTATATTCTCCAACCGTTGGAGAAGAAGCGACCGGAATTAGCTGAACGCCGTTGCTTTGATAAAACACACCAAAATCTTCCAGTGGGGTAAGACTCGCATTGGCAACCACATAGATATATGACGAAGAAGACGGTACCGTTGCAGATTCTCCCGTACTGGTCATTTCAAGGCCACCACTGCCTGCAGCTTGCCCAATGAATAAATTATTAAATAAGGTCATTTGCAGCCGGGCAAATTTTGCTTTTCCGGTAATTTTTAATTCGCCGTCACTAAGCGCAACAGCAACTTTATTTTGCCCGGTTAATGATTCAAGTTTCTGATCAAAATCAAGCGAAACACCTTGCAGAACGCCAAACATAAATGGCGGGGTGTTAGCAGTATCGGTACGTTTGGCAATGAGTGTGCCGGTACCAAAAGCATAAGCGGTCATAATTTTCTCCTTACATTTCTGTGATTAATATTTTAGACGAGGACAAGAATTTTCAGTGGAATGATAGCAACCCCGTCGCCATCCAGATCGCCTGCGTCTTTCATAATTTTTCCTTCTATCCAGCAATGCGATGCCAAGCCGCCAAGTGTCTGAAGACCGGTGAGCGGGTTTGGCGCTAATGCCAAATCCACCGCATCAATTAACTGATTGAGAGTCGATATAGGAAAAACACTCTGGTCTTTACCGGCATCAATATAGATATAAATATCGACATTCAGCGTCACTGTTGCCGGCACTGCTTCACTGGCATGTGTGTATATTTCGCTGCGCTCGCATAAAAACACCGCTGGCTTATCGGCGGCAGCCACGCTGCTCCAAAGTTGTAATCTCCTGCTTGCCGTGGCAAATGGCGCAGCAGCAGACACCAGAGCAAAAAGCGCGGTGATAATGGATTCGCGATTCATAATGATAATGATAATTAAGATTGGTTGAGTTCGTCCTGAATAGCGCCTGACATCTCATCGAGAATATCGTCGTTCATGTCGGCAAGGGATGAGCGCAAATAAGAATATTCCGGTATTACTGATCCAGGATGATTAACATATTTTGCAAACATCTGTTTGCCGTTTGACATAAAAGCCAGAGCCTTTGCTTGCGTGGCCTCAATAATATGAGATTTGGTGGTGCCGCCATATTCTAAGATAGCCGCGTAGGGAACATCTCCATCTACAAAAATACTGCTGCTTATGCTGTCGCCATCTTCGTTTACTTCACTGGCGATACTATTTAATAACGTACCGGTTTTGCTTTGAAGCACTTCCCCACTTAACTTCTCACCCACTTTTTGTTTTAATAGATCCGTAAGGGAAGATGACTTATTAAACAATACGTTAAGCAACCTATCGGGCAATGCAGCAATGTTTTCCTGTAACTCAGGAAGCCCAATTATGTCAATGATGATCATACAATTGTAACAAAATCTTAATTATTCATTAAGGCTTTTTATGTTATTATGGCCTTAATTATTAGATTAGGGAGATGCGCTTATGAATAAACTTTTGCTTACCGGTCTGCTGTCAACCGGATTGCTCACCACGATGAGTGAAGCCCAAGCGCAACAGACGCATAAGAAGATTGTAGCACATCCTGGTTATATAGGACATGTGGATCCTAATCCCACTCCCGGCAGCCCAAATGTATCTGTGGATGTGAATGTCAAAGAAACAAATAATTATTATATGCAGTCAGCAGCGAAACTTCAGCAAAAGGCTGCTGGGCAGCGTTCGGGTAACAATAGTGGAGCCCATAACAAAGTTACAGAAGCAGTTCCCTTGTCACACCACGCAGATTTTAGTGGGTCACATGGTCGCCCCACTGGACCAGATTTAGAATTATATAATAATTTGATTAATCACTCAGATACACTGAAATTTGTTGATAAGGGCGCCGATAGTTTTATCGCTAAATATAATGAAATCCGCTCCAAGGACAAATCCCTGAAAAGTGTTTATGAAATCAGGGTATTTGATGAAACTCAAGATCTAAACGGGCATAAAGAACCATTATGCCTGGTCGTACAAAATCAGGATAAGAAAGATGTAACTAATTATGGCAAATTGGTACTTTTTGTTAATAGCGCATTCTTGAAACTTCCTGTAGATCAGCAATCTGCACTTTTTACCACTTCTGCTATTTTAGGAGCACACGGTATTCCAATTGATGGAATTACAGATTATCTTGGAGTTAAATATGCTCCCCTAGTACCTAAATTATACCCCGATCCAAATAATAAATTCATTGAGCAATCAACGGTAAATACCCTACTTCACCATGGATATAAACCTGAAGTTGTCGCAACTGTATTAAAAAACAAAGCAAATGCCCATAAAATTGATGGAGAGGGCGGTTTCTTCTACTCAGACAAAAAATATAATGAGTTAAATAAACTTAGCGAATTCGCAGCTAGTTACGCTAAAAATCCCAATGAGTTGAATAAAGATGATCCGTTATATAAACTTTTAGAACCAAAACATATGCATGAAATTGGCAAGTGGATTGAAAACGGATTTTCTGCAGTCGATTTACAAAAAATCCAAAGAGATAACGAACCCAAAAATTTAACTTTTACCGATCTCGCTAACAGACGTAAATTAGATTTAGCGATCAAACAAAATAAAAACGATAGAACCGTTTAGTTAAGGGATAAATATATGAACGAAGAACAACAGAATTCTCAAAATCAAAACTCCGACAGAGTTGATGATTCGCAAGAAATCCCTGCCAAAAATTCCGGCAAAACTATACTGCTTGGTGTTTTATCTGCAGCGTTGGTGATTGCAGGGCTTTTGACTCCTATAGGCCATATTCTTTTTGGTCTTTCTTTAGTTGGATTAGGAATCGTAAGCACAGTAATGGCTTTCAAATCCCATAGCGCTGATAAAGCTAACAGAGAAAGTGCCATTGCTGAACGTCAGGCAAGTATTGAGCGCGCCCGCGAAAGACAGCAGGAGTTAGAATTAGCTAAAACCAATGCACTTGCTAAACAGCAGGAAGCAGAACTGGCCAGAGCTAATACGCCTTCAGAGCAGGCACAACAGCAGCCGGTACAAAAGGAAGCACCTGCGCAACAAAATACTGTTCCTGACCAAAAGACACAGCCAGCAGTAAATTCAGATGCAAAGCCTGTGGAAAACACGCAAGCACCTGCTAATACGCAAGTACCCGTCAAAGAGTGTGCTGATAAGCCAGAGATTAATCTCAACATCAGCAACAATACCGGTGACACTACCGTGACTCATCCCACTATTAATACCGCAGTATCAGCTACGGATAATACCAAAATTAATGTAAATCCCGATGCGAATACTACCCAGAAAACCGAGAAAAAGCCGGAAGACTGGGTAACAAAAAGCAAGAGCAACGCCACATCAACTGTGATGTCTCCCACGTAAATAATTCCTAAATCGCCAATACACGCATGTAAGGCTGCAAGAGTGTGCGCACAAAATCCGGCATATCTTTCTGGCTGAACGCTATCGTCTCCTGCCCACCCAGACTTTTAGAAATTTCACCGATGCGGTTTTTATAACGATACCGTTCACCCACCATTTCCATACAAGCATGTTCAATGTCGGCGGGCACATAACTATAACTTATCTGAACATGCATGCCCGCATCCGCCGCAGAAAATCCATACACACCATCACACACCGTATATTGGCCTTCCGTCGGGCTTGAGGCTACATTGACTAGTGCGCCGCCATTGTTATACACAACACCCTGATCCGCGCCGAAGCTTCCATTTGGAGCATTTACCGCAATCGTATATGTACCCGTGGATGGAATAGTTTGCGGCTCGTTATTCACCACAAATCCACACGTATAGACAATATTCACATTACTATACCCGCGAGTAAATCTATGACCTCTTAGTGACACTGCTTGCGGCCTTCCAGGTGGCAACCCATCCCAGGGATCAAATATAAATCCGCTGCTGAAATTTCCAGAGGAAGCGGGAATAACAATATTATCCACCATCACCAATGAAACGGTCTGCACCGGCCAATGCCTGAGCGTCTGCCGTCCCTGCCCCAATCCATCATAAATATCGCTGAAGATATATTGAAATAAAGTAGGGCGCTGCAGATAACTTAAAATAAATCGACTCATTTCATCTATGAGACGGGTTAAAAGTAAATCGTCATTGCTGGTTGTTACTCCCACCCAATCGCGCACGCGTTCAAGAGTTGTCAGTCTGTTTATGGCTGCCATATTTAATAATATTGTATGATATATTTTATAATGAAGTGGCCAGCGTTCTCATACTGGCCACTAGTTATAGACTAGCCGTTAGCGATATTGGTAATCACACCGAGTGCGAAGGTTGCATATATTGCGAGTACTTCCTCGGCATACACACCATATTCACGCTGACGTGAGCGAGCTGGCCAATCCATGCGGTAATAATCACGGCGGGTGAGAACTTCCGCAACGTTTGGCACTTCATTGTTCTGGTACCAGGAAGGAAGCTGTTCGCAATAAGCGATAATCGTGCCAGGTGGTAAATCAGGGTGAACTTTGATAGGCATTTTAACACCACCATCAGCAGCAAACGGATTGAAGTAAAATTCAATCGTACCACCTGCAACCATTGAATATGGCAAGCTATCAGTAGTACCCGCAGTATAGCGCAGCAATGAACTGCTGCCAGTGCCTAAAACCTTATTGGTAATGTTCTTTAATTCCTGGCTGTTTACATAAATCACGGTTGGGCTAACGCGGTAGTTATCCCACATGCTCTGCAACATATTATCAATTTCAACGACTGAACCACGACCTGAGGCAGTTAAGGTAGTGCCTGTGCCGGCAGTACCGGTTGCCAATGTATTTACATACGAAATATTATTGGGGTTTAATGACTGGGTAAGTAAACCATCAAATGCAAGACTGGCATTAACCGAACAATCCGCAGTTACGGCACTGATTGCCTGACGGCTGCCAGTAAGCGGAGCGGTAAATGTTGCGCTATTGATCGTGGTAATAGCCTGCAAGGTTTCACTGCTTGCGGCACCCACATACCATGCATAGGCAACGGCACCCTGAATTGCGGGTACGGTCGCAAATAATGTCTGACCGAGTGTTACCGCTTGCGTGGTATTGGAAGATTTATTGGAGGAACCACCATTAAGAGTAAAGGTTTTACTATCCGCTCCGGTAATGGTTTTAGTGGTAGAAATACCGGCAGAAAGCGAAGAATTTTTCCAGCCTTCCAAAGTAAGCGCAACTACAATCACTGAATAAGTCAGTGCGGGCAAAGTAGCACCCGTTCCCGAAGCACTAAGTGTTGGGGCGGTTGGCGTACCTAAACTCAACGAGGCATTACCCGCAAGCAATGCTACTTCTTCTTTGCGCATGATTTTTTGCAAAAGACGCAAAGTCACCATGGAATTTTCATCTTCAAAACCTTGAGCAGCGGCTTCAGCTTCAAAAGTCAGATAATCTTCTTCACCAAGCGTTACGTAAGCAGCCGATTTTGAAGAGGTAGTATAAGACATAGTTCCGGAGCGCTGGCCTTCTGGCACCCAGCCCATCGCATCAAAGCCCGAACCTACAAGCGAATTTACCTGTTTCCAACGCGCTGCATCACCGGGATTCAAACGACGCACACGGGGAATGCTATTACGCAGGGGCGTAATGACGGGGTAAAGATTCTGCGCGGGCCCCATCAAGTCATAAAACGTAAGACCACTGGAAATGCTAACGCCTTTGCGCAATTCATTTTGCCCATTACTGAGCGCTTTATTTGTGAGATCGAGAGTTTCCCTGGTAGGATTAATAAACATAGTGACTCCTTGTTAGTTGGTTATTTGGTTAAATTTTGGGAATAGGTTTTTATTTCCAGATCGCTGAGGATGCTGGATTAGGCTGAATAATGCTTTTGCAGATTTTAGATGAGGATAGGGTTGGAAAGCGCAACCTTCATCAGCTCATGAGGAGTGCCAGCTGCACTGAGTTTTGCGAATGTCTCTTCATGATTACTGCGGTCTTCTGATTTACTGATAGCACGTAAAACACCTTTGGGTGGCAGAGGCAATGATTCCAGTTGCGTAATGCGTTTTTGCAGTTCTTCAATAGTAGAGAGATGAGAATCTATAGATTTCGTCAGCTTTTCATTACTCTCATCGCTTTCAATAGCTTCGCCGTTTAAATATTGCTGAAGGGCAAGAATATGTGGCAAAACTTCATCTGCCTCATCTTCGTTTGCAATATCATCCGCAAGCCAGGAAAGCCCTTCCAGCAATGCCGATATTTTCTCTTCGTCATCAGCTTCATTCATATCCGAATTATCCTGTGCTGCATTAAACTTACGGCACTCCGTTGTCCCATCCAGTTTTATCACTTCAAACGTCGCAGTCGGCACGGCAGGATTATCCACTAACGATACTTCGCTGAGTACCGGTGTGTAGCGCATGAGATTGGAATTTTCTGCGTCCTGCCAGCGTTTGGCATAACCACCGCCGATGGAAAATCCGGTGTAAACTCCCTCAAGCACTTTCTGCCACTCGGCATCGTCAATGATTTTGGCAACACCCTGGATGCGTTTATTTACGTCATCGAACGAAATATCGGTGAATTTACCGGCAGCGACATTGCCGTGCATGGCGCGCACATTGCCGAAACTTTTTCCGCCGCTTGCATCCTGGAATTGCTGTGACCACTCGGCAAATGCAGGTTTGGCAGTTTCGTAGTCGAGTATCTCACCGGTCTTGTCGGGCACTTCTTCGGAAAGTGTGCCGTACACAAGCTGCTTTGCCACATCAACTTTGGAAATCGGGATAAATAAAGCCATACGCCTCCTTTGACTTCAGGATGGTTAAAAGAAATTTTGAAAAATTATTGATTTAATTTACGTCGAAGCGGAAACCAGGCTTCGCGCAGGTAGACCAGCGCGGATGTTTGGAATCGAAGTCGGAGTCTCCAGTTTTATTCAACACTTAATAATTGCTTAACTACTTTCTCTCGCTGTGAGTCAAGAATAGCAGCATCCAACTTATCTTCAATATTCTTTAAATAATTATTAAGAGCATTCTCATTACAATGCTTGCTAAGCAGAGTAACGATACCAACTATAAACTCATCATACTCATTTATAAGATGTGGATTATCGCCAATGCAAAAAGGATCCCAATCTTTTAACAAGATTTTTCTCACCCCTTGAATTTTTGTTTGATCGTTCATAACTATTACTTAATAAAATTAAGGATATAATTGATGTTGTCATCAAATAATTCCGATGGATAAGCTGTTACTATTTTACCAGTAGTAGGACTGACAACAACAGCAGCTTTATCAGATAAGTATAAATAGCGTCCTGTTGATTGTTGCAACACAATATCAGGGTTACTAACAGTTTCCATTATGGTGTCAACTGATAAGCTACGAGTGGCAACTCTGTTTGTGGCATATTCGGTTAATCCATTAACGTCAAGTATAGGATTCTCGACAACAGTTCCCAGCTTTCCAAAAACTTGGCCTATCAAGCTACCTACACCAGCGGTAACAGTTTCGCCAACTGCTGCGGTATCTTTGATCCCTTGTATGACTTCGCCACCAGCGAGAAATGCTATAGCATCCTCCACTGGATAAACGGAATCAACTCCCTCTAGCGGGTTACCCGCAGAATCAACCTCTGGCACATAAGGTTCCTGCGACGCAGAAGCTGAAGGCTTATTTGCATCAAGGAACGCCTGTGCAAAACTGTTATCAAGGTTATTGTGAGGATCAAATGCACTTAAATCCATTCTCACCGCATCACTTGCACCACTGCCACTGCCCTTTGGGGCAAACTCACCGCCTGTACCATCGGGCGAACCACCGGGCCAGCGTGGATGTTTGGAGTTGAAGTCAGAATCGCCCGAGGAGCTGATATCGGAAGAATCACCACCGTCACTTCCCCCATCCCCTTCATCTCCTTCTTCCTCGTCATCGTCATCATCCTCTTCATCTTCATCGTCAGGGGCATCATCTTTTCTTAAGTTTTTTTTTACGCTTATTTTGGGGGGCACGCTGCCCCCATCTACGCTCCGCGTAACTTCCCCTGCGAGGTCGTCGTGTAGAACTCCTCCACCAGCAAGAGAAAGCGGTTCCAATCCTAATCGGCTGCGGACTTCGTCGACCGTCATAATACCCGCACCAACATAAGCAACATCAATAGAGGCAGCGTCTTTGGGGTCTTGCTCGCGTGTATCCTGCCAGACAAATTCCAGATCCGGAGAGTTAAATTCCATTGCGATAACACGATTGATAATCCCGCACACATATTGCTGCAAAGGTGCAAGCCCTTCGTCAATTGCCCGTGCCTGTGATGATTCCGCAGTCGCGCGATTGACATGAGAAATAAACGGCTCCGGTGAAATCGAAAACACAAAGCAGATAATGCGCGCGAGGAAATCGTCATAGTCGTCTTTTAAGGGCGGCGGTTTGGTTTCCTGATATTTAAACTCGCCAGGCATAAAGCGCAGGCGGCGGCGGTTTGCGAGGTTTCCGACCAGCATCGCGTCAAAATGGCGCTGAAAGGCAACAATCTGTTCCTGGTTCCATTCTTTAGGCAGGCCGATAAACGCATCCGGCTGGCTGCCTTCACGGTAATATTCAAGCTGGTGCAGCGCACGGCGAATAAGGATATTCACCGTAATCATCACCTGTTCCACGTGGCTATAGCCATAAATTTTATGACTGCGCGGATTATGCTTTAGGTAAATCAATTCATCGCGTGTGTAATCGGCTGCTGGTACTCCCTTTAACACCTGCTGGTAAGCGGGATCAGGAGCAATAGGTAAACGTCCCGAATCATCAATCAGAATTTTAATCGTCGCCCCATCAATAATATCCAGGGAATAAAGACCTCCTGCACGATTGTGGCGTTTATAAAGACACACTGCGTCAATGACGAACATATCTTCCAGTATCTGGCGCAACCAGCCTGAAAAATTATTTTCTCCGTCTGGACAATTTAAAAATTTAATGATTGTAGCGATACGAGTTTTTTGTTCTTCGGTAGCATTTTTTGCATTGGCTGCAGTGGGTATGGCACGAACATTCCAGTTAAGCGCCTCCATTTGGTCTTTGCGTGTTTCAATGACCGAGCGCAATATGTCACAATTATCGGCAAGCGCACGCAAGTCTTCAAAGGATAATGGATCGGAAGATCGCGGTGTAGAATTTGTGTTATATCCGACAGGATAATCGAATTTTCTTCCCGCTACAGAATCAGGTGCGAGTGGCGCTAACGGCTGGTCAGGCCCAAACCATGCGTTTGGCGCAACACCGCTTAATGCATAGCGTGCTGCCTGTGCAAGACGCTGGATAAGCGGCACATCAAGAGGTGTCTCTGTCATAATTTCTGAGCCAAAGTTAAGATTGATTTATAAAGAAATATTAATAAAAAATGCCGCCTAAGTTACCCAGGGCGGCATTTAAAACTATAAACTTGCTAGAACTATTATTTATTATTTTTTAGAATATCTCGTATTTCTGTCAGTAGTATTTCCTGATTCGTAGGAGGTGCAGGTTCATCATGCTTAAAGCGATTTACTTGCTTTACCAAAATAAAAATAGCCACTGCAATTATCAGAAAATGAATAATGTTATTTAAAAAGATTCCATAATTTATGGTTGCCGCACCGGCTTTTTTTGCTTCGCTTAATGATGCATAAGTGGTTTTAGATAAGTTTATATAAAATTCAGAAAAATCGATGCCACCTATCAACAACCCAATGGGCGGCATAATGATATCATTGACGAGGGAGCTGACAATCTGACCAAAAGCGGCACCAATAATGACACCAACCGCAAGATCAATGACATTGCCTTTCATGGCAAATTTTTTGAATTCTTTAAACATAATAACCCCTTCTTCGTTATTAGAAAGAATTAGCATGCAGACAATATTCAATCAATAATTTCCTCTGCCATGGTTCCATAATAATCAAGAAATCCTCCACCAGTAATATGCTGGATTGCATGCGCGTATATCAAGCTGTCACCTTTATCCGGGCTGCGGCCGATGCGCTTTATAATAGAATCTTTTGCTTCCACCAATATTCCGCGCACAGTTAAACGCCAACGTGCCGCCGCAATATCGGCAAGTAACTCCCGATCCGGCGGAAGCGCAATATTATCACCATTTTCCGGGTCAAGTGCTTCACGCAGCGACCACCACCACTCTGCTCGTCTATTGACGAAACTGAGCTGCCCGCTTTTGTCATGGGCATCACTTGCCTGTGCTGAATTCATTGCCTGTGCAGCATTACCTATATAACGACGCAATGAATCAAATACGCTTGAGCCAACGCCTATGACATCAATATTTACATTACAGTTTGATGTTCCGCGTGCCGAGAGCACAAGTTGTGCAATGGAATCACCGGTTTTTGTAGTGCTCCCTTTATACACTTTCTGAATCTCAAACCAGTTTTCATAACGCAGCGTAATCACCGTTTTGTCATTTCCTCCGCGCGCAACATCCACACCGATGCAAGAGAGTTTCGCATTCATATTACGAGTTTCGAATCGCAATATCGCTTTTTCAATCCATTCCGTTGGAATTAACTGATAAGGATTATCCGCACGATCCGCACTAAAATCACCGTAGAGCAATTTCGAGCGTAGAGGTTCCGGCAAAGCCTGCAATGTGGCCTTATATCCTGATCTCATATAATGAGGATTATCCTCAACATGCGCAGGAAAAAATGTTCTGCTCTTAGGAACAATTATTTCCCCTTTATGCTCAAAAGGTTCGCCATTTTCTACTTCAGTATCTTTTCCATCAATCGTGGTAAACCAACGTAATTCTCCAGGCTTTGCAGGATTTGCATAGGTAGTATCTAGCCACGGTGCAAAGAACCTGATTACCCATTCTCCTTCGCTATCGGTTGGGGGATTTCCTGTAGCTATAACCCGACATTTCTGTTTTGGATTTGCACTTCTGAGCCATCCGCAAAGAGTGCGAAATTGCATTTCGCTGAAATGGGCTAGTTCATCAAAGGCCTTTAAATCATGCGGCCTACCCTGATATTTACGTTCATCACCAATATACTGAACTGCTCCGAATTCTATAGTACGTCCGTTTTCAAGCGTCCAGACCATGGTAGATTTATTGAATTTTCCAACATCAATAAGCAGTTCGGTAGCGCGATCAATAATGGCACGAAGCTGCGTAAATTCACGTCGAAATATTATACTCCGTTCATGTTCAGTGTGAGCAGCACCTATTAACAGATCGGTTTTTCCACCGCCTGCAGCACCACCATAAAATAAAATATCTGCCTGACTCAACAAGGCATTGGTTTGCGGCCCCGGTAAGGGCTCCCATGTTTGCTGCATAATCTCACTATTGATGACAATTTGTTTTTGCTATTGCGGCGCGGCGCACGAGCGCAGGAGATATGCCCGCCAGCGTGCATATTAAAAAGAAATCCTGATTATCACGAAGCAACCAGCGCTCTGCTTCTGCTTTCTCATTTTTTATATCCATATCTGTCAGCGCCTGATGAATCACTGCACACCACAAACTATGTTCACCTTGAATGGACGCATGTAATTTTTTGTATTCATGTCCTGCATAACTATAATCAAGCGCGTCAAACCCACCCTCAACGCTGACATTGTCGTTGTGGTTGTGCATAAAGGCTCAAATTCTGGGCATAAAAAAACCCGCAATAACTTTTGTTATGCGAGCTGGAAAGCTTTTTTGATATTTTTTGTGACGCGTCTTTTTACAGACTTATTCACTCTGGAAATTACTATAGATTTCGTTCACGTTTTTGTCAATAGACGAAATGCAGAATTATTTTATCGAAGTATTTTTCTTCTTAAAATAAGCATCAATTGCATTTACTACGCCACGCACAAATTTTTCTTTATGCTCGGAAGTTTGCAACATATGTTCTTCATGTTGATTGGTAAGAAATCCCACTTCAATGAGCACGGAAGGTATATCAGGGGCCTTAAGCACAGCAAAGCCCGCAAAGCGATGGGTGTGATTCAGTAATGTAATTTGATGGCCAATATATTTTACCAGCAAGTCAGCGAATTTCATCGATTTTAATTTTGTTTCGCGCTCCGTGAGATCAATTAAAATATCTGCGACATCTTTGCTGGTATCACTTAAATCCATTCCACCAATAACATCTGCTTTGTTTTCTTTTGCAGCCAATGCCTCGGATTGTTTGTCGGATGCTTTATCCGAAATAGTATAGACCGATAATCCGCGCGCAGAATCAAACGGAGCAGAATCCGCATGGATGGAAATAAACAAGTTACCATGCGCAAGTCTTGCACGCCGAACACGCTCGGCAAGTAAAAGATAACGATCATCGCTGCGGGTGAGCGCAACATTGTAACGATCCGTCGTGAGCAATGCATCTTTAAGCGCCAGTGCATATTCAAGCGTTAAGTCTTTTTCTTCGCTACCGGCATAACCCGATGTTCCTGGATCCTGCCCGCCATGTCCGGCATCAATTACAATCATGGGTTTAACAACTGCAGCTATTTTTTCTTTCTTTCCAGGATTGGCAATCAGGTCAAATTGCAATCGGTAAGAAGCATTTTTGTGAATTAGCGTAATATTTTTAAGTTTTACTCCTTCATTCAGATCAAAAACCAAGCGGCTGGTTTTTGTGTCATGAAATCCAAAACGCACTTTCTTAATAAGCCTGCCATTATAGTCTTCTGGCAACCCTACATTATTAACCCAGCTTGCTATCGGCAAATCCACCACCACCCTCGGAGGCGGGGTTTCCGTTAAAAATACCTTGTAATCTGTCTTATTATTAAGATGGATGGAAACATGCTCACCATTTTCGATGATTTCCACCTTTAATCCGTTTATTTCCAATGCATTAGCTGAAAAAGGCAGGAGTAATATAAATAGCAATAATAAGTATTTCATTGTGCTGATAGTTGCCCTGCTAGTGGAATGTAATATAATTATAATCTGCAAAATCTTGTAATGAATATTTGAAATTTTTACTACAAATAGTTTTATAACATAATTTAAATAACATTTGTAGTTATTAAAACTCTTCTATATAGTCGGAAAGCTAAAGAAATTCTGCTGCTTATATTATTAGCGCGTCGCCTAAATTAGGCAAGAGCGCTGTTATAAACGGCTTGAGTATTGGTTTATATTTTTTAATTTTAATTGGCCTTTTATGGTGTGGTCACTTCATTGCAATCGTATCGGCGCCCGAGGATTTAATAATTTATCCGCGCGTCCATACATACAAAAATTCAAACGTCTTTCCACGCGTGAAATCTGCCTGAATACCGGCGAATCACAAGACTTAATTGTTGTAATCATGAAGTATCTTCCCACCTTATTTAAAGGGCCCTATATGGGAGTACATTCATGGTATTACGATTACTTATTGATGCAGTTCACGCAGAAGAAACTCGCGTAGTAATTGCCGACAACGGACGCATTAACGATTTTGATTTTGTTACGTCCGCAAAAAAACAGGTTAAAGGCAACATTTACCTGGCAAAAATAACGCGTGTTGAACCATCATTACAAGCCGCGTTCGTGGAATATGGCAGTGGCAAACAAGGTTTTCTGCCATTTGCTGAAATTCATCCAGATTATTATCAGATTCCAACTGCAGACCGCGAACGCCTCCTGAAAGAAGCTGAAATTGCGGAAGAAGCTTATGAAGCGGCTGAATCCTCCACTGAAACAGTAAATGCCCAGGAAAGCATAAGTGAATCATCTGAGACACATAAGGAACCATTGCCTGACCCAGAAGCGGTTTTCTTAAATGCAGAGCCTGCTATTATTGCTCAATTACAAGATTCTCCTGTCACTTATAGCGAAGAAATAACTGAAAGTACTTTTGCAAAAGCCGCTACTGAGCCCGCTGCTGCAGAGGAACCAAAAGCTTCACAAGAACATACTGTCGAAAATATTACCGATGCCCAGGCCGCATCGAGTGAAGTTTCCAGTGAACAAACTGTCAGTGAAACCTCTTATGATCATGGACAAGAATCCAATGAACCCCAGGAAGTAGAAACTCTGGCCAGTGAAGAAGATGCAGTGGCTGAAGCACGCCCTGCCGCATTTCATCGCCGCTATAAAATACAGGAAGTTATCAAGCGTAATCAGATTGTGCTGGTTCAGGTTATAAAAGAAGAACGTGGTAATAAGGGTGTATCCTTGACTACATTCATGTCTCTTGCCGGACGCTATTGCGTATTGATGCCAAACTCGCCAAAAGGTGGTGGCATTTCACGCAAAATTTCCAGTGGTGAAGACAGAAGGCGTTTAAAAGAAATATCCGCAGAACTTAAAACCGCACGTGGCATGAGCGCTATCATCCGAACGGCCGGTATCGACAGAACCCGTGTAGAAATTCAAAGGGATTATGAATATCTGGTAAAGTTATGGGAAGGAATAAGAGAGCAGACCTTGTCCTCAACCGCGCCCGCGCTTATTTATGAAGAAGGCGATCTTATAAAACGCACCATACGCGATCTCTATTCTAATGAAATAGAGGAAATTATTGTTGAGGGTGAAGAAGGCTATAATCAGGCAAAAAGCTTCCTGAATATGATTCTTCCAAGCCATACTCCTAAAGTAAAATTATATCAGGATAATCTTCCAGTATTTTACGCGTATAATATCGAAGACCAGCTTAATTCCATGTACGACCCGATAGTGAAACTGCGCTCTGGTGGTTATATCGTTATCAATCCGACAGAAGCTCTCATTTCAATCGACGTAAACTCAGGCCGTTCTACTGGTGAGCGCAATATTGAAGAAACCGCAACCAAAACGAATCTTGAAGCAGCGAACGAAATAGCCCGCCAATTGCGTTTACGGGATCTTGCCGGACTCGTTGTCGTCGACTTTATTGACATGATGGATTCACGCAATCGCCGCTCTATAGAGCGCGCCATGAAAGATGCACTGCGACTTGATCGCGCTAAAATTCAGATTGGCCGTATAAGTCCATTTGGCTTGCTTGAAATGTCACGCCAGCGTTTGCGTCCAAGTATTAGTGAATCGAGCACTACCGTGTGTTCACACTGCTTGGGTAAAGGGGTTATACGTTCAAGTTCATCTGTTTCACTGCAGATAATACGGGCTATAGAAAAAGAAGTAGCGGGCGGTGTTGTGAGTGAAATAAAGATATTTGTTACAGAATCCATTGCACTTTCTCTTTTAAATACCCGCAGAGATACTTTGTCTTCCATAGAGAAAAAGTATGATCTGCGCATCACGGTGCTTACCGATGAATTACTTGCGCAAGGTAATTTCCGCATTGAAAAAGTAAAAGGGGCTCGCCGTGGAAACCCACAGGGTCCTGCTTATCACGAACCGGTTTCGATTGATCAAACTGTGCTGGAAGACATTCCTTCAAACGAAGAGGATTTTGCAAAAAGTTCTGAGCCTTTAGTAAGTGAGGAAAGATTTCCAACCGCTAATACAGAGGAGCGCCCACGCCGCAATCGTCGTGGAGGACGTGGTCGTCGCGGTGGCAATCGCAATTTCAATGAACCGCGCAGTGAAACAACTCCTGCTTCAACTTCAGAGAATATAACAGCAGATAATGAGAACAGGCCACAGTCTGAGCGTAATAATAATGGCGAACGCAACCCCAATAGAAACCGTCGTGGTGGTCAAGGTCAACGTCGCTGGCGCGATGGACGTGATCGCAATTCGGAAAATCCTAATGCGGGAACTTCGACGAATAATAACGTAATACAATATTCTGGAAACCAGCAAGATAATCGCCCGAACCCATCTGCTCATTCTCAATCATCTGTTCCTCCGCTTGAACAGCAGGCACAAGGCGATAGTAAACCTAAAAAAGGTTGGTGGCGCAGGATTGTAGAGTCTTAGAATATTCAGAACGAGAATATTTTAAGCGCGATTTTTCATTGCAGGATCATTGAATGCTATATAGCGCTTGTCTGCATCATTACGATTATTTGCATACCATTCCATAGTTTCTTTGATGCCTTCCTCAATGCCAATTTCGCATTTAAAACCATAAGAAGCAGCGCGTTGCATATCCATCAATCGCTTAGCATCACCGGCAGGTTTGCTGGTATCCCAAACGATATTTACTGGACCGCCGGGAACGTGCTTTGCCACCATTTCAGCAAGTTGTTTAATAGTTATACCGGTTCCAGAGCCAAGATTAACGGGCTCACTCACCCCTTGCTCTACCATCATTAACATGCCGCGGGCACAATCACGGGCGTGAATAAAATCACGGATAGGTGAGCCATCACCCCACACAGTAAGCGGGTTTTCACCTTCCATTGCACGACGAATTAGCGAGGGAATAACCATAGCATTTTCTGGGTCAAAATTATCATAAGACCCATACACATTAGCGGGACGCACTATAGAAATTTTATCCCAGTTATATTCTATTTTATACGCTTCAGCCTGCAATTCCCCCATGCGTTTTGCCCAACCGGCAAATCGATCATTAGGCGACGGAAAAGTTTTCCATACATCATCTTCAAAAAATACTTCGGCGGGTGAATACACACCTACGGAACTAGTAAACAGAAATCGTTCAACATTGCTACGGCGTGCAGCTTCCATCATATTAATTGAAAACTGCATAGTCGGAACAAAAAAACTTGCCGGACGCTTTGAAGTCATTGCGGGCGAGCCTTTTACGCCTGCAAGCTGAAACACAATATCCTGCCCAGCGCACACCTCTATACATGAAGAAAATTCACGTAAATCCGCTTTTACGAAGGTTGAGCCTTTCGGAGCGCGTGAAGGATCGTCAAGTGATACAACAGTTACCTTGGCACCTTTTTCAATAAGCAACTCTACCAGTGGACGGCCAATTAACCCTGTTCCGCCAGTTACCAAAACTTTCTTACCACTATAAAATGTCATCACATATCCCAAAAATAATACGTTATTAGCTATTCATTCACAGTACATTTAGACAAGATATTAAGCAGTTCACTAGGCTTTGTTCGAGTATTTCTAATAATTTCCGCTATTTCTTTTTCATCTTTTTTTGCCGCAATAGCCCAGGCTGCTGCAATAAAACTACGAAATATTCCTTGTCCCGTCGTATCTATCAGGCTTGGTAAACTATTTTCATAGCCTATTGGCAAATCCTCAAGCCAGTTTATTTCACTCAATTCTCCTTCAACCTGGTGCATAAGAGCAGCTTGTATACTAGGCGCATTTTGGAAAAGTGAAAAGATTTTCTGAGTGCGAGGTTTTGCTACTTTTGAAACTTTGGATAATAGTAAGTTCAGAAGCTCGGTTAATGTATATTCGATGCCTTGTATACCGTGAAAATGCATCGGCCTGCCATCATCTTTTACAATATACTGGTTTCTTTCACTGGCATGATAAATATCGCTCACTGCTATCCATTTTGCCTCACAAGCTTCATAAGCTCCGGGTTTAAGCGGCGGTGCAGATTCAAGAATACCAAGATAAGCAAAATAATTCTGATCGGTGTTGTAGAGACGCTCGCCACCACTTCCGATGGAAATGATATCAATAGATTTTGCCATTTTAATAATGGCATCCGGATAATTGCTAATATCCAAGCCAGCTTCTTCAAAGGTTTCCCTTATAAACGTTGATTTACTGCTGAAATCTATATGTTCCGGCCACTCTACACGATGGCGCTTCAATAATTGTTTCAGGTAACTAACATCAGAAATTTTACCGATTGCTATATTAAACCCTTCAGCGGATACAAGGCGGCGAAACTCTTCATATACGATATATTGTACATCGCGCGCATCGGGTAAAATAAATTTTTCATGTGATTGATTAATGTTCTCCACATCATCCGGTATATCAAGATGCACACCGATAGTGGCTTCTTCTGCTTTGTTGCGAACAATTTCCGAAACTCTGTCTTTATAAATCATCTCTGCATTGGCTGGCATAACTTCCATATACCCCGCAGGATAAAGCCATTGATGAGGATCTTTAACACGCCTAACTAAAAGAACGTAAAGTTCGCCTGTTTTTGCATCAATATAATAAAAGGGGCCGGACGCGCTAATACTTGGTCTGGCAAACGGATATATATAATATTTATTACGTGACGGTGTCGGCCTATTTTCCAAAAGTTCCGCTATTTGCTGAACCAGTTCTGGTGACTGCGGCAATGAGGATTGTACGGTACCACCATCCATTAAAATGCCCGATGCATTCAACAATTCAGCCAAAGTAGTTGATATAGACTCTTTTCGGGCTGAAGGCGACACAGCAGATAATTCATGCGCCACTACTTCCAGAATTTTTCTGGAAATGCCATCCATATTATGCGCTCTTTCTTGTGTTCGGTGCATCAAACGGCTTTAAAGTTTCCGGGTTAATATTATCACGCCACCACTCTATGGTGCTTTTAATGCCATCATCGAGGTTTACTTGTGGTTCCCAGCCAAGTTCTTTTTTTGCTAACGCACAATCAAGGAACAAACTTGTCTTTATAGTCGGTTGCGACAAATCATGTTTGATCTCAAGTTTTTTGCCGGAAGCAATCACAATCTTATTCACCAATTCTTTTATAGATACTGCTTTACCGAGACCACAATTATACAGACGATATTTCTCTGGTTGTTTTTTAATAGCCAATTCTACGAAGTGGGTTAAATCTTCGGCATGCAACAAATCGCGTTCTTCTTCACCGGTTCCCCAAACGCTAATGGAATCTTTTGCAGTCATCACTTTGGTAACCGTTGCGCCAAATACATGGCTGCGCTCCAAATCAAACTTATCATGTGCGCCGTAAATATTAGAGTGGCGGATGGCAGTGAATTTTGTCTCGCTGATGCCAGCAAAAAATTCACACATTTTTTCAATATATATTTTTGTATTACCCACGCCAAAATACCGTGGATGCAGTGGCGTGTTAGCATCAAAATCAGTCTCTTTGAGTGGCTTATCACCCGAGGGATACATCACCGTACAACTGAAAAAAATTACATGTTTTACTTTTTTCTCAAACGCTGCGCGGAAAAGGTAAGAATTCATCACAGCATTGTCGGTCACATGTATAAATGGCCGTGTCACGATATCTTTTGCACCTGAAGTCGTAGCCGCAGCCTGTATAATTACATCTACCCCGTCGAGCAATGTATTGTATGCTTCCGGATTGCGCAAATCCGCCTTATGCCAGGTGACATCTTTGCAGGCATATTCCGGACGGTTAAAACGTACCGCATGAACATCATATTGGCCAGATTTGGCAAAATATTCCACCATATTGCGCCCGATAAACCCGGTAGCGCCGCACACTAGAAGCTTCTGTTTCATATGAGCCTTTATCAATGGTGATGATTAGCTGTTATAGGCAAGATAATCCACCCCGGCAAGCGGCAAATGCGCTATCCTGTCCGCATATCTTCCAACTCAAGCCACCTAGCCTCAGCGTTGGCCAGATCCTGTTGCGCGGAAGCATAGCGGCGGGTTAACTTATCAAACGCTTCGGGGTTTTTGATGTATAAATCTGCATCCAGCAGCATTTCCTTCAGTTGACTTATCTCAATCTCAAGTTCAGCGATCTTCTTCGGTAATTTTTCCAGTTCATGTTTAAACTTGAAAGACAGCTTTGGAGGTTTGGAAGACGGGAAATTGGCAATAGTAGAAGTCTCTTGGCTTTTTGACTTCCCGGCTTCTCGTATTCTCGACTTCTGGGATTTCTTGGCTTCATGGTAATCCGTATAACCACCAATATAGCCTTCAACAACCGCATCACCTTCAAAAGCAATCACCTCAGTTACAGTGCGATCGAGAAAGTCACGATCATGACTTACTACGATCAATGTTCCGGCATAATCGGCAAGAATATCCTGCAACATGTCGAGCGTATCCATGTCCAGATCGTTTGTTGGCTCATCGAGAATGAGAACATTGCCAGGATTGGCGAGGAGTTTCGCCAGCATTAGCCGGTTTTGCTGGCCACCGGAAAGTGTTTTTACTTTATCACGTGCAATTTTAGGATCGAAGAGAAAAGCTTTAAGATAGCCGCATACATGAGTAAGTTTTTTATTTTCTCCACTGCCAATCCCCACCTGATCGCCACCATCGGGGCATAATGTATCCCACAGGGTTTTATCGGGATCGAGATTCACGCGGTTTTGATCAAAATAGGCAATATCAATAGTTTTCCCGCGTGCCACCCTGCCCTTATCCGGGCCTAATTCTCCGGTAAGCAATTTTATAAAAGTGGATTTTCCTGAACCATTTTTTCCCAATACACCAATACGATCTCCGCGTAATATGCGTAAATTAAAATCCTTGAGAATAGGTATTTCTTTATCGCCATTTTTAAACGATTTACTGACTTCCTTGAATTCAACAATAATTTTAGAAGCCTGCACTGGTGTTAATGAATCCAGTTCAATTTTCTTCATACGCTGGGCAAATGCATCTTTATCGGATTTGAGTTTTTCACGCAGACGACCAAGCTCCCCCAAGCGCCGCTGATTGCGTTTGCGTCGCCCTGTTACACCGCCTTGCGTCCAGTCAATTTCGGCAGCAAGTTTTTTCTGCATATTCTGCAGTTCGCGTGCTTCGTGTTCAATAATTTGCTCCGCCCAATCATCAAACTCTTTATATCCACCAGGACACACACGGATGGTGCCTCGGTCTATCCAGAACACTTTGCGCGAGATATTGGCAAGAAATGCCCTGTCGTGGCTCACGCACACGAGTGCGCCGCGATACCCACCAAGAAATCCCTCCAACCATTCAATCGCAGCCAGGTCAAGGTGGTTGGTAGGTTCATCAAGCAGTAATATATCTGGCTCGGCCACTAACGCTCTAGCAAGCGCGGCGCGGCGCAATTGTCCGCCGGATAATGTTCCCATCAACGCATCCGGATCAATTTGCAGTGGTTCGATTACAATATCTGCCAGATGCTGCTTATCTTCTGTCTGGTCATGCGTATCAAGACCTGAGAGCACAAATGTTTTTACTGTATCATTCGGCTTATGAATTACCGTTTGCGCAAGGTAACCGATAGTGATTCCGGGCATGGCAAAGCGTTTACCAGCATCGAGTTCAAGTTCAGAGAGAATAAGACGCATGAGTGTGGTCTTGCCCGCACCGTTTTTACCCACGAGGCAGATTTTATCGCCCTCACTGATATGCATGCGCAAACCCTCAAATAGGGGTTTGCCGCCAAATGTCAGGTGAATATCTTCAAGGCTAATGAGTACGCGGGGAGCCATATGTTATCTATACACTATAATATTTAGGAGTGTTATAACCCGCGGTGAAGCTTATGCAAGCATAAGCTTAGGCAATCCCATGTTGCAGCTCAGATGGCTGCTGGGTTTGAGCAACGAAACTATCTTGTGGTTTTTCTATTTTGTTTTTGAGTTCTGGCGAGGCAAATTTAGGAGTTTTGGTTTCTATATCACTGGCAATGCTATTTTCTGCATGTACAGCAATATCATGAAATTTATAAAGATAGCTTTCCAGATTAGAATACACCTCACCAAACGATATAGCTTTGTTTTTAAAATGCTCTGTAAGGAACACCGCAGTTTGATTCAATGCTAGCGGAATTTTATCAGCAGGGATTTTGGCAAGATTATCTACCACATGGGCATACACTTCTTCCATATTGACTTCCTTGGTGCCGAATTTGGCAAAGAGCCTTGTGCCAAGTCCACTTACTAAAGTTGCACCACCTAGTGCTCCTATCGTATCTTTCTTTTTAATATTCCCATAAGCCAGAGTTCCTGCCGCAACCATTTCAATACTTGAGCTCAAGCGGAAAAATACTTTTTCTCTTATATTATCAAACCAACTGTTTGGTTTGGGGTTATACGGGTCGGGCACTTTAGAGAAAAAACCAATGGTTTTACCGATGAGATAAATAACGCCAGTATACAGATTGGTTTTATCCTTCTGATTGTTAAGCCCTGCTTTAAATGCTTCCTTGAATGAACCTTTACCTATCTCCTTAAATGCCGCTCCCCATTGTTTTACCGGAAAAACCATTGCAAGTGAGCCAAGAATACGGAGCCCGATTTCTCCCACGCGCACCGAGTTGGCTTTCATGAAATCATAAAATTTCTGACCAAATGTTTTGGGCTTATCAGCTTCTTTATGAAGCGGCGCAAGCTCCTGCTCAATGGAGATAGGCTGCGTGCCATCCGGTAGGTAGGGTGTGAGTTGGTTATTTATTTCCTGCTTAATAACACGCAAATGATGTGGATCGGTACTTTTCTGCCCGCCAAAGACAATATTAACTGCATTTGCCGTCAAGTTTAATGCGGCAAAACCAAGCTTTGCCGGATCAACTTTTTGCTTATCAAATTTACCTTTTGTAAAAAGCGAGGAATATAAATTGAGACCCTGGCCAATATTACTGAAATGCCCACGCCACGCCCAAGGATTGAATTTCTTTTCAGGCACTGGTACAGCTAGTTTTACATCATGACCAGCAAGCGCCTGTGATAATTGTGCCTGCGTCTTTTCACCACGCGTGATAAATACTGGTTTGCCGTCAACTACCGTTTCCGATATTATTTCCTGCCCAATATCCGGAGCGGTTAATATTTCGTGTAATTTGTCTTTATCTTGTGCGCTTCGTCCATAAATGAATGCGAAGTTACTATCGGGACGAGGAGAAAATTCCACCGAAGCAACAGGAGAGTTCGTATTTGTATTTACAAAAACAGCCATAAATAAATTGGTTAGTTATGTTTCTTTATCTCGCCTTATATATTACTTTGTATACGAACTACCTGCAAATAGTTATTTGTTACATTTTTGTGACTTATCAGGCGTTTTTATGCTTATATTAGGCTAAAATAGGATAGATAAATGCCCACATCACAAGATTATTCCAAGCGAATTGTAAGGTCACTTCGTCAGTTAACTCAGTATCTTGAGAGGCATTCCCGCATGCTTTTTGAGCATCAGGGAGTTACTGTGCCGCAAATAATGTGCTTGGATAATCTTATAGAAAACGGGGTGATGACAATGGCCGTCCTGGCGACCAATATACATGTAAGCCCCAGCACTATGGCAGGGATAGTCGACAGGTTAGAAAAAAAGAAACTCGTGATACGTAAGCGTGATACCAAAGATCGCCGCGTAATTTTTGTGGATATTACCGATAGTGGCAGAAAATTTATTAAAGCCACCCCTCACCTGTTACATAACCGTTTGCATGACACCCTAAACAACCTTAAGCAAAGTGAGCAGATACAGATAGCAAATTCTATGGAGATGCTGGTTAATTTGCTGCAGAAATAACTTCTGCCAATTTCTGAAATAAAGCTTCTTTTGCACTGGTTTCTCGCCAGCATAAACATATCTTCCGTCCGAAGGATTTATTCTGCAGCGGGATATAACATATATTGGGGTTATCATGGCGGACTGCAAGCTCTGGAATCAAAGTAATAGCATCGCCCATAGCCACCATTTGCCTGAGTGTTTCTAAACTGGTCGCTCTGAATTTTATTGATTCTCCACTACCTATGGAGTGACAAATTTCTAATGCCTGCGAACGCAGGCAATGCCCTTCATCGAGTAAAAGAAGTTGAATTCCTGCCAACTCCTCATCAGTTATTTTTTTCTTTTTTGAAAGAGGATTGTTTTTTGGCACAGCAAGAAAGAAACGCTCGTGAAATAATTCCACGGATTTTATTCCCTGCCTTTCAACTGGCCCTGCTATTAAAGCACAGTCAAGCCTCCCACTTTCCAATAATTCCAACAAACTTGCTGTTTTTTCTTCCACCAACTTCATTAAGAGCTTTGGAAAATTCTTTTTAATACTCCCGGAACATAACGGAAAGAGATACGGCGCCAAAGTAGGGAACGCACCTAACGTTAATTCTCCGCAAAAAGGATCCCGCTCCGATTTAGCAAGCTGCCTGATTTCTTCGGCCTGATGCAGAATATGCCGCGTGCGCTCGCAAATATCCTTTCCAATAGCCGTCAGCATGACTTTTTTATTGCTACGTTCAAACAACTGAACACCCAGATATTCTTCTAACTTCTTTATCTGGATGCTCAGTGTCGACTGGCTTACGTTGCAGATTTCCGCAGCTTTGCCAAAATTCCCGGTATCGGCTACAGTCACTATATATTGTAAATCGCGTAAGTTCATTATTTCGCCATATCAAAAATTAAAATATCTGCTTTATCTATACCCGTAAACTTAAGCATTTTCTCATCTTCAACAGCGGCGCCGTCACCTTGTTTTAACTCTTTATCACCGAGTATAACTTTACCGTTTGCCACATGCAGCCAGGCAATCCTGTTATCGCCCATCTTGTACTCGGCCATTTTACCTTTTTCTAAATCAAGCACATACATAGCAATATCCTGGTGCACAGTAAGGCTACCTTCTCGCCCATCATTCGAAGCAAGGAGAGTAAACTTTCCATTTTCACGAGACTTGGCAAAGTTTTTCTGCTCATAAGAAGGTGGAAACCCTTTCTTATCAGGCAGAATCCAGATTTGCAGCAAATGAACCTGTTTATCCTTCTGCGGGTTAAATTCACTATGCCTGATACCGGTGCCAGCAGACATGCGCTGCACATCACCAGGCATAATGACTGAGCCTGTTCCAAGTGAATCCTTATGCTCTAACTCACCCTCCATGACGTAGGTTACTATTTCCATATTGTCATGCGGATGCGTTCCGAAACCGGAAGCGGGCGCTACAATATCGTCGTTTATCACACGAAGATCGCCAAATCCCATATGTTTTGGATCATAATAGTTACCAAAACTAAAGGTATGCTTAGTATCAAGCCAACCCATTTTTACGGCCCCGCGGTCTTCGGATTTTCTGAATGTAATCATAAAAATTCTCCTTAAAAACTATCATAAGAAAACATAGCACATATCATTGATATAATCAATCAATATAATATAAACAATATATTTTACCAATGGACTAAATTATGGGATATTTGGCTTTGTTAAAACACACAGAACATAAGGAGGATATATGCTTGGTATAGGACAAAAATTTCCATCTTTTTCAATGAAAGCAACAGTTTCTAACGATATTAAAACTGCTTTCACTGACGTTACAGACAAAAGCCACCCCGGAAAATGGCTCGTATTTTTCTCATGGCCAAAGGATTTTACCTTTGTCTGCCCGACTGAAATTGCCGAATTTGGCAAGCTGAATAAGGAATTCAAAGACCGTGACGCGCAAGTATTGGGCTTAAGTACCGATAGTGAATTCGTGCATCTTGCATGGCGCCAAAATCATAAGGATTTACACAACCTGCCCTTCCCTATGCTTGCCGATGTAAAACGTGAATTAAGCACGGCGCTTGGTATCTTAAATGTAGCCGAAGGTGTTGCTGATCGCACTACTTACATCGTCGACCCAGAAGGCATTATTAGATTCGTTATGGTGACGGATTTGAATGTTGGCCGTAATGTTAAAGAGGTATTGCGTGTTCTTGATGCATTACAAACAGACGAGCTTTGCCCATGCAACTGGAACAAAGGCGAAGACACTTTAAAAGTCGCTTAAAAACTAAAAATAGGAGAATTTATGACAGAGCTTAATTTAGAATCACTAAGGGAATCACTGCCAGCATATGCCAAGGATATTAAACTTAATCTTGGCAATGTGCTGACAACTGAAGGCTCCGGAGATCTTACTATTAACCAGATAATGGGAGTAGCACTCGCTTCCGCCTATGCAACCCGCAACATTAAGGTGATAGGCGCGATTGCATATGAAGCGGCGTCTGTGATTTCGCAAGCTGAACAGGAAGCAGCAAAATCCGCTTCAGCTATTATGGCAATGAATAATATTTATTACCGGTTCATTCATCTTGTACACGATGAAGAACTCGGAAAACTACCGCCAAAACTGCGCATGAACGTGATCGGAAGCCCTGGAATTGCCAAGGTGGAGTTTGAATTATACTCACTTGCGGTCTCTGCCATAAATGGTTGCGGAATGTGCATGGAAGCGCATGTTCATGAAGTATTGAAAGGCGGAATCAGCAAATTGGGTATTCAGTCCTCCATAAGAATAGCCGCAGTAATCAATGCAACCGCCCAAGCGATAAGTAATAGAGATGCAGAAAACGCACTACATAATAAATCAGAATTGGCTGCTTAAAAGCTCCCACCTCATCCACGAGGTATAAAGCCTCGTGGATCTTTTACTCTATAAAAACTTCAATAAGAATGTTACAAAGCAGATAATATAAAATTATTTTCTGCCAATATGTTAAAGTTCACTTTTCTTGATAATATTACGGATCTAAAAACCAATGTCCGGGAGGATAATGTCGCCCGCGGAATTGAAGTGTTGATTGCAAAAAGCAAACAATCGGACAATGAAGATTTAATAAAAAAAATTAATACTATTCTAGTTCATCCTAGCGGCAAAACCTTGCTTGGTATGATTTTTAGCTATTCACCATTTCTTACCAAAATCATTCAACAATACCCGGGTTTCTTCGTCAGTATTTGTATACACGGAAGCGATAAGTGCTTTGAAGAATTAAAAGCGTCATTATCTGCAGCATCCCCCCATAATACTAACGAACTCATGAAAACGATGCGTGTGGCAAAAGGCAAAGCTTCTCTGCTGATTGCACTTTCTGATATCGCAGGTTTATGGACACTTGAAAAAGTGACTTCTTCCATGTCAGATTTTGCCGAAATATGCGTAAGATTAACACTTTCATTTTTACTAAATGAAGCTGCACAGAAAAATGATATCATCCTTCCGCACCCTGAAAATCCCCAAAAAGATTCCGCAATATTTGTACTGGCAATGGGAAAACTGGGTGCTCGTGAGCTAAATTATTCCAGTGATATTGATCTGATTGTCTTTTTTGATAAAGAGCGGGTTCATTATCCTAATATGAATAATGTGCAGCATTATTTTTCTAAAATGACTCATGAAATGGTACGAATTTTACAAGAACGCACTGCCGACGGATATGTTTTTCGTGTCGATTTGCGGCTACGTCCGGATCCCGCCTCAACCCCTGCTGCAATGTCCATTGCCGGGGCCATCACCTATTATGAAACGGTCGGGCAAAACTGGGAAAGAGCGGCTTTTATAAAAGCGCGCCCCATTGCCGGCGATATGGAAGCGGGATACCAATTTCTGAAACAAATTTCTCCTTTTATATGGCGCAAGAATCTTGATTTTGCGGCTATTGCTGACATTCAATCCATTAAACGCCAGATGGATGAAAAAACCGGCAGAGATATTAATATTCCCGGACATAATGTAAAAACTGGAATTGGCGGCATAAGGGAGATAGAATTTTTTGCCCAGATTCACCAACTGATTTGGGGCGGAAGAATACCGCAACTTCGTATCTCAAATACCTGTAAAACCCTTGAGGCACTTGCAAATAACGAATTGATTAGCCTGGATCTCGCAAAGAAACTCATTGATAGTTATCGGTTCTTACGAACCACAGAACATCGATTGCAAATGATTGAAGATCAGCAAACCCATAGTATTCCTGTGGCAATGGAGGCAAGAGAGCAGTTTTCACGCTTTATGGGGTTTGGCAATAACATAACTTTAGAAAACGAGTTACTTATACATCTGAATTTCGTGCATGAAAATTTTTCAGGGGCATTTCGCGGTCAGGGTAGGCTTAGTGGCGATGAGGGTAAGCTATCTTTTACAGGGGTAGAAAACGATCCTCACACTCTCGAAACTCTTACAAAAATGGGCTATAGCAACCCCGCTTCTGTCTCCGAACTGATTCAAAGCTGGCATCGCGGAGCACGGCGCGCGACACGCACAAAACGCGCGCGCGAATTGATTACAGAACTAACACCCACTTTACTCAAGGCATTTGCCGCCACCGTAAAACCCGATCAGGCTTTTATTCGCTTTGATGAATTTCTTTCAAAGCTTCCGGCGGGGGTACAATTATTTTCTCTGTTTAATGCTAACCCGCAATTACTTACCTTGCTTGCACTTATCATGGGCTCAGCACCCGCTATGGCAGAGACACTCAGTAAAAACCCCAACCTGCTGGATAGTGTATTAACCGGTGCGTTTTATGATGATTTTCAGAATAAAGCAGAATTATTTAATGAGGTTTCCAATCAATTACTGCTCGCCCGTGATTTTGAAGACGAAATGGATATCATACGGCGCTTTAAGAATGAAAAACAATTTCAGGCAGGCGTACAATTAATCCGCCATCAGGTTACCTCTCTTGAGGTAAGCAATTTCCTAAGTGATATAGCGGAAACCTGCCTTGAGGCCATGCTTCACCGTGTAGAAATACATTTCAAGAATAAGCATCCTGATTTACAATTAGGTTGCCTTGCTACTATAGCGCTTGGCCGTCTGGGCGCACGTGAGATGACCTTCGGATCTGATATTGATCTGGTATTTGTATATAAAAGTTCTGATAAGAAAGTTCAGGAACAGAATCACATTATTTATAATAAACTATGCCAGCGTTTTATCAGTGCGCTGACTGCACTTACCCGCGAAGGACGGCTTTATGAGGTAGACACACGTCTGCGTCCTTCGGGCAAGGATGGTTTGCTTGTTGTGAGCACCGATGCATTTGACAAATACTTCAGTGAATCTGCTTGGACGTTTGAAATCATGGCATTCACCCGCGCACGAGTAATTACTGGCGACAGAGATTTAAGAAATGAAATAGGAAAGGTAATTACTGCTAATATTATAAAGAAGCGGGCGAAAGAAACACTTATTCAGGATATTATCGATTTACGTAGTAAAATTACCAAGGAATTTGGAAGCAACGATCCATGGAACCTCAAATACGCACATGGTGGAATTATGGATCTGGATTTTCTGGCGCAGTATTTTGTTCTCTTACATGCTAACCAACATCCTGATATAATAATAAATTCAACAGGCAAAGTTTTTGAACGGCTTGTAAGCCACGATCTTATTAGTAATACCACAGGGAAAGCACTGTTCGAGGCGCATAGATTTTTAAACTCTTTATTTGCCCTGCTGCGACTTTGCGGTGGAGGCATTTTAGACGAAAGCACCGCACCGCAAGGCCTCAAGGATTTGATAACAACAAACGCCGGATTACCAAACTTTGATTCCGTGAAAGATCATTTACTTGCAACGTTGGAAACTGTGCGTAAATATTATAGTGAATTTATCAATCCCAATAATATTTAAAACTTTTCTTTCTTATAGGCGCCCCAGATATCACTTTTCGGCACCCACCCCTTGTGACCGGATATTTGCATTTTGCACCAGTCAATATCGCATTCAACAAGTTTACCGATTACGCCGGGTTCTGCTTTTAAAATAGGCGGGGCTTTATCTTCGGGCGAGCGCCGCAGAACGACTGTAGTTCCTTTAATAATTGCCATTCTTTTGCCTTGCAGCATCTGTTTGTGCACCCAGCCCGTTGTACCCTGTGAGTCACGTATCTCACGCCATTGGTCAAATTCCTGGATAATTTCTACCGGCAATGATTCATGCTTATATACCCAGTTTATGCTGTAACGCGTACCCGGCCCAATGCGCATATTTACATCGTCGGAGCGCAGAGAAGCAAAACGCGGTACCGGTAATCCGGCATCATCATGATCATCTTCGGCACTGCAAATATTAGAAAAAAACAGCGAAAGAATAACTATTATTGTGGATACGAGTCGCAGAGAAAATTGCGTAGAGCACAATTGGAGAAAGGGCTCTCTCTTTAAAAAACTACAGTAATTCTTCTTTATAGCGATCATGATACCCAATAAATGCAATAAGCGATATGCACGCACATAACATAATAAATAGTGCCACTATACTATTCATTTGGGTTTCTTTGACAAGCCAAGTTTCAATAACCGGTGTTAATCCGCCAAGCATCGCCGCAATATTGTAAGATAGTGCCATTCCGGTGTAGCGGATGCTGGTAGGAAAAAGTTCTACCAGTAAGGCAGGTATAGTGCCGCCGTAGCAACTCAGAATAACAGTAAAAAGAAGCATAGCGGTTATAACGTAGCCAAAGCTGCTATTATTCATGAGTAAAAATATAGGAACGGTCGCAATCAGATAAGCTATGGCAGTCCCTACCAATAAACGTTTTCGACCTATTTTATCAGAAATATAAGCAGAAAGTGGCGCTACAATAATCATTAAAATCATGCATAATGCACTGATGAAATAAGCTTGTTTGAATAACAAACCCAAACCGCTGATCATGTAGTCATTTAAGAAAACGGTAAGCGTGTAAAACGGAACGGTTACCGATAAATAAATCCCGATACCGCGCAAGAGTTCTACAAAATGCCCACGCAATGCTTCGCGAACAGGGGTTTGCGATAATCTTCCTTCATTCTTAGCTTTTTCATAATGCGGGCTTTCATCGGTATGATTGCGGATATAAAATCCAACGAATGCGACTACAAGACCTAAAACAAATGGCACTCGCCAACCCCAGAGTTCAAATTCCGCCTGCGTCATAAAAAAGGAAAATACGGTGGCAGAAAGAGAACCCATCAACATGCCAACACACAAACTAAGTATAGTCGTGCTACCGGCGATACCACGTCTTCCGATAGGGGAATGCTCAACAATAAATGCCATGGAACCGCTAAATTGGCCAGCCAGTGCAAGGCCTTGGAGTAAGCGTATGAGTGTGAGTAATATAGGCGCCCATATACCAATATATGCATAGGTAGGCAGAAACGCTATGGAAGCGGTCAGTATTGCCATCATAAAAATAGAGAGTGTCAGAGAAAATTTGCGGCCAAATTTATCACCGAGATAACCGAAAATGATTGCACCGAGCGGGCGCATGAGGAAACCAGCGGCAAAAACTCCGTAGGTAGAAAGCATCTGAACATAATGATTGCCGCCAGGAAAAAATAGTTTTCCGATAATGGTGACAAAATACCCGTAAAGGGCAAAATCGTACCACTCCAGTCCATTCGCAACCATCCCGGCAATAACAACACGGCGCATATTATTATTTTTCTTTTTTCTTATAGTCCCACTTTGGGAGTGTATTATTCTTTTATCTTTATAAGCAAGTGATGCTTCTTACCAGAACTCAATTTGACATATCCACAATTTTTTATGTGAAATAAATTTATTGACATTTTTGCATCTACAACTTTCTCATCGTTCACCTTTGCGCCGCCTCCCTCTATTAGTTTTTTAGCCTCCCCTTTGCTCTCTTTCATTCCCGCCATGTGAAACAGCTCAAACACTGGAACGCCAGCTTCTAGCAGGGATTTTTCAATAAAAAATGTTTTTAAGTTTTCGTCTGCACCACCCTCTTCAAAAGTCTTGCGCGCGGTTTCAGCAGATTGCTGCGCAGCAGCAATCCCGTGGCAAAGTTTAGTCGCTTCATTGGCAAGAATCTTTTTTGCCTCGTTAATTTCGGAGCCCTGTAGTATTTCGAGTTTATAAATTTCATCCATCGGCAGCTCCGTAAAGAAGCGGAGGAATTTACCAACATCTGCATCCTCGGTATTGCGCCAGAACTGCCAGTAGTCGAAGGGCGATAACATATCGGCATTGAGCCACACTGCACCATTGGCAGTCTTGCCCATTTTTGCACCGGAAGAAGTGGTGATAAGCGGGGTGGTGAGGCCGAATAACTTTTTAGAATCGATTTGATCTGTTCCTATGATAGCGTCACCTATGTAATTAATCTTACGGCTAAGCTCTACACCATTAACGATATTTCCCCATTGGTCACTTCCACCAATTTGTAAACGACATTCGTATTCTTCATTCAGTTTTACAAAATCATATGCTTGCAGGATCATATAATTAAATTCAAGAAAACTCAGGTTTTGCTCGCGCTCTAACCGGAGTTTTACGCTATCCATACTTAGCATACGGTTGACAGAAAAATGCTTTCCGTAATCACGCAAGAACTCTATATAATTGAGATTATCCAGCCAATCAGCATTATTGAGAAACAGCGCATTATTTTTTGCAGTGCCGCCGAACTGAATAAAATTTCCAAAGACATCTTTAATACTCTCCAGATTGCCAATGATGTTCATATCAGTAAGTAATTTCCGCGATTCATCTTTACCAGAAGGATCGCCGATTTTTGTAGTGCCGCCACCCATTAAAACAATCGGCTTATGCCCGCATTTTTGCAACCAGCGCAGAATCATGATTTGCATCAGGCTGCCCACATGAAGACTCGGGGCAGTACAATCAAAACCTATATACGCGGTAATGCTATCTTCATCCATTACTTTAGCTAATCCATCAATGTCCGTGCATTGATGAAGAAAACCGCGTTCTTTTATGATATGTATAAATTCGGACTTGTTACTTGTCATGGACTTACCTAGAGATAATATACGAAAAACAATTTATAAAGATTACAAAAGAAAACGCAAGGAACGCGATATGCAGGAAAATTACTGGGCGCTGGGTTTAATGAGCGGAACATCGCTTGACGGCATAGACACCGCACTCATCCGCACCGATGGCAACGAGATATTTGAAATGGGACCGTGGGTCACGGTGCCGTTCGAGGATAATTTACGCAAAGATATTCGTGAATCGGTTTATATGCGCGGGGATATCGCGAGAATCGAGCAGAAAATTACCATGGCGCATGTGGATGCGGCAAAGGCGCTGCTTAAACAGGCAAACATGAAACCTAAAGACATCAAAGTCATAGGTTTTCATGGCCAAACTATAGCCCATCGCCCAAACGAAGGACTAACCTGGCAAATCGGCAACGGCGCACTGCTTGCAGAAAAAACCGGCATTGATGTTGTGTGTGATTTTCGCAGGCGCGATGTGGCAGCAGGTGGCCAAGGTGCGCCTCTTGTGCCGCTGTTTCATGCAAGTTTGGTCAAGCACATGGATTTGCCGGTGGTGATACTCAATATCGGCGGTATTGCGAACTTAACCTGGGTCGGGCGTTCGGAAAATACCGGAAATGACCTGCTGGCGCTCGATATTATTGCGTTTGATACTGGCCCCGGCAATGTGCTGCTTAATGAATGGGCGCTGCAATATACCGGGCAGAATCTTGATAAAGATGGAAAACTGGCGCTTGCCGGAAAAGTGGATGAGCAAATACTCAAGGAATATATGGCCGATCCGTTTTTTGCCATTAACCCGCCAAAATCGCTGGATCGTAATTATTTTACATTGGAAGGCGTTGAAACCCTGAGTAAGGAAGATGGCGCGGCAACCCTCACTGCTTTCACCGCTAAAGCCATTGTGAGTGCGCAGGATTATTTCCCGGTTCCGGCAAAACATTGGTATGTGGCAGGCGGCGGCAGGCATAACCCGGCGCTTATGAAGGCAATCGACAAAGAATTAGTTGGCGTGCGTCCGGTTGAAACCCTTGGCTGGTATGGCGACGCGCTGGAAGCGCAGGCTTTCGCATTTTTGGCTATTCGTTCAATCAAACGATTACCCCTCACCCTGCCCACCACCACAGGCACCAATCATATTGTGACTGGCGGCGCGTTTTACGCGGCTTGATTATAAGAAAAAATAGAAGTCGGGAAATCGAGAATTCCAGAAATAGCAATCTTTCTTGTATTCCCTTTTTCCCGTATTCTCCGCTTCTTGTCACAAAAGTTTCATTAAAACTTCATAAAACCGTAATAATTCTGGTAGAACGGCGTGTTACAATAACAGCTTATTTTAGTATTCAGACTATCGCATACTTACACAAGTATCTAGCCTCAATTTGTAACAAATTAAATTTAATATATTAAAACTTAAGAACATGAAAAAAGAAAAATTTTTTGTAACTGAAAAAAGAGAGGAAAAAAAAGGAATAATTGATTGGGAATATCGCAGAAAATTGTTTGTTATCGCTGTCATTACCGCAATTATCATGTGTGCAGCCATTGACTATTTTGTATGGCCATATTTAAGTGCTAAAGATCGCATTCAGACAATAATATTTGAAATTGTTTGTGTTGTAGCTTTTACGTTTGCACTTAGGGCGGCCATCAAAAGATTCAGAAAAGAAGCAGGTGATTTAGGTATCCATTAATTATTTAAATTCTCTTTTAAAGTTTTAAGTCCTGCCCTCGGGTGGGACTTTTTTTGCCCTGAATCTACTTACAAATCGGTGAATACGGTCTTATATATTTAGCAATTTCCTGAATCAAATGTTCTGCCGGAAGGCGGAATCCGTGAAGGAGTGCCGCAGTAATCACAATGCATAGAATAAGCAGATATACATTAAATGATTTGAGCGGTCCGCGTTTTACATATTGCTGCACGAGTAAGAGCGCTACTCCGCCTACAATAATACCTAACATCACTTCTGTAATATTGTGAAACCCAAGTACCACCCGCGTTGCGGCAATGGCTGCTATCAGATCGACTATGATGACAATTACAAAAATTTGCCTCCAGCCTCGTAGTTGACTGCATAAAAGCAATGTGTAAGTGCCATAAACCGCTAATGATAATGCTGTGTGCCCGCTCGGTGAATTGATGCTCGATGTATAGGAAACTCCGCCACAGCCTATGAAAAGTAATTTAGCGAGCGCAATCCCGCAGCTGCTAAGTATTAGCGCCAAAGCCAAAGCGAGTGCGCCTCTGCCGCATTTGTTATAGAGTAAATAAATGATCCCTACAAAAACGATGCCGCAAATTACGGAACTATCGCCGAGGTCTGTGATGGCAATAAGAAAATCTCTATACATAATTTATGCGCCCTGCAATATGGCCGGCAACGTTCTGAATAAAATAATCATGTCGCCTGCTATACTCCAATTTCTTGCATAATCACATTCTAAAATAACCCTTTCATCAAAGGTAAGTTTGTTGCGCCCATTTACTTGCCAAGGCCCGGTGATTCCCGGTTTTACGCTTGTGTAATACCTAAAATCTTCGCCGTAATAAGTTTCCTGCCCGGGTAAAATCGGGCGCGGCCCCACAAAACTCATATCTCCCTTGAGCACATTTAGTAATTGCGGCAATTCATCGACACTGGCATAGCGAATAAATTCACCAATTTTTGTAATGCGTGCATCATTTTTGAGCTTCTGAAATTTCTGCCATTCTTCACTTTTTTGAGCATGCTCGGCTAATATACCTTCCGCGCCCACGCACATGGAGCGGAATTTATAACACGGGAAAATCCTGCCACTCTTACCAATTCGGGGTTGCTTAAAAATAGCATGACCGCCATCGCGGCGTATAATTAGGGAAATAACTATGAAAATGGGCAGAAAAATAATAAGCGCAAAACCCGCGCCGGTAACATCAATTATTCTTTTAATTACAAGCGCTAATGACTTATTTTTTGCCTTTGTCATATATAAAACACTTGCTTGAGTGACCGTAAAAACAATGTTAGATACGTTGTTCTACAATAAGATTTGCAGGAAAAATACAAATGAAATCAAAACCGGTGAAAATAAAAAAACCGACGGTATCGGAAGCCGAAGAGGCCGTACGCACATTAATCCGTTGGGCGGGTGATGACCCGAAGCGCGAAGGTTTGCTCGATACACCCAAGCGCGTAGTGAAATCCTACCGCGAATTTTTTGCCGGTTATGACGTCAACGCCCATGACATTCTGAGCCGTACTTTCAAAGAAGTCGAAGGCTATGATGAAATGGTAGTGTTGCAAGATATTGAGTTTGAATCGCACTGCGAACACCATATGGTGCCGTTTACTGGCAAGGCGCACATTGCTTATCTGCCTAATAATAAAGTCATCGGTATCAGCAAACTCGCAAGATTGGTGGATGCTTATTCCAAACGTCTGCAGATTCAGGAAAAGATGACGGCACAAATCGCCAATGCGTTAAACGATACGTTACAGCCCAAAGGTGTTGCCGTGGTGATTGAGGCGGTGCATCAGTGCATGACTTCACGCGGTGTGCATAAGCGTGGTTCGGTCATGCAGACCAGCCATATGCTAGGCCAGTTCCGCAGAGATGCCCGAACCCGCCAGGAATTCTTTAGTTTGCTGCATCGTTAGGCTTTAAAGACTCTTTTAAAAATCGTATTCACATGTTTAGTGTGATAATCGAGATTAAAGAGCTTTTTAATTTCTGTGGATTTTAAAGCCTTGGTCACTTGCTTATCAGCGAGCAACTCAGTCAGGAAATCCTTGCCATGTTCCCAGACCTTCATGGCATTGCGCTGCACGAGCACGTAAGAATCCTCACGTGAAACGCCAGCCTGAGTGAGTGCAAGCAACACTCGTTGCGAGAAAACCAATCCGCCAAGTTTGTTCATGTTCCTCAGCATATTTTCCGGATATACGATAAGTTTATCCATCATGCCGGTGAGCCGCACCAATGCAAAATCAAGCGTTACGGTGGCATCGGGGGCAATCATACGCTCTACCGACGAATGCGAAATATCGCGTTCATGCCAGAGCGCCACGTTTTCCAGTGCGGGTATGGCATAAGAGCGCACCATGCGTGCCAGACCACAAAGATTTTCCGAAAGCACCGGGTTGCGTTTATGGGGCATTGCCGAGCTACCCTTTTGCCCGGGTGAAAAATATTCTTCTGCTTCGAGCACTTCCGTACGCTGGCTATGGCGGATCTCCGTTGCGATGTTTTCAATGCAGCCAGCAATCACTGCTAAAGTTGCAAAATACATCGCATGGCGATCACGCGGAATTACCTGGCTTGAAACCGGCTCAACCTTCAGTCCAAGTTTTCCGGCTACATATTTTTCAACAACAGGAGCAATGTTTGCATAGGTACCGACCGCACCGGAAATGGCACAGGTCGCTATTTCTTCTCTTGCCGCCAGTAACCGTTTCTTGCAGCGTTCAAATTCTGCGTAATAGCGCGCTAATTTAATGCCGAAGGTGGTTGGCTCTGCGTGGATGCCGTGACTGCGACCTACGCACACCATGTTTTTGGTTTCCATTGCCCGGCGCTTTAATACTGCAAGAAGTTTGTCCAAATCAGCAAGCAACAAGTCGCTCGCTTCTTTTAACTGAACAGCAAGGCAGGTATCCAAAACGTCAGAACTGGTCATCCCCTGATGCATAAAGCGTGAATCTTCGCCTACATACTCGGCCACATTGGTCAAAAACGCGATGACGTCATGCTTAGTCACGCGCTCGATTTCATCAATGCGCGCAACATCAAATTTGCCTTTTTTCCATATATTTTTGGCAGCGGACTTTGGGATTACGCCTTCTATAGCAAGCGCATCGCAAGCGTGGGCTTCAATTTCAAACCATATGCGGTAGCGGTTCTGAGCCTCCCATATGGCAACCATTTCAGGACGGGAATAACGTGGAATCATAATAACTAATCCATTAAAAATGCTAATAATACTTATCTTTAACCATACTGGCAAATTTATGCAATCATCATTGAATATTTATATAAGGGTGGTATTAAGTTACCAACTTAAGAAGGTAACTTATGCAACTCACGCGGCGCAGTTTCTGTAAATCTACGATTGCTGTGGCCGCTTTAACCTTAATGGGGGCACGTATGGCTGTAACTAATAGAGCGTATGCCGAAACAAACACTACTTCAATCGTTAACAAGGAGAATAACATGACTTTTACCCTTCCGGAATTGCCTTATGCAGGTGATGCCTTAGAGCCTTATATCAGCGCGAATACCTTGAGTTTTCACCATGGCAAGCACCATCAGGCTTATGTTACCAACCTTAACAACCTGATAAAAGATTCCGATCTGGCAAAGCTTTCTCTGGAAGAAATCATCAAGAAAACCGCTGGTGACAGTGCAAAAGCTGGCATTTTTAATAATGCTGCACAGGTGTGGAACCACACATTTTACTGGAACTCCATGAAACCAAGTGGCGGCGGCGCACCGAAAGGTAAGATTGCCGATAAAATTACCAAGGATTTTGGCAGTTTTGATGCTTTCAAAGAAGCGTTTAAAACCGCAGGCGCAACTCAGTTTGGCAGTGGTTGGGCATGGCTGGTGCTGGAAAACGGCACGTTAAAAGTCACCAAAACCCCGAATGCTGATTTGCCGATGGTGCATAACCAGACAGCAATTCTTACGATGGATGTATGGGAACATGCTTATTACCTTGATTACCAAAACCGCCGCCCGGATTATATCACTACTTTTCTGGATAAATTAGTGAACTGGGATTTCGCAAACGCGAATTTGGGGTAGTTTATAATGTGTCACCCCGCACTTGTTGCGGGGTCTGGACTTATTTTTGACTGGATACCGCAACGAGTGCGGTATGACAACGGGTGTTCATTTACCACGTTTTTGGTTATTTTTGATTTCTTTTTCTTCGGCAGCAATATTCGTAAAACTTTTTCTTATTGGCAGTTTTAACTTGCCCAATACCTCATCAAAATCGGTGGCTATTTCATTATATTTAGATAGCAGGCTTTCGTTGGCAGAATTGTGTGTATCGAGTGCATTTATGTAATCTTTAAAATGCTTGATTTTTTTAAATAAACCACTTTTTAAAACATTCTCAATTTTAAAATTATTACCGAAACTATTATCATCATAATCTTGTTTTGTTTTAAATGGCACAATAGCAGCTTCACCATTTACAATAATGGGTGAAACACTCTTTATATTATCTTCTGTTTTGAGAGAGCGGACTACAGATTCAATTTTATCTTGCTCATTCGTATTTCCGAGTTTTTGATACAGTTTTTCAAAATCTTTCTTTAGTTGCGCCTCATCACATATAATCTTAATCACCAGAAGCGAAAAATATAAATCGTCACTGACTGTCGATAAATTTTTCGGATTACCCAGAACAACGCCTTCAAAATAAAACCCCTCTTTGCTAAGGGAAATTCCTTCTGCAAATTTCATCACTCTTTCTAGAGCGGGATTTTCAAAGAAATTCCTTGCTTCTTCGAGTGTAAAAAATGGCGATGGTTTTTTGGTGGATTTTGTCACAATAGCCTCAGAAATAAACTGATTTTGAAAGACCAGTTTAGCCCAAAGTCATTAAGAAATTCTTAATAACATCCAACAAATCGCGTATCTGGGTTAGTCAGCGTCGCTTAATAAAATTGGGATTATTATAGCCTAAAGAGGCTAATAATATTTAATTCATCGCCTCGTCATAAAACTGTAACATTTCTATGCTATTATGTTGCTGAATAAATTTGGCAATTTTGCCGTAATGCTTAATAACAACGGAATGCATGCTTATGCAGCAAAGCGATATTATACGTGATTTTATTAGGTATTTAGTCAACAGCACCGACAATCATTTATTTCGTTTTAACGAAAGCCTGTATAGCGATTATATAATGCGAACCGATGATTATTTGCAAAAAACATTACGCTCCTCGTTTGGGCTAAAACCGAATTTCAGCAACTATCTTACTGATGAACAAAAAACACTCATCGACAAAAAACAATTGCTCGAGATTACTTTTCATGTGGATAGGTTAGATGCAGGTGTTATAAAAACCCATTTAAAAGAACTTGGCCTTACGGGAATTACTTACAGTATAGCATCCGTAGAAAATATTCGGGTTTTTAATAAAGATCACTCAGATTATACCGATAAAGTTCGGTTAAAAATGCTCATCGATACTCGCCAGGAAAATTTTGAGAAAAATATCGAAAATCTAAAGGAAAGAGCCAAAGCGGCTAAAGAACTAAATCCTAAACGCGGCAGACATCTTAGGACCAGCAGCATTAAGCCGGATGATATCCGCAAAGATGATATTTACATCTCTTAAATTGGAATTGTCTTAGGCCGTGTACGGCGCAGCCAGGTGGCGACCATCAGGCGGGTGAGGATTATCGCTGTAAACATCGAGGCGAGGATACCAATCGCAAGGGTAACCGCGAAGCCTTTCACGGTTCCGGTACCAAAGTAAAACAGCAAAATAGCAGCAATTAGCGTAGTAACGTTGGCATCAAGAATAGTGCCACGAGCAATACGGAAACCATGTTCAATCGCGGAGAAAGGTGATTTGCCATTGCGGATTTCTTCGCGTATGCGTTCATAAATCAACACGTTTGCATCCACCGCCATGCCAAGCGTCAACACCATACCGGCAATACCCGGAAGTGTGAGCGTTGCCTGAAAGAGCGAAAGCGCACCCATGATGAAGATAAGATTCACCAAAAGCGCAACATTGGCAAAAATGCCGAATAAGCCATAATTGATAAGCATGAAACCCATTACCAGCACTACGCCAAGCAGTGATGCTTGTTTGCCGGCGCTGATGGAATCCGCACCTAAGCTCGGACCAACGCTGCGTTCTTCAATTACTTTAAGCGGTACAGGCAAAGCACCGGATCGCAATAACACTGCTAATTCATTGGCAGATTCTGTGGTATAACTTCCGGTGATAATGCCATTGCCACCAAGAATCGCGCTACGGATTACCGGCGCGGTTATTACTTTATCATCAAGCACCACAGCAAAACGTTTGCCCACATTATCGCGGGTGATTTCAGCAAATTTCTGCGCACCAGTCGTATTAAAACGGAAACTCACTGCGGGCTCATTCGTCTGATTATCAAAGGTCGCTGCTGCATCCACTAACATATCGCCACTGAGCATCACACGGGTTTTGATAGCAACCGGAATATGGATATCTTTGCCGTTTGAATCTTTTTCATCCTCAAATAACACACGCGTCCCCACTGGCACTTTGCCATGCATTACTTCTGTCATATCGGCAGTTTCATCCACTAAATGAAAAGTCATTTTTGCAGTTTTTCCGAGCAATGATTTTAAATGCTCGGGGTCTTGCAAGCCTGGTACTTGCAGCACAATACGGTTATCGCCCTGGCGCTGAATAATCGGTTCGCGCGTTCCACTTTCATTAACGCGGCGGTTTACAATCTGCATGGATTGCTCAAGCAACTGCAATTTTTTTGCTTTCAATGAATTTGCTGAAAAACCCACTTCATATCTTCCATTACCTTTATCGGTAATATCGAGATCAGAATTAACACCTTTTACTACGTCTTTAATATCCACATTATTAGACTGTTTCAAAAGTGTGAAGCTCACTACGTTATCGTTTAACGCAAGCCCCTGATACATTACTTTCTTTGCAATCAGCTCAGTGCGCAGCCCATCTACTAGACTGGTGAGCTGTTCATGCATGTAATGATCAATCTGCAATTCGAGCAGCAAATAAGAGCCGCCCTGCAAATCCAAACCTAGATTTACAGTGCGCGACGGCAAGAAAGCTGGGAATTTCTCACGGGTATTTTCAGAAAAAAGATTAGGAAGAGCAAGCAACGTAAAAAACAGGCAGACGCCAAGTATGGTAAATAGTTTCCAGCGTGGAAAATCAAGCACAGAGCTATTCCTTATTTTGGTTTATCGGCCTTGTTATCGTTAGCTATCGGAGTTTTGTTCAAAACAACAGAGATGGTGTCTTGCATAACGCGTATTTTTACTTCCGGCGCAATTTCTACTACCAGAATATTATCATCTTCAATTTTCTGAATAACACCCAGTACACCACCAGCAGTCACCACCTTGTCGCCACGTTTTAGTGACTTTATCATGGCTTCATGGTCTTTTATCTTCTTCTGGTTCGGCCTTATAAGAAGGATATAAAATACCAATGCAATCATGAGCATCGGGAGCGCGCCGCCCATAAGCGGAGAAGGTGAATCTGCCAAAGTGGGTGATGACGCTGGCTCAACAGCCAATGCATTGGAAATAAACATTAATTTTCTCTAAAAAGATGATTAAACCGAAAAGCCGTTATTTCAGCTTGGTTTCCTTAAATACGACATGCTTGCGCACAACGGGATCATATTTAGTAAAAGAAAGCTTTTCAGTCTGCTTTTTCGGATTTTTCTTTTTAACATAGAAAAAGCCAGTGTCAGCACTGCTTTCAAGCTTTATGAGAACGATATTTTTCTTAGCCATGACAATAATTCCACAATTGATTTGAGTCGGGGTATTTGAGTGGTGGAAAACTAATCATTTTCCGTGGCTTGTCAAGCATAAAAGCGCATATTCATCTGCATATCCATTAAGGGCAAAACACATGAAAATTGTGTATTTGTAACAATATGTTCACATTTTAACCAATGAACTTAGCTATGCTATGTGTTAATATTAGCCTCACGATTTAACGACGGAAAGCGTTATGGCTGATAATTCAGAAGATGGGCTTTATCAAAGATTAGTCGAGAAGGTCAACGCGTGGGGTGCGCCGCACTTGCATAGGACCACTGATAAATTCATCGAAAGATCAATACGTAAACATGCGCAAGATAACCCAAAACTTCAGGAACTTATTAAATTTGAGGTGCAGCGCCGTGCGTACGGCCCTGGCCAAACGCAGGATTTTGCAGAACCCGCCATCTGGATGGTGGTAAAAACGTTTGCCGCACTTGCGATTGCCGGCGTTGCTGAACTTTTTAAGAGCCGCACCGTTAAAGCTATAGGACTCTCCACAGCATTGGTCATCATCGCCAATAACGTGGTAGAGGCATTCCGCTTTACACCGCGCTTTGTTGCAGGTCTTCAGGGCAGTGAAAAAATGGCATTAGAGAGATGGAAAGCAATTCAGACGACAGGTGTTGACCCGTTCAGTGCTTCGCAGAAAACCGCAACTGTACAACCACAACAAGCACAAACACCTCAGGAACCTCCAGCTAAGCAATTTACAGATACTATCTCGCCTAAACCCGAAATTACCTCCACCTCGCTTATGGATGCCGCACTTAATAAAGGCGATAAGACCATATCCATGAACTAAGCCTTTTTCGCTAAAAATCTTTGACATTTACATCTTTGCAGCAATAGTAGGGGCGAAAATTAACCGCCTGCCCAATTGTAATACTCATGAAGAAAAAAGTTCGCAAAGTTGTATTTCCCGTTGGAGGCTTGGGCACACGTTTCCTGCCTGCCACCAAATCCATGCCCAAGGAAATGCTGCCGGTAGTGGATCGCCCCATTATTCATTATGCTTTTGATGAAGCGCGTGCTGCAGGTATTGAACAGTTCATCTTTGTCACCGGACGTAACAAAAGCGCAATTGAAGATCACTTTGATCATTCTTATGAGCTTCAGCACACGCTTTCCTCACGTGACAAACATAATGAGTTGGCGCTTACCCGCGACTGGCTGCCGCCTGCCGGAAGTATCTCCTACACACGCCAGCAAGACCCGTTGGGGTTGGGCCATGCAGTATGGTGCGCGCGTAATCTGATAGGCGATGAGCCTTTTGCCGTTATTCTTGCCGACGATATGGTGCTTTCGGAAAAACCCTGTCTCGGCCAGATGATAGAACAATACAATAAAACCGGTGGAAACATGGCAGCGGTGATGGATGTTCCGCGCGAAAAAACCAAGAGTTATGGTATTCTTGATATTGAGAATTCTGAAGGCAAACTTGTAACCGCAAGAGGACTAGTAGAAAAACCCGATCCTAAAAACGCTCCCTCTACCCTTTCCATTATTGGTCGTTATATTCTTGAACCCGGTATATTTGATGTGTTGGAAACCCAGAAAAAAGGTAGCGGCGGCGAAATTCAGCTCACTGATGCTATGAATACCATGATTGGAAAAACGCCGTTTTATGGCTACCGTTTTGACGGCAAGCGTTATGACTGTGGTAACCGCGTAGGCTATGTTGAGGCAAATATCGCTTTCGCGTTAGATCGTGCTGATATGAAAGATCGTGTGATGGAAATTATGAAACAGTTTGTGAGTAAGGAATAGTAAATGAAGATCGTGTTTGTAGGTACTGGTTATGTTGGACTTGTATCGGGTGTGTGTTTTTCCGAGTTCGGCTATACGGTGACTTGTGTCGATAAAGACAAAAACAAAATCGAAATGCTGAATAAAGGCGTGGCGCCTATTTACGAACCTGGCCTTGAAACCTTAATGCACTCCAATGTAAAAGCTAGTCGTTTATTTTTTAGTGACAATCTTGCAGAAGCATTGAAAGACGCTGAGGTGGTATTCATAGCAGTCGGAACACCTTCACGTTACGACGACAGCTATGGCTATGCCGATCTCTCCTACGTATTCGCCGCTGCCGAAGAAATAGCTCGCTCAAGCGATAAATATATACTCGTAGTAACTAAATCAACGGTTCCGGCAGGAACTGGTAGAAAAATTAAAGAAGTAATGCGTGAAACCAATCCCACGCTTGATTTTGATGTGGCATCCAATCCTGAGTTCCTTCGTGAAGGCTCAGCGATTGAAGATTTCATGCGCCCTGACCGTGTGATTGTAGGTGTAGAAAGCAAACGCGCTGAAGATCTGATTTCCGAACTCTATCGTCCACTAAAAATGAATAATACCCCGATTCTGTTTACCAGCATCGAATCCTCCGAGCTTATCAAATACGCCGCCAACAGTTTCCTTGCCACCAAGATTGCTTTCATTAATGAGATGGCGGATTTATGTGAGAAGCTCGGCGCCAATATTCTCGATGTCGCACAAGGCATGGGATTGGATAACCGTATTGGAAAACGTTATCTGGAGCCAGGCCCGGGTTATGGCGGCTCATGTTTCCCCAAAGATACTATCGCGCTTGTGAAAATGGCAGAAGCCGCAGGAGCAAATTCCCGCATTGTGGAATCGGTCGTGCTTTCCAATGATTTGCGCAAATACCGGATGACAGAAAAAATCGTTGATGCTGTTGGCGGCTCGGTATCGAAAAAGAAAATTGCTATACTTGGCCTTACCTTCAAGCCTGGCACCGACGATATGCGTGATAGTTCAAGTTTGATCATTATACCAGAGTTACTGCGCGCGCGCGCGAATGTGAGCGTTTACGACCCACAGGGCATGAACGAAGCAAAAAAGCTTCTAACCGGTGATATTAAATGGTGTGAAAATGCCTATGAGACTATGCAGGATGCGGATGCATTAGTGCTGCTTACCGAGTGGAATGAATTCATGCGACTGGATTTGAAGAAGATCAAAAAACTTCTCAAGGAACCGCTTATCATTGACCTGCGTAATATTTATAAACGTGATGAGATGAAAAAAGCTGGGATACGCTATATTTCAATTGGAAGACCCGAAATTTAGTAGATTACTCAAATTCCGAGCAAAAAAATCCCCTGACTGATTTTAGATAACCAAATATGGTTAAGTCAGGGGTATTCCTACTTTAGGGAAATTCTTTTTGCTTGCGCATTTTGGCAATTGTATCACCAATTCCAATGAATATGATGATAACGGCAGCCACAAGACAAAAATCTCTAAACCCCAGGAAATAGATGAGCAGACTTATTATAAATGCAATAAGAGCTACAAATAATGCTATTCCCTTCTTTTCGTTCGTGTTTAATTTTTTCTTCATGTCGATAAGGTTTTAGGTACTAAAAAATAGTTTAGGTATTAGTTTATTTGTGAATTCTAGATACAAAATTTAGAACGCCTATTATAGCAGAATAGCACCGTAATATTATGACGGGTTTATGAAGATTTAATGAAAGTTTTATTACAAGCAGGGTATCTTATTGAGTTTCAGTAGGTTTCTTCTTCGATTTTCTATTGCGCTTGAGTGCGATCATCGAGGAAAAATGCCCCATAGGAACGGTTTCTTCCCTTTCGGGTTCCGCTGATTCTGCTCGCTCTGGCCTGTTATACTCATTGAGCTTACATTCGACAGTGAATCCCCCACCCTGCACGTGCTTTATTTCCAGTACATATTTCTTAATCGGATTTTTGGGGTCTTCGCTGCGACTAAAAACCATAATATAAAGTTTATTGCTGGCCGGAATCGTAGTCTCAGGATATTCCAGATGCAGGCTTTGCAACGCATCATTTACTTCTTCAATGGTAGCATATTGGTGCCCATTTTTCATAGCACGCAAAATCGGATGACCCCAGTTCGGACAGCGTGCTTTCTGGCGTTTGCGCATTGGGTGAAATCTTGGTTCAGTCACTAGTTTATTGGCAACCAAAGTAAAAAGCCCATCACTGGCTTTCTCAATCTTTATATGGCAAAAATTTCCAATAGCACCTTTATGGGCTTCTTCTTCGCTCACGTCGTAATGGCGAATCCAGAGGATGAGACTTGGTATTTCGGGATTTTCTTCCTGCTCGCTCGCCACCGTGAATAAACGCTTGAAGGAATCGAGTTTTTTGGTTGCCTGAAAAAGAGTGTCAAAATGATAGGCACCGTTAATTACAGCCGCAATATGCAGATGTGCCGCACTGGCGTATCGGATTCTGGGAGTTTCTTCGCTGCTTTTGCTGCTCATTTTTCCTATTAATTTTAATTACTGTTTAATATTAAGTATATAATCCAGTAATGTAAAGCTACTTAATCGGGCGGGTTTTCTGAAAGTAGTTCAAAATTTTACTTACAACTCCACCGGCTCACGCTTGGCATAATTACCAGGGCGGAATTTTTCACCTTTGCGAATATAGGTATTAAGCAGAACCTGACGCCATTTATCCTTCGACGTATTGGAGTTTGAGCCATGCACCAAAAGCGCATGAATATACACAACCGATCCTTTTTTTACTGCTACGTTTATGGGTTTATAGTGTGAGGGAATAACGGTTTCTTCATTATTAGCATTCGGATCCTGCTTCTCATCTTTCTGCCCTGTCGCCTTCTGCACTGGCAGCAAACCTTCCTTGTGGCTTCCCGGCCAGACAATCAACGCACCATTTTCCACTGCAACATCGGTAAGCGCACACCATGCAGAAGCAAACGCACCAATAGGTGCCTCGACAAAAAAATTATCCTGATGGCGGCCAAACCCTTTGGTGCCGGGCTTGCAGTAAAAGAATTCCGTTTGCAATCCTACAGGAGTTCCTCCCACGGCTTGCGCAATGGAGGCAACAACTTGCGGCTTACGCAGAGCTTTCAGGTAAAGTGCATCGGTGCGGTGCGGCATCATTTGCGGATAATGAATGCCTTTGACATAGCTTTCCAGTTTTTTGGATGCTTCAATGAATTCGTCACATTCAGCAGTGCTGAAGACGTTTTCTTCGATGAAATAACCATGTTCGTTAAAATAGTCTAAATCCACTTTTCTACTCCTGTAATGGGTAAAGTTTAACGCGCTCCGGTCACACCTACTATAGAGCCAGAGACATACGACGCCGCGTCAAAGAGCAGCCACGCGATAGTTTCCGCAACTTCTTCCGGCTTTCCCATACGTCCCATGGGGATGGAAGCAAGCCGTTCCGGCGTTACGGTGGCTTTTGCGTCTGTGTAAATAATTCCTGGGCTTACCACATTTACACGAATATTATGGCGAGCTACTTCGCGCGCAAAACCGATGCTAAATGTATTAACCGCAGCTTTGGAAGAGGCATAGGCAGCCATGTTATTGCCGCCAAATTTTGCTGCTTCGGAAGACACATTGACGATTGCACCGCCGTTTGCCTTCATGTGTTTTACTGCTTCGCGACAGGCGGTGAACACTCCAAACACATTGACGCGATAAATATCCTCCAGCGTTTTATAGCTGATTTCCTCCACTGCCCCCACAGAGTTCACCGCTGCATTATTGACCAATGCTGAAATGGCACCCCATTTTTTATCCACCGTTTCAAACATCCGCAGAATATCGGCTTCTTTGCCCATATCCGCCTGAATTGCCACAGCCTCACCGCCGTTTTTCAGGATAGTATTTACGACTGCATCGGCTTTTTCGCGGCTGTTATTATAGTTCACTGCTACTTTATAGCCTTTGCCTGCCAGCAAGACAGCGGTTGCTGCTCCAATACCCCTCGATGCTCCGGTTACGATGGCCGTTTTCATAAAAAATACCCTTAATCGCTATAATTATTACAATTCTTCTTGACTTATCTTACCACTCTTGATGATAGTGGCGACCTATTTTTTAGCATAAGCATGACCCCTTCGTCTAAGGGTTAGGACACCACCCTTTCACGGTGGTAATACGGGTTCGAATCCCGTAGGGGTCACCACTTTAGAAAATAGCTATCAATCAATATATTGATAAATAATGGTGCTTGTCATAAAATTTTAACTTACTTGTATGTGGCTATATTTATAATATCCACTGCTCTCGAAGGCGCTTAAACAAGAAAGTTGAATTATGCATTACGAGCATTTTAAACAACGCGATCCGCGTGTACTTAAAGCGCTTGTGGAAAATTTTCCATTTGCCACGATTACAGCCAACGGCCCAGACGGTCCTGTGATAGCATATGCACCACTTACTTTCCGACAAGACACCAACACTAATGGAATCGTGGAATTTCATTTGGCAAAGGAAAATCCAATCACTCCTTATCTGACAAATGAAACTAAGCTAACCATTGTAGTTAATGGCCCAAGCGCATCCATTTCGCCTAGTTGGTATACAGCGCGCTTTCCCACCGATAAAGCCGACCGTAGCGAGACAGCACCCACCTATAATTATATTAGTGCCAATATAAAAGGCTCCATCCAAGTGATGGATGATAGTAGTCTGGTTAATCAAATCAGTGATCTTGTGAAGAAGAATCAGCCCACTGAAGGGTGGAAGATTCAAGAGATTGATCCGGTAATTTTTAGCAAATGGCGCGGGCGGGTTTCAGGATTTCGTATAATAATAGAGTCTTTCGATCTAACGGCTAAGCTTAGTCAGGAACAAAATGTGGCGGATAGGCCAGGAATCATCTCTGGATTGCAAAAACGTGCGGAAGTATCCGATCTGGCAATGGCAGAAATAATAGAAATATTTGATGGCACACCGGAATCACTGGTAAATGCATTGCACACTGTCGGTCATCAACTTTCAAAGCCTTCTGGCAATTTATAGCGCAAACCAAAACGTGTTGCCGGACGCAAAGTAATGGGTTCAAAGAACTCGCCCAGTTTCTTATCTGCATAGGGACTCAGAGCGCTTTTGAAGCGGCAATTAGATGACCAGCGCGATTCCGTTTCCGTGTTTACACGATTTCCGTGCATTATATTCTGCGTAAACAGCAATACTTCACCATAATTTGTTTCAATAAACGGGGCATCTTTGGCAATTGCATTGTACAGATCTTCCGAGCTTTTATTCTGGAACTTCTCCAGATTTCCCTGCACTTTTTCATCCACTTTAGCATCGCAGTAATACATCGCTTTAGTGCCGTAACAATTTACATACGGAACCCAAAGCACAACCTCATAAGGTGAGTCACCGGACCATACATCTGAATGCACAGGCAACGTTGAGCTATCATCGTTTGGCAATTGGATGCTCAGGTTAATGTTCCTTTGCATTACCAATTCATTGCCGACAAGAATTTCAATAGCACGGCGAGCAATGGAAAAATAAGCCGGACGCAGCCATGATTGCTGCTTCATTGCATTGATGAGTGCCATACGAAAATCATTAAGTTTATTCACATCAATATGATTATGAATATTATCAAGAAACTGGCCCTTATCTTTTTGAACAGGAAGCTGTAGCCAGCTTGCGGCAGTATCCGCCAGAAAATCCCGTATTTTATCCAGTGCTACCTTATCTTCCGCTGGCACACGTACAATCCCCTTCTCAAGGAACTTTTGTATCAGCGAGCTTTCTTCGGTGAGAAGAAAACTCTGATGTGATTTGGAACTATCTTCGGAAGATTTTTTCTTAAGCAACTGCGATGCGGAGGTCATTTTTGTTCTCCTTAAGTGCTTGCCGAATTGTTTCTGCAATCTGCAGGGGTTGCAGACCATAGGTATTGAGCAAATCATCCTGGCTACCGTAATGCGCAGCAAATACATCAGGTATACCAAGACGTTTTACTGGTACGCCCAGCTGGTTTTCATCCGCCAGGCATTCAAGCACAGCGCTGCCAAGGCCACCCATAAGCACATGTTCTTCAATAGTCACAATAAGGCTGGAAGATGCCGCCAATTTACAGATAGCTTCTTTATCCAGTGGCTTAATAGTATGCATATGTAACACGCGGCAGTGGATGTCTTCTTTTTCCAACTGTTCTGCTGCTGCAAGGCTGCGGTTAGTAGTAACGCCTGTTGAAACGATAAGAACCGGTTTATGTACGCTGGTATCTTTCAGCAAAATAGCCTTGCCTATGGCGAAGCCGTTTTCCGATTTACTGACGACCGGATCACCACCTTTGGCGAGACGAATATAAACCGGATGTTTCCACTCCAGCGTTTCTACCATAAGACGTTTCATTTCTTCAGCATCACTTGCCGCCACTACAGTCATATTGGGCAGTGCACGCATAATTGCCATATCTTCAATAGCCAAATGTGTTGGCCCAAGTGGGGCGTAAACCAATCCTCCACCATTTCCAATCAAACGAATTGGCAAATGATGCAAGCAGGCATCAAGCGCTACCTGCTCATAGCAACGGCGGGTTATAAAGGTGGCAATAGTATTGACGTAGGGGATAAATCCATCCATCGCGAGTCCTGCCGCAACTCCGATAATATTTTGCTCGCTTACACCTTCCATGAAGTATCTTTCCGGAAACTCAGCTTTCATTTCTTTGAGCAAACCAGGGCTTAAATCTGAACCCACAAACACCACCCGTGGGTCGCGCTTGGCTAATTCATACACCATATCAATACATGCTTTACGCATAAATAATCCTTACGCTGCTTTCAATTCTTCTTCCATTTTAGCAAACACCTCTGGCTTGATGCCTGATTGATGATGCCATTTTGGTTCGTTTTCGGTGAATGAGAACCCCTTACCCTTCACGGTATGGCAAATTAATGCCTTCGGTTTTCCCGAGTTATTTGATTTTTTTAACGCACTACGTAACGCTGCGACATCATGACCATCTACTTCTTCCACGTCGAAGTTAAAGGCGCGCCATTTATCCGCCATCGGTTCCATGTCCTGAATATCCCGCGTAAAACCGGCAGACTGAATTTTATTATAATCTATCAGCACAGTGAGATTGGAAAGTGTGTGCTTACCCGCGCACATGGCAGCTTCCCACACGGAGCCCTCATTGGTTTCGCCGTCCCCCATAATGACAAACACTTTGCTATCGCGTTTTTGTATGCGCGCTGCCAAAGCCATACCTATGCCGATGGGAAGCCCATGCCCGAGTGCGCCTGTAGAGGCTTCAACTCCCGGAACTTTGCCATATTCAGGGTGGCCGCCCAATATGCTGTCCTTGTGGCAAAACCGATCCAGTTCTTCCATTGGAAAGAATCCTTTATCGGCAAGTAAAGCAAAGAGGGCTATGCAACCGTGACCTTTGCTGAGTATACAGCGATCACGCTCCGCCCAGCGCGGATTCTTAGCATCGAACCGCAATACATCGTCATAGAGCACGCGCAGAATCTCAAACAGGGATAAAGCAGGCCCTATATGGCCACGGCCATCCACTTTTATCATGCGCACCAGCAACCCGCGCAACTCACGCGAGCGTGCATCTAGTGGAGGCGTGTTATATGGGGGATGGAGGCCGGGTACCTCTGTCATAGAAAACTCACTATTGCTGTAATAATTAACTCTGTTTAACAAAGATGGCGCTCAATGCAAATAAATTCATAAAAAAACAATGATGATCCTAACATTTCACGCTATCAAATGTTGGTTTCTATGGATAAACTTCTAAGTTCATCAATCAATGATTAGAAATAAAATTAACTAACTGATTTTGCAACAAACCAGCAAAATAAATATTGTACTTTATGCTTAAATCATTAAATTCTCTTTTTTGTTTGCCAAATTAAAGAGTTTTAGGGATCATATAAATATGAGGAGAATATCCGTTCTATCTATTATTTATATTAGTAAATCGTACCTCTTTATCAGGAGATCCCTATCAAAAGTTCCATTTATTTATGCCTTATATTGTAGATCGAATTTATTAAGGACGACAGAAAAAAGCTTTAGCTCATTACTTGGTGCATTGGGCGGAAGTTTCAGGAAAGGAAAAAACATCCGCCTTTCCAAAGAAGACCAGCAAAGATTGCAATACCTTCTGAGTGAAAAACGCTATCGCGACTTTTTATATCTAGCCAATAATATGGCCGCTGGTGGTTGTTTATTTGGCGGAAATATGGTTATGGAATTACTATATGCATCGGCTCTTTTGAAATCTTGGAGATTATTTGACAAGGCTCTTTTGCCGGAATTGAAAATTATTGCCTTTGATGCTATCCGAGAAACCTCGCTCATTATCAAAAATGATTGCCAATTGTTTCTCGAAGAGGTTGCTCTAATTTTGATTCAGAATTCTAGAATTAGTGATGCCTTAAAAGTGCTTTACCTGATTGAGCTAATAGATTCAAAACCCAGATATGATACTCTGATAAATTTGCTTAATTTTATTCAATCAGAAGATGCAGAAATCGTCAGGCGTTCTGAAACAATAACCATTCAATGTTCAGAGGAAGAGATTAATCTCGTCGGCTCTATCGTATGGGGTAAGAAATATCTAGATGATTTCATGAATTATAATGTGCGCTCCATGCTGGCTTCCGGCAATATGCCTGCCTTGAAAGCGCACGGTTTACTTGTACATTCCATCGTTACAACTCCCGAAGGCAAAGAATTTATAGAAAATCATGCTGTGTACGCGGAGCTATCAAAGGTAGCTCAAGTTGAATTTTTCTGTTTCCCGGAAAAATGTCTTGGGCTTTTTACAGGAGAGGACGGCCCGGACAAATGGTCCTATATGCTGTATGGAATTTTAGATCATATAAATATACTCTTTGCACGTAGCCTTAAAGCGAATCTCTTCCTTATTCCGGTTGATTCAATAGTCGCCAACCCTTCTTTTACTAATATGCATCGTTACCTGAAAGAAGGTTATGATTGCTGTGGTGCAGGCAACCTTGTTGCTGAAAGAGACAGTTTTCTGAAGGCATTGAAAGATACATATGGGGTAACCGGTGCGTTAGAAATAAAAACCAAGGATTTAGCAAGCCTTGCCTTAAAACATCCGCATAATTATATCACTTCCCAGTTAGTACATGACCAAAACAAGAGTTTTGGCAAACATGCACGCGAAATATTCTGGCCTGTTCCTGAAGGAATAGTCGTACATTCCATTTATACTCATCCGCTTGCTACTTCTGCCCGCAGGATTTGCAGTGATTATGTTATGCCATTTTCCTGGGTAGATTTTCTGCTTCCGGTTCGCATGTTTTCCGATGCAGATGAATTTCCAAAATATAAAATTATTGAGAACGCCGAAGAGGCCTATATCAATAATTTTGCGCCCGCTTCGAGAGTGTTTGAAGTCACTGGCAGGGCATTTAGTCCAAATGATTTTGTCGCAGCCCATACTTACAGCCACCCGATTCACCATTCTATGTTAAATACGCGACAATTTATCCCCTGTGAATATGAACCACTTAAATGTAGTAATGATGTGGATAGTGATATAATTGCTGTTAAAAAAGAATTAGAGAAACATTTCGTCGATAAATTACAAAATACTAAATACAATGCATCCGGTTGTCGTTTGTGTTCGAGTACGGACTTGCATGAAGTAATCAATCTGGGATATATGCCTTTATCGCACCAGTTGCGCAAATCACTGTCTGAGAAAGAATATTTTTTTCCGGTACATTTCCACTATTGTAATAATTGCGGGCTATTGCAAATTCACGACACAATTCAACCTGATATTTTATATGATGCAGAGACCTATTCTACCAGCTTTCAGAAACCCAGACATATTGATGAACTTATTACTACGGTTGTTGCCTATAAGTCGCCGGGTGCCGTGTTAGATGTAGGCTGTAACGATGGCAGCTTGCTAAAATCACTCAAAGGACATGGATTTAATATACTGGTTGGTATCGAACCCAATAGCCATGCTGCTGTTATCGCTAAGGAGGGTTTTCAGAATATATATGTTGATTACCTAACCTCTTCCAGCAGCGAATCATTGCTCAAGAAACATGCTAAATTTGATTTTATTTTTGCGCGCCATGTACTCGAACATGTCACTGACCTTGAAGATTTTTTTGCCAGCCTAAATATGCTGCTTTTACCAGATGGACTTTTCATTATGGAGCTTCCGCATGTCGAAACGGGTTTTGCTTTTGGAAATCCTGTAATCCTGTGGGAAGAACATGTAAATTATTTTACGGAAGATTTAGTGCATGCCATGTTTAGGCGCTATGGCTTTGAAGTTCTCGATAAAAGGTATTATGCTTTTGGCGGTGGATCAGTTGCCTTTATAGCTCGTCGTATACTTCCTGAAACTCTCAATCTTGCAAAAGCAAAATCTTTTTCATTAAGTTATTATCAGGGGTATGCTGATCGAATTCATATTTTGAAAGAAGATATAAACTCACTTCTCACTCTCGCCAAATCTAGAAATTATGAGGTTGCTATTTATGGCGCAGCACCGCGTTCCTGTACCATGATAAATTATATTAAATGTGGTGCTAATATTGATTTTGTTATTGACGATCGTGCGGATATACATAATCGCTATATGCCGGGCACAGATAAGCCTATACATTCGCTGAGTGAAACTAATCTTGGCAGCAAAAAACCTTTGGTGCTGCTTGGTGTTGGCGCAGAAAATGAATATAAAGTGCTAGAAAAGTTGAAGGCAAAACTTGGTTATTACCCAGTATCTGTTAGCCTTTTTCCTCCTCGTGATGTTTATACTTCGGTTAAAGATGCTATAAATATGTTAAATAATGAAGTGGAAGAAAAGAGTAGAGTAGCTTGATGTATCTACAACGAGTAATAACTTTGATTATATTTTGATATGGGACTTATTCGTTTATTTCTTGCACTTGTAGTTGTTATTGACCATTTCCGGATTATTGTATTGCATCCGCAAGGACTTGACACTGGAGATTACATTAAGCTCGGCATGAATGCCGGGAGTTCTGTAATGTTCTTTTTTGTTATCAGCGGCTTCCTGATTAGCTATGTCTTGGAAAAAAAATATCCCGCTAATACTGAGAGTACATATAAGTTTTATAAGTCCCGAGCTATTCGTATTTATTCACTTTATTGGGTAATGTATCTATTTTCAGCATTAGTAATTAATCCTGAATGCGTACATAAGATATGGAGCAGTGGCCCTTTGAATTACCTTCCCAGCCTGTTCCTCTTTGGGGTAGATTGGAGAGTTTCATTTGGAGATTATCCGCATGAATATTACGGCCTTTTCCCTATCGGACTAAATCAAGCATGGACACTTGGGTCTGAAATGGCGTTTTATCTTATTGCTCCATTCGTCTTACGCTCTTTGACAGCTACTTTGGTTTTATTAATCATGTCAGCAATGGTTCGGGCAGCGCTTGTGCATGTATTTGGTTTTTTTGAAAGCTGGACGTACCACTTTTTCCCCTCCATCATTTTATTTTTTCTGCTCGGGCATTTATCGCGTGTAGTACATAATAAGATAAGATTGCCGAACAAGGTGGGAATCGGTTTTTTGGGATTAGCGATATTCTTTATGATGCTAAGCGTTAACCGGATTTTTGATTCGCCCTATTTTTATCTAGGAATCGTATCTTTTGCACTATCACTTCCGTATGTTTTTGAACTTACCAAGAACAATAGAATCCTGAATTTCTTAGGCGACACTTCTTATGCAATATATCTGATACACGTTATGATAATAGTCTATATATGGCCGCTGATTTCCCCGCACATCCCCTTTATAGCAATCTCAAACCATCCAAAATTTGTATTTGCCTGTATTCAGACAGCAATCATTGTCTGCATAGCGATTGGCATTGGCATACTAGTCGAGATAATTGTTGAAAAACATGTAGCCTCTGTATTCCGTAAAATATGGGGATTAGCAGAACAAAAAATTGCGCGCGCATGCATAATAAATTAGAAATTCCAGCTCTTACAGGGTTGCGCTTTATAGCTGCTTTCAGTATTGTCTATGGACATTTTACCATTCCGCAAAGCTATACAATATTTGGGGTCGCTTGGCAGACCACCATTATTGGCATGCCATTGTTTTTTGCCCTGAGTGGTTTTATTATTCATTACGTCTATGCGCAGCTTTTCTCTCTAGGATGGTGGGCGGCTGTACGGGAGTTTGCCTATGCGCGTTTTTCCCGTCTTTATCCTTTATTCATTTTTTTATTCGCTTACTTCTTTTTCTTTAGATGGCTAGTGCCCTTTGACCCACGGTTGACCACGCCTCACGGTTGGCCTACGCTGCTTTCTTATCTTACGCTAACTTCGAGTTGGTGGTATCAAACAATTGAGGGTAAATCATTAATACAATTTACTTATGGCTGGTCATGGTCTGTTTCCACAGAATGTTTTTTTTATCTTATGTATGCGGTTGTGTTTTATCGCGTAGAGCGCATTCAGAGTCCTCGTCTATGTCTTAAATTACTGGTGGGCTTTTGTATTTTTGCTTATCTGCTCCTGTATTGGGTGTATAGCACGCAAGATAGCTGGGAAACATATATATTAGCCCACCATCATAGCTATATCTCCCGTAATCAGGATTGGAATAATTCTTTTGTGCGCTGGTTTGTTTATGTCTCTCCTTATTTGCAAATTTTGGAATTTATAGGCGGTTGCTTAACATGCCAATTTTACCTTTTAATACGTAATAGTCATGAACTAAAACGAAAAGCACAACCAGGCTTATTGGCACTGGTGGGTATAATATGGATGTTAGTCTGCCTTCTGGGTATGTCAGAGGCATTACCACAAGGATTACAGGAATACACATCTGGGTTTCCACACTTCTTGCATATGAATTTCCTGCTAGCACCGGCATGCTTCATGCTTATACTGGCCTGTGCGTTGGGAGGCAATTTATTAAGTAAAGTTCTGTCGTATCCATTGCCTGTATTCTTAGGAACCATCAGCTACTCCATATATCTGATATATCCGGTTATTCCCTCTGTAGTTCCTTTTGGACACCCTGACAGAAGTTTACGGTTGGTTTATTCTTTTATAATGGCTGTTATAGTAGCTTCTGGTCTTTATACGGTAATAGAAGTGCCTACCAAACGCTGGTTGCGGAAACTATACTAAATGCATGGTAAGGATAGATGTTCGGGATTTTTCGTTATGTGCTCGCGATAACTGTAGCGTTTGCGCATTTATGGATACAGAAAGCCCCCTGGGCAGCGCATTATGCAGTATTTGCATTTTATGCATTGAGCGGCTATCTCATGACCCGCGTATTAAGTGAAGTATACCCTTATACGGTCAATGGGATGAAGCGCTTTTGCTTAAATAGGTTTTTACGGATATATCCTACCTATTATGCAATATTATTATTGAATATAGCATGTATTTACTACATCCCTCCCGCCATTGTAAACGTATCTACCAGTACGCATATGCCGATTACATTAGGGGAGTGGGTTGCCAACCTTTCTATTTTTGGTATCACACAATGGTATGCAGCAGGAACGCATACCTTAATGTCAACGCGACTAGTAAATAACGTTTGGTCACTCAATATTGAGTTGTGGTTTTATATAATTTTGTCTCTTTTTGGCGCAATGCGGCGTCTAAATTTTGTAATACTCTGGGTCATTATTGGTGTATTGCAGGTAGGATATAGTCTTTATCATGGATACGATTTTCAGGATAGATATTCACCAATAACAGCAGGTATACTGCCCTTTGGTGTAGGCAGTTTATTATACTACCTTGTCAAACGTTGGCCTTGTCCAAAAACGTGGAATATAATATTATGCTGCTTTGCTATTAGCGCTTGGGGGGTGCTGCCATTCATTTATAAAACGCATCCATTACGTGCGGAAGCTGAAGGATTATATATATCCTTAATAATTAGCGCTGTTATTATATATTGCTTGGCTAATTTTCAATCAAAGTGTTACCCACGCTGGGCTATGACTGATAAATGGTTAGGAAACTTGTCTTATTCTATTTTTCTTTGCCATTTTACCGCTGGAATAATAATGAAATGGATATTTCCGTCTGCCTTAGATCAAACCGATGGTTCGTTATTTTTGGCTGCCCTACCTTTAATTCACCTCATGGCATGGTTATTATACATAGCAATTCAATACCCGCTGGAACACTTACGCAAGCTCATACACGATAACAGGTCCTTTAAACAGCTTTCGTCAAAGGATATTTAGGCTCCTGCTGGAACCATTCTTCTGCATTAGTCATCTTATTCGCACGGATAGAATTAATTATAATACCGCTGTTTTTGTTGCCCGCAAAGATGCTTTGGAGTTCGCTGTCCGCCATGAATACATTCAGTATTACTGCTGAGTTGCTATAGAATGCAAAATTAAAGTAGAGAATAAATGTGCCTTCGGAAATCATCTTTATTTCAATATCAGATACACGGTCAATCACCGATTGTTCGCCCACAATTTTTGAAGATTTTAGGTCAAACAGCAACCTTGCATAGTCGGAAAGATTCATGGAATGTATTTCAATCCCTATGAACTGGCTATTAACAGGGGTTATATTGATCGCAAAACGATAGCTCCCCATATAGTTAGCTGTATCTCTGAACATAACGCGATGATGTTCATGAGCTTCGGTGGCATAGAACACAGGTTTATTATTAATAGTGCGTGTCTCCATACCCTCAAGACGGCATTGGGAAGACATCGGGATATAATCTTGAGATAGGAATAAATCACTATCTCCAAAACCTTCATAATTGGCAAAATCATGCTGGATGCCCACCATTTTAAATATCGGGCGTTTAATCATCTCAATAAATTCGGAGAATAAAGCATGATCAGCCCTGTGTACAGCGCGCTCTAGATATTGCTCAGCAGTAAATGCTCCTACATTTTGTAACGGCTCGAATATAATTTTATCCGCACCAAAGGAATGACTAAAATGGACAAATTCTTCCATTTCACGGAAATTTTCTAATTGGTAAGTAAACGAGAAAGTCAATCCACCAATTTCTTTTTTTAGACGCAACTTTTGTAGGAAGCCCAGGTTCTCCAGCAGCACTTCATGGATGGCAAAACGGCGTAGTTTTTCAAAAGTTCCCTTTCGTGCTCCATCGATAGATATACGCACGCCTCCTACTTTGCCATGAATGCCAGGAAATTTCTGCCATTCTTTTTCCGTAAACAGCATGCCGTTAGAAATCATGTCAATGCTCAGATCAGGACAGGTTTCCTGCGAAATCATACTAAGGATCTGCCGTGAAGGCTTGCTCACAAATACTTCACCTGCGACATTTATCTCCAGATGTTTCAGCTTGCTGAGCAGAGGCATAAGCTTGGTTTCAACAATACGCGCCTTTTCCTCGTTTTGTGATGGCTTCTCAATGATGCGCTCTTTACGACAGGAAGGACAAGCGAGATTGCAGCTTTGATCGTAGGCAAATAGCATATTGTCCACATGGCCGACGCCAAAGTCATCATAGGCAATAGCAGTATCGATGATAGGATCATTTACGGTTTCGCGGCGCGGAATAACATTTTGGGCCAGATGAACGCATTCAAGATGGTTACAATATTTATAGGTTCCGTCCGTCATGGTTTTTCGTATCGCCTTGGCTGTCTTAGAATTGAGGATATTATCCAAGCTATCGGTTTCAATATTGCCAACAGGCGTAGGCAGCCAGTGGCCGCAACATACGTTTACTTCTCCTGTTTCCACGATATCAAAACGTTTGAATGGCATATCACAGACAAAATTTCTGAGGTAACCATTGTCAAATCCGACAAATTTCTCAAGACGCGGAGGAACGGCCTGATTCTGGAGGCGCAGATGCAATGTATGGCTTGCTGCTTTTAAATGAATGGAGGTGCGAGGTTCCTGCAATGCTATGCCGACGAAATAAAGCGCGCGTTCATAGTTACCTAAGCTACCGTAATATTTGCATAATGCGATAGCGGCTGCTTCCACTACACCATATTGTAATTCGCTCTTCCAGGTGAACGCAAGAAAAGCCAGCCAGAATTTTTCCAGCATTACAACTTTAGGATTATCGCTACCCAGCGGATTAAGCTGTGAGGTTGCCTCCTTATGACGTTTTTCAGTTTTTTTATTAAGAAAATGAGTTATTTCCAGAGGAAATTTTTCTTCCTTCTGCAAAAGCCACGCAAACCAATCCTCAAAAGCATCGTAAGTTTCACGCTGAAAAGCGCTGCATAGGGCTTTCATAAAAAGATTATCCGTCAGTATGCCTTGAGAGAAAGCACGTATAATTTCTTCCGATTTTATCGGGTCCAGTTCAAGAAAACTACGATGCTTACCTTCTGCATCTTTAAAAACGACAGCCATATAGGGAAGAAATATTGGTTTCTCAAATGCTACAAGCAGCTCTATGTGAAAAGGCAGTGCACGCTTGATACGCACAAAAGCATCAAACCGTTTTAATATAACAAATCTTTTAACACTGGCCGTGAACTGTGACATAAATTTCTTAAAATTGCTTCCATGTACCGGATATGCCCACTTTGTTTATCTTAATTTGCCGTGCCTTGGCAATGATTTTTGTTAATAAAAACCCCATCATCTCGGTATATCACAAACGGCAAACCGCTCTCACCGCCATTAAAAACTGTCGTGGCAGGAATTTCTTCAGCCAGAAAGCACATTGATGGCCAATACAGCGCCATACAAGTAACGGGGTGATGAACCAACGGTAAGGTGCAGCCGTTAACGCCATAAGAACGTTAAGGCTATATTTAGGGACAATGGCTGTTTCCCTAAATAATTGTGCCTGGGCGGGATAGCGTTCTCTTAACAAATCGACCATGCGCAATGTGAGCATTTTCTGTTCATACGGGTCATCAAGCCCGGAAGAAAAGCTTTTTTTACCCTCAATCCTGTAGACGGAATAGTTGACTGGTACATAAGCGAAGCCATGCGTGAAGCCAATAAGGTAGTATAAAAACCAGTCCGCATACCACTTAAGTGCCACGTCTTGGCCGCCGAGTGCCAGATATACATCCCGCCGGATAGTGTTGCCGCCGCCATTCATACTCACCGGCGCGACGCGGTTGCGGGCAGTGTATTCTTCGGGGGAGATGAAGGATGCCACTTGTGGAAGCCGCATGACCATATCTGGGCCTGCACAATTTTTTACCGCATCCCACACTGCAACGTTAGCACTAATCATGGCAACGCCCGGGTAGCGTTCGACCATTTTGTGACCGTACTCCACAATGCAGGGAAAGTAAGTATCATTCGCCGAGATCAGGTGGACATAGTCGCTTTTGATCAGCAGGATGCCGTTGTCGCAATTTGCCACCACGCCCATATTCTTTTTGTTGCAATGCAGACGCGCCTGAGGGACGTCCCTGATCATTTCCCGGATGATTTCGACACTGTTGTCCGTAGAAACATCATCCACAATCAGGATTTCGTCAAAAGGAACGGTCTGTTCTAATACACAGCTAATTGCCACACCGATCTGTGCGGAATCATTATAGTTAAGGATAACGGCAGCAAATGTAGGTTTCATATCAGCGATAGTTTAATAAGTTTTTTTGCTTTAGCAAGCTGTCCACTCAGAATGCTTTGCTTGTCTTCCACTTTATACTGGCCTGACTGTACACGATGCGCAAAACGTTCAGGAATAAATTCTCCAAGGATAATGTTGCACATGCGCGCAGCATAAAGCGGCAACAATGCGGTGAGCCTCTCTGCATATAACGGATCGCTTTTGATGAATAGTTTTTCCATCAGGGTAAGAAATTGCTGTTTCTGGTGTTCAGAAAGTGACATGGCCGGATGCAGCAGAAAATTAGCAGTACTGGTGACCGGATCGTCCCAGCCGAAATATTCAAAATCCAGAAAATAAAGCCCGCCTGCAGAACGCAAGGCATTATGGCCGCCAAAATCAGAAGGGATGAGTACTTGGAATTTTCTGTCAATATCTTTATTAAATGACAAGTTATGTTTGGAATAGAAGTTGCGCGCGCGATCTGTGGCGCCCTGGATATAGGGTTTCAGAATCCGCGAAAGAAATTCCTCAAGCTCCGTATGTTCACATGCAGCCTTTTCCAGTTTTTCCATTCTCTGTTCTATATGTTGCAATATCATACTTCCGCTGACACATGCTTCAGATGCATAAGGCATGTTTTCTTCTGTCGCCGTACCACTCATTTCAGCCAGCTTGGAAAGAAATTGTGCAAATGAAATTATATCGTTGTCGTTTATTTGCGTCACCGCATCGCCATCAATCCAGTTCAGCAAGCTATAGGCCTGTTCGGGATCTTTGGCGATTACTTCAGGAATATTTTTGATTCCATGTTTTCGCATATATTGCAAAGCTAGAGTTTCTGTGTGCAGACGATCGCGAGGGTCTTTGGCACTCGGTAACGGATAACGTTTTAACGCATAAACGCCTTTATTTGTCAGAACTTTATATATCCTGCTATTGCCGCCTTTTTGTAATTCGGTAACTGATTCCACCTGATGTGGGGAAAGCCGTTTGGCTATAGTATAAATATCCGGGTTCATGCAAAATCTTTGCTAATAGTTTCCAAGGTACGTTGAATCTCATGCCAGGATGAATAGTTCTTCAGAGTTTTTTCTGATATTACACTGAAAAATACCGGCACACAGCTTTTTGGAAAGTCGGTATCTAATAATACTTCTGGCAGATCATCAATAAATACATTGCACCCAAGTTCTTTAATGCGCTTGATTTTATCTTCGCGGGTAGTTTCAAAAAACACATGCTGGCGCGGCAATCCCAGCCGATTAAAGAAACCATGCGACTCCAGAAATTGAAGGGCACTTGTACGCAGGTTAGTCTGCAAAGGATCGTGATGCGCAAGCTCTGTTTTATGGCTCACTATAAATAATTCTATACCTGCTGTTTTTGCTGCACGGTCAAAAAAGTCTTCCACGCCTTCAAATAACTTTGCCTGCATTATCAGCTTACCATAGACAAGCCCTTGCAAGCGTTGCCATTCATATTCGCCATTGGCTAAATTGCGCACCGCATCTCTTACATCCGTTTTTGACATATTATTAGATGTCTGCGGCAACAGTTTTTCCTGCTTTGCTACCGCCAGAAATGCTTCGTCATAACAGACGATAGTATTATCAAAATCAACCCCTATACGCATGAATAATTCCCAGAATTTGGCGTGATTAAGAAATAAAATAGTGGATTGGTCAATATAAAACGGAAAAGACAATGCTTTTGCTGGATATTTTGTGGATTTTCTTAAATCTTGAGTTATCATGCGGTCTTCAAAGCTTTAAGGAAATACGCGATGCAATCGAATGTAAAAAAAACGACCTCTGATTCGTTAATTGACCTGCCACTGCAACCAAATGGCACAAAAGTGCAATGGTCGTATCTTGATAAGCAGTTTTCTTCTGAAAAAATGGAACAGGTATTTGATCTCTTCCGCAGCTTTATACCCACAGGTGATTTTACCCTTGGCAAACCTTTGCAGGAATTTGAAGCAAAGTTTGCAAAACTTATAGGCACTAAACATGCGCTGGGCGTTAATTCTGGTACGGATGCACTAAAACTCTCGCTGAAAGCTTTGGGTGTAGGGTATGGCGATGAAGTCATTACCACTGCCAATACTTTTGTAGCTACCGTTGGAGCCATTGCAGAAACCGGCGCCAAACCAGTGTTTGTAGATTGCACAGATAATTTCTGCATGGACGTGTCACAGGTTGAAAAAGCGATCACCTCCAAAACCAAAGCTATCATGCCGGTGCATTACGCCGGACAGATGACCGATATGCCCGCGCTTTTAGAAATTGCAAAGAAGCATAACCTTCCGGTAGTAGAAGATTCCTGCCAGTGTATTCTGGGCAATATTGATGGCAAAAATTCCGGCACTTGGGGTAATACAGGCGCATTCTCCCTCCACCCGCTTAAAAACCTCAATGTCTGGGGTGATGGCGGTATGATCGTCACTAATGACGACACCTTGGCCGACACTCTTGGCAAAATGCGTAATCACGGCCTTGCCGGACGTGACGAAGTCGTCATGCTTGGCTGTAATTCACGCCTTGATACATTGCAGGCAGTGATTGGCAACTGGCTCATTGGCGACGTGCATAAAATTACCGATACACGCATCCGCAATGCAAAAATTTTAGACGAAGGTTTAGGAGCTATTCCGCAAATCACCATTCCACCAAGGCTCAAGAATCGCAAACTGGTTTTCCATCTTTATATTGTATTTGCTGAACGCCGTGATGAGTTGATGAAATTCTGCAAGGAAAAAGGCATCCAGACCAAAGTGCATTACCCTGTGCCGATTTACCGCCAGCCAGCGCTTGTAAATCTCTGCGGACATAAAGAAGGGGATTTTCCGGTTACTGATCGCCATGCAAAGAATATGATTTCCTTTCCCGCACATGACCACTTAACTGAGGCGCAGGTTAATTATATCGTCCAGACTGTAAACCAATTCTATAAAGGCTGATAAAATGGCTCTTTATTCCATTCCCTATGTGCAGGTGGCAAAACAATATGCGGAAGAACGCGAAGAGCTGGAAGCTGTCATTCAAGACGTACTTGCCAATCGTTCCCATGTTGCCGATCCATTGGTAGATGAGCTGGAAGAAGAGTTGACGGCCTATTGTGGAACCAAATATGCGATTGCGCTCAATTCTGGAACCGATGCCTTAATGTTTGCCATGACTACAGCAGGCATTAAACCCGGCGATGAAGTTATTACCCCGCCTAATTCTTTTGTGGCTTCTACTTCTACCATCGTCCATATCGGTGCTAAGCCGGTGTTTGCAGATGTACTACCTGATCAAAATATTGACCCGGATGCAGTGGAAGCTGCAATTACCCCGCGCACCAAAGCTATAATGGCGGTGCATCTTACGGGCCGTGTCTGCCAGATGGACAGATTACAAAAAATTGCCGACAAGCATGGTTTAATCATCATTGAGGATGCTGCCCAGTCTATCGGTTCAAAATATAACGGAAAGAAAAGCGGCTCATTTGGTGTTGCCGGGTGCTTTTCCACCCATCCGCTTAAGAACCTCAATGCCTGCGGCGATGGTGGCTTTATTACTACCAGTAATGCTGAAATTGCAAATCGGGTGCGCCGCATGCGTGCTCACGGAATGTCTGACAGGGTGACTGTTGAGGAATGGGGATTTGTCTCACGCATGGACACGCTGCAAGCAGCCATACTCAAATTTCGCCTGAAGAATCTTCAATCAGTCATTGATCGCCGCCGCGCTAATGCAAAATATTATCAGGAGAATTTAAACCATCCTTGTATCTTTTTTCCTGCCGACCGCAAAGAAGAATATAACACATTCCATACATTTGTGATTCAAGTGCAAGGACACCGTGATGCGCTGCAAACGCATCTTGCTAAACTTGGAATTAAAACCACTATCCATTACCCCATACCCATCCATTTGCAACCTGCGGCAAAATCACTTGGCTATAAAAAAGGCGATTTTGCGGTGACTGAATCGCAATCAGAAAAAATTCTGACCCTGCCGGTAAACCAGTATATAACTCGCGCTGATCAGGATGCCGTCATAAAAGAAACGCTGACGTTTATGAATCAGGTCAGCCAAAACACCGAGAGAAAAATTGGCTAGTTTCCTTATAATCGGTGGTGACGGCATAATAGGTCATGCATTAAAAGCGCGGCTACAATCAGAAGAATTGGAATATGTGGCGACAACGCGTCGCCGTCTTTCTGAGAATGAGTTGCATTTTGATCTGGCGACAGACCCGGATCACTGGCCTGAACTACCGAAAGCAGAAGTAGTATTCTTTTGCGCAGCAGCAACAAAGCTTGATGCTTGTGAAGATAACCCCGAGGCAACAAGATTAATTAACGTCACGCATATGCAGGCATTAGCCGCGCATGTGCAGTCTTATGGTGGTTTGGTAGTGTTTCTTTCTTCCAATCAGGTTTTTGATGGCAGCAAGCCTTATCGCAAAGCGGATGAAACCCAATGCCCGGTCAGTGAATATGGCAGGCAAAAGGCTGAGTTCGAGCAATGGCTCAGCAAGTGCCCTACCCCTTCAGCAATATTGCGTCTGACCAAAGTCATCACCGGAAGATTGCCTATTACGGAAGCGTGGCAAGAAAAACTTGAATCCGGCGCTCAAATAGAAGCGTTTGATGACCTCACCTTTTCGCCGTTACCCATTAAAAGCGTACTTGATGGGCTTATGTTGATTGGCAAGCAGAAGAAAACCGGAATATTTCAGCTTTCAGGGAGAAAGCAATTATCTTATTACGATATAGCCTGCAAATTGGCGGTTAAAATGGGCAAGGATATAAAATTGGTAACGCCGGTCAGTGCCAAAAATGCTGGAATACGTCCACAATTCTTGCCGCGTTACGGTACGCTCGATTGTTCCACGATGGCGGATATTGCTATTGCTGAGATTGATTGCCTTGGATAGTTTTATTCTAATCCAACGACTTTCATGCGCTTGATATTAAAATAGCGGTCATCGTCAAAAGAAGCGGGGATTTTTCCAGCATCAAAGGCATCTTTCAGATCGCGCACTGCGTCTTCAATAGTATGCTTAGCGGTAAAGCCGAGCTCGCGTTTTATTTTCTCTGAAGATACACGGTAAGAGCGGTTGTCGTTGGTCGGCTCTACCTTGATTTCCACATCGCGACCGACAACATTCTTTACCATGTTTGCTATGTCCATGATGCTATGGTTTTCATATCCGGCATTGAAAATCTTGCCATCAACTGCTTCGTCAGGCGCTTCAAGCAACAAGAGATAGGCGTCCGTCATATCGTCAATATGGATATTCGGGCGCAACTGATTGCCACCAAACACGGTTATATACCCTTTATTTATGGCGAAGTTAGTGAGGATATTTACGGATAAATCCAGACGCAGACGTGGAGCATAGCCGCACACGGTTGCCGGACGAATCGTGACGCTTACCATATCTTTTGAATGTTCTTCAGCCAGCACGTCTTCGCACATTGCCTTAAATTTTGAGTAATCGGTAAGTGGCTCGAGCGAAAGATCTTCTGTGACGTTAGGCTCTTCCTTAACACCGTACACGGAAGAAGATGAAGCATAAATAAAACGCTTTACTCCTGCAGCCTTCGAAGCTTGCACGAGAGGGCGGAAGCAATCGTAGTTTATGGATTTTCCGAGTTCTGGATTCAGATCAAACGAAGGATCGTTTGAGATGCAAGCCAGATGAATCACTGCATCACAGCCCGCTAAGGCTTTTTTTACTGCTGCCACGTCGCGAATATCACCTTTTACTTCGGTGAGTTTCTTGTTTCCCCGATGTTCTGCAAATAAATCTTCATCATACATGTATAGGTCGAGAACGGTAACTTCATAGCCATTCTTAAGCAGTTTTGGTATAAGGTTGCTTCCCACATAACCAGCTCCGCCCGTAACCATAACATGCTTATAGCGCTTCATAGCAAACTCCGTTGAATAATAAATGATGGTAGTAAGTGATTGGTAACAGAGGTGTTACGCTGCGATGGTTTTAGCGTCAAGACCAAGTTTGATCTCTTCAGCAGAAACATCCTTCGTACCCCATCCCATCTCTAAGTCCAGTATCGCATGGCAGAGTGCAAGGTGGGTAATTTCAACAAACCCGTATTCTGCGGAATCTACAAAGAAATTAATATCCCCGAAAGTTCTGAGTGGGTTGTCAGATTTGAATCCGCTGAGTGTCAGTACAAAACAACCGGCTTCATGTGCAGCGTCCACTGCATTTAATATATTAGCGGATTTGCCGGAACTGCTGATGGCGATAAGCATATCGCCTTTTCTGGCATGAAGTTCTATCTGTTTGGCAAATACGTTTTCATAGCCCAGATCATTTCCAAGACATGTAATCGCCGCGCCGTCATTAAACGCCATAGAACGGATGCCGCCATTCTTGGAATAATCAATCGCCATGTGGCTGCATATACCGGCGCTGCCGCCATTACCAACGAACATTAATTTATTACCGCGGTTGTGAGTTTCGCGGATACGGAGCATCAGCTCGTCAAAAGCTTTATTTAAATTAACGTTCTTACCTTCGGCGTTTGTTACTAAAGTGGTAAGAGGAAGATTTCCTAATACATTGAAATAACGACTAACTTTTGACTGCATATATCTTCTCTCATGTAATTTATGTGGACTGTCTATACCATAAATAATGGCAGAAATCAACCATTCTTAAGTTAATCCTCTAAATTATTAATATTGGTAAATATATGTTTCCTATCGATATTTTATACGGAGATTTTCAGAGTTTCACTCGTATATGACTTAACAATCCAAAATGAAAACCCTAAATCCGCTGTAAGACATATGCCAAAAATATCATTAATTTCGACTTTGCCAAAATCCGGCACATGGTATTCAAAGATTTTCTTCTGGCACTACGAACAGTTATTGAGCAATTCCGAGGCTTATTTGCGAGGCAACTTTAAGCCAGATATAGAATCTGCTTTACACATGCTCAGAAACTTCAATGAATCGGAGCACCGTAACTCCATGGATATCGACAAGCTATACATAGCACATGTTGTTTGTCCGGGGTTTAATGAAAGTGTGAATGATCCACTATATCAACAATGGCAAACACTCCAGTTCCCTATTACAGGTTATAACGCCGGAGAGTGGCAATTTCGGGATCTTGTAGATTGGAACCTGCTTAATCCTGCTATTAACCCAGATGTACGTATTGTGTATCTTTACCGCAACCCACTGGATCATTTTGTATCTTATTATAAGCATGCTCAAAACCACGCTGATAAAAAATACCGCCTGAAAATATTACCAAATGGAATGCAGGCTCCCATCAATAATCTTCATGACTTTGTTTTTGGATGGAATGGGTTGAGCGGATTTATCAAACATTATTACGCTTTCAGACAAATGCGTGCACTGTTTCCAAAGCAAATATTGCTTATGAGCCATGAACAACTTACCACCGATCCTCATCACTCATTCCATGATATACTTTCCTTTTTTGGTGCACCGCCTGATGATCCTATCAAAAAACAAATTTTTGAAGCAGCGCTTTCCATGTCTTCAAAAAGTTCTTTAATGCGACTTGAATCAAAGATTGGCTCCTCAGTAGCGGGGGATCAAATGAGTGGCGGCAAACATGTGCATGATAGTTTTATTGGAGCATGGAGAACCCATTTTTCGGATGACGAAATTGAGGCAATTGAATCGGTGATGAATTTATTCAATATTACTCTTAATGAATTCACTTTGCATAATCCTGAAGCAGAATCAATGAACCTAAAATGGCTTGATGATATTGAACCGATAAAGAAACAGAGGCATCAAATCGCTTTTCTGCAACAGCAGATGGCTTTGGCGGGAGCAGGAATAGTAGCAGAATTAACAAATATCATGTCGTCGAGATCGTGGCGGGTTACTGCACCGCTACGCGCCTTTGGCAGAATTTCAAACCAGCTATACAATCAGGTTTTATGTAAATATAAAAAAACGATATAAAAAGTACTTTTTCGAATAGCTGTCAAAAATTAATTACTTCAGTAAGGCTTTGATTGATTTTAATACATCTACCTTATCAACGGCACGCTGATGACCAACGATAGCTACTTTTAGTGCGCCAACAATATTTCCGATAAAACCAATCTGGCTGAGCGAAGCCCCACTTGCTACCAATGGTGCGGTAACTGACAAAAAGGCATCGCCAGCACCTACAGTATCGACAACTGACTTGGTAATAGCAGGAATAGTATGAACAATTCCACCGCGCTCGTGCGTAACACACCCATGTTTTCCGTGCGTCACAATAAACTTCGAGCAATTAATCTTTTGCGGCAAATACTTACTTATCACATCTTCAATGGGGCTTAATTTATCGGTAACTGCCAGCCTTGCTTCCGGTGCATCAATACAGACATAGTCTGCGCGTGGGTATTTATGGATAAGATTGTACCCTATATTAGCACTATTGCTTTGGGTGTTGGTGGCAAGAAAACGAGCTTTGCTACACAGCAACTCTACAGTGGAACGACCAATTAAACCATGACCAAAATCATTGGCAATAACAACATCATAATTATTTATACGCGATGCAATAACAGAATTTAATTCATTTTCAAGATTACGCATTAAAGGCTCGTCATCCATGTAATATACTTCAAACAATTTGCGCATATATCCCGGATCAACAAAACGCTGTTTGCGCGTTGTGGGAGCGTCCGGCCTGGTAATAACGGTGAGCTTAACGTTGGGTTTGAGATGTTCGCGGACGAAATCCAGGTAATCGTCACGATCCCCCATACAGGTAACAATTTCAACTTGGGCACAGAATGAGGCTACATGGTTGGCAGCAGCAAATACACCCCCTGCAAATTCTTCACGATCCTGATAACGGGTGGCGATAATGTTTTCCTTGGCCGCCTTTGCCATGGGCAGAACATAATAATAATCGTCGATAATGGCATCGCCTACCAGCAAGACCTTCATATGCTTGATGCTATCAATCATCTGGGTAAGCGTTTCAAGGCCATTATTTTCCCGCAAAACGTCTAAATGGTTACATAAATGCGGTTCATAGATATTAAAGTTACGGTTAATAAGCTCGGTTGAGCTGAACATAATTTCTTCAGTGAAAACAATTTCACCACCAACCGCTTCAATAGCCTTGCGCTCTTCGGTGATTTTGCCAGTAACGTCACCTTCAGGATTTATATAATCCTGACCTTTTGCATAAAAATTCGCCTTAATAGTAGCGATAGCAGGAACAGCATCCAAACTATGATTGATTGCAACATAATCAACCACTTCCAGGGCAGCCAGCATTTCAGCGCGTAATTGTTCGTTAAACACTGGGCGGTTCGGGCCTTTATTAACATAAGCATCAGCAGTGAGGGTTGTCACCAAGACATCGGCATGCGCTTTTGCTGCTTCCAAATGTTTTACATGCCCAAGATGCACGAGATCGAACGTCCCGTGCGCCTGAATAACAGTACGCCCGGACTTTCGGATCTCCTCCACTATTTTTCCAAGCTCAGCAACGGTTACTATCTTGCTTTTGGTTCTAATAGTTGTTTCTTTAGTTGAAACAATAGTTGGAACAGTATTTTCTTTCTTAAGATTTTTCATAAAAATTATGCTGCCTTGACCTTACCATTACCCAGATATTTAAACCAATCTTCCGTTGCATCGGCAATTTTATCGGTTGTCCATACAGGAGCATCCCGCCAATAGTCAATGTTTTGCAACATAATCTTGACACCGTCTTCGAATTTTACCTTCGGTGCCCACCCTAGTTCCTTTGCTATTTTTGATGTATCAGCCCAGGTGCAGTCTGGCTCTCCCGGCCGTTTGGGAATAAAGACCGTTTCCTTTGCACCCAATAACTCTACGAGACTGTTAACACTGACTGGGTTATTGCTGCCAATGTTATATATTTTACCAACTTCCGTGCTTTCTGCTGCGGTAACCAATGCATTTACCGCATCGGATACATAGGTAAAATCGCGAGTTTGCTTTCCGTCACCTACAATGGTGAGTGGCTTGTCAGCCAGAAGCTGTGCTAGAAACACCCCAAACACCGCACCGTAAGTGCCGCTGGTGCGTGCTCGTGGGCCATATATATTGAAGAAACGTATGGATAAGGCCGGCAGCTTGTAAACTTGCGCCCAGTGCATTACCAGCTGTTCACCTAAAAATTTTGTCAGCGCATAAGGGTATTGTGGGCGGGTTTCTGCAGTTTCCGGCGTTGGGTAATTATCCGGTATCCCATAACAGGAAGAAGAAGCCACATACACAAAACGCTTTATGTTTGCTTTACGTGCAGCCTGTAAAACGCAAAACGTGCCGTCTACATTGGAACGGAAATACTCTTTTGGCTCTTGTATGGAAGGAACGATATCGGCGCGCGCCGCAAGATGAAAAACGCGATCAGCGCCTTCAAATATTTTGTCTACCAACGCTTCGTCGCAAACGTCGCCTTCAATTACTTCCAGCTTTGGATTTTCTGCGTGTTGCTTCAGATTTTGTTTGCGCCCAACAGAAAAATTATCAATGACACGAACATGATTTCCTTCTGATAGTAATCTGTCCACCAAATGACTGCCGATAAAGCCGCCACCGCCTGTAACTACGTCAATCATAGATAACACCTTACCCTAATTAATATTGTCAGTTTACAACGATTCTTTTATTTGCGATAAACTAGCGTACTGATTCAGTCAAGTCCACGATTTTCAAGGATTTGTAAAGAAAAATATCATTGTAAATATGGCCGCAGCATCCAACAAAATTGGTTTTAGGGGATATATAGGGACAAGAATGGAAATGGGGCGCTCCACCCCCCAGCACATTCAACAACTCGTGATGCGTGAATATTGCAAAGAGCGCAATATGACTTTCCTGCTTTCGGCGGTGGAATATCGCATGCCAGGCTGCACCATGATACTGGATGCAATTCTTGCTGATCTAAATAGCCTTGAAGGCGTTGTAATGTATAGTCTTTATCTGTTTCCGCAGTCGCGGGAAAAGCGCATGAAGATGTATAAACAACTCTTTGAAAACGGATGCGCACTACACACTGCAGTTGAAGGACTTGTTATTAAAAACTGGGATGACGCAATGCGCGTTGAAGAAAGCCTGCTGGTAGGCGATGTTATGCGGGGCCAGTCGAAAACGGATATAGATTATCTTACAGAATGGGAATTGCAGAATGGAACAAATTGATTTTTTAACCGCTTACCAGAAAAAAACGCAGCGTAATTACATTGAACGGGTAACCAGCCACGATAAGGCTGAATGTGCCGCAATCGCCAAACAATGGGGCAAAGACTATTGGGATGGCGAACGCCAATATGGTTATGGCGGCTATAAATATGACGGACGCTGGTTACCCATTGCAAAAGATATTGCCACCCATTACGGCTTGAAAGCCGGAGATAAAATTCTGGATATTGGTTGTGGTAAAGCGTTTTTATTACATGAATTCACTAATACTGTTCCCGGTGTTGAAATTGCCGGACTGGATATTTCGGAATATGGTATTGAGCACGCCAAGGAAGAAGCCAAGCCATTTATTAAACTTGGAAACTGCACTTCCCTACCGTGGCCGGATAACCACTTCGATTTTGTCTATACCATCACTACATTCCACAATCTTCAGATTGATGAGCTAAAGAAAGCCGTGCAGGAAATGCAGCGCGTCGGCAAAGGCAAGAAATGGTTATGCGTAGAATCTTACCGCAATGAACGCGAAAAAATGAATCTGCTTTATTGGCAGTTAACCTGCGAATCGTTTTTCCGTCCTGAAGGGTGGAATTTTCTCCTCAAGGAATGGGGTTATGATGGCGATTACGGATTTATTTATTTTGAATGAATACTGATTTTCTAATCATAGGCGGCGGCATTATAGGGCTTAGCATAGCTCGCAGGCTTAAGGGCGCATTTCCCAAAGCCTCTATCACTATTATTGAAAAAGAATCCGAGGTTGCTCGCCATGCAAGCGGACGCAACAGCGGTGTACTCCATGCCGGATTTTACTACACAGCCGATTCACTGAAAGCAAAGTTCTGCCGTGACGGCAATATTGCGATGCGTGCTTACTGCGAAGAAAATGGGCTGAAGATTAATCCCTGCCATAAACTGGTGGTGGCTTCTAATGCGAAAGAAGTGGAAGGGTTAAAGGAACTGAAGCGGCGCGGCGATGCTAACTCTGTGGCAGTAGAATTGATAAACGAACAACAGGTTGCCAGTATTGAACCTAATGCCCGCACCTATGAAATGGCGCTTTTTTCGCCATCAACAGTAACGGTTGATCCGGTGCAAATATGCTATCATATGCGTGATGAACTTCTCAACACGGGAGTGCAAATTCTAACTAGCCATCCTTATAAAAAGAGGCT
>Ga0206962_1009_pt1 | contig 86380 bp, 73 predicted proteins | sample Alteio_BWOrgHeat_27_FD_153241 | JGI IMG/M metagenome (GOLD analysis project Ga0206962, IMG submission 153241) | Enriched cells from forest soil in Barre Woods Harvard Forest LTER site, Petersham, Massachusetts, United States -... | ecosystem: Environmental > Terrestrial > Soil > Temperate forest >...
AAAATAGATACACACCTCTCTGACTATTGCCTTTCCTTTTTCTTTTGCTGCCGCAATTTCTATGGAGGTTACAAGATTCTCTTTTCCATCGGTACGTATGATACCGATAGGGAGCTGAGAGCCGGTAAGGATGACCGGTTTGTCAAGATGCTCTAGCATAAAGCTAAGCGCAGAAGCCGTAAAAGCCATAGTATCGGAACCATGTAAAATCACAAAGCCATCGTACAGTAAATAGTTTTTTTGAATGATGGTTGCAATTTGTACCCATATTGCGGGGTTCATATCGGAAGAGTCGATCGGGTGATCGAAAGCAACGGAGGATAGTCGTAAGTCGAATTTGTTCAGCTCCGGAATTTGTTCCGTTAGATGAGCAAAATCGAAAGGGCGTAACTGGCCTGAATGGTTGTCCTGTATCATGCCTATTGTTCCGCCGGTATAGATCAGGAGTACAGAAGTTTTTTTTTGCCATAAATCAAATACCGAATAAGTGTAAGGAATTTTCAGTAGTAATGCGGGCCACTTCTTCCAGGCTGCATTGTTTTAATTCTGCCAGTTTTTCGGCAATAATACGTATGTAAGCACTTTCATTCCTTTTACCTCTGTGTGGTACAGGCGCCAGATAAGGAGAGTCTGTTTCCAATACCAGGTGTTCGAGCGGGATTTGTTGTACTACTTTATCAAGTCCTGAGTTTTTAAAGGTAAGCACGCCTCCTATTCCCAACTTAAACCCTTTGAGGGCAATTACTTTTTCTGCTTCTTCGCTGGTGCCACTGAAACAATGGAACACTCCCGTAAGAGAGGGGTCATTATTTCTTTCCACTATCTCGTAAGCCTCATTGAATGCATTGCGTGTGTGAATAACTATTGGTAGAGCATATTTTTTAGCCAAACGGATTTGAAACTCAAAGGCATAAAGCTGCTGCTCCGTAAAGGTTTTATCCCAATACAAATCAATCCCAATTTCTCCCACCGCATAAAATTTTCTCTGGGAAAGCCAATGTTCCACCACTTTCAGTTCGCTCTGGAAGCTTTCATTTACCGAACAAGGATGAAGCCCCATCATCGGGAAACAATGATCCGGCCAGGTTTTGGCAAGGGTAAAGAGCCCTGGAATGGAGGTGCTGTCAATATTCGGAAGAAAAAGACGGGTGATCCCGGCATGGATAGCTCGTTGAATCATTTCATCCCGGTCGGGTTGAAACTCATCGGCATAAAGATGGGTATGTGTATCACAGAATATCACCCTGCAAAATTAACAGAATTAGTATGCAAAGACCGGCTGCCAAAACGGAATAGCTTGTTTTTTGTATCTTTGTGCTTGTCAATAATGAGCTCCTGCCCTTGAAAACCTTACGTTTATTTGTTTTATTTAGTATTCTGTTTCTGTTTGTAGGCGGGTGCAAGAAATATCCTGACGGGCCTGTGCTTAGTTTGCGTACCAGGAAGCACCGCTTGTGTGAAAACTGGAAGCGGGTGAAGGAATATGAAAATGGTACGGATATCACCCCCCAGGTCATGCCAATCATTTATTCGGAATCAAGAAATATATTCACAGATGGGAGTTTCTCCTATAATCTGGTTACGAACAATGGTACCGTTTCTTATTCCGGCAGCTGGTCTTTTTCAACAGATCAGACCATTGTATTCTTCTCCTATTATGCAGGAGCCACTCCTGTAAATGATGCCTTTCTTATACTACGGCTTAAAGAAGGAGATTTATGGATGCAGAATACGGCTGTTACCGGCGATGTTTATCAATACCATTTCGCTCCCAATTAAACCGGCTTGAAAAAAATTCTCGTTATACGCTTCAGCTCCATTGGTGACATTGTACTTACCTCTCCTGTACCCCGTTGTTTAAAGTTGCAGTCAGGAGCTGAGGTACACTTCCTGACTAAAAAAGAATACGCTCCTCTTGTTGCAAACAATCCATATGTAGATAAGGTGTTTACGATAGAGGATAAGGTATCGGAAGTGGTAACGGCTCTTAAACAAGAAAATTATGACTTTGTTGTAGATCTCCATAACAACATCCGAAGCCGGAGTGTAAAACGTAAATTGGGGAAGCCTTCGGAGACACTGAACAAACTGAATATCCGTAAATGGCTCCTGGTTAACTTCAAAAGAAACCGTATGCCGGATGTGCATGTGGCCGAACGGTACCTGGTGACATTGAAGAAACTTGGGGTTAAAGATGACGGAAAAGGGCTTGACTTTTTTATTCCTCCCGTTGAAGAGGTGGATGTGAATGCAATGCCCCAGCTACGTAAAGGTTATATTGGATTTGCAATCGGAGCTCAGCACGCCACCAAACGTTTGCCGTCTGAAAAAATCATTTCTCTGTGTCGTAAAATGGATGAAACAATTGTGTTGCTTGGTGGGAAAGAAGATCGAGCAGTGGCAGAAAAAATATGCAAGGAATTGCCAGGCAGGGTCATTAATGCCTGCGGAAAGTACAGTCTTTTACAATCGGCCTCCCTGGTACGTCAGGCAAAAAAAATTATTACACACGATACCGGAATGATGCATGTTGCTGCTGCATTCGGAAAGGAAATTATTTCCGTTTGGGGAAACACAGTCCCTGCGTTTGGAATGTATCCTTACCGCAGCGGACATGGAGGAAAAGGTGCCGGTGTGATGGTAGAGGTGAAAGATCTGAGTTGCAGGCCCTGTTCCAAAATAGGGTTTAATAAATGCCCCAAAGGCCATTTCAAATGCATGAACCTGATAGATGAGGACGTGATAGTGAATGCCGTTCGCACTCCATTCTGACACCTTTCCTTTAAAGAGAGATGTAGCTTAATTTATCCCTGAAACAACGCTTTGAGTTCTGTAGCATCTTCCGGTTTCATTTTGCCGGCAAGGATAAGGCTTAGTTGTCTTCTGCGTAAAGCACCCTCGTAACGAACTTTTTCCTGGTCTGTTTCCGGAATGAGTTCAGGAACAGGCAATGGTGAGCCATTCTGATCAACTGCAACGAATGTGTAAATAGCCTCATTCGATTTAGTCTTCTCGCCCGTAACCGGATCTTCAACCCATACATCAATGAACACTTCCATGGAGGAAGAAAAGGCTCTTGATACTTTGGCTTCCAGGGTAATCATACTTGCCAGGCGGATAGGTTGTGTGAAGGATACATTGTTAACAGAAGCCGTAACCACTACCCGTTTGCAATGACGGTGTGAAGAAATGGCAGCTACCAGATCCATCCAATGCAATAAGCGCCCACCCATAAGATTACCAAGGGTATTGGTATCATTAGGAAGTACAAGTTCGGTAGTTACGGTAAGGGTTTCCTTTGCAGTTCTGGCTTTCATCAGGTGGATGTTTGGACAAAGATAGCTAACTTGCAGCCTGTACCATTTATTGAAGTGATAAATTCTTAACCGACAGCGAATGCAATACATCCTTGCCTTACACATCGTTTTTATTGTGACCTGGTTTGCCGGCCTGTTTTATATCGTTCGCCTTTTTATTTATATGACGGAAGCCAATGATAAGCCTGAACCGGATAAAGCAATTCTTCAGGCACAGTATCGCATTATGATGCGCAGACTCTGGTATGGAATTACCTGGCCATCGGCCGTAATGACTTTTATCTTTGGCCCCTGGCTCCTGTTTGTTTACCGGCTGGCGTATCTTACAGAAGCTTTCTTTATTCTCAAATTATGTTTTGTGTTCGGTCTTGCTTTATACCATCTCCAGTGTCATGTTATATTTAAACAACTACAGGCTGGCACCTTTAAGCATTCCTCTATGTGGCTCAGGGCCTATAATGAAGTGGCATCGGTGCTTCTGGTAGCAATCGTGTTTATTATTGAACTGAAATCGAATGAAAACGGAATGTGGCTGGCGGTAAGCCTGATATTGTTTTCGACTGCATTGTATCTGGGAATACAGTTATACAAGAAGAGCAGATTGAAAGATAAAGGGGAGTCCGGCAAAGAATAATTACTGAACCAGCAGCCAGGCTTCTTTGTTAGAAGCTTTGACCTTTGCAAGCATATCCAACGCTTGTTTATAGGACGAGAAACTTCCGTAGCTCACATGGCGTAACACGCTTCTGTTGGTAGGAAGAATAAATGCACTGTATCCTTCATTGCGCAACTGATCTACAAAATGATCGGCATTTTCGGGAATGGCAAAACAGCCTCCAATAACACTATACTTTTCTCCTGCCGATGTTCTGGGAGAGGCTGCTATAACACGCTCTTCTGTTTTATTCTCTACCCGGGTCGATTCTGCAGGAGCCTGATCCTTTAGCTTTACTGTTAGCGGCAATGCATCTTTGTTAAGAAAGGAAAGATGAAGATATGCATTGGTATCAGTTACCGTTATAGACTCTTCTTTAATACTTTTTTCAGGAAGTACGAAAGGGGTGATATTTTTTTCAGAATAGGCCGCAATCTCCTTTTTTGCAAAAGGATTGAGGTTAGCATAGTTGATGTTTTTGAGCAGATCCGTTTTTAATGGTATCCATACCAAAACCGCAACTACACCCGCTGTTACCGTTATAGCAGCAATTTTCCGTATATTGATACGACGCTTAACTTCTGCTGGCACCACTTCGCGGTCCTTGGGAGCTTTTTCCAGCCTTTTAGCAATCCCATCCCGTTTGATGGCAGGGCTTTGAATGGTGGATAAGCCAAAGGAGTCGAGGTGGAAATTTATATTTTGATCGGGCTCAAACTGAATATTTTTTTCAATATCAGTATATAAAGTACCAATATCACTTAGCAGGAGTTTTTTGCCGCTGCTCAGCAAGGTGGCGCAGGAGGAAGTAAATTCCTGAATCTTTTTGCAAGCATCAGCATACGTGAGGTTTTCTTTTCCTGCCAAATGATTGGCGAGAAGACCGTCATTATTTTTAAGACTTCTGTTAAAAACCAGTTTTTTGGAAGGAGGACTGAAGGTATGCTGGGTCGGATGCACCTGTGCAGGTGCATAATTAGCCACAAATCCACCAAAACCGGGAATGATCACACAATCGTGGCGGTAAAGTAACTCAGCAATGTATAGCTCCATCTTCATCGTCACAAAATTAGGAAAATGCGGCAGAAAATCGGGTATAAGATCATTAATTTTAGGGAGCATTTCGACTCCTTTATTAATGGCAGGTATATTCATTATCAATGTGTTCCGTATAATCTTAGCGGAATTCAGCAGGAAAACGTAATTTTAAGGATTCTTATCACTTTGAAACGAAGCATCCATTTATTTCTCCTCCTGATCGGGATTATTATATCCTCTTCATTTCGCAATATTCACCCGGTGCCGGTTCAGGATAGCGTGAATGCTAAGCTTATTATCACCAATATGAACAAGGCGGCAGAGACATTGCAAAGCCTTCAGTTTGACCTTAAAATACAAGAACGGGTGGGCGGAAAATACCGAAATTCAATTTCAGCTGTCAAGCTACAGCGGAAGCCCCGGAAAATATACATGAAGCTGAATGGCCCCGAACTTCTGTATGTGGAAGGGTGGAATGATGGAAAGGTATTAGTCAACCCGGCCGGGTTCCCCTATATCAACCTTAACCTGGATGTAAACAGTTCAACCTTACATAAAGACCAACATCATACCCTGAACGAGGTTGGATATGATTTTTTGACTGATATTATAAAGGATGCCATACAGCGTTGTGGTACTAGATTTGATGATTTTTTCAAATACGAAGGAGATGTAACCTGGAATAACATTCCATGTTATCAGGTGAAGATAACCGACCTCGATTATAAATTTGCTACTTACACGGTAGGGAAGGACGAGACGATTATTTCGATTGCCCGTAAACTGAAACTAAGCGAGTTTAAGCTTGGAGAGTTAAATAAATTAACGGATTATGGTGCCGTGCGTCAGGGAAGAGTATTGGTTGTTCCCAGCTCTTATGCCCGCACGACAGAACTTATTATCGATAAAAAAACCTGGCTTCCATTGAGTACGAAGGTCTACGACAATACAGGGCTTTTTGAATCCTACGAATACGTCAACCTGAAAGTAAACCCTGTATTTGCTTCCGACGAATTCTCTAAAGATTATAAAGGATACGGATTCTAGAATTTTATACTGACCTGCAAGGCATAATTTCTGGGTGGCAATACATCTGCCGGCCTGTCCGTTGTTTCACTGTTAAACATATTATTGGTGATAAGGGATATTTTGGCAACCTTATTCAGCTGATAGGAAATCCGGTTATCGAATACGATATCTCCGTTTGGAAATTGCTGGCGGTAAGCGGCAATACCCGGAACAACGTTGGCAAAAAATGGGTTTACAAAAAAGTCATCAATATTGACCATGAAGCTATTGTAGCGCACACTGATACCCAATGCAAATTTTTTGTAACTAAGTTCTAAATCAGCTTTAGCAATATGTCTGTAATGGTATTTCAGGATATTTTCAGAGGAAGAATTTTTTGCCCTCGAAGCACTGTCAAGCTGGAGACTAACCGGATTCATATAGGTATAACCAGCCAGCAAGCGAATGCCCACTTTGCCGATTTTCCCTTCCCCTTCGAGGGATACATCCACTCCTGAAATTTCCGTGCGGCCTATATTTGTTGATTTAAACCCTATGCCAAAGAGAGGATCTGAACTGGTGCCCCATTGACCCATCGTAAATTCCATCATATCCCGGTACTGCATATCAAACCCTGCTACATCCAGGAAACCTTTGAATCCGGCAATCTGAAATCCTTGTTTGATACCTAGTTCCGCACTATATCCTTCCTCCGGCTTCAGATTGGGATTGGGGTATATTTCCAAACCACTCACCGAGGTGCTAATGTATTTTTCAGCAACAGAAGGGAAACGGTAGCCCTGTCCGAAAGAAGTACGGATGAAGGTGGCTTTGGCCAGCTGATAACTTACCCCTGCACGCATCACAGGTTGAACAGGAACTGGATTCTTGCGGAGTGTGTCATTTCCTGCTTTCAGGTAAAATTTGGTTTGGGAGGTGTCGAGGCGGTACGACTCGCCTCTGATACCAATAGAAGCATTTAGTTTTTTGAAGAATTGTTTGTCAAGTTGCAGATACGCGGCTTCGTTAGAAGAGTAGTGAGGGCCGTAAAGCTGAGAGGTGATTTGTGAATAGGTTGCTGTGGCACCGGTGGTGAGTGTGAGTCCATTTTCAAAATGCTTCTGAAACTGGTATTCGGCGAAATATAAACCACCAATGGAACGCTGCTGGGTATCATTGGTGTTAAGTGTGTAGAAGTACCGGGTGCGAAGACTGTGTTTGCCACCGCGTCTTCCGAAGTAAGTAATAAAGGGATCGATGTTGTAACGTACATTGTCATAATGTTGAGAGGCGCCTCCCAGAGGTAGCAAAGCTCCCGATCCTCCGTTTTGCCACAAGAGGAAATTTCCTCCCGTTACATCCATGTAGTTCAGATTAATCCCCGCACTGAGACCGGTGATTCGTTTGAAACGATACCGGGTATTGATATTGAAACGGTAACGTTTTTCCACATTGTCGAAACGGTATCCGTCATCATCATACAGGTTGCCGCCTATGGTAAGATCCCAGTTCTTGATCTGACGGGAATGGAAGAAATACGTTCCTTTAAACAAGGGATTGTGTTTTCCCCACCAGGCCAGTTGCGAACGCTCGGGAGTATCATATATCCCGGAATACATTACAATCGAGGTTTGAGGTGTGGAGGTAGGGTAAGCAGTATGAATATTAATGACACCGTTAAGTGCAGAAGAACCGAAGAGGGCAGAGGAAGCACCTTTCAGGATTTCAATTTGCTGAAGATTTTCAATAGGAAGGTAATTCCATTTAACATCGCCTGCATCGGCCGAAAGAAGAGGCATATCGTCGACCAGTAACAGAACTCTGCTTCCTCCTCCATAACTATATCCGCTACCCCCGCGAATATTGGCCTGTCCGTCAATAACACTCACCCCCGGAACCTGGTTGATTATTTCATCCAGGGAAGTGGTGTTTTTACTTTCCACCAATTTCGGACTTATCACTTCCATGGATACTGTAACATCTTCCAGTTTCTGTTCGAATTTGCCGGCGGAAACAACTACGGTCTCCAATGCTTTCGAGTTGGTAGCCAGTTGAATATTTAGAACCAACAAATCACCTGTTTTCAAATCAGCATCATGGCCGGAAGCCTCATATCCCATCATCCGGAATTCCAGGTGATGTTTTCCTTCCGGAAGAAGGAGCGAATAATTACCATGGACATCGGTAATGGCTCCGATTTTGGTATCTGAAAAAATGGTTACACCGATGAGTTCATCCCCTGTTTGCTTGTCGGTTACCTTCCCTTTCACCACTACCTGTCCTTGTAAAAATATGTGTGTGATTGAAAAAAATAGAACAGAAATAAAGTTTCGCATGAACCTCTCTAATTTTATATTTGACAGAGATAATTGTTGAGCAGAACAATATACGAAAAAACCTTTCATGGGAGATAAGGATGAATTATTTTACCGGATTGCGTTAACAATGCTACCCGGAATTGGTCATGCGACAGGAAAAAAAATGATCGCTCATTGCGGAAGTGCTCAGGAAGTATTTCGTCAAAAAAAATCACAACTATTACTTATTCCGGGTGTTAGAATTCGTTTAGCCAAATCAATTTTTAATAATGATGTCTTTTTAAAAGCAGAAGCGGAAATTAAGTTTATAGAATCGGAAAATATTCTTCCCCTCTTTTATCTTGATGTTGATTACCCGGAAAGATTGAAACAATGTGCAGATGCTCCCATATTAATGTATTATAAAGGAACCGCGCGACTGGATCAGCGAAAAGTATTGGCGGTGGTAGGTACCCGCAATGCAACAAATTATGGTAAAGACCGGTGTAATGAATTAATTAATGATTTGTCACCATTAAATCCTTTGATTGTGAGCGGGCTTGCTTATGGTGTTGATATATGTGCTCACAGGGCCTGTCTTAAAAATAATTTGCAAACTGTAGCAGTGCTTGCACATGGATTGGACATAGTATATCCTGTACTGCATCGTACAGTAGCAGAGCGTATTCAGGAACATGGAGGATTATTATGTGATTATTCGAGCGGTACATTCCCTGATCGTGAAAATTTCCCCCAGCGTAACAGGATTGTGGCGGGATTATGCGATGGCGTCGTAGTGATAGAATCTGCTATAGATGGAGGTTCGATGATTACAGCCGAAATTGCAAATTCATACAGTCGTGATGTCTTTGCTTTTCCGGGACGTACATCCGATCCATACTCGGCAGGTTGTCACAAATTGATAAAGGAAAATAAGGCTGCATTGGTAGAGAGTGGGGAAGATATCATCCGGATGTTAGGGTGGGATGTAGAGAAGAAAATGCACCCTGTTCAACAGAAATTATTCACTGAACATAGCCCGGAGGAAGAGCAGGTGATGAATGAAATACGAAATCGCGGAGAAATGCATATTGATGAACTGTGTATTTTGACGGAGATTCCAATGAAACAGATTTCCTCTTTATTGTTGCAATTGGAGTTTTCGGGCGCCCTGCGTGCTTTACCTGGTAAGCGATATCGTCTCAATTAATTCACGGTCACTTTTTTAGCATTCCCGATTGCTTTTCTAGTGACCTCTTTAATGTCTGTATCTGTTCTATCCCATGCAAGGGCTACACCCATGCGGCGATATGGTCTGGAAATAGGTTTGCCAAAAATGCGAATGTCGGTGCCGGGGTCTGTTATTGCCAGTTCCAGACCCTGGTAAGATGGAGTGTCGCTTTGTTTTGTTGCGAGTATGACAGCGCTGGCACCATTTCGTTCGAGACGAATAGCGGGAATAGGCAAACCTAGTATGGCACGGGCATGGAGCTCAAATTCGGAAAAATTCTGGGTTCCTGCCAATGTTACCATTCCTGTGTCATGCGGGCGGGGACTTAGTTCGGAGAAATACACGCCATCGGAAGCCAAAAAGAATTCAACACCCCAAATACCAGCTCCGCCTAATGCACGGGTCACTTTTTCGGCCATATTTTTTGCTTCCTCTAGCAAATGAGCAGGCATTGGATGTGGTTGCCAGCTTTCCTGATAATCACCTCTTTCTTGTCTGTGACCAATTGGTGGACAAAACAGTGTCGGGCCCTGAATTTGTGTTACGGTAAGCAATGTAATTTCAGACTCAAAGGGGATAAATTCTTCTACAATCACTTCCATAACATCACCCCGTGTTCCGCTTAATGCATATTCCCATGAATCGTTTATATCGGTTTTCGATTTAATAACCGATTGTCCTTTACCGGATGAAGACATCAACGGCTTTACTACGCAGGGAATTCCAATAGCTTGAACAGCATCTTGAAATTCGGAGAGACTGGTTGCATAAGCATATTTTGCTGTCCGTAAACCCAATTCACGTGCAGCAAGATCGCGTATTGCTTTTCGATTCATCGTAAAATTGGCCGCTTTGGCACTGGGAATAACTCTTATTCCTTGTTTTTCATAATCATAAAAACGCTCCGTACGTATCGCTTCAATTTCCGGAACAATAAGATCTGGTTTGTGCTTTGCAACGATACGATCCAGCTCTTTCCCATCCAACATGTTGATTACTTCCAGCTCATCGGCTACTTGCTGCGCAGGGGCATTCATATAAGAATCAACAGCAACCACATATTGTCCCAGCCTTTTCAATGCAATGACAAGCTCTTTTCCTAACTCTCCCGATCCCAGGAGCATGATTTTTTTCATAGGGAATGCGTATTTTCGCCTCAAATTAAAGCATAATTTTAAACGTGGCTAAATTCTACATCTATGTACGGAACTTATAAGGATTACTTACTTAAAGAACTTCAAGCCATTCAGGAGAATGGACTTTTCAAGAACGAGCGTATTATTACGGGTCCTCAAGGTGCTGTAGTGAAAGTAAGTGGTGGGGAAGAGGTGATCATATTCTGCGCTAATAACTATCTGGGTCTCTCTTCTCATCCCAGGGTGATAAAGGCGGCTCATCAGGCGTTGGATAATTATGGTTATGGCGTGTCTTCGGTTAGATTTATTTGCGGTACCCAAACAATACACAAAACGCTGGAATCGAAAATTTCGCAATTCCTGGGTCAGGAAGATACCATTCTGTATGCTGCTTGTTTTGATGCTAATGGAGGTGTGTTTGAACCGTTATTGGGTGAAGAAGATGCCATTATTTCGGATGAGCTGAACCACGCATCCATCATTGATGGAGTAAGATTATGTAAAGCACAACGTTACCGCTACAAAAACAGTGATATGGCGGATCTGGAAGAGCAGCTTATAAAGGCTCAGGGACAACGATTTAGAATGATTGTAACGGATGGAGTTTTTTCCATGGATGGCTATGTGGCACCTTTGGATAAAATTTGCGACTTGGCAGATAAGTATAATGCTATGGTAATGGTAGACGAAAGCCATGCTACAGGATTTATTGGTAAAACCGGAAGGGGAACCATTGAATTAAAAGGAGTGATGAACAGGGTAGACCTTATTACCGGAACATTGGGAAAGGCATTGGGAGGAGCCATGGGAGGATTTACGTCTGGTAAAAAAGAAATTATTAGTTTGCTGCGTCAACGATCACGCCCCTATTTATTTTCCAATTCCCTTGCTCCAAGTATAGTTGGGGCTTCGATCGAGGTATTCGATATGCTTAATGAGACAACAGCCTTGAGGGATAAACTTGACTGGAATATTCAGTACTTTAAAAAAGGTATTAAGGCAGCAGGTCTTGAGATCAGAGAAGGTGATTCTGCGATTGTTCCTGTAATGCTTTATGATGCCAAACTTTCCCAGGTTTTTGCCGACAAATTATTAAAGGAAGGTATTTATGTAATCGGATTCTTTTATCCGGTGGTGCCAAAAGGCCAGGCTCGTATCCGGGTTCAACTTAGTGCAGGGCATGAAAAAGACCATTTGGATAAGGCTATTGCAGCCTTTTCCAAAATTGGGAAAGAGTTAGGTGTCATTAAGTAATCCGGGTAAAAGGGTTTTTCTTTTACCTAGGTAGGGTGACGCAAATTATTGAATTACAGATTACTAACAAGATAATTTGATCCTGGACATTTCGCCGGACAATATATATACTACTTAATTGTGGTTTGAGGAAGAATGGGATAGGTTGCAAATTTGTTGCAGATAACAATAAGCAGCTTTTCGTTCTTTCCCTTACATACCTGCGAGATTGATGCAATCATATCGGTGTTCAGATAAACCGGTAAGCAGGTGTTCTGTAAATGTTGGTAATGCTGATATCCTACCTCCCTCACTAATTAAATGCATCCGTAAAGCTGAGTTCATTTATCCGTTCTGGTTTCTGACATCGCCAGATGGATTTCCCAAAGCTCATCTGCCTCAAGCAGGTGGGCTTTTTTTGCTTTATTAATAAGAATAGACACTAAGGAAGCTAAAGGACTATTTCAGGAACAGGTATACATTCCCCTTTAAAATAACTCGGTGGGCGCCTATGGTTTTTACGAATTATGGATCGTTCTCTTTAAATTAATAGTACTTTTGCAACCCTTGATGATTATTTCAAGGGCCCAGGAAGGGGGTTCCAGCCGAAAAAAGTCCTTAATTGCCGAAAATTCCATTGTTTTGAACTTTAATTTGTGGATAAATTTGTTGATCTTCAAAATACTATCTATCTTCGCAACCCATTTTTAAGGGATTTGCTGAATTAATAACCCAATATAACTGATTTTCAAGTGGATGCAATAAGCTATAAGACAGTTTCGCTCAACAAGGCAACTGTAAAAAAGAATTGGCTGATCGTGGATGCCGAGAATGAAATTGTAGGACGACTGGCTTCCAAGGTGGCCTATCTGATCCGTGGCAAACACAAAACCGGCTTTACTCCGAATGTGGATTGTGGTGATAATGTGATTGTTATCAATGCCGAAAAGGTGAAATTCACAGGAAAAAAACTGAACGATAAAGTATATACCCGTTATACTGGTTATCCAGGAGGTCAGCGTTTTGCTACCCCTAAAGAGTTGCTGGCTACCCATCCGGAACGGATTATTGAACTGGCAGTAAAGCGTATGTTACCTAAAACCAAATTAGGCGATGCTCTTTATGGTAATCTATGGGTTTATCCAGGGACAGAACATCCGCATACTGCACAGCAGCCAAAAGAAATTAAACTCAACACTGTTAAGGAATAAGGAATGGAAATCACCAACACATTAGGAAGAAGAAAGACAGCGGTTGCCCGCGTTTATCTTCAGAACGGAAAAGGCGAAATCACTGTCAACGGACGGGATTATAAACAATACTTTTCCGGAGGAGTTCTTCAGTACAAAGTGACGCAGGCTTTTACTATCCTTAATATCGTGGATCAGTATGATGTAACTGTAAATGTTGCCGGTGGCGGTATTACGGGTCAGGCTGAATCAGTACGTCTGGGTATAGCCCGTGCACTTATCGAATTGAATCCTGAATACAAAAGCAAATTACGCGCAGAAGGTCTGGTTACTCGCGACCCCCGTATGGTGGAGCGTAAAAAACCTGGACAGAAAAAAGCACGTAAACGCTTCCAGTTCAGCAAACGTTAATACCAAGGGCATCCCTGTTTGGGAGCTCTTTATACTATAATTGCAATAAACAAGATAACGATAAATTGATGTCCAGAACAAATTTCAACGCGCTGTTAGAAGCTGGAGCTCACTTCGGCCACCTCAAGAGAAAGTGGAACCCGGCAATGGCTCCTTATATTTTCACCGAGAAGAACGGGATTCATATCATTGATCTCAATAAAACGGTGGTCAAGATTGAGGAAACATCCAATGCTCTGAAGCAAATGGCTCGGTCCGGCAAAAAAATATTATTTGTTGCCACAAAGAAGCAGGCGAAAGATATTGTTGCTGAACATGTAAAAAACGTGAACATGCCTTATGTTACCGAGCGTTGGCCCGGTGGTATGCTTACGAATTTTGCCACTATCCGTAAGGCTGTGCGCAAAATGGCCACAATCGATAAGATGAATGCCGATGGTACTTACAGTAATATCTCCAAACGGGAACGTCTTCAGATTTCACGTGAACGTGATAAACTGGAGAAAAACTTAGGTTCTATAGCTGATCTTACCCGCCTACCAGCAGCTTTATTTATCGTGGATATAGCTAATGAGCATATTGCAGTGGCTGAAGCAAAAAAATTAGGAATCCCTACTTTTGCTATTGTTGATACAAACTCTGATCCTAATCTGGTAGATTACGCGATTCCTGCCAACGATGATGCTTCTTCTTCTATTAATCTGATCATTGGTGTTATTACCAAAGCAATTCAGGAAGGTCTTGAAGAGCGTAAGCTTGACAAAGACAAGAATGATGCTACAGATTCAAAAGATGACGAATTTGACGAAAACAAAAAGTACGAAGTAAAAGAGGATGAAGACGGAGGCGGAAAACGCAAAAAGAGCACTGGCGCACGTCGTGCTGCCGGAGGTGGAAATAGAAAGCCTCCCGTTAAAGCCTGATAGTCGAACTTATAATTAGCACTCGTATGTCTACGACCACCATTACAGCTGCAGAAGTAAATAAACTGAGGCTCCAGACAGGAGCAGGAATGATGGATTGCAAAAAAGCCCTGACAGAAGCCAATGGGGATTTTGAGCAAGCAATTGATATCCTTCGTAAGAAAGGCCAGAAAGTAGCAGCTAATAGAAGCGACCGGGAAGCAAAAGAAGGACTTGTTTTGGCCAAAACAACTGCTGATGGACGGAAAGGCGTTATTATTGTGTTGAATTGCGAAACAGATTTCGTTGCTAAAAATGAAGGCTTTGGTACTTTTGCCAATAACATATTGGATATTGCAATAGCGAAATCACCTAAATCTGTGGATGAGCTAAAAGCGCTTCCTTATGCAGGAAATGGTGTTACAGTAGGAGAAAAACTTATTGAACAGATAGGCGTAATAGGAGAAAAACTGGAACTATCTTCTTATGAAGTGGTGGAAGCGGGGAAAGTAGTTGCCTATAATCACCCTGGAAACAAACTGGCAACTATTGTTGGTTTTAACAAAACCAATGAAGATTATGTAAGTAAAGATGTTGCCATGCAAATTGCTGCAATGGCTCCTGTTGCAGTCGATAAAGATGATGTGGATACCCGAATGCTGGAGCGTGAACTGGATATTGCTCGCGAACAGGTTCGTCAGGAAGGAAAACCCGAAGAGATGGTTGAGAAAATTGCACAAGGCAAGCTGAACAAATTCTATAAGGAAAGTACGCTCCTGAATCAGGAATATATAAAGGATGCAAAAAAGACAGTCAGACAGTTTCTGGCAGAGGCTGATAAGGAACTCAAGGTTACCGGCTTCAAGCGAATTGCATTAGGTTAATTTTTTCCCCCGATTATTTCGGGGGTTTTTTTTGCCCCCTTATCTTTGTTTGATTCCACCATTAAACATATAACTCGAAAATCGAAAGCCAACTATGAAATACAAACGCATCCTTCTCAAACTAAGTGGTGAAGCCCTCATGGGGGAAAAACAATTCGGAATTGATTCCGAAATTCTAGCCCGGTATGCCGAGGAGGTGAAAGCTGTAGCTCATGCAGGAGTTGAAGTAGCTATTGTTATAGGAGGAGGTAATATTTTTAGAGGAATACAAGCTGCAGAAGGTGGCATGGATCGTGTGCAGGGTGATTATATGGGTATGCTGGCAACTGTTATTAATAGTATGGCCTTGCAGTCAGCATTAGAGAAAATAGGAGTTGATACACGATTGCAAAGTGCGATCAAAATGGAACAGATCTGTGAAGTCTTTATTCGGCGACGGGCTGTTCGGCATTTGGAAAAAGGGAGAGTGGTTATTTTTGGCGCAGGAACTGGAAATCCATACTTCACAACTGATACCGCTGCCACTCTCCGTGGAATAGAAATAGAGGCAGATGTAATTTTAAAAGGAACACGTGTTGACGGGATTTATGACTTGGATCCGGAAAAACATAAAAATGCCGTTAAATTCGAATCGCTTTCATTTGATCAGGTATATGAGAAAAATCTGAACGTAATGGATATGACAGCCTTCACGCTATGCAAGGAGAATAAATTACCTATTATTGTTTTCAATATGAACAAAACAGGTAATTTGATGCAGCTTGTTTCCGGTCAGAAAGTAGGCACCCTTGTTGATTTATAAGATCGCTTTTCCTTACACCTCTTCCAAACAAGATGGATAAGGAATGAAGATTAATACTAAATTTGTTGTGCAACCGACATTCCGGTGCTTTTCTAAAATCTTATCGTATGAGCGAGGAAGTCAATTTTGTCCTTGAAGCAACCAGGGAATCAATGGAAGGAGCAATGTCTCACTTGGAAATGGGTCTTTCAAAGATTCGGGCCGGACGCGCCAGTGCTCAAATGCTGGATGGGGTTCAGGTGGATTATTATGGAGCAAATGCCCCATTGAGCCAGGTAGCAAACATAAGTACTCCTGATGCCCGTACCTTGGCTGTACAGCCTTGGGAAAAGGGAATGTTGGATCCCATTACCCGAGCTATTCAGGCTGCTAATTTGGGCTTTAACCCGAATAATAATGGGTCTGTGATTATTATCTCCATTCCACCGCTTACGGAAGAAAGAAGAAGGGATCTGGTTAAGCGGACTAAAGCGGAAGGGGAGAATGCAAAAGTAAGCCTACGGAGTGCCCGTAAGGATGCTAATGAGGAAATTAAAGCGCTGCAAAAGAAGGGTTTACCCGAAGATGAGGCGAAAGGCGCAATAGAAAAAATACAGCAACTGACTGATGCTTATTCTATAAAAGTGGATAAGCATTTGGAGTCTAAGGAGAAGGAAATAATGACCGTTTGATAAGGTTTGTATCACAATAAGAGCCGCCTGTTATAGGCGGCTCTTTCTATTTTAAGCCCATACCTTGGTTCCTTCGGAACAATTGGTGCAGATATCAATTTCACTTCTGGATCGCAATACGGAAGAACGAAATTGTTGATACGTCTTCCCTTTCCATAATTCACGGAACGTTTCCTTTTTAAGATCCCCCATGCGATGTCTGGCATCCTTATCAAAGCAACATGGAACAACTATTCCATCCCAGGTAACGACAGGGCTTTGCCAGAGCTTCCAGCAATGATTTTCCATATCGTTCTTAATGCTCCAGGTACCATCAGGCTTCTTTTTATATCTGGAGTAGTAATTATTTTCCGGTATCAGATCATTTCCGTTTTTGTAATCATATACCTGTGCCGTTTTTAACTTTACTTCATCTACTCCCAGGTCTTCAGCAAGTTTTTTCACATCTTCGATCTGGTGTTCGTTAGGTTTCACCACAAGAAACTGAAAGATCAAAATAGGGGTGGAGGACTTTAATGCTTTTTTCCATTTCACCAGAGACTTCGTCCCTTCTATTACCTTGCTTAGATTACCTCCGACCCGATATGAGGAGTAGGTTTCCTGAGTAGTCCCGTCGAGGGAAATAATGAGCCGGTCCAGCCCCGATAAAATAGTAGCTTTTGCTTCTTCATCACCCAGATAATGTGCGTTGGTAGAGGTAGAAGTGAAAATATTCTTTGAGTGTGCATATCTAACCATATCCAGAAAATTTGGATTCAGATAGGGCTCTCCCTGGAAATAGAAGGTTAGGTAAACTAAATCTTTATGCACCTCATTTATTGTTTTTCTAAAAAACGCCTCTTCTAACATTCCGGTTGGTCTGCTAAAAGATCGGAGTCCGCTGGGGCATTCAGGGCAACGAAGATTGCAAGAAGTAGTAGGTTCAATGGAAATACTAATAGGCATACCCCAATGGATGGCTGTTTTACCAATCCGGCTTAGGTGGTAAGAACACATAACTTTTGCACCGTTCCATAGCTTTCGTAAGGTCAAATGCCGCAATAGAAGTAGAGTTCCCGTACGCATAATATGGAAGGGCAAGATTTAGAGTAAAGATAAGCCTATTAAAGAGCGAGATTAAAAAAAATACGTAATTTCGGAGATTAAGGTTCCCTAAGGCTTACTGCCAGATAGGGAGTCTTGTACCAACAACTCTATGTGGAAATCCATAGCCAGATTTATTCTTAGGAATAGGATAAAGTTTCTGATAGTTCTCGGAAGCATTACACTTGTTCTAGGCTATTTCAGCCGTACTGCTGAAATTTCTTATGAATTCCCCAAATTATTACCTAGTACAGATACCACCGATATCAATTTTGAACGTTTCAAACATATGTTTGGTCAAGACGGGACGGTTATGGTTATCGGTATTGCGGATTCCACCATATGGAAATATGATAAATTCTGCGGCTGGTATGATTTAACAGAAAGCTTGAGAAAAGTGGGGGGAGTCCAGGAAGTGGTTTCTATTGCCAGGTTGTATAATCTTCGGGTTAATGATAGTACCAATAAGTTTGAATTCCGCCCAATTCTTTCTAAGCGCCCTCGTGATCAAGAAGAAGTCGATAGCATTCACCAGGTGGAAATGCGCTTGCCGTTTTACGAAAATTTCGCCTTTACCAAGAATACAGCATCTACTGTTATAGCTGTGACATTTGAAAAAAAAGTAGTCAATACCAAAGACCGTTTTCGTGTTGTAGATGAAATAAAAGCGCTCACTACAAAATTTTCGGATAAATTTTCTGTGCCCGTTCACTATTCTGGTTTGCCTTACATCCGATCGGTAATCGCAAAAAAGATTTCCCACGAAATGTTTCTCTTTATGGGGCTTGCCGTACTCGTTACGGCCATTATTCTATTCGTCTTTTTTCGTTCCATCCTACCAGTGGTTTTTTCGCTGATGGTTGTGGGGGTTGGTGTTTCCTGGGGACTAGGGGGACTTGTTTTATTTGGATATAAGATTACAGCCCTTACCGGACTCATTCCTCCACTGATTATTGTTATCGGTGTCCCCAATTGTATTTTACTTTTGAATAAGTATCATTCTGAATTTATCAGACACGGGAATAAGGGTCTGGCTTTGTTAAGAATGATAGAAAAAATAGGTCCTTCCCTATTCTTTGCTAATGTGACAACGTCTATTGGTTTTGCTGTATTCTGCCTTACCCATAGTTCTATTATGATAGAATTTGGACTGGTTTCGTCACTAAATGTGATGGCCACGTACCTGATATCAATGATTTTGATACCTGTTATTTTTAGCTATCTGCCTCCTCCGTCCATTAAACATACCAGGCATTTGGATGCGAAACGATTAACAAAACTGCTTGCTAAAGTGGACATTGGTGTACATAGGCATAGAAGGAAAATTTATGCTTCCGTTATTATTATCCTGCTGATTTCTTTATTTGGAATCATTAAGATAAAGACGCTGGGGTATGTAGTGGATGATTTACCGGAAAAGGATCCTATCTATTCAGACTTGCATTTTTTTGAAAAAAACTTTAAGGGAGTACTGCCTTTGGAAATTTCAATCGACACGAAAAAAGAAAATGGTGTTTTTGCTGAGAATGCGGATGTCCTTTATAGAATCGACCGGCTTCAAAAGGTTATAAAGGAATACGCGATTTTTTCAAAACCAATTTCTGTCGTGGAAGGGGTTAAATTTTCAAATCAGGCTATGAACGATGGCAAACCTAAATATTTTAGATTGCCAGGAGCTGAGGGATTATCTCAGATAAAAAAATATTCTTCGGAAGCAAAGGGTAAACAAGACAGATTCAAAGCTTTTCTTGATTCTACCAAGCGTTATACAAGGGTGAGTATTCAGATGGCTGATATCGGATCCATAGAAATGAAAAAATTAATAAGCCGTTTTCAGCCTCGGGTTGACAGCGCTCTTAATTATGATGTGGAAGCAAAAGCCTGGTTGCCTAAGGAAAAGCGATGCGATTATTCGCTCACAGGCACATGCCTTATGTTTCTGAAGGGAAATGATTTCCTTGTCGAGAACCTTGTGGAAAGTGTCGGTATTGCAGTTATACTCATTACGCTGGTTATGTTGAGTCTGTTTATGTCGTTCCGGATGGTAGTAATTTCTGTGGTGCCAAGTCTTGTTCCTTTGTTTATTACAGCCGCTCTGATGGGCTTTTTTCATATACATCTTAAGCCGTCTACCATCCTTGTGTTTAGCATTGCATTTGGTATTTCTTCAGACGGTACTATGTACTTTCTTACCAAGTACCGCCAGGAATTAAAGAATCATCAATACAGTATTTCACGCACTGTATCACTTGCTATCAGAGAGACAGGAGTAAGTATGATTTATACTGCTGTAATACTTTTTTGTGGTTTCGGAATATTTATGGCTTCGGATTTTGGCGGGACAGCCGCTTTAGGTATCCTTGTTTCAATTACTTTGTTAGTGGCTTATTGCTCCAATCTGGTGTTATTGCCATGTTTTCTATTAAGTCTGGAGAAGAGACTAACCAATAAGGCTTTTATGCAGGAGCCTTTGGTGCAGATCTATGATGAAGATGAGGATATTGAGCAGGAAGATTTGCACATTATTCATCATATCAATAATGAATCGGGAACTAAAACTACTCTGTAATGAAAGGAATTATCCTAGCCGGAGGATCCGGAACGCGGTTGCACCCGCTTACACTGGCTGTTAGCAAACAGTTAATGCCAATTTACAATAAGCCAATGATCTATTACCCCCTTTCAGTTATGATGATGGCGGGTATAAAAGACATATTGATTATTTCCACTCCACATGACCTACCTAGTTTTGAACGATTACTGGGTGATGGAAAAAATCTTGGTTGTAATTTTCATTATGCAGTTCAGGAAGTACCCAATGGTCTAGCTCAAGCGTTTGTAATAGGAGAGAAATTTATTGGTAAGGAAAGTGTAGCCCTTATTCTTGGAGATAACATATTTTATGGGGCAGGCCTTGGCAGACTCTTGCAGCTTCATCAAAACCCGGAAGGGGGAGTTGTATTTGCGTATCATGTTTCGGACCCGGAACGTTATGGAGTTGTCGAGTTTGATAACGATGGTAATGCTATTTCTATAGAGGAAAAGCCAACAATACCTAAATCCAACTATGCTGTTCCAGGGCTTTATTTCTACGATAATTCGGTGGTTGAAATCGCGAAAAATCTCAGTCCCAGCCCAAGAGGTGAGTATGAAATAACGGATGTGAATAAACACTATCTGAAATCTGGAAAACTTAAAGTAGGGATACTCGACAGGGGTACAGCCTGGCTCGATACCGGCACTTTTGATTCCCTGATGCAGGCAGGGCAATTTGTTCAGGTTATAGAAGAACGGCAGGGATTAGGAATAGGCTGTATAGAAGAAGTTGCTTTTCGTATGGGATTCATTGATGTTGCCCAACTTAGAAAAATTGCAGAACCGTTGCTGAAAAGCGGCTATGGAAAATATCTTCTAAAACTTACGCAATAAACCACATTATGAATTTACACAGTTATACCCGTATTCTTGTTACAGGAGGAGCTGGTTTTATTCCCAGCGGACTTGCTGATAAACTCGCTCAGAATCCTGATAATTATGTGGTCATGGTTGACAATCTTCAGACTGGCTCATTATCCAAGATCCCGGAGTCTCGTTTTCGAAATATTAAGTTTATTAAATGCGACGTAAATGAATTTCGGGATATCTCCAGCATTTTTTATGCCTATTCCTTCGATTATGTATTTCATTATGCTGCAACAGTGGGAGTAAAACGAACACTTGAAAACCCGGTTAAGGTTTTAAATGACATTTCTGGAATCAAATATGTTTTGAATCTTTCAAAAAACACCGGTGTGAAACGAGTGTTTTTTTCTTCTTCCTCGGAGGTTTATGGCGAACCTGTTGAATATCCTCAAAATGAGGATACGACCCCGCTTAATTCCCGTTTGCCATATGCAATAGTCAAAAACGTTGGAGAAGCGTACCTTAAATCTTACCAAAAGGAGTTTAATCTTGATTATACCATTTTCAGATTCTTCAATACGTTCGGCCCTAAGCAAAGCCGGGATTTTGTTATTTCTAAATTCCTTTCTGCAGCATTGCACAATCAGGACATTCAAATATATGGAGATGGAAGCCAAACCCGAACATTTTGTTTTATTGACGATAATGTATTGGCAACAACCAATGCTTTTTATCAGAATATGTTTGTAAATGATGTGGTTAACATTGGCGGTAATATTGAAACAAGTATTTTGGAACTGGCAACACTGATTATACGTCTTACAAAGTCTAAATCGAAAATAATCCATCTCCCTCCATTAGAAGAAGGGGATATGACCCGCCGCAGGCCGGATACAACCAAAATGGTACAACTGTTGCATCGTAAATTATTGTCCCTTGAAGAGGGGCTTGAACTTGTGCTAAAAGACACCCGTTTTATACTTTAATGGATTCATGAGTAAGGCAAATGCATACCATGAGTTAATTGAGGAGGGGCTCTCATCGATTAATTTTGCGAGCCGCCCGGTTGAATTGTACGAGCCTATGAAATATGTACTTGAAGTGGGTGGTAAGCGTATACGACCTCTTCTTACATTGTTGGCTTGCGACTTATTTGAAGGAAGCTCAACAGAGGCTTTACCTGCAGCCCTTGCGATAGAGCTTTTCCATAACTTTAGCCTTGTGCATGATGATATTATGGATTGCGCGCCATTGCGAAGAAACAGGGCGACTGTACATGAAAAGTGGAATAGCAATATTGCTATACTTAGCGGAGATGCCTTGCTTATAAAAGCGTTGCAGCAGTTTGAAAAGCTGCCTTCTGAACTTATGGCTAAGGTTTTGCCAGTGTTTAATCTGACTGCATTAAAAGTATGTGAAGGACAGCAGTTCGATATGAATTATGAGAAGCTGAGCCAGGTAAGTATTGCCGAATATATTCGAATGATAGAATTAAAGACTGCTGTGCTTCTTGCTGGTGCTTTGCAGATTGGGGCTTTAATCGGCAAAGCTACGACAGAAGACGCTGGCTTGATTTATGAGTTTGGAAGAAACATTGGTATTGCTTTTCAACTTCAGGATGATTTGCTCGATATTTATGCCGATCCTGAAAAATTTGGAAAGCAACCGGGCGGAGATATAATTTCTAATAAAAAGACATTTCTTCTCCTCAAGGCATTAGAAATGTCGGCCCAAATGCCATATAAACGCGAAGAGTTATTACATTGGATTGAGGCAAGCCCATTAGACCCTATGGAAAAGGTGGCTGCTGTGAAGGATATTTATGATACGCTGCAAGTCCGTTCTCGAGCTAATGAAGAAATGAACCGTTATTATGAAAAAGGGCTGGAGGCCTTTGGCCGTATTTCTGTGGGAAAGGAGAAAAAAAATGATCTGTATAGCTTGGTAGAAAAATTAAGAATTAGGGAAATTTAAGTGAAATGAAATTCAACAAACATATATTCATTTGTATCAATCAGCGTGCAGAGGGTGCTGCAAGGCCTAGTTGTGGGGAGGCGCATGGAATGGCAATCGTGGAAGCATTTAAAAAGAAGCTTAAAGATCTAAATCTGTCAATTAATGTAAGAGCCCAGAGAGCAGGATGTCTGGATATATGTGATTTTGGCCAGACAATTGTGGTTTATCCGGAAGGTGTTTTTTATGTGGGTGTGGAGGTTAATGATGTGGATGAAATAATTGAGGAACATATAGTCAATGATCGCCCGGTTAAAAGGCTGATTCTTGATAAGGCGAAGTACTGATTAGTACTTCATAAGATAGCCACCAATTATTGATTTCCCCTGCAAATTCTGGTCTAAATGTATTATAAATGATAAATAGTGTGTATTTTTGAGCTATAAACTGCGTATGCGATACAATATAATTTTGATAGTCATTTTGTTTCACTGTGGCTTGTTTTATTTTAAAGCAACGGCATCGGTTCCTGTTGCTAATAAAGTGAAGATATTGGAATCAGGTGCTCGGTTTATTGATGGTCCATGTGATACCAGTAAAGGATCTTCTTGTATTACTATTCCGAATGTATTCAGCCCGAATAACGACGGCAAAAATGATGTTTTTAAAATTACTTCTTCCGGATTGAAAGCAATGACCTGTGGTATATTTAACAGGTGGGGAGTTAAACTATGGGATCTGAAGGGTCCTGAAGAAAACTGGGATGGACGCGACCAGACGGGAATAGCATGTTCTACTGGTACTTATTTTTACATTCTTGATGCCGTTGGTGTGGATGGAAAGGCCTACCATCAGAGCGGGTTTGTAGAACTTATACGGTAGTTCCATTCAGTATGCGGCAAAGCCTGTAATTCCTTCCAGGAAGCACAAATCTTATCCCTCCTTTGAATAATATGATCCGCATTATTTAGACTTGTCGTGATGTCATATTCTTACTGTTTGTCTTTCTGTTAATTTCCTCTGAATTTAGTACCTTTGCCCTTCAGAAAAAGACGAAATATGGATAAGTATTCTTACCTGGGCAACGGAGATGTTTCGGCTATTGAGGATATCTACAAGCAATACCTTCAGGATAATCATTCAGTAGATGAGAACTGGCAAAAATTTTTCGAGGGCTTTGAATTTGCCCGAAAGAATTTTGATGAGACGACAATAAACTCCGGAGAAATTCCCCAGAATGTGCAGAAAGAATTCCGGGTAATTAATCTTATAAACGGATATCGTTCCAGAGGACATTTATTTACTTGTACAAATCCGGTAAGAGAAAGAAGAAAATACTCTCCAACCCTGGATCTTGAAAATTTCGGTCTTGATAAAGATGATTTGGATACCTTGTTTCATGCTGGATCTGAAATTGGTATTGGTCTTGCGAAATTAAAGGACATTATTGCTCACCTTGAGCAAACCTATTGTCAGTCGATCGGGGCAGAGTTTATGTATATCCGAACTCCGGATGTATTAGGATGGTTGCAGGGGAAAATGGAGAATACCCGTAATACCCCCCATTATTCAAAGGAGGATAAACAGGAGATTCTGGATAAACTTAGTCAAGCTGTTTTCTTCGAAAATTTTCTTCACACGAAATTCGTTGGTCAAAAACGATTTTCTCTGGAAGGAGGAGAAACGGTTATACCAACTTTAAACGCTTTTTGTGAAAAGGGAGCTGATTTGGGCATCCAGGACTTTGTCATAGGTATGGCGCATAGAGGGAGGCTGAATGTTCTAGCCAATGTCCTGAATAAAACATATGCGGATATATTTACTGAATTTGAAGGCCGCTTATCAGAGGACTCCCTTTTTGACGGAGATGTAAAATACCATATGGGCTATTCCTGTGATAAGGTTAGCAATCATGGTCAGAAAATACATATCAGTCTTACAGCTAATCCTTCCCACCTGGAAGCCGTAAACCCGGTTGTGGAAGGAATTTCGCGCGCAAAGATTGAAAACGGACATCAGGGAGATAACAACAAGGTTTGTCCAATTCTTATTCATGGTGATGCCGCTTTGGCAGGTCAGGGTATCTGTTATGAAGTATTGCAGATGTCTCAGCTGGAAGGATACAAAACAGGTGGTACTATTCATCTTGTTATTAATAATCAGGTGGGATTTACCACTAACTATGTTGATGGACGTTCAAGCACCTATTGCTCGGATGTAGCCAAGGTAGTTCTGGCCCCGGTTTTTCATGTTAATGGGGACGATGTTGAGGCCTGTGTGTTTGTAGCTCAATTGGCTATGGAGTTCAGGCAAAAATTCCACCGGGATGTTTTTATAGATGTACTTTGTTATCGCAAATATGGGCACAACGAAGGTGATGAGCCCCGTTTTACTCAGCCGCTTCTTTATAAAGCTATTGCTACCCACCCAAACCCTCGGGAAATTTATATCAAGCAATTGATTGCAGAAGGGACCGTTTCGGAAGAGCTGGCCAAAACGTTGGAAAAGAATTTTAAACAAATGCTTCAGGATAAACTTGATGAAGCAAAACAGGTAGAGAAGACAAAGGTGGCATCTTTTCTGGAAGGGCCATGGAAGGGAATTCAAATGGCAGCTCATGGTGTGTTTGATAAGAGCCCCGATACTTCATTGGCACCGGATACTTTTTTGAAGATTGCGAAAAGCATCACAAGTCTGCCATCAGGAAAGACCTTCTTTAATAAAATTCAAAACATATTTAAGGAAAGATCCTTAATGATCACTTCTGATAAATATGACTGGGCCATGGGAGAGCTTATGGCTTATGCAACGTTGATGGAGGAGGGGCACCCCGTGCGATTCAGCGGACAAGACGTTGAGCGGGGCACATTTTCCCATCGTCATGCAGTGTTAAAGGTTGAAGATTCGGAAGAGGAATATACTCCGCTTAATAATTTTGGAGCTAAAGCTAAACTCAGCATTTATAATTCATTGCTTTCTGAGTATGGCGTTTTGGGCTTTGAATATGGGTACGCCTCCACCACTCCTAATACACTTACAATCTGGGAAGCTCAATTCGGAGATTTTTTTAATGGAGCTCAAATCATGGTGGATCAGTTCATCACATGTTCTGAATATAAGTGGAGAAGAATGAATGGCCTTGTTATGCTTCTGCCTCATGGATACGAAGGTCAGGGTCCGGAACATAGCAGCGCCCGTATGGAGCGATTCCTGCAGCAATGTGCAGAGGATAATATTCAAATAGTCAATGCCACTACTCCTGCAAATCAGTTTCATGTATTGCGTCGGCAGTTGAAAAGAGAGTTTCGGAAACCGCTTATCTGTTTCACGCCCAAAAAATTGCTTCGTTACCCGTCGTGCGTTTCATCTGTTAAAGAGTTTACTGTTGGTGGCTTTAAGGAGGTGATGGATGACGTATCAGCAGATGCAAAAAAGGTTGAAAAAATTGCATTCTGTACCGGAAAAATTTACTATGATCTTGCAGAAGATAGGGATAAAAACGGGACAGATCATATTGCCATTATCCGTCTTGAGCAACTCTATCCTTTTCCGGAAAAGCAATTAGCTGGAATTTTTGATAAATATAAATCGGCGAAATCTTTTGTGTGGGTTCAGGAAGAACCTGAAAATATGGGAGCCTGGACGTTCATTATGCGCATGTTTATGACTCATGCCAAGACATCAGAAATTCGTTTGAGTTATATTGGCAGGCCTGAAAGTGCAAGTCCGGCAACTGGATTTAGCAAGGCACACGCACAACAACAACAGGCTATTGTCGAGAAATTATTTCTGAAAAGCAGTGTTAAAATTTAAGAAATACTTCATAGGGTTTAAAGATTTCCTTCTGGAGAGTAAATTGCAAATCTTATTGAAAATCTAAATAAGAAAATAAATGGCTACCATTGAAATGAAAGTGCCAAGTCCTGGAGAGTCAGTTACCGAAGTAACTATTTCACGGTGGATCGTGAAGGATGGAGATTATGTTGAGAAGGATCAGGAGCTGGCTGAAATTGAATCGGACAAAGCAACACTTACAATTAACGCTGAAGATAATGGTGCTGTTAAACTTCTTGTGCCCGAGGGGGAGACAGTAAAGGTAGGTCAAGTAGTCTGTTCCATTGATACATCAGTAAAAGGGGAGACTAAGAAGGCTGCTGCGGTGCCAGGTGTGGTGAAAGAGGGCGCTGGAGCAGGGACCTCAGGCGCTAAAATGGTGGAGAAAGAAGCTGTTTCAAGAAAGGTGATGTCAGATGGCTACAGTAATGGCATCCCTTCGCCGGCTGCTAAAAAGATAATGGAGGAAAATAAAATCTCTTCTGAAAAGGTTAGTGGCACCGGTAAGGGAGGAAGAATTACCAAAGGAGATGTGCTGGGAGCCCTTAGCAACGGATTTGATGCAAGGCAATTAAAAAGCTGGAATGGAGGCCGCCAGGAGGATCGTCAGAAAATGTCTCCTTTGCGAAAAAAGCTGGCGCAGCGACTCGTTGCTGTAAAAAACACAACAGCTATGCTTACAACCTTTAATGAGGTTGATATGAGTCAGATATATGCCCTTCGAGCAAAATACAAAGATCGCTTTAAAGAGCAATATGGAACAAGCCTTGGCTTTATGAGCTTTTTCACAAAGGCTGTTACAGAGGCTCTTTTTCAGTTTCCTGCAGTGAATGCAATGATTGATGGAGAAGAACTCATCTATCATCAGTATTGTGATATAGGGATTGCCGTAAGTGCCCCTAAAGGCTTAGTTGTGCCAGTTCTTAGGAATGCTGAAGGTATGTCATTAGCTGAAATTGAAGCAGAAATAAAGTTGCTTGCTATAAAGGCAAGAGACAATAAAATTGAACTGAAGGATATGGAAGGGGGAACCTTTACGATCACAAATGGGGGTGTGTTCGGTTCTTTGATGTCTACTCCTATTATCAATCCTCCTCAAAGTGCGATTCTTGGAATGCATAATGTGGTGGATCGGCCTGTAGCTGTTAATGGCCAGGTGGTAATACGGCCTATGATGTATGTTGCGTTGTCATATGATCATCGCATTATCGACGGCAGAGAGAGTGTAGGGTTCCTTGTTAAGGTGAAAGAAATGTGCGAAAATCCGTTAAAGATGTTATTTAAAGGTAAAGATCCTCAGGATATATTGCTGGGGCTATAAGCATACATAGGAACTAGCTATTATTTGACCTAAGGTATACTATTAATAAAAAGCGATGGCTGAATCAATTCATGTACAAGGCTTAGATCGTAAAGCGCAGTACGAAAGCCTTTTTCCTCAGATCCTTGCTCTTGTAGAAGGTGAAACTGACAGCCTGGCCAATATGGCCAATGTAATAGCTGCCCTTAAGTTCGGAATGGAATTTTTCTGGGTAGGAGTTTATTTTGTGAAGGAGAATGAGTTGGTTTTGGGCCCTTTTCAGGGACCAGTAGCATGTACACGTATAGCTAAAGGAAAGGGAGTATGTGGATATGCTTATGCTATTGGGCAAACCGTACTTGTAAAGGATGTTGATCTTTTTCCCGGGCATATAGCTTGCAGCTCTGAATCGAAATCAGAAATAGTAGTCCCTCTGTTCAATAAAAATAAGGAAGTAATCGGAGTACTTGATATCGATAGTGTGAAGCTTTCGGATTTTGACGATACGGATAAATATTATCTGGAGAAGGTGGCATTATTATTAAGTAGCTTTTGATTCGTACACCTGGTTCATGAAATATAACAGAATTCCTTTTTTGCGTTTCCATCTTCCCTTTTTTTTCTGTTGTCTTTTTAGTTGGTTTAAAATCAGCTCAGTCAGGACTCTTCGGCCTGTTTTTTATTATTGTCTTTTCCTGATGTTTTTTGCTTCATGTGCACAGATTGTAAAGCCATCCGGCGGACCGCAGGACAAAAAGCCGCCCCATGCTAATTCTTATACTCCTGATAGTGCAGCTGTGTTTTTTAAATCAAAAAAAGTCTCGATCGTATTTGATGAATTTATTCAGTTAAAAGACCTGAATAGTCAATTGGTTGTTTCGCCCCCTATGGAGAGAACTCCGGACATAAAAGTAAAGGGGAAAGTGCTTGAAATTGTGTTTCGTTCTCCTTTGAAAGATAGTACGACCTACACAATTAGTCTTGGTTCTGCTGTCGTAGACCTTCATGAAAGTAATGCCGTTCCCGATTTTAAATATGTTTTTTCAACTGGCAGTTATGTTGATTCACTATGGATTAGCGGTACAATTACCAATGCCTTTACACAACTTCCTGAAAAGGGTGTCATGGTGATGCTTTATAATAAGCTAGATGATTCGATACCTTATAAATCCGTGCCAGCTTATTTTGGGCGTACAAGCGCATCCGGAGCTTATCGTATTAATCATATAAAGCCAGGAATATACAAGGTGTTTGCCCTGAGGGATCAGAACGGGAACTACAAATATAACCCTGGTGAAATGATTGGGTTTCTGGAAAAGAACATTGAATTGAATAATAGTCAGGATAATGTAAATATGCTTGTATTTAAAGAAGAATCAAGCACGCAAAAACTGAAGAGAGCTTATCAGAATGGCTACGGCAAAATCGTTCTTACTTTTGCTTCTGCAGCGGAAAGGATACACCTTCGTTCAATACGTAAGGACGCGGAACCCATTGGAACTTCTTTTGTTGAGCGAAACGGCAAAGCTGATACCCTTACCTATTGGTTTGTACCTCCTGCCGCAGACTCCTTATTTATGGAAGTAGGTGATGATAACAAAGTGTACGATACGCTTCGTTATAAGCTCGTTGGCAGGGATAAGTTTTTGAGCCAGCATAAAACGGAGAAATACCTATTAAAAATCCAAAGTAACGTATCGGGCATGCACCTCTTCGATCTCAATTCCCAGCTTCGTTTGAGTTTCTCAGCACCGGTTCCGGGGGGTATAAAAGATGCTTCCCGAATGTTTCTTACAGAAGATACTTTGAAGGATAATCTTTTCACAAATGGGTCATTTAATTTTACCGATGATATCAAGCGAACCTTGAGCTGGAAATATGATAAAGGAAGTTGGAAGGAGAGCCGGAAATATCATTTGTTGATTCTCCCCGGGGCGTTCTCAGATATGTACGGTTTTACCAATGACACATTAAAAACGGATTTTAAAACTACAGAACTTCGATTTTATGGAACGCTTAAGCTAAATGTAACCGCGGCACCTGGCCATTATATACTGCAATTGCTGGATGATAAGGAGGCTATAGTGCGGGAAGAATCTTTCAATAATAATCATGAGTTTTATTTTGAGTATTTGTCACCAATGAACTATAAGGTGCGATTGATTACTGATAGTAATGAAAATAAAAAGTGGGACACAGGTAACTACCTTAAAAAGAAGCAAGCGGAAGCGGTAATTTATTACAAGGATCCTATTACGATTCGGTCAAATTGGGATCAGGAAACTGTTTGGATTGTGAAATAAGTCGGGCCTGTTTTATTACATTTATTCATAAATTAGCCTTATGTCAAGAATACTTACAGGAATACAAAGTACCAATGTGCCACATCTGGGAAACCTTCTGGGGGCCATTCTTCCTGCGATAGCCCTTTCTCAGAAACCCGGTAATGATTCTCTTTTTTTTATTGCCGATCTGCATACTCTTATTTCCGTAAAGGATGCAAAATTCAGAAAAGAAAGCACGTATGCGGTGGCTGCTACCTGGCTGGCAATGGGATTTGATACCGATAGAAACATTTTTTACCGTCAAAGTGATGTTACGGAGGTATGTGAGCTGACATGGTATTTAAATTGTTTTACCCCTTATCCTATGTTGGCGAATGCCCATTCTTTTAAGGATAAAGCATCCCGCTTGAGTGATGTAAATGCGGGATTATTTACCTATCCGGTGTTAATGGCTGCTGATATTCTGCTGTATGATGCCAATTATGTGCCGGTGGGAAAAGACCAGCTTCAGCATTTAGAAATGGCCCGTGATATTGCCAGAACGTTTAATAATGTTTATGGCGAAACGTTCGTTGTCCCGGAACCGATGATTGATGAACGGGTTATGATTGTACCTGGTATCGATGGACAGAAGATGAGTAAGTCATATAACAACTTCATTAATATTTTCCTGCCTGAAAAGGAGTTGAAAAAAGTAGTAATGAGTATTGTTACCGATGCCACCCCGCTGGAGTCCCCTAAAAATCCAGATACCTGCAATGTATTCGCGATTTATAAGCTGCTCGCTTCACCTGAACAGATTGTAGAAATGGAAGCGAACTACCGTAAGGGAGGGTATGGATATGGGGCTGCTAAAACGGCACTATACGATCTGATTATGCAACGTTTTGGTAAGGAAAGAGATTTGTTTCAGCGCTATATGGATGATCGATCCTTACTGGATGTACATTTGAGTAAAGGAGCGGAAAAAGCCAGGGTAATTTCCGGGAGGGTGTTAAAAAGGGTCAGAGAAAAGTTGGGGTATTAGTAATATTCGTAGGTATAACGAACGATCACAATAGCCTTTTCGCGTTCTTCCCGTGTAAAGTGAGATGTCAGCATTTTTGTCTGACGATCGTATATGTAGTTCAGCTCATGAACAAATACATCTCCTTCATATCGTTGTTCTACATCCAGTAATTGGGTATCGGGAACATATTTAAATTCCTGATGGTTATTTTCTTCTCCATTTTCATTAGACGAAGTGCTTTTTTGTATAAGCCGTCCCGATTTGTCATACTTTAATTTGGTAGAAGCCCTCATCCAGCTTACCGTATATGAAGTGTTTTCCTCTGTCAATCTGCCAATACTGTCGTAATTCATAATACTTTCTTTATAGGTCTTACCTTCATCATTCAGGTGTTTACGTTTCACCTGAAAAGCGGACGTTTTTTCATAACGGAACTCTTCTGAAGAAAGCATGTTTTGTACTCCTAAACGAAAGATATTTCTGTTTTCACTTGCATTCGTTTCTCTGAATACGCTTTGTTTCTTGATTCGCCCTTCCGGGTCATATTCATAGTATATAGCATTGTAGTAATCTCCATCTCGAGTACGTTTAAGACTGATTTGTTTGTTCGAATTGTAGAGGTAAGTGGTGGCAATGGTGTCATAAAGATATGTTGGTTCTTCGCTTACCCATGAAGGTTTAATCCTCCGCCCCTTGTGGTATACTGCGGGGTGTTCCACTTCGTGGCTAATAAACCCTCTTACGGAAGTAACATAATAGCGTTTTAACAGCCCGTTTTCATCATATTCCCAGCATTTGCAAATGCCTTTATCCAGAATGGGTTCATTATCTCGTTTGTAAGAAATCGCAGCTTTGACCGTTCGAATTTTGTTTTTAACAATGTAGGCCCTGGTAAAAACAGGCTCAAATGAATAATAGTCGGGAGGGTTTAAGTCAAACGTCTGAGCATTTATCCTGGAAAAATGTAATAAGCCCGGACCTAATATCATGCAAAAAAGAAGTAATAAAGTAATCTGAAATCGCATAACGAATTCGGTTTGGGGAGTCGTAAAATGAGTTTCAGGATTCATAGGTCTGATGGAGCAACTCCATGGCTTTCGAAACCTCTGTAACCGGGGCAAGACAGACATGATCCTTGCAAACATAGAGCAAGGTAACGCCTTCCTTGTATCGGTTTTTTAAAAGAGGCAGATTGGATTCGGAGCTGCTACCTGCAAAGATCAGATTCGGAAGGTAATGAGGCAGGAGCTCCCTGAGCTTTTCATCAACAGCTTTACCAACAATGGCTACCTGGTAAAATGGGCTGTTTACCCATAACTGCAAAACTCCCCAGTTAGAATAGCCTTCAGCATATTGCTCGAGTTCCTGTCTGACCTGCTTTAACATGTGGATTGCCTTATCTGTATAGGTGGTATCGCCCAACAGGTTCCCTAAACGGAATAAAACTTTGGCCATCGATGAATTGGAGGCAGGAATAACATTGTCCGAAAATTCACATTTTCTTGCAATAAGAGCCGGATCAAGAGAAGAAGTGAAATAGAAAAACCCGGTTTGCTCGTCAAAAAAGTGGAGTATGACATAATCACATAGGTTGGTTGCTTTCTCCAGCCAGTGTTCCTCAAAAGTACATTCATACAGGGCCAAAATAGCCTCCAGTGTAAAACAATAATCCTCCAGAAAACCATTAATGGAGGCTTTCCCATTTTTATAGTTATGGAGTAACCCGCCTTGACCATTGTTGAATTTATCCAAAATGAATAGGGCACAGTGTCTGGCAGTAGTAAGAAAATTGGAGTCTCCAAATGCGCGGTAAGCGTCTGTGAATGCACGAATCATAAGTGCGTTCCAGGATGCAAGTGATTTGTCATCAAGGCCCGGACGTATGCGTTTTGTCCTTTCCAGCAATAGTTTCTGTTTCAACTTTTGTATGGTCAATTGCAGGGTATCGACTGTTAGTCCGAAGCGTTTTGCCAATGCTGATTCCTCCTCTTTTCTAAGAAGGATATAATTTCCATGTTCCCAATAACCAGTCTCAGTCACTTCGTAATAAGCGGCAAAAAGAGGGAAATCACTTCCACAGATATATTCAAGATCCTCCTTTTTCCAGACATAATATTTTCCTTCTATACCCTCAGAATCTGCGTCCAGAGCAGAATAAAATACGCCTTCCGGCGATTGTAATTCACGGGTTATAAAAGCAAGCGTTTCGGTAACTACCTGTTTGTACAATGGATCCGGGTTTACAAGATAAGCTTCCGAATAAAGAGAAACGAGTTGAGCATTATCATACAGCATTTTCTCAAAATGAGGAACTTTCCATAAGGAATCGGTTGAATAGCGGGCAAATCCACCACCCAGGTGATCATAAATACCACCAAAGGCCATTTTTCTAAGGGTCAGGTGCAGGTGTTTGCGGATGTGGCCTCTCTCTTGTTCAGGGATCAAAGCAGACTCTCCAAGATGAAGCAGAAAAAGATAATTATTGGGCAAAGGGAATTTAGGTGCTTTATTAGGCCCCCCTTCTTTATGATCCAATCGTTGATTCCAATTGCTCCAGCTAATGCCAAGTGTTTTGGAAGCCGGGGTATCAGCATCGGAAGAGACAGCGATTAATTCGGTTTGTCGTATTCCCTGGGTTAGTTGATCGGCATAGTGAATAGCTTTGTCAGGCTCCGTTTTCCATATGTCGGCCAGATTAAACAATACGTTCATCCATTCTTCTTTACGAAAATAGGTTCCGCCATATACAGGCCTGCCATCGGGCAGTACAAAGCAGTTTAGCGGCCATCCTCCATGCCCACTCATCAGTTGAACAGCTGTCATGTATATCTGATCCACATCCGGACGTTCTTCCCTATCCACCTTAATGCACACAAAGTGATCATTCATAATCCTTGCTACATGCTCATCTTCAAAACATTCGTGTTCCATTACATGGCACCAATGACAAGCACTATAGCCAATACTGATGAGAACCAGTTTGTTTTCTTTTTTGGCCTGCATCCAGGCAGTATCATTCCATGCCTGCCATTGCACCGGGTTGTGAGCATGCTGCAGCAGGTAAGGACTACTTTCATGTATCAGGGCATTCGTATGCATAGGGCTAAATTACGGATTCAAGACAATTTTTCGGAGTCAGATATTTTGCTGACATGACGTATGGGATTAACCAAGGAAAGAGGTAATAGCAGGCTGATAAAACGAGTCGGATTACTTCTGGTTAAATAAGCTCCCTGCCGCATTATTCTCTAATAGTGTATTTTGTTTGCGGTCGATAGGTATTTTTTTTCGAATCAGGCACTTGCCTGCTTTTAGGTTTCCCTTGATTTCAACCTCGGTATTGTTTTTTGAAAACAAACCGAGTAATGCGGGTAATCCCCCCTGAAGCATCTTATCATAAGATGTTTTGATTAGAAAAGTGTGAGTGTCTTCTGAATTAGCTTTGATATGTTCCCTTCTTGATAGTCTGGCTACGCCCATATCTGTGCCCGAAAGGCTTATATGAAAAGAAGACGGGTAAACAGAAAAGGAGTAAGCGTTTGGATTTTTTATTTTCATGCCCAATTCAAGCTCCATTCCATCATTTGTTATTTTTTTAATTTTCACATTACTGATTTGAGAGATTGTTACCTCCTTATATTTCACACAGGAACATAAAAAAAGTAGTGGGCTCAAAAACAGGAAGGTCCTGCGAAAAAAAAGTGATTGTAATAATCGCGGCATGTTTTCTTTCATAGCAATATAATTAATGTAGAGAGCCCAAAAATAACCTTTTAATGAGGAATGCATACTTCAATACCTACATAACGTCCTTTTTCCCCAAAAGATTGTTTTCCAGGCTTGGTGACTATTCTGGATGAAGCAATATGAAATTTTGTTTCCAGCAAGTGTTTTATCACCTCGGCCCGGGCAATCATTAATTGGCTTGTTATGGTTATTTTTCCGTTCAATGTGGCTGGATAGCTGAGAACACAAGAGTCGCTTCCTAAAGGTGCGGTTTTATCTCCGGGATCAGTTCCTGTATTACCTGTTAATGTTACAGTAGCATTCTTGTTATTTTTGAGATAATGGGCTAATCCTTTTAGTTTACGAGCGGTATCGGAAAGATCAATCAAGGAGTCGGAGTTGGCGAAAAAAAGAGCATGTAAGGAGTTGGGAATACAATCGCTGGTTGTTTTAGCAGACAGGTGGGGAGCGGCTTTCCGAAAGCCGACTCGAAAATGTCTGAAATATTTGCTACGCCTTGCATTTGTTTGGGCGGTCAAGCGTGTACCCGAGAAAGATGCAGTCTTCAGGGGCTTTAATCTTCGTTGTAAGGTTTTATGCTGCGTTTCAGATAACGGATCGGGGGCGTTACCAGCAGGAAAAGCGCAGACGCTTTCTAAGGACAATAGCAGGCAGCAAAAAACGGTGGCAGAGAATAAAAGGAGAGTTGGCTTCATCAGGTATCTTTGATGAAGTAAGCACAAGATCAATGCCATTACTTAATACAGGCGAGATAATTAATCAGGTTCTAACATCCGGTAAAGGAGAAAAGAACAAAACAGGTATTCTTCAGGCCTATTTTGTCTTGCTGTATTCGGCAAAATATTTATAAAAGAGCGGAATGGTTTCAATTCCTTTCAGGTAGTTAAAAACACCGTAATGCTCATTGGGACTGTGTATGGCATCTGAGTCGAGACCAAAACCCATTAATATTGATTTCAATCCAAGAACATCCTCAAACAAAGCTACAATAGGAATACTTCCGCCTTCGCGTGCCGGAATAGGCTTTTTTCCAAAACTTTCTTCCATGGCTTTGCTTGCCGCCTTATAGGCAATAGTATCTGTTGGTACTACCACTGGATTTCCTCCATGATGGGGGCGAACAACTACTTTGACAGAGGAAGGAGCAATACTTTCAAAATGTTTGCGGAAGAGAGCTGTAACCTCATCACTATCTTGTCCTGGTACCAACCGCATGGATATTTTTGCAAAGGCTTTGGAAGGAAGTACCGTTTTTGCGCCTTCACCGGTATAACCTCCCCAAATCCCGTTTACATCTAGTGTCGGACGTATTGATGTACGTTCCCGGGTAGTATATCCTTTTTCTCCCCATACATCACCTATATCCAGATGCTTTTTGTAATCATTCAGATTAAACGGAGCTTTGTCCATTTCTGCACGTTCTTCCTTGCTTACCGTTTTTACTTTGTCATAAAACCCAGGAATGGTAATATGATTATCTGCATCGTGAAGCGACGCGATCATTTTACACAATGTATTTATAGGATTGGCAACAGCGCCCCCATAAACGCCGGAGTGCAGATCGATATTCGGGCCGGTTATTTCCACCTCCACATAGGTGAGTCCCCGTAATCCAACAGTAATTGATGGGGTGTCATTGGCAATTATGGAGGTGTCGGAAATAAGTATTACATCGGCTTTAAGTTTGTCTTTATATTTACGTATAAAGGGGCCCAGATTAGAGGAGCCTATTTCTTCCTCTCCTTCAATCATAAATTTAATATTGCAGGGTAAGGATTCGGTTTGCATCATCAGCTCAAAGGCTTTGACATGCATGAACATCTGACCTTTGTCATCACAGGCTCCACGGGCATAAATATTACCATCACGTACTACTGGTTCAAAAGGAGGAGTATGCCATAGTTCCAGTGGGTCAGCAGGTTGTACATCATAATGTCCGTACACAAGTACGGTTGGAAGTTTAGGGTCGATTATTTTTTCTCCATAAACCATTGGATGGCCTCCGGTAGGCATAATCTCAACATTCTCAGCCCCAGCTGCACGGAGGCGTTCACTTACTGCTTCTGCAGTACGGATCACATCCGGGGCATATTTTGGATCAGCGCTTACCGACGGGATGCGCAGAAGTACAAAAAGCTCGTCAAGAAAACGTTGCTGATTCTTTTGAATGTATGATTTGATAGTTTCCATAAAGGTTGCATTAAATTGAGTGATCTGACAATACCAGCAAATTACTCAAAGGTTTTGATGAATGGCTCAAAGATGCGGAATAATTCGGTATCCGCATAACTTAAGCGACAGGAAAGACAGGATGAAATAAAGTGAATAATTGATGCAAAGGGATCGTTGATCCTATTGATGTTCCTTTTTATACGCCTCGAATGCTTTCTTTAACTCCTGAAATTTTCGATTCGATTCAATGTATCGTTCCGTTTCATTTTCAAATTTCTCTTTGTATGTATGCTTGGTTTCTTTTAGCCATGCATTCATCTCTGCCAGCTCTTCATTTTTCAACCGGGCACTTTCCAGTCGCTCCTTAAGCAAGGTGTTGGCTTTGTTTATTTTCTCGTATTCTTCTCTGTAATTAATCAGTTTCTCATTTTTTGAGCTCGTCCGGGGAGTAATTCTGTAATTATTCATGCGAAATAAGGTTCAGTAATTGAAGTGAATAATGGGTGAGGGTTGTTTAGTAAAAATACAATTATTTTATTTCCTCAGCTTGTTCTTTATTTTTTTGGTGCTCAGAACGCAATGCTGGCAAGGGTTTGTCTGTCTTGTTACGACGACGAGTGATGAAAATGTTTCGACCACTACCTCTTGGTTTCATATCAATCCTGCCGGACATTCGAAAAATAATTTTATTAACTATATTCTGAAATCGATGTTTATAACAGGATAATATTCCGTTTCTGACAATCTGATAGAAATAATACGTGGAAATAGGGGTTAGTTTCGAGAACCCTGACTGGGTTAACTGGCCAACCATAAGCAGATAAGTTGAATCGTATCTTTTTTTTAATACATTTGTTTTAAGTAAAAGAAAAATGAAACGGATTATTACCATTATTGCTGTGTTAGTAGTGTCTGTGATTCTTGTCACAAGCACATCAGGAATGGTATAAATAATATAAAAAATTATTCGCAACCATTCCTAGCATACAGGAATGGTTTTTTTGCTTTTAATAAGTCATATGATGTCAGTTAACGCAAATATATACAAGGGTATTATAGTCATTCGGAGGTTTAATCCGGAATGAGAAAGCCGCATTGTTTACAACAGCCTTTCTCTTCCATGAAAGGTTTTTTTTGAATTCGGGTATATTATATAGGGAATATTAAATAGGAGTATTTTAAAAGAGAAACCAAAACCAATAGTTATGTATTACAAAGAAAACACAATGCTTTATCTCGATGGCCGCTGGCAGAAAGCATCGGAATCGCATGCCGGATTGTATGATCAGACACTTCATTACGGATATGGAGTTTTTGAGGGTATCCGGAGCTATACCACACAAGACGGCCCTCGTATTTTTCGTGCCAGAGACCATTATGAGCGGCTTCGACGTTCTTGCGAAAGCATTGGAATCCCATTTACTTATGATGTGGAAGAACTGGAGGCAGTAACCTATCAGCTGCTGGAGAAAAACGGATTTAAAGATGCATATATCCGACCTCTGGTGTTTTGTGGCCCGAATATGAGTCTTACATCACCCACTGAAGTACATATCCTGATATGTGCTTGGGAATGGGCTGCTTATCTGGGGCAGAGAAATCTGAAATTGAAGATTTCAGGTTTTTGCCGGCCACATCCTAAATCTATTCATGTAGAAGCCAAAGCTTGTGGTCACTATGTAAATTCTATCCTGGCAACAACAGAAGCAAAAAAAGATGGGTACGATGAGGCTCTTTTGTTGGATTATCAAGGATTTTTGGCTGAAGGGCCGGGTGCAAATCTTTTTTTTGGAAAAGGGATGACACTTTTTACACCGGCAAAAGGTTCGATTCTGCCTGGTATTACCCGTGACACGATTTTCAAGTTGTGTAGGGAGATGGGAATTACGGTGAAGGAGGGGAACTACTTACCCAGTGAGCTAAGGGGGGCAGATTATGCTTTTTATTGCGGAACAGCTGCCGAGGTGGCGGGCATTGAATCGGTCGATGGGCATCTGTTTGCATTACCCTGGATCAGTTCATCAGGCAAAAAGATACAGGAAGCATATACGGCATTGGTACATGAAAAAACAATCCATCATGTATTTCCGATTGCAGGGAAAGTTTGAGAAATGCAATTCCAGGACTTGGTAAACTAAATTGACTTGCATGAGTTAAAACATAGTCATATGGGGAGGCCGATTTAGGGAACAGGAACATGGAAAGAAGGGGTGTTACCCGATGGGATTCCTCAATGACAAAAAAAGCTCATCGTTTTGGCAATATCAGCTACGTGAAGTAACCTAGTGTAATTACGTAATCTCTATGTTAAGGTAATTGCCGGATTGATTATAATGAGGTGGGTTGTTTGTCAATGAAATCAGCGCGTTTGGCCAGTATTGGGTTGCAATTTCGGGCTTCCGATCAGAAAGAATAGCCGAGAAGTGAGTTTGATTTGGGACAATATATAAGCCAAATTTGCGTATGTGTTAATAGTCACACCGCCGAAAGGACTAACCCTCCTGTATCAACTTTTATCTCCGTTGATCACCGAGTAGGCACTAATGTCTGTAGTTGGATTAACTTAACTCATCCGGTGGAGATCGGGTGAGTTTTTTTTATTGCATTTTCGCCGAGACTTATACGAGAATATTTCCATCCATTTCTGCCGGTATAGGCAACCCAAGAATATGAAGAATAGTTGGGGCCAAATCTCCCAACTTACCATCCTTTATACTTCTATAGCCTTTGTCAATTAGAATGCAAGGAACCGGGTTCATACTATGCGCAGTATTAGGAGTCCCATCGGGATTAATCATATAATCTGCATTGCCATGGTCGGCAATTATTATAAAAGAATATCCAGCCATTATGCCGGCTTCTACAATCTGTTTAAGACATCCATCCACACATTCCAGAGCTTTTACAACAGCTGGATAAACTCCTGTATGTCCTACCATATCCGCATTGGCAAAATTCAGACAGATAAAATCGGTCTTCCCTTCATTCAGCTTTGGAAGAATTGCATCCGTAATAAGTTTTGCGCTCATCTCCGGCTGTAAATCATAAGTGGCTACTTTGGGTGAAGGGATCAGGATTCGCTCTTCACCGGGAAATGTTTCCTCCCTGCCACCATTGAAAAAGAAGGTAACATGAGGATATTTCTCTGTTTCTGCTATCCGTATTTGTTTGCATCCGTTTTCTGAAAGGACTTCCCCAAGCGTATGGTGCAGGTTATCTTTCTCGTACAACACTTTAATCCCTTTAAAGCGTTCATCGTATGGGGTCATCGTTATGTAATGGAGAGGAATGGTTTTCATGCCCAATTCAGGCATATCCGTCTGCGTTAAAACCTGAGTTATTTCCCGACAACGATCGGTCCTGAAATTAAAACAAATCACTACATCCCCTTCCTGAATCGTAGTGAGCGCATTTCCTTCCTTATCCGTAATGACTGACGCTTTTATAAATTCGTCGCTTATCTGTTGTGTATAAGAAGCTGCTATTGCCTCTGTTACGGTATTAAAACGAGTACCTTTCCCGTGTACCAATAAGTCGTAGGCCATCTTAACCCGTTCCCAGCGTTTATCTCTGTCCATAGCATAATACCTCCCTATGACTGAGGCAATCCGGGCCGAGAGAGGTCTGATATGTTGTTCCAGCTTCTCCAAAAAACCTTTTCCACTATGTGGATCAGTATCTCGTCCATCTGTAAAGGCATGTATAAACACATTTTTTATTCCTTGGGCGTTGGCTATATCACATAGCTTATGCAAATGTTCCTGAGAAGCATGAACCCCTCCATCGGAAACAAGACCCATTAAGTGGACTTGTTTCTGTTGCAGTTTCGCATAAGCTAAAGCTTCCAGTAACACAGGGTTCATATCCAGTTTTCCCTGTTTTACGTCTTTGTTGATTCGTACAAGATCTTGGTATACAACTCTTCCGGCACCAATATTCATATGGCCCACTTCACTGTTTCCCATTTGTCCGTCAGGTAATCCAACCTGTTCACCAAACGTTCTGAGTTTGGAGTGCGGATAAGTACTCATCAGGCTTTTGAAAAACGGAATGTTTGATGAGGCCATTGCATCCGAACGGGAGCCATCTCCCAGGCCCCAGCCGTCAAGGATGAGTAATGCCAGTTTTTTATTGTTCATGAGGTAGCAGGTAAAACAAATTCAAAGATACTTCCTTTGGGTATATTATTTTTAACGGTAAGTGTCCCTCCGTGCATCACGGAAAGGTATTTGGCAATATAAAGTCCGAGTCCGGTACCTTGTGTGCTTCTTGTTTCTTCATTACCGGCACGATAAAATTTATTAAATATTAATGCCTTGTCTTTTTCACTAATCCCGATTCCCTCATCTGCAACTGAAAGTTTTATGCCCCCCGATGTTTGCTTCAGACACACTTTAACAGGTGTTCCCGGAGGAGAATATTTCAATGCGTTTTCGCAAAGGTTAAGAACAATGGAAGGGAAATTGAATCGATCTATTTCTGCTATCACCCCAGGCTGGATATCGAGTTGTAATATTCTTTGACCATGCCCCTGGGTTTGAAACTTATTTGTCAGACTTTGTAACAGCTCACTTAAGTTTGTTTGTTCCCTGTGAATACGAAACGAGCTGTCATCAATTCGGGCTGCAAGCAGAATGTTTTCTACAAGTGCATTCAAACGGTCTATATCAATCATCGCCCCTTGAATAATTTCTTTTTGTTTCGCTTTTTCAAGGTCACGGACTGCAAGCGTTTCCATTTGAAGCCGGGCTGAAGCTAGTGGCGATCGTAATTCATGGGTAATACTGAGAATAAAATTATTCTGCTGCCGGTTAAGGGCATTTTCTTTGTTAAAAGAGGAACGTGTAATGAGAATTCCTGAAATCAACAATACAAAGAAAACGGAGCCTTCTCCTGTTATCATAACCCACCGGGTATGAAGTTTTTTTTCCAGGTCATTGCCCAGAGCAATTGTTTCCTGCAGCCCGGATGATTTTGCCACATTCAGCTCCGTTTTGAGATGGTAAATCTCTGCATTTAGTGAAAACAGCAGATAAGACCACCAACAGAACTGGAAAACAACATACACTACCAAAATATAAAAGCCAAGTAAGGGCCGGCGCTTTTTACCGGAAAAGATTGACATAGGGGTAAAGTTAGCGTTTTAAAAGACCATTCAGAATAAAAGGATGCGGAAGAGGCAGAGCCCCATTTCAATAGCAATTAAATTCCGGAACCATTTATCAAGGCCCTGTTAGCCCTTCACTTACAGTATAGTACTGTAAGGTGTCCTGTTTGAAATGAAAACGAAGCAGCCATCGCCTCGAAATCATAAACCGTGCATGGCTGTCGGGAGAGATAAACTCCACCAGACTATCACCATAAGATTGAAGAAAAACATGCTTTTCCTGATCCAAAACCATTTTTAAGGTGCTTAAGGAGGTGTGGGCAGACAGTTTTTTATCAAGTGCAGTCCGAACAGCCGATTCTGTCCTTAATTTTTTCCATTTCAAAGGATTGCCAGGATTTTCGGCCTGAAAGGAAAAGAAGGAAAAAAGGGGGATTAAGAGCAAAGTTTTCATGGCAAAAGCAGGTCAAAGCTAGGGAATATAACGATATTTCAAAGACCCCTATTTTGGCCTAAATGTCTTTGAACCAATTACTTCTAACTAAAACAAAGAGCTTTTACTCCAATTCGAATAATTTATTTACTTTAGACCCTTCTTGAGTTTATGTTTGCACGACTAACTTTAAAATCCTGGAAATGAAAAAATTCATTACCTTTTTTGTGTCTTTGTCAGCCGTTTTTAGCCTTGGAAAAGGAGCTTGTAATGCCCAGTCATCGGTTCCAACGCCGGTTAGTCCTTTATATGCCGCTGATATTACAGTAGAGTCTAATAATTTAGCCAACCAACGTAACGTAAAAATAGCTGCCGCCTCCAATGGATGGCTTTTTGCAGCTTATCTGGTAAATGATTCAGTTTCCGGAAAAGGCGGTGTTGTGGTACGCTATTCCAAAAACGGAGGTATCAACTGGATGCCTTTCAATAATTATCCTTATTTCAGGCATTCTGAATACAAAGCATGTGATATCACGGTATCAGGTGCTGATACAAATCACCTGAATGTATTTGTTGGAGATGTTCGCATGGATCTGACAACCAAAAAATACGAAGTAGAAGTACAACGTTATATCAAAAATACAGCGTATCCATCGACAGAAGTATTCTTTCAGCAATTGGATACTAATCAGGTATATGATATAGCCCTGGCAAATAATTACCGTCAGATAACCAGCAAAGACTCCCTGTATAATGTGGGACTTATCTATTCCCATCGGGGAATAGGAAAGGACTCGATTGTATTTGCAACGACAGAAAAGAAGCTGGCTAATAAATTCGGAAAGCCTGTTGTAATTGCCAATGCACCTCATTACCGCAAAGTGTCGCTGGCATATATGCATAGCAGTAGTATCCACGGCGCTTATTGTGCTGCATGGGAATTGCTTGATACTACATACAGCACCGTTGGTCATATCCAGTTTTCAAGAACAATAAGAAATCTTGATTCTGCCTGGAATAAACCAGTTTACCTGGATTCTCTTCTTTCGGCGACAACGGATAAAGTACGTAGCCCAAGTATTTCCTGCCAGTATAATGCTGCCGATAACGACAGTGCCAGTGCCAGCATTGCAGTATCGTATGATTATTACAATGGAAGCAATTTTGATATAATCGGAAGCTACAACATGAGAGGTGATTCCACTAATTTCTGGAATTCATTTGTTATCGATAGCACGGGTCATAATGAAATACAGAGCAAACTGAGTTATGACCCTTTTGCCAATAATTTTGTGACCACTTTTTATGATTCCACATCAGGTGCATTACAGTATATGAGTCAGTCGGCTAATTTTACTACTCCCCGTACCTGGACCGTAAACAATACCCAATACAACAACAATACGGCCAATCTGAAAGCGCCATGGCCGCAAGTGGTTATGAATCCATCTAACAACAAAGCATTCTTTGCATGGGTCATGGATCCTTCCAACAATAATGGGGTGGTACTATGCGATGGAGAATATCTGTTTACCGGGATTTCAGAGCAAAGCATGAGCGGCTTTGATGTTTTAACCCCATATCCTAATCCGGCCAATAGCGGGGCTTACCTGCCTGTTTCCAGTGATATTCCGGTAGTGCTTACCATTTCATTATACAATGCGATGGGGCAACTTATGAATACAAGTACCGAACACATCGGTGGGGGCATTCAGTTGCTGGAACTAAATACGTCTACTTATGCTGCCGGTGTTTATTTCTGTCATATTGCAACAGCAGAAAAAACAATAACCCGTCGTTTGGTGGTTGAACACTAATCGAAAAAAAACTACTTGATTCAAAACCGGGGTGATTCACTTCCGGTTTTGTTTTTTTAGAGAAACGTTCATTTCATTCCTCATTCTTAATAAAATCAAGATGGCTACCCATTGTATTGTTATCCACGGAGGTGCAGGAACGATCCTTCGCAGTAGTATGAATCCGGAAATGGAAGCAGCCTATCGGAGCGGGCTTAAAGCTGCTCTCGAAAAGGCAGATGAGCTACTCCATAAAGGGGGAAGTGCACTTGATGCCGTTGAATTGGCTGTGTCTGTCATGGAAGATAATCCCTTGTTTAATGCAGGGAAAGGCAGTGTATTTACACACGATGGAAAAAATGAAATGGATGCATCCATTATGTGTGGTAATACACTCAAGGCAGGAGCAGCGTCTGGTTTGATGCATATAAAAAACCCTGTTCGTCTGGCCCGTGAAATCATGGACCATTCAGAGCATGTCTTCTTATGTGGCAAAGGAGCAGAAGAATTTGCTCAAAGCCGACAGATGCAAATGGAGCCCGAAAGTTATTTTTATACCAAACAGCGCTATGATCAGTTGCTGGAAATACGTGATACCGGGAAAACTCAAATGGACCATTCGGCTCCTGCTGAAAAACCTTCGGAGAAAAAGTTTGGTACAGTTGGAGCTGTAGCGCTTGATACGTATGGTAATCTGGCAGCGGCAACTTCTACCGGCGGAATGACGAATAAGCGCTTTGGAAGGGTTGGAGATACCCCCATCATCGGAGCCGGCACTTATGCCAATAATAATAGTTGTGCAGTATCCTGTACAGGCCATGGAGAGCTTTTTATACGTGCGGTTGTAGGGCACGATGTGGCTTGTATGGTAGAATATGGAAAACGGTCGTTACATGAAGCCTGTGATGAAGTAGTAAATAAAAAGCTGGTCAAGTTGGGAGGAGAAGGAGGATTGATAGCCATAGACCGGCAGGGAAATGCCGAAATGATTTTTAATTCCGAAGGGATGTACCGGGGCATTAAAAAGGCAGACGGGGATTTCCAGATTGCTATTTACCGGGACTGAAATGATAGATTACTTGATCGGGTGCTCTTGCGGAGCAATTGCATAAAATTTACGCTCCTGCAAATGATAAAAATTCCCTTTTGCCATTACATGAACCACCATATTTTCAATAGAGATAGGAGCGCCTTCGGGTAAATCGGCAATATTGGAATAACGGATATTATGTCCGTCAAAAATAAGGATAAGTCCCGATCCGATAGCCTCCATACGATCTCCATCGGTAATCAGCACTCCCGTATCTTCTCCGAGACCAATACCTATACATCCCGGATTGCTTGCCACGGCTTGTGCTAAACGGCCGAACCGCCCTCTGGTAACGAAGTGGGAATCGATAATAACATCTTTAATAAAAGCAAGCCCGGTCGTAATCTTTACCTCCCCTTTTTGCAAAGCACCGGTACTGCTACCTTGGTATATCATTGTATTCGACATAGCCATTGCTCCGGCACTGGTACCTGCAATGACAAAATTTTCGTGCATATAACGTTCTGTGAGCACTTTCAGGAATTCAGTACCTCCGAAAATCATGCTGAGGCGAAGCTGGTTGCCGCCTGTAAACATCACTCCGTCGGCTTTGCGTATCCTTTCGGTATATTCCGGAAGCAGCACATCATTCCGATTTTTGATATGAATCACTCCTACCTTATTGCATCCCAGTTTGCCGAATGCCTGAATATAATTTTCACCTACTTCTTCCGGTATTACGGAAGCGGTTGTGATCACTTCCACCAATGAATCCGGGCCTTTCATTTCGGAAAGGATACGTTTCAGTATTCCAAATTCAAAGAAATTCAAATCGACTTTCTGTGTAAAGTTTGGCTCTATGCCAGTACCTTTATCTTCACTCCCCCCGATAGAAATCAGCTTTCCTTTAGGAATACTCATGGCAAACAGATTGATTTAGGAACAAAATTAACAGAATAGCAAGGATTCCTTAATTCCCCAGCTTACAATTATCACATTATTTTGAACATCCAATGAAAGCCGGAGAATAATCCGTACATTCATCAAAATCCTAGCGCTATGAAGATAATTGAAATCCGTGCTATGCGCGGCCCGAACTACTGGTCGATATGGAGACATAAACTGATCGTGATGAAGCTGGATATAGGCGGTTATGAAGAACGGCCTACCGACAAAATAGACGGATTTTCTGAGCGTTTGGAAAAGATGTTCCCAAGCATGTACGAACACCGCTGTTCGGAAAATTGCCTCGGGGGATTTTTCTCCCGGGTAAAGGAAGGTACCTGGATAGGACATGTTATTGAACATATAGCCCTGGAAATACAAACTCTGGCAGGAATGGATACTGGTTTTGGCCGTACCCGATCAACCGGAGAAAGGGGGGTATACCACGTCGTATTTTCCTATATGGAAGAAAAAGTCGGCATTTTTGCTGCCCGATCGGCCGTTAAAATTGCACAAGCATTGGTAGATGGCCATCCTTATAACCTGGAAGAGGATATTCAAACTATGCGTGAAATACGGGAGGAAGAACGTTTGGGTCCTAGTACCGGATCAATTGTTCAGGAAGCGATGAACAGGGGGATTCCATATATACGGTTAAACCGTCATTCCCTGGTGATGCTGGGGTATGGTGTAAACCAGAAACGGATTCAGGCTACTGTCTGCAGCAGCACCAGTAATATTGCCGTTGATCTGGCCTGTGATAAAGAAGAAACCAAATCCATGCTGGAAGCAGCATCTATCCCCATCCCCAAAGGCATTATTACGAGTATAGAAGAAGATGTGGAAGGGGCCGTGAAGAAGCTTGGATTTCCACTCGTGATAAAACCGGTAAATGGAAATCATGGAAGAGGAGCTACCATCAATATCAAAACGCTGGAGCAGGCCATAGAAGGATTTCAGGTGGCTAAGAAAATATCCAGAACGGTCATCATAGAAAAATTTGTGACCGGTTTCGACTATCGTTTGCTGGTAATCAATTACAAATTGGTAGCCGCTGCCAAACGAACACCCGCGGCGGTAACGGGTGATGGAAAATTAACGATAGGTGAGCTGGTAGAGAAAGTGAACAGCGACCCGCGCAGAGGCTATGGTCATGAAAAAGAGCTTACCAGTATCAAGATTGATGAGATGACCTTAAATATCCTCCGCGATAATGGGCTTACCATTGATTCCATACTTGGAAAAGACGAAGTGCTGCATCTTAAAGCTACCGCTAATCTGAGCACCGGAGGAACAGCCACCGATGTAACAGATATGGTGCATCCGTATAATGTGTTCATGGCCGAACGCATTGCCCGTATTATAGGTCTGGATATCTGTGGTATTGATATTATGGCTCCTGATCTTACCAATCCGATTAACGAAAATGGGGGTGCTGTACTGGAAGTAAATGCAGGTCCCGGGTTCCGTATGCATATAGCTCCCACAGAAGGGTTACCGCGCAATGTAGCCGAACCGGTGATAGATATGCTTTATCCTCCGGGAAGCCCTGTTAAGATTCCGATTATTGCGGTTACAGGTACCAATGGAAAAACCACTACCACCCGTTTGGTTGCACATATCATGAAAACAGTGGGATATAAAGTGGGTTTCACCACTACGGATGGAATTTATATTCAGAATCGGATGATGGAACAAGGTGATTGTACAGGGCCGGTAAGTGCCGAGTTTGTACTCAAAGACCCAACGGTTGATTTTGCCGTGCTTGAATGTGCCCGAGGAGGTATTCTGCGTGCAGGCCTGGGTTTCCATAATTGTGATATCGGAATTGTTACCAATGTTGCAGAGGATCACCTGGGTTTAAAAGATATCCATACCCTGGAAGATCTGGCACGGGTAAAGGCCGTGGTACCCGAAAGTGTATTGCCGGAAGGGTATGCCATCCTGAATGCAGATGATGACCTGGTATATGCTATGGCCAGAGGACTGGATTGCAAGGTGGCTTACTTCAGTATGGATGAAAACAACCCCCGGATCAAAAAGCATTGCCGTAACGGAGGCATTGCTGCTGTGGTAGAAGATGGTTATATAAGTATTTGCAAAGGCACCTGGAAAATAAGGATAGAAAAAGTGGTGAACATACCTCTTACTTTTTCCGGCAAAGCCATTTTTATGATCCAGAATATATTGCCGGCGGTATTATCAGGATTTCTGAGTAATGTAAAAACGGAAGATATTCGTCTGGCATTGGAAACATTTATTCCTTCGCCGACACAAACTCCCGGCCGAATGAATCTGTTCCAGTTCAAGAAATTCCAGGTAATGGTGGATTATGCACACAATACTGCTGGATTCCAGGCTCTGGCCAAGTTCCTTGAAAAAACAGATGCGAAACCTAAAGTGGGCATTATTGCCGGAGTCGGCGACAGAAGGGATGAAGACATCGTTAGTCTTGGTACCCTGGCGGCACAAATGTTTGACGAGATTATTATTCGTCAGGATAAAAACCTGAGAAACCGTACCGGGGATGAAATCATACGCCTGATTGTAAAAGGGATAGAAACAGAAAATGCAGCCATCCCATATAAAATTATTCCTTCAGAGGCAGAAGCCATACAATATGCCATCAAACATGCCAAGAAAGGTTCTTTTATAACTATTTGCAGTGATGTGGTTCCGGATGCGCTGAATGCCATAATGAAATATAAGGAAGAGGATGCGGAATTCGAAATGCTGATAGAAGATATTCCCAATCAGCACGGAACAATACCGTCGCTCGGAAAATAATCGGCAGAAACAAATGACATATAATCGCACGGGCATTTAAACCTCCTTGTATATAGAATAGCCGATTAATTTTTCCTTTCAGAACTACCCCCCCCCCTTTAATATTAACTACTTCCATAACCCCGCGCTTAAGCGCGGGGTTATGGAAGCCAACCTGAAATTGGGCTTTAGCCCAAAGATTTGCAGCTAACAACCTTGTAGTTTTAAAACAAGCTATATTAATCGTTCAAATATAACGCTATATGGGTTTCTTTTATGTAACATTTTTGTAAGAAACACGTAAAACAAGCGATTGAGATTTGGGAATTTAATAATGTAATTTTGAAACAAAACAGGGTCAATTGAATGCAATATTGGTTGATGATGACGAGTTCTCGTCTCTGGCAACGGCTCATTTAATAGAGCATGTAAATTATATCAATCTGCTTAAAACCTGCAGTGGTCCCATGGAGGCTGCAGAAGCATTGATGAATGAGGAGATAGACCTTCTTTTTCTGGATGTAGAAATGCCGGAAATGAATGGGATGGAGCTTATTAAAAGCCTTTCCGCGCCTCCTCTTATTATTTTAACCACTTCACATGCCCGCTATGCCCAGGAAGCGTATGACTATGATGTGGTGGACTATCTTTTAAAACCTATTGAGCTGCATCGCTTTATAAAGGCAGCAGCCAAGGCAAAGGAGCGGTATGATCATCGTCAGGAGGAGCAAGGTGAATTTACGGAAGACTATATCTTCGTCCGCAAAAATGCTGTTCTGAGTAAATTGGTTATCAAGGATATTCTCTGGATCGAAGCCCTGGGCGATTATGTTACCATTAATACCTTTGATAAGAAATATACCCTTCACCTTACTCTTAAATCCCTGGAACGCAAATTGCCCCCAGAGCGTTTTGTCAGAGTTCATCGCTCCTTTATCGTTCAGATTGAGCATATTAATACCATCGATGATTCTGTTATCTCCATTAACAATAAACCAATCCCGGTAGGAGCCTTGTACCGGGAAAGCTTTCTGAAAAGGCTTAATGTATTAAGCTGATTAGCGTATTTCTGTACCACCCCCTCCTGTATTCCGGCTCAATTCTGACGCCCCTTCACCGCTTATTCTGTCTTATTCACCGAAAAAGAGAAAGTCTTGCAGATCTTGTCCGTTATACTCCTTAAGGATCAGCAACTACTAACATGACGGTGAAAAAGCAGCCATCCAGGCAGAATCTGATATTTATTGTGGAGGATAATGAGCTGTATTCCTTTATGTTGGAGTATATGCTATCAGAAGTCCACATGGTACGATGCCTTAGGTTTGAAAAGGGAGAAGAATGTATCCGCAACCTCGCGCTTGAACCCGATATGATTATTCTGGATTATGTCCTGCCGGGAATTGATGGTCTGGATACATTCCGGAAAATAAAGCAGGCAAAACCGGAAGTGCCGGTAGTAGTACTGACCGGCAATTTTGACTCGCATGCAGCTCAGCATTTTATGGAAGAGGGTGTATATGATTATATGCTGAAGGAAGAAAGTGCAGCCGGTAGAATCAAATCGCTGGTGGAATTTGTGATGGGAAAGAAAAATAAAGAAGAAGAAATTAAAGAAGAACAGGAAGGACGACAACGGATTGTTCGAATAAGTCTACTGGTGTTTTTCGTTTTTGCACTTGCAATTAGCATTACGTGGCTTATAATTGGATGAAACAGGATGAGACATTTTAACGCTATCTGTCATGAAACAGAACGAGGATGTGACACGGGTGTTCATCGTAGACGACGACCCCGTTTTCAGCAAGGCATTGGAAACCTACCTGAAAAAAGAAGTGCCAAACGTGGAGGTAGCCAGTTTCTCCAATGGAGAGTCTTCCTTGCATGAACTACACCGTTCGCCGGACCTGCTGTTGCTGGACTACCGTCTCGACTCCGAATTTGCATATGCCTGGGATGGGCTTCAAATATTAAAAAAGATTAATAATATCGACCCCGGATTAAGTGTAGTGGTGATGTCGGCAAAGGAAAGTGTGGATACGGCTATGAATTGTATCAAGATGGGGGCCATGGAATATGTGGTAAAAAACGAACAGGCATTTCCAAAAATAAAAGGAATTGTTTCCGAATTAAAACAAGAGATAAAAGAGGAAAAAGAGGAGGAAGAACTGGAAGAGAAAAGTAACATGCCTGCCTGGTTAGGACTTCTGTTGCTGCTGATACTTCTTATCTTTTTTCTTTATCGTTTATAAGATGTATGGCATAGCAGGCAATGCAATTTTTGGTATGAATATATTCAAAGGAGAACGGCCTATGAAAATCTTAATAGTAGATGATGATCCGCTTACTCTGGAAGCCATCCGGTGTTGTCTGGTTGCAGGAGGTAATGAAGTGATTGCTGCCAGCAGCGGGTTTGATGCCATCGGTATAGCGAAAAACGAACACCCGGATCTGATTATCAGTGATATTATGATGCCTGAAATGTCGGGACTCAGTTTACTGTGTTTATTAAAACAAGTATACTTCAGCCGGATACCGGTGATTATTATTTCATCGCTTGATAAGGCCGATGTTATTCTTTCTTCGCTTGGATTAGGGGCCGATGATTTTATAAGTAAGCCTATTGATTTTGACCGGCTTTCATCACGAGTAAAGAGTTACTACCTGGATTAAATAACCTTTCCATGCTTTTTTCAGATCGCGATGATCGGAAAGGCGGGAAGAGAAACCTGAAACCAAAAAATAATGGAAACGCAAAAAATAATTGATCTGAGCTATCTGCGCCAGTTGGCCAATGGAAGTGACGAGTTTATGCAAACGATGATCAGCATTTTTATTGCTGAAACACCTGCCGCGTTAGATAATATGGAGAAAAGCTGGGAACGTAACGACTGGTCCGGCATCAAGGCTATGGCTCACAAAATGAAACCTTCTTTCGGGTTTATGGGTATAGCGAGCATGAAGGATGTGATTACAGAATTGGAAGCAGATGCAGAACGGGGAGCGTATCCGGAAGTAATAAGAGAAAAAATAACCCGTATAAAAGCAGCCTGCACGGCTGCAATAGTGGAGCTCAGAACAGAGCTGAAAAAGTATCAGAAATCCGCTTCCCGTATTTGAAAAGGGATTAGTTCCCTACTTCAGAAATAAACTTGATACGCATGAGACGGATCTCCTCTTCGGTATAATCGTTTTCGCCCAACTCTTTTAGTGCATCGGCAACAGAATCACTGTCCGATTCACGGAAATAGTCATATACTTCTTCCTGTTTCTCTTCATCCAGCACCTGATCAATATAATAGCTGATATTGACACGTGTACCGGAGGCAACAATGGTTTCTATCTCACCCAGCAAATCTGTCAGGGAAAGTCCCTTGGCACTGGCTACATCTTCCAGACTCAGCTTACGGTCAATACTTTGTATGATATGTACTTTCAGCCCCGATTTGTTCACCACTGATTTTACCACCATATCCATGGGCCGCTCAATTTCATTTTCGGTCACATAGGTGGCAATAAGTTCTACAAACGGTTTGCCGAATTTGGCTGCTTTACCTGGACCTACCCCTGTAATATGGGTCAGCTCTTCCATGGTGGTTGGATACTGAATAGCCATTTCTTCCAGCGATACTTCGGAAAAGATAACATAGGGAGGCAGGTTTTTGGCCTTTGCTGTTTTCTTTACCAGATCTTTCAGCATGCTGAAAAGCAACTCATCCGAACCGGCGCCTTTATGTCCGGGTCCGGCTATATCCTCATCATCTGCGTCGGTACCTTCATAATCATGATCCTTGGTGATCATAATGGAATGAGGGTTTTTCAGAAAATCTTTTCCTTCCTTGGTCAGTTTCAGCAAGCCGTAACTCTCAATATCTTTGGAGAGGAATCCGTTTATGATGGCGTGACGAACTACTGCGTTCCAGAATTTTTCATTCTTATCATCCTCCACACCTTTTCCGAACTGATCCAGTTCATTGTGTTTGTATGCTTTGGCGGTTGCGGTAAGAGTTCCCAGCAGCACATTAATCACATCCCGTGCTTTGAATTTTTCCTTCATTTCAAGGATTGTCTCCAGCACCAGTTCTATCTCGTCTTGTCCTTCAAACTTGGTTTTAGGCTGCATACAATTGTCGCAGCTGCCACAATTGTCCTGTGTATATCCTTCTCCGAAATAGTGTAACAGTACTTTCCGGCGGCAAACCGATGTTTCGGCATAAGCTACTGTTTCCAGCAGCAGTTGTTTGCCTATTTCCTGTTCGGCAACAGGTTTGCCTTTCATAAACTTTTCCAGCTTCTGAATATCGTCATAGGAATAAAAGGTCAGACAATGACCTTCACCTCCGTCACGTCCCGAACGTCCTGTTTCCTGGTAATAGCCTTCCAGCGATTTTGGAATATCATGGTGTATCACAAAACGGACATCCGGTTTGTCGATACCCATTCCAAAAGCGATTGTGGCTACAATTACATCAATATCTTCCATCAGGAACTGATCCTGAGTCTGGGCACGGGTGGTAGCATCCAAACCGGCATGATAAGGCTTGGCCTTTATTCCGTTAACTTGCAGGGTTTCAGCTAGTTCCTCTACCTTCTTACGGCTCAGACAATAAATAATGCCTGATTTTCCGGTGTTTTTCTTTACAAATTTGATGATCTCCTTGGCCACATTGACCTTGGGTCTTACCTCATAATACAGGTTGCCCCGGTTAAAGGAAGATTTATAGATATCAGCTGTCTGCATCCCCAGATTTTTGAGGATATCCTGCTGAACCTTAGGAGTTGCGGTAGCGGTAAGGGCAATGATGGGCACTTTGCCAATCTCTTCAAAAATAGAACGCAGGCGTCGGTATTCGGGGCGGAAATCATGACCCCATTCAGAAATACAATGGGCCTCATCAATGGCGAAAAAGGAGATATTGATATCCCTCAGAAAGGTGACATTCTCTTCTTTCGTAAGGCTTTCGGGGGCTACATATAAAAGCTTGGTCTTTCCATCGGCTATATCCTTCTTTACTTTCAGAATTTCAGCCTTGCTAAGCGATGAATTCAGGAAATGGGCAACACTATCTTCCGATCCGAAGTTACGGATGGCATCCACCTGATTCTTCATCAGGGCAATAAGCGGTGATACAATAATACCCGTTCCTTCACTGATAAGGGCGGGCAACTGATAACAAAGCGATTTGCCCCCACCGGTAGGCATGATTACAAACGTATCCCTTCCCTCCAGAACACTGGTAATAATCTCTTCCTGCTCGCCTTTAAATTTATTGAAACCGAAATATTTCTGAAGTGCTTCGGGAAGGGCTACTGATTCTAATTCTAGCATCGGGTTGGTCTGTATTTCCGTATTATGGGATGAAAAATGCGATATTTCTTTATTTTTGCTTCGCTTAGGTAAAGATATAATAAAAATTCCTTTCAAAAGCTAATTTTATATCGCTCAATTAAAAAAAACCACCAAGGCTTGAAATCAAACGACGAACTAAAATTACTGGCGGTTAATACATTACTTTTAGAAGCAGAAGCGGTTAAAAATCTGGTCTCGCAGGTGGGCGACGATTTCATAAAATGTATCCGGCATATCCTTGCATCGGAAGGCAGGGTGGTGGTAACCGGAATAGGTAAAAGCGCCATCATTGCATCCAAAATAGTAGCTACCCTGAACTCAACCGGCACCCCTGCCATTTTCATGCATGCAGCCGATGCTATTCATGGCGATTTGGGAACCATTCAAAGAAACGATACCATTATTTGTATTTCCCGTAGCGGCAATACCCCCGAAATAAAGGCCCTGATCCCATTGCTTAAAAAGGGAGAGAATAAGCTCATCGGAATGATCGGGAACAAAAGTTCGTATCTGGCTACCCAGTCCGATTATATCCTGGATGCAACCGTAGAACGCGAAGCCTGCCCCCTTAATCTGGCGCCTACCAGCAGTACAACAGCTCAGCTGGCCCTAGGTGATGCGTTGGCCGTTTGTTTGCTCCAGGCCCGGGATTTCAGCGAAAAGGATTTTGCCCGTTTTCATCCCGGAGGAGCGCTGGGCAAACGTCTCTATCTGAAAGTGAGTGATTTAAGCTCTCAAAATGAAAAGCCGATTGTAAAACCGGATGATGATATCCGAAGTGTAATTCTGGAAATCTCATCCAAACGACTCGGTGCAACAGCTGTTGTGGGACCGGAGGGATTACAGGGAATTATTACGGATGGGGATTTGCGTCGTATGCTTGAAAAATCCATTCACATCGAAGGATTTAAAGCGGCTGATATCATGAGCCGTAATCCAAAATCAATTGACGCCTCCGAGCTGGCTGTAAGTGCCGTGCGGCAGATGGAAAAACATCAGGTTACCCAACTCATCGTAACGGATGAAGGCCGGTATGCCGGTTTTGTTCACATGCACGATCTGATGCGGGAAGGACTGCTTTAACACCCTCTTCTGACTTCTGACTTCTTGCTTCTTACTTCTTATGTTGTAATGCCCAGTTCAGGTTATTCTTAGCCAGTTCAAAATCGGGTCTGATACGCAGGGCTTCTTTACAAGCTTTTATTTCCTCCTCCCAGTTTTCCTGTTGGCCATAACAGGCTCCTATATTGTTCCAGGCTTCGGCAAAATCTTTTTTTAATTTCAATGCTTCCTGAGAAGCCGTAATACATAATGCATATTTGCCGGCATTGTAATAAGCAAGGCTCAGCTCCAGATAATTTTCGGGCGAAGGCTGGTTGCTTGCTTTTATGATCAGGGCATCCAGGTAACTGGTGTTTCCGGCCGGGTGCAAAAGATAATTTTGAGCAATAGGATCGTTGGGCGACAGTTGAAGGGTTTGCTGTGCAGCAGCTTTTAGCTTATCGGATTGTCCTTGTTGCTGATAAATTTCCATCTGAAGATAACGCCCGTTCAGATGCCCCGGTGAAATGCGGAACAGCTGATCCAACAGATTAAGCGCTTCCGGAAAACGGTTTTGATTTTTCAAAAAGCGGGCATAATAAAAATAGCATTCCGGGTTCGCCGAGTTTTTTTCTTTAGCTAAAGCCTGGTCACAGGCCAGGGCTTTTTTAAAATAAGCTTCTGCTTCGGCCGGGTTGCCCTGAGCTTCTTTCAACACACCCATATTGATGTGGAGGTAAGAATAGTAGGGCCACAATTCCAACCCCTTTTTAAAATAGATTTCAGCTCCGGCATAATCGCCTTTCTGCATCAGGTTGAGGCCATAATTCATTTGCCCTCTTCCATTCTCAGGGCTTTTAATGGTTACATCTTTCCACAAACGTTCCTCATCATGCCATACCACATTGCGTTCGTGGGTGCCAAATGCATAGGCGCCTAAAAAAAGAAAGCATACAATGCCCAGTACATCTTTATGCATACGCAAAGGAGCCAGGAAAGGCAATTTGCGCAGCAGGATAAATGCCGTCCAGCTTACACTGATAACTAGCCCTACATAGGGAAAAAACATACGGTGATCGTTCATTACTTCAGCCAGGGGGGTAAGACTGGTTGGAAGCAGGGCCAGAAAAAACCAGCTGAGACCGAAGGCAACCGGTTTCCAAACTTTTTTCTGAGAAAGCAATAAGATGGAAACCAGCAGGAACAGAAGAAAGATAAAACCAATGATGCATTTGATATCCAGCAACGAAGTGAACGGTTTCCAGTCGGTATCGGCACTTAGATCAACAGGCAGGAAGAAGGTGTAGAAATACCGGAACAACACAAAGGGCTGTGTGATGAGGTAATTCAATTTGGATGTTTCTCCGCCGGGCACCCAGGTTGCGGGTTCCATGATCCGGGTAAAGTAATAACAGCCTATACAGAAAAGGAGGGCAGGAGTTGTTTTAATAAGTATGTGGCGGATACGGGTAAACAATTTTTCATCGCCCGGTGATTCTTCAAAAAGAAAAACATAGACAGCCAGCATGGGGCCGAACATAACAGCGGTTGGTTTGGCCAGGGTGCCCAGCGCAACGGGAATGAGATACAGGAAATATCGCCGGCAGAAGGGAGAGCAGGCATAAAGCATAAAGGCTATTACGACAAACAAGGTGCTGAGGGTATCGGAGCGGGAAATGATATAATTGATAGTTTCCGCATTGGCCGGATGCAACAGATACCAGGCAGTGGCAAAAAGTGCCGTAACGGAAACAGAGGTTCCGGGTAGTGTTAAGGAGAAAACGGTACGGATCAAAAAGAACATACACACCCCTTGTAAAAGGAAGAGGAGAAAGGTGCTGAAATGAAACCAGAACATATTCTTATCGCCTCCCAGGGCATAATCAATAGCCAGGGTGGTACTTACCAGCGGACGATAGCTCTGATTGCTGGGCAGGGAACTGAAGGTGGTACCATCTTTAAAAAAGCGGGGAATATTGTGAATATCCCGGATATAAGCATTGTTGACAATAGTATGCGAATCGTCAAAATGAAAAGAATTATGAAAATGATTGGAATAGGTAAGAAGCACCCCCAGAAAAAGGCCGACAAATAAGAATGGCAGCTTCCATTTTTGTTGCATAATGGCAAATTTATGCAATTGGAGAGAATGGCTCTTTAAAAGATATGCGACAATTGCGTAGGCCAGGAACAAACCTGATCACGGTAATGATTGTTTGGATCAAAATATAAGATCAATTAGTGAGTAAATTAAACTTAGATACAAAAGTTGGGTTTACCAGTGAAAACATCCCGATTACTAAAGGAATTTCCTTGATTGCTAAAGGAACTTCCTTGATTGCTAAAGGAATCATCCCGATTACTAAAGGAATTTCCTTGATTGCTAAAGGAATCATCCCGATTACTAAAGGAATTTCCTTGATTGCTAAAGGAATCATCCCGATTGCTAAAGGAATTTCCTTGATTGCTAAAGGAAACATCCTGATTGCTAAAGAAATTTCCTTGATTGCTAAAGGAAACATCCTGATTGCTAAAGAAATTTCCTTGATTGCTAAAGGAACTTCCTTGATTGCTAAAGGAAACATCCTGATTGCTAAAGAAATTTCCTTGATTGCTAAAGGAAACATCCCGATTGCTAAAGGAACTTCCTTGATTGCTAAAGGAAACATCCTGAATCAAGAGGTAGGGAAGTCGAGACCTAAAATTATCACTGGCCCGGAAACGGTTTCTTTTCATTCCGAAGTCCGATTTTCCCTTATCTTTGCGCCCTTAAATGGCGCTATTCGGCAAATCTACTGGTAAAGACAACGAAATGTCCTTCCTCGATCATATCGAGGTATTGCGCTGGCATTTAGTACGTTCGGCTATTGTGGTGGTTATCATGGCCGTCGTTCTTTTCTGTTATAACAACATTGTTTTCGACGTTATCATATTCGGTCCCAAGCGCCCCGATTTTATCACCTATCGTGTTTTATGTAAGCTGGGACATATGTTTCTTCACAACGATTCCATGTGTATCGGGGTGGCACATTATGAACTGGTAAATCTGGAATTGTCGGGTCAGTTTACCACGCATATCTGGATCTCCCTGGTAGGTGGATTGATCTTGTCCGTCCCCTATCTGGTATGGGAAGTATGGCGTTTTATTAAGCCGGCACTTAAACTGAAAGAAAAAACGGCTGCAAGGGGTTTTGTATTGTATGCCTCCCTGTTGTTCGTAATAGGTATCCTTTTCAGCTATTTTGTCATTGTGCCCATGACGGTCAGTTTTCTGGGATCGTATCAGATGAGTACGTTGGTGGAAAACCGGATTTCCATGGATTCCTATATATCGCTGGTTACCACCCTTACACTGGCCATGGGATTGGTATTTGAATTGCCTATCCTGGTTTATTTCCTAACCAAGATCGGATTGCTGAGTCCTGCTTTTATGAGTCACTACCGCAAACATGCCATTGTGGTGATTCTTATTGTAGCGGCATTCATTACCCCGTCGCCCGATATTACCTCTCAATTATTGGTTGCATTCCCCTTATATTTGCTTTATGAAGTAAGTATACTTGTTGCAAAACGAGTGGATAAGAAAAAAGCTAAAACAGCTGCCTGATGTCTGAAGCCATAAACGAATTCAACGCCTACCGGGAAAAGATGAATGAAAAGATTCTCGGGGCTGATAATATTGTCCTCAAACGTCTTTTTAACCTGGATACCAATACCTATCAGGAAGGGGCTTTGCCGGTTAAAACAAAAGAGATGCTTGGTTTGGTGGCTTCCATGGTATTGCGTTGCGATGATTGTATCAAATATCATCTGGGCAAGTGCAAGGAAAGCGGAGTGAGTACTGCCGAGCTGTTTGAAGTATTTGCTGTTGCCAATATTGTGGGTGGAACGATTGTGATTCCGCATACCCGCCGGGCGGTTGAATATTGGGAGGAGTTACAGAAGTAAAGATCAGCATTCTGTTTTTCAAGCTTAAATTTGCAGACCAATTCCTATGCTTCTCCGGGCCGACAATATCATTAAAAAATACAGAAACCGTACGGTTGTAAAAGGCGTGTCTTTCCAGGTAAAACAAGGAGAGATTGTAGGTTTGCTGGGTCCCAACGGAGCCGGAAAAACCACTTCGTTTTATATGGTGGTGGGAATGATCAAACCCAATTCGGGCAGTATTTTTCTGGATGATCAGGATATTACCCAGGAGCCCATGTATCGCCGGGCACAACGTGGCATCGGTTATCTGGCTCAGGAAGCATCTGTTTTCCGGAAACTGAGCGTAGAAGATAATATCAAGGCCATTCTGGAAATGACTCAGATACCCAAGAACGAGCAGAAGGAAAAATGTGAAATGCTGTTGGAAGAATTCGGGTTACAGCATATCCGTAAAAGTCTGGGCGACCGGCTTTCAGGTGGAGAACGTAGAAGAACGGAAATAGCCCGTTGTCTGGCAGTTAATCCCAAATTTATTTTGCTGGATGAACCTTTTGCCGGTGTAGATCCTATTGCGGTAGAAGATATTCAGGCGGTGGTAGGACGTTTGAAGGAAAAAAATATCGGCATCCTCATCACCGACCACAATGTACATGAAACATTATCCATCACCGAGCGGGCCTATCTTCTTTTTGAAGGCAGTATTCTGAAGGCAGGCACAGCCGAAGAACTGGCCAATGATGAGCAGGTGAGAAAAGTATACCTCGGAAAAAATTTCGAACTCAGAAAGTAACCCCGGTCTTCAGACCGGGGAAGCGGGGGGAGTTTATGATTAATTCTCTGCGATCTCAAATTCATAAAACTCCATAATCTGGTTGCAGAGGAGTTTCTTACAGGCATCATCCACTTTTTTCCTGGCTTCGTCTTTTGACCCGGCTTCCACTTCCAGGCTGATATGCTTGCCTATACGTACCTGTTGTATTTCGGCCAGTCCCAGGTTTTTCATGCTGCGTGTAACGGCTTTGCCCTGTGGATCCAGCAATGCTTTAAGCGGCATTACATCTATTTCAGCTCTGAATTTCATTTCCGCGTTTGTTTAGAAGATTATTTACAATGGATAAAAAGATGTACAAAAATAAGATAATAGGGATAGCGAGATAGAGGAATATTATCAACAATACCAAGGCGCTTAGGATGAACAAATAACGAAGTTCATTGCCTTTCCACCCGAAATTTTTGAATTTAAGGGCAAACAAGGGAATAGGAGCCACCAGCAAAAAGGATTGAAGAACAGTCAAACCAATCAGGAACCAGGGAGTGAGAATGTATTCGGAAAGCCTGGAGCTGGGCTCCACGGCATTGATAGCCAGTTTAAAAATAGAAAGAGGAGCAGGGGTGCCTGTTACATCGGGTGAGGGGAGGTGTAAAAAAAGCGGAATGGAACAAATCAAAATCGTATTGGCCGGCGTGGGTAAGCCAATAAAAGAATCATGCTGACGGGGATCGATATTAAAGTTGGCCAGACGAAGTGCAGAGAATATAGTGACCAGGAATCCGCAAAATGGAAGCCACATGGGGTAGGGATTACCGGCCTGCATATCGCCGTTAAATAAATTGCCCAGATCAAAATGAGCAATGGTATGTTGTAAAATACTGAGACTGATTAGCTGAAACAACATCACCCCGGGCAGGAATCCAAAGCTCACCATATCGGCCAGCGAATCCAGTTGTTTCCCAAATTCACCGCTCACTCCCAGCATACGGGCAAACAAGCCATCAAAAAAGTCGAGGAATGCAGCCAGCCCTACCATATAAGCGGCCCACACCAGATTGCCCTGAAAAGCAAATACCACCCCCAGACAACCGCAAAAAAGATTGCCGCAGGTAATGCTATTGGGAACAAAGGCTTTGAAATTCACAGGGCGAATTTAGTCAAAAACAGCATACTGCTTTCCTCCCCCTTGCCCCCTCCAGAGGGGGACACGGTTTTCTATCCCCCTTTGGAGGGGGCAAGGGGGAGGACTTACAATCCCGTATTTTCATAAAGAACCAAATACACCTCCCCCTCCCTAAACTCTTTGACCAGCTTCCATTTCGTTTTTATTTCTTCTATCTGAGGCAGCAAATCCGTATTACAAACATTGGAGTGGAGGTAGTAATGAAATTTACTGACGGGTCCATCGAGTGCGTTGGTATAATGACAGTTGAAATCGAAATAGGCGATTATATCCGGAGTAGAACCTGGGCTCAGATAAGTTTCGGCAGGAGAATAGATCAAAGGGAATTGTGTTCCGATATTATAAGGAGACAGCTGTTTGTCTCGCAAGCTATGCGTATAGATATATTCCCTCATTTGTTGTTCCAGGCTAAAGAAGGGTAATACTTTCAAACTGGTATCCCATTCATTACTGAGTCGTTCGGGATAGATCCAGAAATTGCCACTTACTAAAACGATAGCGATTAGCAATACAGAGATTCTCTGATAAGTAGTTTTCCATTGTTGTATCAGATAACAAACTGGCAGGATAAGTAATGCAAATACCGGCATGAAATACCGTGCACCGATGGGGTTGGAAAGGGGGATGAGCAATAGGGAGAAAAAGAAAAGAGGAGGCAGGAGCAGGCGCAGGAGGCGGTAAAAAACGGGATCCTTGGAACCGGCTTTTCGGAAATAGACAATGGCTGCAGCCAGAAAAAGCCAGAGGATGATTCGTCCGGAATCAGCCAGTTTCCAGAGTACAAGCATGACATGTTTTAGCATGATGGTTATGCTCACGCCATGTTCATCCGTTTTTTCTCTCCACGGGGAAAAGAAATACCAGCCTGTAACAGCGTGATGATACAGAAACCACACTGCGCTAAAGACAAATACAGGCAGCCAGGCAAACACTTTGTTTTTATTCCATCGTTCGGAAGGAGAGGCGAACAGGAAATCCATAATCAGCAAGGAAGCTGCTGCCGGCAATCCGCGCATATTGCAAAAGACCAGCAGGATAAGAAAGATGGAGAACAACAGCCGTTTGTTTTCCAACAAGGCCATCAATGCCAGCAGAAAAAATGCCAGGAGCATCAGATCCGGTGCTGCCAATATACTTTGGGTAATGAAACAAGGCTCGAGAAATAATAACAACAGGGCAACCGAAAGCATGGTATTGTTCAAAAACCGCCGGCCTATGCGATAAAAAGCAAATACACTGCCCAGCAAAAAAGGAAGCAAGGCGAGATGGACAGACAAAAGACCGGTGCCGCATAACCGGAAAAAAAGAGATAGCCAGGCAGCATAAAAAGGAAAGCCTCCTGTATCCAATGATTCGGGAATATGAAAAGGGGTAAACTCCTTTCCGCCTTTTAATACCGGCAGGGCATAATACACACTATCCCAGAAAAGCGGAATGCCTGAAGCGACAAGAGTAAGCAGGAGACAGATCAGAAAAGCAAGGGCCAACGGAAGATTAAGCTTCATAAAGGGCTTTCTGAGGATGAAAATTCCGTAAATGGACTAAGAACCGTATAAATTTAAGCTTTTGAACCTGAATTCTTTAGGAAAGGTAATAAAACCCCTCTTTTATGCGTTTGAGGAAGGATCAAATTGGTTTTTTTTCTCTATTTTTATAGTCTGATCTATGCTGAAATCCAATAAATTACTCCTTGCCGGTCTTTTTTGTTTAACCGCGTTATTTTCTGTTGGTCAAACCAGTGCTCCTAAGTATAGTAATGAGTTTCTGGATGTTGGGGTAGGTGCACGGGCCTTGGGAATGTCAAATGCTCAGGTGGCATCGGTCAATGATGTAACTGCAGGCTATTGGAATCCAGCTGGTCTTACCGGTATCACCACCACATTCAGCCTGGGGCTGATGCACAGCGAATATTTTGCCGGTATTGCCAAATACGATTACGCCGGTTTTGCCAAACGGATTGATACCAACAGTGTATTTGCCGTAAGTATGATTCGTTTTGGGGTGGATAATATCCCGAATACCACCGAACTTATTGATGCCAATGGAAATGTAAACTATGATAATGTAAGCACGTTCAGCTCGGCCGATTATGCCTTTTTGCTTTCCTATGCCCGTGTGACCAAGATAAAGGGACTACGCTATGGAGGCAACGTTAAGATCATCCGTCGTGTGGTTGGTGATTTTGCCGGGGCCTGGGGTTTTGGTTTTGATCTGGGTGCACAATACGATTATAAGAAATGGAAGTTCGGGGCCATGTTCAGGGATGTGACATCTACCTTCAACGCCTGGAGTTTTAACCTGAGTGATGCCATGATACAAGCCTTTAAGCAGACACTTAACACGTTGCCAACAAACTCCGTGGAGGTAACACTCCCCCGTATGCTTTTAGGTGCAGCGCGGAAATATGAATTCGGAAACGGACGCTACTCCATTATGCCGGAAGTGGATGTGGATGTTACATTTGACGGACAGCGGAATGTGTTGCTGCATTCATCTGCTGCCAGTGCCGATCCGCATATGGGGATAGAAGCAGGATATAAAAACATGATTTTCCTTCGCGGAGGAATCGGTAATATTCAAACAGAAACAGATATTTCGGGGAATAAGTTTACCAGTTTTATGCCCAACATTGGTGTAGGGATAAAATTCAAAGCTTTTACCCTTGATTACGCACTGACAGATATAGGCGATCAAAGTGTTGCCTTATATTCCAACGTATTTTCCCTTAAACTCGATCTTAATCACCGTAACTAATTCAAATGGGAAAGAAGTACCCTGTCGCACTTCTCTTCTTGCTTTGGGCTCTCCCGATCTTATCACAGACATTCGGGAATGAGTGGATCAACTATTCCCAAAAATATTATAAAATACTGGTAACCCGCGACGGGATTTATCGCCTCGATTCCGCCACACTGGCCAATGCCGGCGTTCCGCTTGCCACGGTAAACCCCAAACACATGCAGATTTTTGGCAGGGGTAAAGAACAATATATTTATATCAAAGGCGAATCGGATGGTGTTTTCAATACCACCGATACCCTTGAATTCTATGGCAAAGCCAATGACGGTTTTTTGGATTCCGCCTTATACAATGGCGCTACCGCACCCAACCCCTATGTAAGTCTCTTCAACGATACTGCCGTGTATTACCTTACCTGGAACAGTTCCCTGAACAACCTGCGTATGGTAAACGGTACGGATACAACCTTCAGCTCTGTGCATACGCCCAATCCGTTTATGTATAAACAGGATATCAGCGCTTTTCGGGGAGATTATTTTCAGGGTACCACGGATTATAATAACATCACCGATCCGGAATACCTGCCCATGGAAAGTATCGTGTGTACAACCATCTATTACGGAGGAAGTATTACGGCGAATATGAATACCGCCAACCCTTATACGGGTGCGGCACCAGCCCAGAAAACACATTTGCAGGCAAGGGTTTCAACACGATCCAACGATTTTTCCGTCTACCCCGATTATCAGATACAAATCAACTATCCCGGTTCTGTGTATACCAAGTATGTGGATGGATATACCACTTTTTTGCTCGATACGTTGCTTCCCACATCTTCACTTCCTACTGTTGCTCCCAGTGTCACTACCAGCCCTGTTACTCTTTACAGCATTAACCCCGGTACCAGTGTTTCCAGCGGTGATGCAGCGTTTGTGTATGTAAGCATCAGATATCCGCATACCATGGACCTGGAAGGGCTCAGCGAATTCAAAATGTATGTGCCTGCCAACGGAGCTCCTAATAAGTCCTATCTCAATCTGACCGATTTCAATACCTCCGGATCTACCATGCGGTTTTATGATCTCACGTATCATCGCCGTATTCAACCGGTGTTTGCAGGTAGTAAATACCAGGTGTTAATCAGCGACAGCCTTGGAGCGGAAAAATTCTGTTATGTAACAAGCGATAATAATACCCAGCATGTTACTTCGCTGATTCCTGTAAATGGTAATGGCTATTTCACCAATTATCATCTTCAATCCGGCGATTCGGCATTTGTGATTGTGACCAATGCCTTGTTATGGTCTTCGGCAGAATCCTATAAGCTATACCGCAGCTCGGTACAGGGTGGAGCCAATCATGTGGTGCTGGCCGATGTAGCCGATCTGTATGATCAGTTTGCCTATGGTATCCGCATGCACCCTTTATCCATCCGCCGTTTCTGCAGCTATTTGATGAATACCTATCCTTCTAAACCTAAATACCTGTTCCTGATCGGTAAATCGATAGATGCTTATCGCATGCAGTTCAGTCCTTTCCCTATCACAGCACTGGTGCCTACCATTGGTTATCCTCCCAGTGATAATTTGTTTACCAGCAAGCTGATCGGTAACAGTTACGCTCCCTCGTTTGCCACCGGTCGTATTGCCTCCATGACCAATACGGATGTAATGACCTATCTGAATAAGGTAACAGCTTATGAGCAGAATGCGGCAGCATCCTGGATGAAACAGGTATTGCATTTTGGTGGAGGTGATAATAGCAGTGAACAAATCCAATTTAAAAACTATCTGACTAATTTCAAAACCATTATAGAAGCCGATACAAATTATGGCGGGCATGTCACTTCTTTTTACAAAACCTCCAGCGCGCCCATTCAGATTAACCAAAGCGATTCGCTGAAGCAGATTATCGATAATGGAGTAAGCATTATGACATTTTTCGGACATGCTTCCGGAAGCGGTTTTGACCAAAGCATTGACGATCCATCCAACTATAATAATGCACCCCGTTTCCCGCTTATCATTGCCAACTCCTGTTATGCAGGAAATATTCATACGTATCCAGCCAGCACCAGCGAAAAATTTATCAATATCAACCGGGGGGCCATTGGTTTTGTGGCCAGCACGTACCTTGGTATTGCAACTGAATTATATCCCTATACCACCGGTCTTTACCGCGATCTGGCCCGTTATGATTATGGAAAAAGCATCGGGAAGCATATCCAATATGCCGTAAAAGCAAGAGAAGCGATGGGCGGTTTCGGGCTGTATGCAAAAACCACCTGTCTCACGATGACACTGGACGGAGATCCTTCTGTTGTTATTGCTTCGCCCCGTTTGCCCGATTATGCCATTACCAACCCGGATGTTAGTTTTGATACGCATTCCAATCCCGATTCGGTTACGGTGATAGCCCTTATGCATAACAACGGAAAAGCAATCCGGGATTCGTTTTTTGTGCATCTGCTTCGTAAGTATCCAAACGGTGATACCGATACCTATCGCAAATATGTAAAAGCCCCGGCCTGGGAAGATTCGGTGAAATTTAAAATACCCGTTGATTTTAACCGGGGACTTGGGTTAAACAAAGTATCGGTGATACTTGATTTTACCAACCGCATACGGGAAATAACCAAGTCCAATAATTCCACTACCGATGTGGATCTGTTGTTGCAGGGTAGCTCTATCTTACCTGTCTGGCCGTATAATGACGCCATTTATCCCTATGATACAGTCACGCTGAAATCGTCCACTGCCAATGCGCTGGAGCCGGCGCACAACTACAGGATACAGTTTGATACAACGGATAGCTATAACAGTCCGTTTGCAAAGACTGCAATTCTCTTAAATAAGCCCGGGGGGGTAATTACATGGAAGCCTCCCGTAGCACACCTGACTGATAGTGTGGTTTATTACTGGCGCATTTGCCCCGATACGGTGGGTACTACCAGCAAGGCCCGCTGGAAAGAAAGTTCGTTTCAATACATCACCAATAAAAGAGGGTGGGAGCAAGCTCACTTTTTCCAGTTTAAGAATGATGCTTATCAGTTTGTGAAATTTGTGCGTATCGGTCGCAAATTCACTTTTGTGAATGATCTGAAAACTGTTGAAATCAATAATGCCATCATGGCTTTTAATGGACACGACTGGCCGGATGTGAATTACAAGATCAACGGAACCACCATGGAAGAATCTTCCTGTGCCATCCCTGGTTTTTCTTTTGCAGTTATCAATCCGGTGAGTCTGGCCCCCTGGGGTTTTGACACCCTATGTACCACGAATATCTCATTGCCTTATGTAGACCCACGAACCAATAATACCGTTTGTGTTTGCAATACACCGCTTTATGCCTATGATTTTTATGATGCTCCGGGGTCTCAGCAGTTAGGTATGTTAGGATTTCTGAATGCGATACCAAACGGATATTATGTACTGGGCTTTTCCAATGCCACAGCGGGAGCGTATGATTCCGTTAATACCTATTCTGCATCTCTTCTTAATTCATTTAGAAACCTGGGATGTCATCTCATCACAAGCGGAGGAGTCGGCACCCATAACTCGTATGTGTTCCTTGGCAGAAAAGGAGCGCCGGCCAATAGCGCAAAAGAACTTATATCGTCCAATGAAGGGCAGAAAATTACTCTGGATTCAACGCTGAGTACCAACTGGAATTCAGGATATATTGCTTCCGAAGTAATTGGTCCCGCCAAAAGCTGGGATGAGTTTCACCTCCGGATGAAACACCTGGAAGTGCCCGATTATGACAGTGTGGTGATTCGTGTGGTGGGGATTAATGCTGCGGGCACACAAGTAACCCTGGCCAATCTTTCGGATACCACCAGGGATATGTATAACCTGGCCAGCTATGTAAATGCTGCCATTTATCCCTATATCCGTTTGGTGGCTTATATGAGCGATGATACCAACCGTACGCCGGCACAGCTTAAACGCTGGCAGGTGATTTATACCCAGGCCCCTGAAATGGCCGTAAACCCTGCCCTGAATTTTAGCTTTGTAAAGGATACCACACAGGAAGGATCTACCATTACGATGACCTGCGCGGTGCAGAATATAAGCGACAGGAATTTTTCCACTACTGATTCCTTGCAGATCAATTACTGGATCATGGATAAAAACCATGTGCGGCACAATCTGGTGCTGGCTAATGGCAAGACTTTTAAATTACGCAAGCCTCCGTTTAATGCAGGTGCCTGGTTTATAGATACGGTACATATTGTTACCACCGGATATCCTGGCCTTAATACCTTCTGGATGGAAGCCAATCCGCTTTCCACTGTCCACACACAAAATGAACAATTCCATTTCAATAACCTGGTTGAGAAACAGTTTTATGTGACCGGCGACAAGGTAAACCCATTATTGGATGTAACTTTTGACGGGGTTCATATTCTGGACGGTGATCTGGTATCAGCCAAACCGAATATCCTCATCAGTCTGAAAGATGAAAATCAGTTTCTGGCTTTGAATGATACATCCGATTTCAAATTGTTTATTCAGAATCCGAATGCAACGACGGTGCAACCTGTTTATTTCAGAAATCAGATTACGTTTACTCCTGCTGTACTGCCCAAAAACAGTTGCCGTTTAAACTACACCCCTACATTGACAGCGGATGGTATATATGCTTTAATTATACAAGCCAAGGATAGATCCAACAATGCCAGCGGCGCTATCGATTATCAGATCCATTTTGATGTGGTCAACCACGCTTCTATTACCAATGTGATGAATTACCCGAACCCGTTCAGTACGGCTACACACTTTGTGTTTACCATTACAGGTTCGCAGGTGCCTACGATGTTCCGAATTCAGATTATTACGGTAACCGGAAAGCTGGTGAGAGAGATAGAACGCGATGAGCTGGGTTCGCTGCATATAGGCAGAAACATAACCGAATATGCCTGGGACGGCAGAGATCAGTTTGGAGACCGCCTGGCCAACGGTGTTTATTTTTACAGAGTACTCACGAAAATCAATTCAGAAAACATTGAGCATATGGATAGTGGGGCCGATGACTATTTTAAAAATGGGTATGGCAAGATGTATCTGATGAGGTAAAATGTATTGAACTATGAACCGATATTTTCTTTTCTTCCTGGTGTTTTGTTTTTGTTTCACTTCCTGTATTATTCGCTCTCCTAAGTTTGCTTCTCTCGATCAGGCTTTTGCTGTTAAACCTGGAATGACGCTGGAGCAGGTAAATACCACGTTGGGGATAACACCTTATGCATTGCGGTCCAAGACAGACAGTGCGACGGTTTATGTTTATAAATACAGAACGATGGAGCGAAGGACAGCGCCTCTGCTTCGAAAAAGGACAAATGGGGTAAAAGCCACCGGCCCGTTAATGGATCTGAATGTGACCTATAATTCAAAATCGGTTGTCACGGCACTGAAATCGAAACCCTCTCCTAAAGAAGAGAAGAGCCAATATACCATCGATGTCAACTCGGTTTTTACTTTATTAACGGTAACAGCTCCGGCATTATTGGTTTATCTGGGACTTCAGCATAACTAGCAGCCTATTTATTAAATGGCGGCTAAGGGGATAAATTCTCTAATTTTGGATTGTGAATTTCAGGCATCCTCTTTTTTTGGTTCTTCTAAGCGGTCTGCTTTTTGGTTTTTCCTGGCCGGAAACAGGCGGGCTAACCTTTCCTGTTTTTTTTGCATTCGTTCCCTTGCTTCTTCTGGAGCGTCAATTATCGGTGTCTACTCGTAAATACCGTTCCTGGAAATTATTCTTACTATCCTATCTAGCCTTTTTTATCTGGAACCTGATCAGTACCTGGTGGGTAAAGAATGCTTCTTTCGGAGGAGCTATGCTGGCATTTATATTCAATACCCTGTTTATGGCTCTGGTGTTTCAGGCCTACCATATTACCATGAAGCGTTTGTCGCTCCGTTTTGCCTTTCTGGTATTAACGTGCTATTGGATGGGGTTTGAATTTCTACACCTGCGTTGGGATCTTACCTGGCCCTGGCTCACACTAGGAAATGTATTTGCCTCCAAACCCTGGATGATTCAGTGGTATGAATATACCGGAGTATTCGGCGGAACGCTGTGGGTGTTTGGCATCAACTTCCTCATATTCCATTTTTTACTGAAGTATAGAAAGGAAACGAATCCAGTTTTCAGATCATCTATCCGTTTGGCTTTTTTACTTCGTTTGGGAGCCATGTTGTTGTTACCCATTTTGATTTCCTTTTGTATCGGGTGGATGGAGATCTTTCCATCGGTGATGGGTGATGCAGGAAAGAGGAAAAATGTGGTCATTGTGCAGCCGAATATAGATCCTTATCACGAAAAATTTAACGGAACCTATAAGGATCAGCTTGGCAGGATGCTGAATCTGGCCGAAACAGAAATAGATACAAATACCTGTTGCGTGGTTTTTCCGGAAACAGCTATTCAGGAAAACCTTTGGGAGAATGATATTGAGCGCAGCTATAGCGTTCATACGTTACGTTATTTTCAGGACAAACATCCGGGGTTGGATATTGTAATAGGGGCTACCTCCGGGTATCAGTATATGCCGGGAGAGAAACGATCTCCTACAGCCCGCAAATTCACCGATAGCGATGAGTATTATGAAGATTATAACACCGCCCTGATGATGTCCGGTAAAGGCCCTTTGCAGATTTATCACAAGTCCAAGTTTGTGCCGGGCTCCGAGCGAATGCCTTTTCCTGCTTTGTTCAAGCCACTCGAAAAATATGCGATTGACCTGGGTGGAACCACAGGTTCGTTGGGAGAGCAGGAGGAGAGGACTGTTTTTAAATCCACTCAGCATACGTTAAAGGTTGCTCCGGTGATCTGTTATGAATCTGTTTTTGGAGAATATGTAAGCGATTATATTAAAAACGGAGCCAATGTTATTTTCATCATTACCAACGACGGATGGTGGGGTGATACTCCCGGCTATCAACAACATCTGGATTATGCACGTTTGAGGGCCATTGAAACAAGACGTTGTATAGCTAGGTCGGCTAATACCGGCACCTCCTGTTTTATCGACGAAATGGGAGCTGTTTCACAGGCTACCTCCTGGTGGAAGCCTGGAGCTATCAAAGGTGTTGTGAATGAGCACAGCGAGTTGACGTTTTATGTAAAACATGGCGATTATATGGCCCGTTTGGCTATCGTGTTGGGAGGGATCCTGTTAGCCTGGAGCGTGATTATCCGTATCAGAGCGTTTAAAAAGTCATAAATTCGCAGAGCGATAGAACAAATAAAGACTATGGAAAAATTTGATGTAACAGTTATTGGTTCAGGCCCGGGAGGTTATGTAGCCGCTATACGTTGTGCCCAGCTGGGAATGAAAACAGCCATTATTGAGCGTTACCCGACTCTTGGGGGGACATGTCTCAATGTAGGCTGTATTCCTTCTAAGGCACTACTCGATTCATCCGAACATTTTCAGAATGCCAGGTTGCATTTTAAAGAACATGGTATTGATCTGAAAGATCTGAAGGTAAACCTGGGGCAGATGATAAGCCGGAAAACAAAGGTGGTAAAAGAGAATTGTGATGGTATCAGTTTTCTGATGAAGAAAAATAAGATCACCGTGTTTACCGGACATGGCAGTTTTTTGACTAAAAACACCCTGGAGATTACAGCTGCGGATGGAAAGAAAACCCAGCTTGAAACAGCCCGTACCATTATTGCTACCGGATCCAAACCAAGCACATTACCCGGTATAACGATTGATAAAAAGAGAGTGATTACTTCTACCGAAGCATTGAATCTGACAGAAGTGCCTGGTCACCTGGTTATTATAGGCGCAGGAGTGATAGGCCTGGAGCTTGGTTCTGTGTATGCGCGTTTAGGAGCTAAAGTATCGGTGGTGGAATTTACGGATTCGATTATTGGTACCATGGACAAGTCCCTGGGAAGAGAGCTGCAGAAAGTATTGAAAAAGGAAGGATTTGAATTTTACCTGAAACATAAAGTAACAGGGGTAACAGTGAAAGGAAAAGAAGTCACAGTGGGGGCGGAGAATGAAAAAGGGGAGAAAGTGGAATTTAAAGGTGATTATTGTCTGGTGGCCGTAGGAAGAAAACCCTATACGGATCAGTTGGGTCTGGATAAGGCAGGGGTTAAAATGGATGAACGTGGACGGATAGAGACGGATGGACAGCTTCAGACAAATGTAGCAGGTATTTATGCAATCGGTGATGTTGTTAAAGGGGCTATGCTGGCCCATAAGGCTGAGGAAGAAGGTGTTTTTGTAGCAGAGGTAATGGCGGGACAAAAACCGCATATTGATTATAACCTGATCCCTGGTGTGGTATATACCTGGCCGGAAGTGGCTTCTGTGGGATTAACAGAAGAACAATTAAAAGCTCAGGGTAGGAATTTTAAGACAGGATCTTTTCCGTTTAAAGCCAGCGGACGTGCAAGGGCTTCTATGGATACCGATGGTTTTGTAAAAGTGCTGGCTGATGAAAAATCGGATGAGATATTGGGTGTTCATATTATAGGTCCACGGGCTGCTGATATGATTGCTGAAGCGGTGGTAGCCATGGAGTTTAGAGCGTCGGCCGAAGATATAGCCCGTATCAGTCATGCTCATCCCACTTACACCGAGGCTATTAAAGAAGCCTGTCTCGATGCAAGTGGGAAAAGAGCCCTTCATATTTAATCTAGCGGATAACCATTTTGCCTGATCCGATCATATTGTTTCCGTTACGTACAGAGTAGAAGTACATGCCTGCTCCCAGTGAGCTAAGTTCCATCGGATAAACCAGGGTGTTAGCTTGTGTTGCGCTGTAAGCTCCTGCAGGGATTATTACTGAACTCAATTCTTTTCCTACTGCATCATATACACTGCAACGGATTTCAGAACCTGCATTGATACCTTGTGTATTGATCTCGATATTAGTTGAACCATTTGATGGGTTTGGGTAGATACGGGTGGCTGATGGAGCCTGTGCTGCTACTGGAGCCTCACCGGTAACCAAGAGGATGGTATTTACAGTGGCATTGGTCAGTACCGGTTTGTTAAGATCAAATACAACACTGGAACGGGTACGGATCACAGACCCACCTGGGTTGCCGGCTTTCTGAGATATACGGTATCTGATAAAACCAACACTTCCCGCTTGGTTATGTCCGCTGTCTGCAAGCATGATGTTATTTAAGTGCCATACTACCAATCCGTTTGAATTTACACTGTAGGAATAAGGAGCACTGGCGCTGATTGGTTCCAGAGTAGAAAGATCAAGCAGGGAAGAAAGACTGTCGGTTACAGTTACATTCATGGCAGGAGCTGTTCCGGTATTCTGAAAAGTAACCAGGAAACTAAGTCTGTCTTTTGCCTGGATTGTTTCTTCTGTTACATATCCATTGGTATGAAACGCTTGTGATTTTACCTGTCTTTCGTTTGGATCCATAGAGGAGTTGATAGTGTGACAATCGGTAGAAAGATTGTCAGTAGTATCACATTCTGAAATAGAACCGGCGATGTGTGCGTTTACACAGGCATTTACTCCCATTGGTGCAGTGCAGGATACTGAATCAAGGATGTTGATGGATCCGCTTTGACCGGGTTGCAGGGAGCCGATGTTAAAAGAATAGGTATGTGCGCCGGTAGCATTCCAGGGAGTAGAGCTGCTCAGGAAAATGATGTTGCTGTCAACACTCATGGTGATAACCACATTGCTGTCGGCTACAGTTCCCTGATTGCTGTAATTTACATAGTAAGTGTTTTTGAAACAGGCTCCGAAACCGCAGGTGTTGATGCTTACGGTAAGATCGGGGCAGGAAGACTGAGTAGTATCAGCAAAGTTTTTGTTGCTGGCTGTATCACCGAGACTAGGGAAGTTAACAGTATAGCCATTCACGCCTGGGCAGGAAAGTCCATAGTATTCTGCATCCGGTAAAGTAACGGTGTAAGTACCGGCAGGAACATTGAAGGAGTAGTTACCAAGGCTGTCGGTATTGGTAACCACAAAACCTGGATTTAGTACCACTTGTCTGTTGGCAAGACTAATTTCTCCTGCATCCTTTGAGCAGTTATGGTTTTTGTCTACAAACAGGTTCCCAAGGATCGCGTTTATCCAGTTACCGTTATCATCAGTTTTTCTTAAAAAGAGGCTGGATTCATTCAGGTTGTAATTCTGGTAAAATCCGCATTCTACCAAGCCGTTATCATTGGCAATTAAGGAGGAATAGATTGGAATGATCACATTGCTGCCTTCGGTATATTTTTTTACCCAGGCAAGTGCTCCGGTTGAATCAGTCTTAATCATTAAAGGATTGGAAGAATCATCTCCAAGGATGATGTAACCCTTGTTTGAAGTCTGATAGATAACAGCATTACCGAAATTGGTATTGGGGTTGTTATAGTTGCGGGTCCATAAAGTATCGCCTTGAGCAGTTGTTTTTGCAACAAACAGATCACTGGTTGAATTGCTGCTTTGGCCAAGAATCACATAACCTCCGTCATTCACTTGTTTTACAGAAAGTCCTTTGATTGAATAAGCATTGTTGTTGATTGATTTCATCCAGATGCTATCGCCGCTTGCATCTGTTTTTATCATCATCATGTTTCCACCGTTGTTTCCGGCAAGGATAAACCCACCATCGTTTGACTGCTGAATGCTGGATCCCATTACCTGTGTATTCCCGCCTATTACATGAGACCAAATGCTGTCGCCGTTAGCACTTACTTTCTGTATATAGGCTCCGTTCATATTCTGACCGCTTTTACCGATCATTACAAAACCGCTGTCTGAAGATAAGGTCATAGATTCAGGAGATAAAGGAAGACCAACCAGACGCAGGTTTGCAAAAAATTTGCACCAAACTGTGTCACCCTGAGCGTTAAGCTTTATCAGGCCTCCGTATGCGAAAGGGGCTTTATGATTCAATAGCATGCTTCCGAACATGATATATCCGCCTTCAGGAGTCTGACGAATTACAGAAGGGTTGAAATTGATACAGATCTTTTTCTCCCATACCTTGTTCCCTAAGGCATCCATCTTTACAATAACGGGTCTGTTGCAGGTCTGAGACGCAGAATCAACAAAAGAGTAATTGGCTCCTATAACATATCCTCCGTCAGAAGTCTGACCGATACACATTCCTGATTGAAGACCATTTTCAGGCATTGCGATTTGGAATGTGTTTACCTGAGCATAAGAACTCAGAAGTGATGTTAAGGAGATCAGGAGTGTGGCGAACTTTTTCATGGCAATGGGTTTGTTTGTTTTTCTGATACAAGATTACGGCAGCCCTGAATAATATATTTCACGAAATAGGGACCTTGCTTGCCTCTGTAAGAAATCAAAGAGTTATGTAGCCCATTACATGGCCTGGATGTAAGAAATGAAAGGTTTGTGTAAGCAAATAAAGAAATCCTAAATTTGCCAGCCTGGATAATGAGAGGAAAAGGCATACTAACCCTACTATAACCCTACTAAATAAGGAATGAAAACAGGAGTATTATTAATTAATCTGGGTACGCCTGATAGCGCTTCGACCGGTGATGTGCGGAAATACCTTACCGAATTTCTGAATGATCCGAGAGTCATCGATATAAACCCCATTGGCCGGTTCTTACTGGTGAATGGGATTATTGTCCCTTTTCGGGCTCCTAAATCGGCTAAACTATACCAGCATATCTGGACAAAGGATGGTTCCCCGCTTCTTATTTATGGAAATAAAGTAAAAAAGAGCCTGCAGGAAGCTTTGGGTAATGAATTTGTAGTGGATCTGGGCATGCGTTATGGGAAGCCTACTATTGCAGAGGCGCTGGACAGACTCAGAAAAGCACAGGTAAGCAGAATGGTACTCATCCCGCTCTATCCCCAGTATGCCTCTTCCAGTACCGGGTCATCGGTGGAAAAGGCATTGGGTGTTATCAAAGGCTGGGAAGTAACGCCATCCCTCGAAATAATAAGCTATTTCTTTAATCAGCCTTCATTTCTGGATGCCTGGGTGGAGGTGGCCCGTAAATACAATATAGCGGATTATGACCATGTTCTGTTCAGCTATCACGGGTTGCCGGAACGACATATATATAAGAGCTCGGCCCATTACGGGGGAGGGATGTGTAATCTGGGTTCGTGCTGTGATGAGATTAAACCAGGTAACCAGTATTGCTACAGAGCTTCCTGTCTGGCTACAACACGTGCCCTTGTTCAACGGCTGGGGATACCGGAGGGGAAGTATACAAGCAGCTTCCAGTCCAGATTGAATGATAAGTGGATAAAACCCTATTCGGATAAAGTATTGGAAGAACAGGCAAAAGCAGGAGCGAAGCGGATCCTTGTTTTTTCACCGGCCTTTGTGGCCGACTGTCTGGAGACATTATATGAAATAGGAACGGAATACAATGAGCTGTTCCGTAAGCATGGAGGGGAAAAAATACAATTGGTGGAAAGTCTGAATGACAGCCCTCGCTGGATAGAAGGACTTAAAGAAATGGTACTTGCCAAAACGCAGGTTAACGTATGACGAACTTCTTTTTGTAAATAGTGTTATCGGAAGAGGCGGTAATAATGTAAAGTCCTGGTGGGAATTTACTGGTCCCATCCAGAATAGAGATATTGTCCTCATCCTTTCTCAGAACCTGAACTTTTGAATAGAGTTCCACTCCGGAAACATCCTGAACAATGACAAGTACCTCCTTGTCGGCATCCGAATGGAGCGCAATACTCGGGGGCTGATTTACCATAGAAGGATTGGGGTAAATATTAAAAGAAAATACACCCGTATAATCAACAGGTACCACTTTTGAATAGGTTGTTTTCCCGTCGTAATCTGTCTGTTTCAACCTGTAATAAGAATATCCTTTCAATGGATTTTCATCCTCCGTTTCATATTGAAGTATAGAGGAACTATTACCGGCACCTTTTACCTGTGTAATCGATTCAAAGGCTGTTGCATCGGCAGAACGCTCTACCGTAAAATAATCATTGTTTGTTTCAGAAGCAGTGGTCCAGGTCAGGTTTACCTTTCCGATATTGTCTGGCAGCGCATTGAAAGCAACTAACTCTACCGGTAATGGACTGTTGGTTATTTCCCGGATCCGGTTGTTGTTCCAGTCGGCAATAAATACATTGCTTGCCCACATCTGGTAAACGCCTTGCAGCGGACCATTCAGTTTGGCAGCGGTAGGAGATCCTCCATCTCCTCCAAAGCCGGCGGTACCGTTCCCGGCAAGGGTTGAAATAAAACCTGTTGTTCCGTCAACCAGCCGAATCCGGTTATTGGCGTAGTCGGATATAATAATATTGTAATTCTGGTCTACGGATATACCATAAGGCTGATTGATTTCAGCTGCTGTGGCTGCAGCACCGTCGCCCATAAATCCGCCAGTACCATTACCTGCAATAGTCGAAATAATACCGGTGGAGGCCGTTATCATCCGTATTCTGTGATTTAAGTAATCAGCAATGTAAACATTGTCCAGTGCATCTACGCAAACTGCAGCCGGTTGATTTAATTTTGCAAGTGTAGCCGCTGCACCATCACCTCCATATCCTGCTGCTCCAGTGCCTGCAATGGTTGAAATATTCCCGGTAAAGGCACTGACTTCCCGTATCCTGTTGTTGCTCTGGTCAGCAATATAAATATCTCCATACTGATCTACAGATACTCCCTGAGGGTTATTTAGCTGAGCGGCCGTGGCAGCTGCTCCATCTCCAGAGAAACCGGCAGTTCCATTACCGGCAACGGTGTGAATGATACCATGCGGATCAACTAACCGGATGACATTGCTGGTCTGTTCGCAAATATAAAGGGAGATTCCGTCGGGACCCAGGGCAACTACCTCCGGATTGTTCAGTGTGGCTGCCGTTGCAAGCCCCCCGTCGCCGGTATGACCTGCTGCTCCGGTTCCTGCTACGGTGGTAATAATACCGGTAGCAATTGTTACTTTCCGAACCCTGTTATTTGAAAAGTCAGCGATATAAATATTTCCGACATTATCTACACAAGCACCCGTAGGTGTATTTATTTTTGCAGCGGTAGCTGCGGCACCATCGCCTGAATAACCAGCTGTACCATTGCCGGCAACAGTATTAATAGTTTGTCCCCCAACGGTAATGGCTACAAACGTCAAACACAAAGAAGCCATTTGTATAAGCCCTTTGCCTTTTATAATAGTCCTGAATCGATTTGTAATCCCTTTTAGCATTTATCTGTCTTCTCAGTAAAGAAAAATCCTTACAAATGTTTCAACATGTATTAACTTTAGAGTCGTTCTTATCACAAAAGAAAAAATCGTTGTCTGTGCTTGCAAAAATAATAATAGCTTACCATTGAATATTAACCGAGCAATAATGTTAATAGCATTGCATCGTTAATATCTCAATCGAAGTGTTTCCTAAGGCTTTTGATATTGAAAGATACATAAAAAGCGGAACATGACTGCAACTTTTCGGACACTAGTTCAAGAACAGGACTGTTTTACGGGAGATAAGGAAAGAGGTTACATAAATTTATCTTGTTTGTTTTGTTTTTAATCGCCTGAAAGTCAGAATAGTGAAATATGTTTTCCACGCCTTCTAATTTCTTAATTATAAAAGAAAACGACGAATCTCCATATGGAGATGATGGAATTATTATTGCTATAGACGAAGAGGATACATTGAAAAATGCAAATAAAGGTGATATTAATCATAGTAAAATCGGTTTTCCTGACTTCAATCATAAAACATGGAAATTTGGCTATTTCTCCTATGACTATAAAAACAAACTCGAGCAATTATACTCCGCCAACCTTCCCTTTTTAGACGTTCCTGACCATTATTTTCTTGACCCCGGATTTGTAATAAGAGAGAAAAAAGGAAGAAGAGAAGTATTAAAAAATGACTACGAGTTTGATAATCAGTATATTGATGATATTTTAACAGCATTTACTTCAAACCGGGCATCTTCCATACCTCCCCTCTCTATCTATGCCCGCCAAAGTCGTAGGTCTTACCTGGAACAAGTGGAAAAAATAAAAGGACACATACAGGCCGGGGATATTTATGAATTGAACTTTTGCATGGAATTTTATGCGGAGGATGTCCATATTGACCCTTTTGTGATCTATAACCGGTTGAATAAGGTTTCCAAAGCTCCGTTTTCGGCTTTTTGCCGTTTTGGTGATTTGTATGTTATCTCTGCCAGCCCGGAGCGATTTCTGAAAAAAAGCGGCCCCCGCTTATTATCTCAACCTATTAAAGGTACTAGGCGAAGGGGCATTGATACGAAAGAAGATGACCAGCTCAGGAAAGAGCTATTAAAGGATGAGAAAGAACGATCGGAAAATGTGATGATCGTAGATCTTGTCAGGAATGATTTAAGCAGAGTGGCAAGGAAGGGAACTGTAAAGGTAGATGAGTTATTCGGCATATACTCTTTTCCACAGGTGCATCAGATGATCTCTACGGTTTCATGCGAATTGAATCCGAAAGCTTCTTTTCATGATATCATTAAGGCTACATTCCCGATGGGATCCATGACAGGAGCACCCAAAGTAAGGGCTATGGAATTAATTGATGAATTTGAAAATTCACGGAGAGGGCTCTATTCGGGGGCTGTTGGTTATATCACCCCGGAAGGAGATTTTGATTTCAGTGTGATAATCCGGACAATTTTGTATGATTCTAAACAACATCGTCTTTCTTTTTCTGTCGGAAGCGCTATTACTGCTTTGAGCGACCCTGAAAAGGAATATGAAGAATGTCTTTTGAAAGCCAAAGCCCTGATCGATGCCCTGAATGCCAACATAGTTAATGAATAACTATTCCTGGTCGAAAGCCAGGTTTGGGAATTTAAATCATAAGTCATACACCATAAATCTTAAATTTGAGAATGCTTTCTGCATTTCAATCATTCATTAACAGTCAGAAACTCTTCAAGAAAGAAGATCGTATATTGCTCGCCGTAAGCGGGGGGCTCGATTCTGTTGTTATGGCTCATCTGTTTCAGAAAGCCGGATATAAGTTCGCCATAGCACATTGCAACTTTTGTATGCGTGGAAAAGAATCGGATGCAGAAGAACTATTTGTAAGGAATCTGGCAAAAAAAATGAATGTGGATTTTTTTTCTACCCGGTTTGAAACTATTACTTATGCAGGAAAGAATAAAAAATCGATTCAGGAAGCAGCCCGCGATTTGAGATATACCTGGTTTGAAGATTTGAGAATAAAACATGGGTTTGCTTGTGTGGCAACTGCACATCATTTGGACGATTCAATCGAAACATTTTTTATCAATCTGCTCCGGAGTAGTGGCATGGATGGACTGAAAGGCATAACAGCAAAACAGGGGTTCGTCCGACGTCCTTTGTTGTTTGCTACCCGGGAAGCAATCCGGAGTTATGCGGTAAAAGAAAAAATCAGGCATCGCGAAGACAGCAGCAATGCCGGCGATGATTATTTGCGCAATAAAATAAGGCATAAACTATTGCCTGTGCTGGAAGAATTAAATTCAGGATACCGCCAGCAAATTGCACAGTCCATGCAACACATCAAAGAAGCCGGAAATGTATTAAACGGTTTTATGGATGGGGAGAAAAAACGGTTATTTCATGCAGAAGGGAATAATTTCTATTTGCTTAGGAACGAATTACGTGCTGTTTCTCCTCTTGGATTTTATCTGCATTATCTCCTTGGTTCATTTGGGTTTCATACACCGGTATTGAAACAGCTGGAGGAACTCCTGACAAAAAAACATTCATCCGGAAAGAAAATCATCTCGGCTGATTATGAATTGAATCTGGAACGCGATCGTTGTCTCATTAGTCCGAGAAAAAAAAACCGGGAGATGCGATCCTTCTCCGTTTCAATCCGTAAAAAAGTGTATTCAGCCCCATTTCCATTTACCTTGAATCTGCTTTCAGGCCGGATGCCGGGCATACTCCCCGGCCATGCTTCCATAGCCTGTCTGGATCATGACAAGTTATTGTTTCCCTTAGTACTAAGGCCTTGGAAAAAGGGGGATCGTTTTCAGCCATTAGGTATGAAAGGGCGTAAATTGCTGAGCGACTATTTTACGGATCAAAAGGTTTCTGTTGCAAAAAAAGAAGAGGCCTGGGTATTGGAAAGTGAAGGTGAGATTGTATGGCTGGTCGGTTACCGGATTGATGAACGGTATAAAGTAGGTCAGAAAACCAGGCAAATACTACAAATCACCCTTGGTTAAGTATATCTTTGTTTATGTCAGGCTCGTTACTTTTTGAGGAAAAACAGTACCTGGGATATAATAAATATTCCATGATCAGGAGGATGGTATTTGCCATCTTTTGTTTCGTGCTTTATTACTGGTCTGAAAATCCCAAAGCAGTAAGTGTTGGAGCTATTGATATAGGCCCCTACCCGGTAAGACGTATTGAAGGCTCGGGCCAATTATTTTTCCTCCTTGGATTAGGTATTCTTCTTTTGTCAATCATATTATTATTTGTTATGCATTTGCATACCAGAGCTTATGAAGACGGTATTGTTTTGGGGGGTGGGTGGAGGTCTAAACAAGTGATAATTCCTTATGCAGAAATAAAGTCAGCAAAGAAAGTCAGATTCAGAGAAACCCTTGTAAATCACCCTACATATCATCATTACTTTAAGGGAAAAATCCGCTTTTATTCAAGGGGTAATGAAGCAATCGATCTGAAAAGGAAAGACGGGCTGATCTATCGTATCGGATCCCAAAGAGCAGATGAACTATTAAAGACTATTCGGGCGAGCCTGGTGAAATTTCCTGAAAAAAATTCTTGATTTGTATTTAAATTATTTGTAATATAGCAGTAGACTATAATACGGAGAGTACCGGAATCATCTGGAGAAAATTCAAAAAAGCTTTTCTCTTCAGGTGATTTGTCTTCTTCAAGAACGCCATTACTAACTTTATAAACCTTACTGCAATGAAAGAAGCGACAGAAACCCCTGTATTGATAGATAAAGAAGTTGTTGCTGAACTCCGTTTCCCTGAGCCGGATGTTCTTTTTAATACGGCCGCTATTGCTAAGAGGGCCTCTGATATACAACGTGCCGTTTATTTGGGTAATACAGAACGGGCGAAAGTGCGTATTCTTTTTCAGGATACTACCGGACTAAAACAAATAGAAACGACTATCTGGGGATCTACAGATAAACGTATCATACTTAAAAGCGGAATGGTAATACCTATACACCGCATTCAGGAAGTGAAGATCTGAATTCTGTTTTTTGGAAGAAATCCCGTCCAGGCAAGGTAGTCAGGACGGGATTTTTTTGTTATTAATTGTTAAGCAGTATCTGCTTGCAGGAAGGTAAGAATGGGCTGCAAACCTTCCGAATACTAAGGTTAGGCTTAAAAAGGGAGATGGAAGATGGTAAGTTCATGTAACTTGCCCCTGATTCAGACAGATGATGCAAAGTAAATATTATTAAATTTGTTTATAGCTAAAGCACAGGATTCTATGAGACGGGTTGGATTATTGCTCATTCTTTTTGTTTTTTTATTTGTCAACAGCTCTTGTGGCCATATACCCGGCCCGGCTTTCAATTCGCCTGCTCAAACTCAACCGGGCCTCCCGGTATCGTGGTCGTATTCTGTTAAAAAGATCAGCGATAGTCAGTTTGAACTTGTTTTCAAAGCGACAATCAATCCCCCTTTCCATTTATACTCCCAAAAAGCGACAGACGATGGTCCGTTGCCGACAGAATTTATTTTTACCAAATCGGCCAATTACAAATTGATTGGTAAAACATCAGAGCCTAAGCCGATTGAAAAGGCAGAGCCTGCCTTTGAAAATAGAATTATACGTTACTTCGAAAACCAGGCGGTTTTTGTTCAGAAAATAGAGGCCCTGACCGATAAAACATTCAAGATCGCAGGTACTATAGGGGGCATGACCTGTAATGAGAGCCAATGCTTTCCTTTTATTCCCGCTTTTGATTTCGAGTTCGAAATCAAAAATCCAAAACCAGTTGCCCAAAAAGAAGTGTCGGCCCCCATTGCTCCGGTGGGAAGAGATTCTGCAATAAAGGAAAAGACAGATATAAAAACTAAGCACGGAGATAGTACATCATCAGCTCGTACTGACACTGCTGCTGTTAAACAGACTCCGGTTAAGTCTTCTTCAGCTCCTCCGGCAGGTCAAGCAACCAAGGCCTGGTATGTCATATTTATACTAGGGTTTGTAGGCGGTTTTAGTGCTTTGCTTACACCCTGTGTTTTTCCCATGATTCCGATGACGGTTAGTTTTTTTACCAAACAAAGTAAGACAAAAGCCAAAGGGGTTTCCAATGCATTGTTGTATTCGGGGTCGATTATTGTCCTGTATGTTGCTTTGGGTCTTGGGTTTACAGCCATTTTCGGAGAAGATGCACCCAATAAGATTGCAACCAATGTCTGGGTCAATCTCTTCTTCTTTGTATTGCTTGTTGTGTTTGCAATTTCTTTTCTCGGAGCATTCGAGATTGTATTGCCCAGTTCATTTGTGAATAAAATTGATCATGCTTCAGACCGGGGTGGGTTATTAGGAATATTCTTCATGGCGCTGACACTGGCTGTTGTTTCCTTTTCCTGTACCAGTGGTGTTATTGGCTGGTTGTTGTCGGAAGCTGCCAAAGTTGGTGGTTATGGACCCTTCTGGGGAATGCTGGGTTTTTCCATAGCGCTTGCTTTGCCATTTGGACTCTTTGCTGCATTCCCTGGCTGGATGAATTCGCTCCCCAAGTCTGGAGGATGGCTTAACTCCGTAAAAGTATTTCTGGGATTCCTTGAATTAGCATTTGCATTGAAATTTGCATCCAATGCCGATCTGGTGGTTCAGGCAGGAATTCTGACACGCGAAGTTTTTCTGGTTATCTGGATCGTAATATTTGCTTTGCTGGGTGCTTATCTCATGGGTTGGTTCAAACTATCACATGATTCTGATTTGACTCATCTTTCTGTTGGCCGGTTAATGATGGCAATTTTTGTTTTTAGTTTTACCATATATCTTATTCCGGGATTATGGGGAGCTCCTTTAAAGTTAATCAGCGGTGTTGCCCCACCTCAGTTTTACAGCGAATCTCCTCAGGGTTTTGGTTCTTCAGGTGGGAAAAGCACGGAAGGCGGTATAAAAGCAAAACTGCCTGAACATGCGCATTTGGGTCCCCAGAATATAGTGGCTTTTGACGACCTGAAATATGCTTCTGAATACGCAGCTAAAGTCCATAAACCTGTCATGGTAGATTTTACCGGATGGGCCTGTGCTAATTGCCGACGTATGGAAGATCAGGTATGGTCTGATCCGGAAGTAAAAAGAAGACTGAATGAAGATCTGGTACTTGTATCCTTATATGTGGATGATAAGAATGAATTACCAAAGGAAGAGCAGATAGAAGTAAACTGGAACGGGAAGCTTCGTACGCTACATACCATCGGAGAAAAATGGAGTTACCTGCAGTCTTCCAAATACAATGCACTTGCTCAGCCTCAACATAGGATACTTAGTCCTTCCGGGGAACGCCTGAGCGATTCAACCGGATATGATCCGGATGTACAGAAATATGTACGGTGGCTGGATGCCGGGGTAAAGAAGTTTGAGAAAAATAAATGAGCAAGGTGTTGCTCATAAAAAAAGCCCGGTAGGGCTTTTTTTATTAATCCTCTTTTGGCTCTGGAGCTTTTGAGAATCCTGCTTTTTTAGGTTTTATTTTATTCGGAAACATGACATTGATAAGTTCATCTTCCGTTGTCAGCATGGTTTGAGAAACACCCCCAATAATCATTACCGGGCCGCTGAATTTCATTTTCTTCTTTACCTGTTCATAAGAGCCATCATCCCGTCTGATATAGAATGCCAGAATGGTTTGAGACTTCACTTCTACCTTTCCATTGTAGCAGATGGCATTACTACCAGTACGGAACGTAACAATGACATCCGTATAGGTTCCATCGGCAACGTCCTCTCCGCCACGTTCTTCGAATTTTTTTATCCATTTCAGGTAGCAATTTGGCTCTTCAACGGTAGTAGATGTCTGGGCATTGGTGTGAACAATACCATAGCTGAAAAAGAAAGCGCAGAGATAGATCAGTTTTTTCATGTGCGTTGTTTAGTGTGACTAAATTATAAAAAAAAGCGGATGAAGGAATTCAAGCAATAAGTACTCCGGTATTCACGTACAATGTTAATGGCTCAGGCTTTTATTATATGCATCTGCAACTATATGTGCATGTCTGGTACGGTCTATCTTGAAATAAATAGCTGCTAATTCGCAGCCTGCACCGGTTAACAAAATATATTCTCCATTTTGTACTGCAGTAGTTGATGTTGCTGTGCCGGCAGGACCTCCCCTGCGTCCTCCTCTGCGACGACCATTGGCTGCCATTTCATATAAGCCAGCTACTCCAAGACCAATACCCCCGATAACAAATGCTTCCTGAATAAATTTCTTATCCTGTGTCTTTTTAATCATCAGGTCAATCTTTTTATCCTGTCTTTGTTTGGCAATGGCTAGCATATCCGCTTCCATAATCCGGTGTTCTTTGTAATAGTAATAGGATCCGCTGACAAGGATAGAAAGGTTTTCAGTAACAGGTAGGGGCGATGGTGGTGTTATATCCGAATACAACTCTTTTCTTCCATTCGAATAGATAATGTACTGAAGATCCCACTTGTGAATGACATAAACCGGGCCATCGGGCGAATCCATCCTTTTGTATTTCAGGTCGGAAGTGCCTACTTCTATCACCTTTCCAATAATTATCCCCCCATCCTTTTTAACCAGGGTATCCTG